>Ga0335076_10004536_pt1 | contig 14058 bp, 13 predicted proteins | sample Lox_Sample_25_FD_206717 | JGI IMG/M metagenome (GOLD analysis project Ga0335076, IMG submission 206717) | Soil microbial communities from Loxahatchee National Wildlife Refuge, Florida, United States - Lox_Sample_2.5 | ecosystem: Environmental > Terrestrial > Soil > Wetlands | place: USA... | reverse complement strand
AAACCCCTAATAATCTTTGATTTATTCACAAAAATCTGGTACTGGATACCCCAGGTCCTGCCTCTGGACTTGGGATCGCGTCCGTCGACGTCGCGCCGTCAGGACCCTCGACATCCCTCCCTCTGGCAACCCCATGATTCATAAACGCAAATTCTCCGCCTCGCTTTGCAGATAATTACCCCTCATCGCGCTAAGATGTACTCATCGTGAGAAGCCGAGGTATCTCGCCCAAGCTTGTGGGCATGGTAGAAGGCGCACAAACCGACATTTGCACACTTAGCCGTGCATATCCCAAGAAAGCAACGCGTAACTCCAATGGCTGCAATCATGGATGGCTAACTCATTTAGAATCTGTAATCCACAGCCACACCCACCCTCTAAGACCTTTGGAATATATATTATGTAGGTCAAAATACCGGGAGGAGGGGGGCGCGGGGGTACGGACCGAGGAGATACCTGACAGATTGAACCTGGGATGCAGTTGCCCTTCCGGATTCGTCGCATCGCTGCTCCAGGTTCGCTTGTTTCAACGCTACGGAATTCCGAGTAGCTTATGCGTTTGCAGGCTCAACCGCCAGCGCGGATGTTCGAGGCAGTAGTTCATTGCCAGAGCGGTGTTGCGGTCGCGGTTGGGTCCGTCCATCGGCTGCAGAAAGAAGTGGCAGAACGGGAGCGTCTCAAATTCTTCGGGCTCATTGCCGGTCTGCGGATAGATCAGTTTCAATTCGTCTCCGCTGCGCTGTCTGAACTCGGCGCCGGCCTTGGGGCTCACGCAGATCCAATCGAGACCCGGCGGCGCCTGAATGGTGCCGTTGGTTTCGATCGCGATCTCGAATTCGAATGCGTGCAGCGCGTCGATGAGGTTCGCATCGATCTGCAGCAGAGGTTCACCGCCGGTACAAACCACAAATCGCCTGCCGCTAGTTGCGTCTGCGGGCCACTTGCGCTCGATGGCCGCCGCCAGCGCCGCGGGCGAAGCAAAGTTGCCGCCGCCAAGCCCATTTGTTCCCACAAAGTCGGTGTCGCAGAAATTGCAGACAGCCGACGGCCGATCCTGTTCGCGGCCCGACCAGAGATTGCATCCCGCAAAACGGCAAAAGACCGCAGCGCGGCCGGCTTGCGCGCCTTCGCCTTGCAGCGTGTAGTAGATCTCTTTGACGGCGTAACTCATAATTGCGGCTTTCGGCTCTCAGCCATCAGCTACTAGCGGATTGGGTAGTACCCCAACTTGTCGCCCTGCACTCAAGAAGCTGAAAGCTGAGGGTTGAAAGCTAATGGCTGCCTTTCAGCAGCGGATCCTCGATCCCGTTTTCGCGAAAGCCCTTCTCTCGAAGCAAACAAGAGTCGCACAGGCCGCACGGCGCACCGCCAGCCGAAGGATCGTAGCAACTGCTGGTTAAACTGTAGTCGACGCCAAGCTCGCGTCCTAGGCGGATGATCTCCGCTTTGGTAAGCGTGATGAGCGGCGTGTGAATCTTGAGCGCCAGCCGGCCATCGACGCAAGCCTTGGTCGCCAAGTTGGCCATCTTCTCGAAGGCCGCAATGAATTCAGGACGGCAGTCGGGATAGCCCGAGTAGTCGAGCGCATTCACTCCCAGAAAAATGTCGCTTGCGCCCAGCACCTCGGCCCATGCCAGAGCAAAAGCGAGAAAGATCGTATTGCGCGCGGGCACATAGGTGATTGGGATGCCGTGGGCCATCTCATCCGTTGCGCGGCCTTTGGGAACGGCAATGTCAGCTGTGAGTGCAGAGCCGCCAAAAGCGCGCAGATCGATGTTGGTAATGCGGTGCTCAGCGACGCCAATAGACGCAGCGACGCGCTTGGCCGCCTCCAGCTCCCACGCGTGGCGCTGGCCGTAAGAAAACGAGAGCGCGTAGCGCTCGTAGCCTTCGCTCTTGGCAACGGCTAGAACCGTCGCGGAGTCGAGGCCGCCGCTGAGAAGAATGACTGCGCGTTTGGGAGGGTTTGTCATTGCAGGTTGGTACTACTTCAGATCGCCGCCGCGCCCGATATCCATGGACGGCGGAATAGGATTGCGTTCGTCGATATACGCCTCGATACATTTGTCGAGGATGCCTTTGGCGTCGAGGATAAATTCGACGGCATCGCGCCCTGCGCCGTAGCCGCCGGCATTTGGCGTGACATAATGGGCCTCGGCCTTCACACGCTCGCGCGCATTGCCCACCGCAACAGCAAAGCCGACCTCGCGCATCGCTGGCAAGTCGATGACGTCGTCACCCACGTAGCAAATTTCGTCGAGCGCCACGCCTTCCTTCTGTATAATCTCGCGGATCGCCTGCATCTTGAAGGCGCATCCCTGATAGACGAACTCGAGCTTCAGGTCGCGTGCGCGCGTGGCGACTGTCTCGCTGATGCGCTTGGTAATAACGCCGCACCTGAGTCCGCCGATGCGAGCCAGCGAGATCGCTGTGCCGTCGTGCGCGCTGTAGCCCTTGGCCTCCACCATGGTCGCCGATCCCACGCCGAAACCAATGGCCGTCTTGCCGCGAATCTCTTCCAAAAGGCTGCTGTCCGCAGGACCCCCTGGGACGAGCCATATGGTGCCATCGGTAAAAACGCCGTCAACGTCGAAGAGGACAATTTTGATCTTGCGGGCACGGTCTTGCGCTGTGAGGGTCATAGTTCGATTGTATCGAGCCCAAGCTTGACGATCGGGCCTGCGAGAAAATGAAAGCATGGACAGCACGCGTCCCAGCGACACTCCGCAAACTCGGCCAAAGCTAGAGCCGGAGGACTACTACTTCGAAGGATCACTCATGGTCTTCACGGCTGCCTACCACCTCAAGCGCGGCTATTGCTGTGGGTCGGGATGCAGGCACTGCCCGTATGACAAGGTCGAAAAAGCCGCGACCGAGCCGCTCAACCCAAAATCCTAATCAGCGCCGCCGCTCCCAGTTGATTGAACTGCGGCCGGCGGAGTGGCCGGTGTCGCTGCGGGCGCGGCGGCCGGCTGGCGCACCAGCACTGCAAAGCGTGGAAACGCGAAGCTTCCGCCTGCATCGTCAATCACATTCAACTGGCAAATGTAGGAGCCCGGCTTGAGGCCGTTGAGCGGCACGTCCAGCTCAATCGCTACGGCATCGCGCCCCTCCACGTTTACGGACTTGGCCTGCACAACCGGCGTCTCATAGGCCTTGGTTGAGCCCTGAATCAACTCGAGGCTGCTCAGCAGATCGATGCCGGGCTTGGAGTTCTTTGGCGCATTGTCTGCCAGCTTTTCGTGCGCAGGATCGTAGATCTCGTAGAGCAGGTACATATGCTGATCCTGGCGGAAGACGTGGCTGATGTTGGGCACGAATTCCTCGCCGTTGCGCACCAGCGGATCATCTTTCTTGCTTGGCTCGCGCTGCGAGGCCAGCACAATCGAGCTGAGCTTGAGCGGCGACTTCTTAAAGTCTGGCAATGTAACGTCGGCAATGAACGAACCCATTTGCCCGGTTTGGTTTTCGCGTACCACGAATTTCAGTTCATATTTCCCGGACGGCAAATTGAAACTCGTCGTGTATTGGATATTTTTCTGCCGCGCCTGCAAGGACGGATCGAGGTTGAGCTTGACCGTGTCGCGCACGCGGCCGACGGGACGCTTGGCTTCATCGAGAACCGCGCCGATGATGTCGAGCGTGGCCTTGTCCTTGTCGCCGCCTTTTACAAAGGGAATCTGCGAGCCGGGCACGACTAGTGAAACCGGCATGTAGAAGCGGTTGGCGTCGAGGCGGAAATACATCGCATCCATGTAGACGGCGATATCGGTGGCCGGCAGATCGCTGGCCAACTCATCGTCGAGTTCCTGCTCGCGGTCCTGCTTGCCCGAGTGCTTGAAGTCTGCCGGCGCGTAGTAGCCCGGGCGGTAATCAAGCTTCGTGCCGGGCCGATCGATCCTCACCGTCAGCTTGCGGTACTTGCCATCGCGCGCAGGATTCGTTGAATGGAAGCCGATGGCGTAGTAAGCCGAAGTGTCCTTCTGCACCTGCGCGAAGGCCGGTGAAAAGTCGTTAGAGTCGAAGAACGCCTTGCCGCCGGTATCGCTGGAAAGTGTGGCCATCACTTCCTGGGTGTCGAAGTTCTGCTGCATGTTGTTTGACAGCGCACCGCCGTTGTAGCCGCCGCTGCCGCGCAGGCTTCCGGTTGAAGCGTCTCCCAGCGGGCCCACAGCCTGCAAGCCGCGGACGTCTACGCTGTAAATGGCTAGATCAGACCGAACGGCTGCGTTGATAGCGGCACGCAGAGATGCCTGGTTCTCGATTCCGTCGCGCGAGATGCCGCCGGAAAAGTAGAGCAGAGACTTCTTCCCGTTAATCTTCGCCAGTGACTGCGAAATGGCGCGCAACGCAAACAGCTCGCGATCGGTGTTGAGATCGTTGTACTCACCTTCGTCGGGCGTGTAGCCTGTGGTGTCCTCAGTCTGATTGCTGTTGGCATTGGCGCCTTGCGCAAAGCCCTGACCCTCGGTGCCGTTATAGACTCCGACTTCGTTGATGAGCGCGTTCTTATCGGCCGTGAAGTCCTGGTCGACGTTGAGCGTGTCGCCAAGCGAGACCAGGGCGACCAGATCGGCCTGCTGCATCTTGGTTTTGAGGAATGTTTGCGCCGCCTCGACGCTGCGCTCCAGATCCTCGGGCTGCATTGAGGTCAGGTCGAAGAACATGACGATGAGCCGGTGATTGCGCAGTTCCTCCGGCTTGGCTACAACGACGGCCTTACTTCCCGTGGGGCCGGCAGCGAGTCCGCTCACAATCGCTTCGTTGAGCGGCGTGGCCATATCGACGCTCTGGAAGTCGAATGTGGAGATCTGCTGTTCCTTACCGCTCTCAAAAACTTTGAAGTCGCTCTGCTTGAGCCCTTTGATCACCTCGCCCGTCTTTACGTCGCGCGCAATCACGTTGGTCAGCACAAGATCGACATTGGCCTTGAGCGTAAATCCGCCTTGGGGCGTTGAAGAGACCGGGCCGGAGTTTTGGGCGTTCTGCGCGAAAACGGGCGCACCAGCGGTATTGAGCGCCAGCAGTGCGATCACTGCGCCAATTCGCTGTGCCACACCTGTCATTCCCTGCCTCCGTTCTCCTCAGTCCACGCTTACTTGCTGGTTTGCTAACCCACAGTTTTTCAAAACCTGAACCTGGCCAAAAATTGAAACGACCGCATCTGACCCACAGAGGTAACTTCGCCGAACTTCGGATCTCCGAACATGGTGTTTACACCGGAGTACTGCACCGTATTAAAGACGTTGTTGATTGTGGCGCGAATCTCCATGCTGCGCGTCTCACCGAGGTCCATGGTTTTTGAGAGCGCCATGTTATTCGAGACGGTTCCCGGCCCCTCAATGGAGTCGCGCGGAGCCGTGCCGAAGTAATCGCAATATCCCGGCGTGTTGGTTGGAGCTGTGTACGCCGCAGCATTGAACCAATGGCGCAGGCTGCCGCCTCCGGCGGTGGTCGATTGTCCTAGCACAAGATTGGGCCGCAGCGCCCCGGCGTTGCCGCACTCCACGCCTTGCGCCGTGGGTTCAAAGCCCGGTGAGATCCAGCCGCCTGTAGCAAAGGTGAAGGTGCCCGAAACCGAAAAGCCTTCGAGGATGTGCGAGCCCGCGCCCGACGTCACCCAGGTTTTGTCTGGGCCGAAGGGTAGTTCAAAGAGATAGATGCCGCTTACCTTATGGCGAACGTCAAGCACCGAGTGGCCATCCTGCGCGGCAAGATCCTGCCAGTCCTGTACCACGGCGCCCGAGCTTCCGTTCACCGAACTGGCGTCGTCGATAGCGTGGCCGTACCGGTAATTCGCGCCCAGGGATACGCCCTTTTGCAGGCGCTTGTTCACGCGCACCGTAGCTTGATTGTTTTTGTAGTAGGCAGCGGCTTCGTCGTAGTTGAAGGAAACAGGCTGCGGATTGAGGGGATTCGGGTTTGGGATCGATGGATCGGTGCCTTTACTGTTGGGCAGCGCGCGCGGCGCGAGCTTGACGTCGAGGTGATTGGAACGCGCTCCGTTGTAGCCAAGGTTCATGACGATGCCCAGCGGCAAGGTTTTCTGCAGATCGAGATTCCACGCCATGACGTAGGGAAGGCCGTAGTGGGGATCCAAAGCATAGCTGCCCACCGTTTGCCCGGTCTGCGTGAATCCGTTCTGAAGCGTGAAACAGGGCTGCGTGAGGGATTGCACGCAGGCCGTGGAGGGCGTGTTCCCCTGGGCTTCCTGATTGGTCTGTTCGTCGTTGAAGGCTTGCCCGTTGATGAGCATCGGCTGGTGCGCCATGGTCGTGGCGAACGTCGCGTACTCGCCCACCGTGTAGTTCATTCCGAATCCGGCGCGGAGAACGGCGCTCTTGACCTTCGGCACGCGCCAGGCGAACGCCACACGGGGTGCGAAGGCTTTGTGGAAGGGGAAGACAAGCGACGCAGGTAGGCCGTTCTGACCCGCGGTTTGCTCGGTCTGGCTGGAGAATGCATCGCTTGTGCTCGCGGCCAAGGGGCTGGTGTAGACATCGGCCAGGTGGCCGTATTTTTCGGTGTAGGGCGCGAAGAACTCCCAGCGCACGCCATAGTTGAGCGTGAGCGAGGGCAGCACGCGCCAGTCGTCTGTGGCAAAGGCGTCGTAGATGTTGTCGCGCAGGTAGCTCTTGCTGAGCGACGAGTTGAGCGTGGTGGATTGCGGCAGGCCCAGCAAAAAATCGGCGATCGAAGAGCCGGTGCCCGCAACGGGCACGGGAGGGCCGCCCGGAGTTGGGTTCGGCACAAACCGTTCCGTGAACAGTCCCGTGAAAGCGAAATTCCCTGTGGCATTCGAGCCGGCGAGAAAGTCGCGGTGCACGCGGCGGTAGTCAAAGCCGTAGCGCATGTTGTGTTTGCCGTGAATCCAGCTCAGCACCTCGGAAAACGCGATGGTCTGCGAGACGGAAAAACTTGGCTGAGTTTCGCTCAGTCCCGCAATGCCGTTGCTGAGCGAGATATCCGGCAATCCGTAGTTGAGAGGGGCGTTGCTGGGATTGTAGATGCTGTCGTCGCCCTCAGGATTGTTTGTTGTATTCGTGAAGAAGTTGGTGGTGTTGCTGTTCGAGCGGTTCCAGTTTATGTTGGAGATGCTTGTGAAACGGTGATAGCCGACGGTGTAGCCGGCCTGCAGCGAGTAAGAGTTCGAAGCGCTCTTGCCGCCGAGCTGCGGAAAAAGATCAACCAGGTCTGAAGCCGCGTGGGACTGGTTGTAGTTCAGATTGATGCTCTGGCGCAGGCCCTGGTTCTGCGATCGGCCACCGTGACGCCCGCCAAAGCCTCCGCGTCCGCCGGGTTGTGTGGCGTTCGCGCCCAGGCTGCGGTTGTACCGGATGCCTCCGTTGGTCGAGTTCGATTGCGCAGTGGTGAGCAAGTGGTAGTTGTAGCCGTTGATGGTTTCGCCATTGGGCAACGGTTGAGGGAAGTAGCCGAGCAGCGCCGTGGCCTGCGGGGAGATCGATTCGTAAGGTACGTACGCAGCGCCCGTAGAAGGGTTGGGAATCTGGTTGGACGGGAACTGCGAGTTCTTAACCGGATCGTAGATCTGCACGCCGGAGTTGGAGAAATTGCCGTTCCGCTCGTCTGCTGTCGGCACGGTTGCGTAAAAGTCATCGGGGTTCGACGACCGGTTGCCGGAGAGCGTGAGGAAGACCGTATCTTTTCCGCTGGGCTTGGTGAGGTGCGGAATGTACGGCGCACTCATAAACGAAAGCGTGAAGCGATTCGATCCGTTGGCTGGCTGCGCCTGCGGTTGGCCGATTAACGCGAACGGCTGTGCATTGAAGTAAGAGGTGGTGCCGTTCCACGCGATAGCGCCGTGCGGTTGGCTGGGATTGAAGCCACGGAAGTTTCCTCGCATGCCCCGTCCGCCACCGCCGAAGCCGCCGCGTCCGCCAAATCCCTCACCCCCGCCAAAACCCCCGCCGCCGAAGGCTCCGCCAAATCCTCCACCACCGCCGAATCCACCAAACAACCCACCCTGGCCCGCGAAGTCGCCACCCTGACCGGGACCACCCTGTCCATTTAAGCCCCCCTGCACCTGGATGGTTTGTATTGCATCGCGAAGGCGGTCCGTATCCATGCCGGCAAGGGCGCTCACCTGGCCCGCTTGCCCTGAAACGGCAACCGACTCTTCGCTGAAGTCGGAGTTGCCCGCGATCAGCGGCAGCGCGGCGCCGCTCTCGCCCGTCGTGCCTGCTCCGGTGTCGGCGTTATCGGTGAGAGCGTTCATCAGGCTCAGGCTCTCTGGAGCATTGCCAGCCAACTGCCGCGGCGGCTGTCCCTCCCTGCCAGGACGAGCCGCAGCTTCGGCCTCCTGCTGATCCTGTTCGGCTTGCCGCGACGCAAGAATGAGTTCGAAGTTCACCAACTGATCGTGGCTGCTCGCGTTTAAGACGGCCTCCTGCAAGCCCTGCGCGAAAGCCGCGAAGGCTGTCCGAATCACATAGCGGCCGTTTTGCGGAATGTTCAGAGCCCAGGCACCGGTGATGTCGGTAGTGGTGGAGTAACGTTTTCCGGTAAGCGCATTCTGCGCGATGACTGTGACTCCAGGCAGGGGGATCTTGCCGCTCTTTACAAAACCGTGAATTTTGCCGCCCGTCGAGGTCGGTGCCGCGACATTCAGCGAAGCACCCGTCGGCGCGGACGACCTGGCAGCAGGAGTCGTGGCTGCTGTAGGCGCCTGAGCCCACGCCACTAAACATCCGGCCAAAAAGATACCCGCCGCACTTGCATGCGCTCTCGCTGCTCGCTGCATTCGCACCATCTGACCTCTTGCGCTTGTATTCAGTCTGACGGATCACGAAGAGCGAAGGTTTACGAGCGCGCGCGACGGGGAATCGGTGCAACTTGTCCTCGCTCAGCACACGCGAGTTAACCGCTAAGGTAACCCTGTACTTGTCATCGCGCTCCGTGCGTGTTAACTCTTAAGCTAATAATTTTCTGATTGCTACCGGGCCAGTTAACCTTGGTACGCAGCAGACAGGAAGAGACGCGCATGAAGATCGGAACAACAATTCGCGCTTACCGACTGCAAAAGGGATTGTCGCAGGGAGATATCGAAAAGAAGACCGGGCTGCTGCGCTGTTATCTCTCACGGGTAGAAAACGGCCATACCGTCCCGTCACTGGATACGCTGGCTAAAATCGCGCATGCTCTCGATCTGCCTATTGCGCAGTTTTTTGCCAGCGACACTCTTGCCCGGCAGATGAACGCGCAGAACCTCTCTGACGACGAGTTGCGCTTCCTAACGCAGCTCCGTCGCTACTCTTCAAACCTGAACGAGAGCGATCGAAAGCTGCTGCTGGCCATGGTGAAAAAGTTCGCTGCAACGGCGGTTCGATAGGGGTTCGCCGGGTTCTCAATTGCCTCCTCCCCTCAGCGAAAAGAGAGGACAGTGTGCGCAGGCATTCTCGCATGGTGCTCACTGCCGCGGCACAATCAGTTCCGCTATGGCGCTAGGCGGGCCACGTAAAACCCAAATAGTACTAGAGTCAGCACGACCATCGCGACGGTCAGACGTAACTTGATTTGAAAATCGCCTCGCGGAGAGCCGACACGCGGCACCATTGGAGTTGCGAAGAGCAGCCCGCAGAGTAAGCCGCCGATATGGGCCGAGTTGTCGACCTCCACTCCGGTAAATCCGCTTCCGAAGTTGACCGAGAATCCGATGACGAGATTAATGGCGGCGAAGTAAATTACTGACCGGCGCAAGCGCCACAGTTCGCGCGCAGGCACCGGCAATCGATTCGATTTCAACAAAACGATAAGCGCCGCGGCGATGCCGAAGACCGCGCCGGATGCTCCCGCGCCTGCTTGATAGAAAGTCGCGGGGTAGACGTGAATCGGCCAGACCGACCAGACCCAGTTGTATGCGTTGTACGCGGTTGAGAGCAGGTTGCCCGCAGCGCCAGTGAGGATGTAAACCGCGAAAAGGCCGAACGAGCCCATCAATGGCTCGGCCAGCAGTCCCAGGTTCCATAGGCACCACATGTTGGTGGCTAAGTGAATAATGCCGACATGGACAAACATCGCAGTGACAATGCGCAGCCATTCGCCGTGGATGAGAACGTTGTCGGGTCTGTCGGCGCCCCACTGCATCAATTGGTCCACGGTGGGCATCCAGGGACTCGCTCCGCGCACCACCATGGCCAGATATACCGCGCAGTTGATGCCGACAAGGGTGTAGGTAGCGGGCGCAACTGCCCAACCGCGCCGCGGACGGGGAGCCGGCGGCGATTGGTTCTCCGGAGTATTAGGAGGAAGGATTTCCGGTTCAGGCGTCGAGGAATAGCTCCCCATATCATCACTCTAAAGCATTTCCTGCTTTTTGCGACGTTGAGGAAATGTTCCGGCCAGATCGGATTTCCGCGGCCTTGCTGCACATCCGGCTATGATGAACCGCATGAAACACTCGCATTTTGCGCTGGTCGCAGTTGTGCTCACGTGTCCGGTTTTTTGGACCGACAAGGCTGCTTATCAGGACGGCACCGAGCCGGGGCTCGTAGCCCACGCCCCTATCGACGACTTTCACTCTCGCTTCGACGCCGAACTCAGCCGCCACGGAATCGCCGGCGGCGGGTTCGCGTTCGTTCATGGCACCGGGCCAGTCCAGGAGTTCTTCCAAGGCGAAGCAAACCTTGCGACCCATCAGCGAGTCGATGCCGAAACTAGCTACAACTGGGCCTCAATTACCAAAACATTCACCGCAGTCGCAATCCTGCAGCTGCGCGACCGCGGCCGGCTTTCGCTCGACGATCCGGCGGTCCGCTACGTGCCCGAACTGCGCGAGGTCCACGACACCTACGGACCCATCGATGCCATCACGATCCGCCAACTGCTCACACACAGCGCCGGCTTCCGAAATCCGACATGGCCGTGGGACTGCGACGACAGCTCCAATTGCGACTGGCAGCCCTTTGAGCCGACGCGCTGGAGTCAGGTTGTCGCCATGTTGCCCTACACGCATATCGCGTTCAAGCCGGGCAGCCAGTGGAGCTATTCGAATCTCGGCTATGTCTTCCTTGGCCAGATTGTCGAGCGGCTCAGCGGCGACGACATCGAAGTCTACATCGACAAGAACATCCTCAAGCCGCTGGGCATGACCGAGAGTTACTTCGACCGCTCGCCGTACTTTCTCACCGGCCATGTTTCTGCAAGCTACGTTCGCACCGGAGGCAAGCTCGTCGCGCAGCCTTTCGATTTTGATACAGGAATTACGGCGGCGAACAGCGGGCTCAAGGCGCCAGTCACCGACATGGTGAAGTATCTGCGCTTTCTGATCGGCGACCCGGCTAATCCGGTTTACGACATCGTGCTCAAGCGCAGTTCGCTTGAAGAGGCTTGGACAGGAGTTCTGCCGGCCGTTGAGCCGGGGCATCTGCCGACCGCCTACACCTCTGGAACGAACGGGGCGCGGCCGATGATGGGCCTGGGATTCTTTCTGCTGCAGGCCGGCGGGCACCGCTATATCTACCACGACGGCGACCAGGGAGGGTTCTCGTCGGAACTGCTCGTCGATCCGGAAGGCCGCAGTGCAAGCATTCTTGCTGTGAATACGACCGACAGCGGCGGACCAGCGTCGGCACCGGAGCTGCATCCCAAATCGAACACCGAGCCGGGGCCGGGCGCCGATTTGCGGACGACGCTTCGCGGGGTGCTGCTGGAGTCGGTGTATCCGAGCTACGCGACCCGCTGAGTACTCTGAGAGCGCCGGTTGATGGTCAACTTCAGGTTAGCCGGTCACTCGCCCGAAGAGATCGCCCATGGCTAGGTGCACCCGATGTTTATGATTTTGAATGGAGAGGGAACAGTGGAGCTGACCTTGCCCTCAGAATGCGTATCCCTTAGCGGGTTAGTTTGGACGAGATAAAGTCATCTCGTCGTAGTCGTTCGTGGTGGCGGAAATGTGGGAATCGGCTTTTTCGATTTCCATATTTCCGCCGTCTGCTTCGGTTGCCGCATTCATCATGCGGCAGCCAGAGAGTCTACATTCTCCCAGTGCGTTTCGAATTCCGCTGGGCTGAGATAGTTCAGCGTCGAATGCATGCGCTGGCGGTTGTACCACAGCAGCCAGGCAAGCACCGCATCCTTGGCCTGACGAATACTTGCGAAGTGCTCGCCGTGCAGTCGTTCCACCTTCAACGATCCGAACAGCGTTTCGGTCACCGCATTGTCCCAGCAGTTGCCCTTGCGGCTCATGGATGCCATGACGCCGTGCTGATCGAGCACCTTGCGGAAATCCTCGCTGGCATACTGACTGCCGCGATCCGAGTGAAAGATCAATTCGCCCGGCTTCGGACAACGCTGAAACACGCCCATCTCCAGCGCGTCGATCACCAGGCTGCGGTGCATGTCGGGTCGCATCGACCAGCCCACTACCTTGCGGCTGAACAGATCGATTACCACGGCCAGAAACAACCAGCCTTCTTCAGTGGCGATATAGGTGATGTCGCCCGACCACGCCTGGTTGGGCGCCGCAGGACCGAAGTTGCGGTTCAACAAGTTCGGCGCGATCGGCAGATCATGCCGGCTGTCGGTGGTCACGACCCGGAAGCGTCGCTTGCCGCGAGCACGGATACCATGCCGCTGCATCAACTGTTGCACGCGTGGCTTGCCCACACGCAGGCCGCGCTTGATCAACTCCCGCCAGATGCGCGGCCAACCATAGGCTCCGCGATGCTCCGCATACACCGCGCTGATATACGCCAGCAGGCCGCATCGCTCAAGTGCCGCCGTTGCGCAATGCGGCGACGCCGTGCCCGATGCTGACGAAAGCCCGATACGCTTACCCGCAGCACCCGACACTGCACACAAATCGGCCAGATCCGCCGATAGCGTTCAATAAAGGCATACCTCACTTCTGGCCTTTTGCAAAGTATGCCGTCGCTTTTCCCAGGATGTCGCGCTCCATCTTCACCCGCGCCAACTCCGCTCGCAGACGGCTGATCTCCATCTGCTCGGCCGTCACGCCAGCCTTGCCGCTGACCTCCTTCAGCTTGCCCTCTCGGTTCGCCCTCACCCAGTTAGATAACGTCTGCTCGACCACACCCAGACTACGTGCGACCACCGCAATGCTCTGGCCCGATTCCACCAGCCGCACTGCTTCCTGCTTGAACTCCAGCGTGTACCTGCCCCGTTTTCCGTTCCGCATCTTCACATCCCTTTCGCTATTACAGCAGCTCGGCTAAGGGGTACGTTTTGCGGGGGCAAGGTCAAGGCCACTGTGGTACCTGGGCGAGTCAATTGCGGGACTCCGTGAACGAAGCCAGCCAGCTCACGCCACGCGTGCCACTTTGGTCGAGGGCTCGTAGCCTTCGATTTCCTCTGCCTCCGAAGTCTTCAACATGTCGCGGGCCTTTGTCACTTCGTCGGCGGTTCCATGTGCGACAAGAACGAACTTGCCTGCTTTGATAGACGCCTCGTATTTTATGACGCTGTTTTTAGGAATGCCGAGGCTGTAGAGCCCTGCGCCTAAGGCGCTGAGTCCTCCCACGACGACTGCGCCTTCCAATGTTGAGGCAATCGAAGCAACAATGGAGCCGGCAGCAACGACAGGTCCGACGCCGGGGACAATTAAGAACGCCGCGCCGATAAGCAGCCCCCAGAGCCCACCCCAAAATGCGCCCCATTTTCCCCAATATTTCATCCTGTCGCCTGTGTTATAGAACCCGACGATATCCTGTTCCGTTTGATAGTCGCGACCGATGACGGCTAATTTCTTGATGTCAAACCCGCCATCCTTCAATTCCTTGATGGCATTTTCCGCTCCCGAGTGTTTGCTGAAAACTGCAACGACCGAGTTTTGATCCTGCTTTGAAGTGATGCCCATGATTCATCTCCTTCTTTTTCTATTTAGAGTTTGTGTGTGCATCGCGATTCGGTTGGCACTGCTGAGTGCGCGCCCAAACAGCGGCAACATAAACATGCATCACGTCTAATTCGATCGCAATTGGACCTTGGTATCGGTGTTGGGACCCACCCATCCGAAAGTATCGGCGATACTATCGTCCAATTGCTGAGCTTTCATCTCCATGGTCTGATGGCGTGAAATCG
>Ga0335076_10004535_pt1 | contig 14064 bp, 12 predicted proteins | sample Lox_Sample_25_FD_206717 | JGI IMG/M metagenome (GOLD analysis project Ga0335076, IMG submission 206717) | Soil microbial communities from Loxahatchee National Wildlife Refuge, Florida, United States - Lox_Sample_2.5 | ecosystem: Environmental > Terrestrial > Soil > Wetlands | place: USA... | reverse complement strand
CCCGCCACACGAGCCGTTGCTCCCCGACTTCACGTCGTTCAGCGAGGACACGTGCGAGTACGGATAGGACCCGTACGTCACGGACGTCGCGTTGCCCGCGAGCCCGTAGACGCCGGCGATCAGCGGCGAGGCGAGGCTCGTCCCGCCGACCTGGAACCAGCCGCTCTGGCCGGCATACGGCACGGAGTCGTACACCGCGGCGCCGGTATTCGGGTCCGCGTCCGCGGACACGTCCGCGACGGTGCGTCGAGAGCAGCCGGCGTCCGTCTGCCACGACGGCTTCGCGTCGTAGCGCGAGCAGCCGGAGCCGCCGCTCGACCACGCTGTCTCGCCCCCATACGTGTTCCCGGCACCGAGGTTGAGCGTCGTTCCGCCGACCGCGGTCACGTACCGCGACGCGGCCGGATACTCGACGCCGTAGCCGGAGTCGCCTGACGAGACGGTGATCGCGACGCCGGGATGGTTGAAGTACGCCGAGTCGTAGCTCGTGTCCGCCGACGACTCGCCGCCGCCGTACGAGTTCGAGACCACCGTCGCGCCGAGCTTCACCGCCTCGTTGACCGACGCGCCGAGGTTCGTCATCGACGAGGACGAGGCCTCGACGAGCAGGATCTTGCAGTTCTGGCAGGTCTGGTGAGCAGTCTCGATGTCGAGCGAGATCTCGAGCGCCCAGCCCGAGTTGCTGCGCGGATACCGCGTCGTCCCCGTCTGGCTCACCTTGCGGAAGCAGCCGTTCGCGGTCGTGCACGCGGGAAGCCCGTAGTGCGTGTCGTAGACGCCGAGATCGGCCTCCGCGTTCGGGTCGTCGTACGCGTCGACGATGGCGATCGTCGGCGGGGTCGACCCCGGCGACGTCGTCGGCAGGTTGTACGCGCCGTGGAACTGCGCCGGGCCGTACGCGGTCGCGGGCGGCGACGACGACGCGAGCGGCGCTCCGTTCGCGTCCGTCACGACCAGCGCGCCGCACGCCGCGTCGCCGAGCACGACGGCGTCGCAGACGTCGCTGAACCATGCCCCGCGGCCGTGGCCGGGACCGCCGCGCGGCGGCCCGCCCCAGCCGTGATCGGGGCCGGCGTCGACCGGATGAGCCGCGGCGCCGGCAACGAGGACGAGCGCGGCGCAGAGCGCCACGCCGCCGACAAGCTTGATGCGCATCCCTTTCCCTCCTAACAGCAGACGACGGTCCTGCCGCATACCCCAGGTGCTGACTATGCCCTGTGACAACGCGGGCGGCAATACCCCGCGACGGGTGACCGGAGCTAGAGCGCGAGGCCGGGATCCTCGAGGAACGCCTTGATCGTCCCGAGGAACTCCGCGCCGGTCGCGCCGTCGACGGCGCGATGGTCGCACGTGAGGGTCGCCGTCATCAGCGGCGGGACGACCTGCTCGCGCGTCCGGCCGACGGCGAGGATCGACGCCTGCGGCGGATTGAGAACCGCCACGAACTGGTCGACGCCGAACATGCCGAGATTCGAGATCGTGAACGTGCCGCCGTCGAGATCCTCCGACCGCAGCTTCGCCTCGCGCGCGCGGGAGACGAGGTCGCCGCGAATGCCGGCGATCTCGGCAAGCGTCAGGCGCTCCGCGCTGCGCACCACGGGGACGACGAGCCCCTGCGGCGCGGCGACCGCGATGCCGACGTCGGCGGTCGGGTAGACGAGCAGCTCGTCCCCCCCGAAGCGGACGTTCATGTCGCGGTGGCGCATCAGCGCCGTCGCGCACACCTTCGTCAGGAGATCCGTGACCGTGATCCGCACGCCGGGATTGAGCTCCCGCTGCTTGTGGACGAGCTCGTCGGCGCGGCTCATGTCGATGTCGACCGTGAGCTGGAACGCGGGAACCGTCCACGCCTCGGTGAGCCGGCGCGCGATCGTGCGGCGGACGTTCGAGAGCGGACGCCGCTCGACCTCGCCCACCGGCACCGGCGCTGCGGCGACCGGCGCGGGCGCCGCGCCGACGTCGGCGCGCTCGACGTCCTCGGCGACGATCCGGCCGTCCGGGCCGGTGCCGCGAACCGACGCGAGGTCGACCCCGCGCTCGCGCGCGATCCGCCGTGCGAGCGGCGACGCCTTGATCCGGCCGTTCGTCGTCGACGACACGACCGGCGGCGGCGCCTCGACGGCGGGCGTCGCGGGGGACGCCTCGGCCGGGGCAGGCTCGGGCGCCGGAGGTGCAGCGACCTCGACGACCTCGCCCTCGGCGCCGATGAAGCCGATCGTCCGGCCGACGGCGACCTCGCCCTCGGCGACCGCGATCTTGAGCAGGACGCCGCTCGCCTCGGCCTCGACCTCCTGCGTCACCTTGTCCGTGTCGAGTTCGTACAGCGGCTCGCCCTTCTCGACCGTGTCGCCCTCGGCCTTCAGCCACTTGACGATCGTCCCGGACTCCATGCCCTGGCCGAGCCGGGGCAGCCGCACCTCAGTCGCCACGGGCGACCGTCCTGCGGATGGCGGCGAGTACGTCGTCCGCGTGCGGGACGACGTAGCTCTCCATCACGGGCGCGAACGGCAGCGGCGCGAAGCGCGCGCCGACGCGCTCGACCGGCGCGTCGAGCCAGTCGAACGCCTGGTACTGCAGCACCGCCGCCACCTCGGCGCCGAAGCCCATCCGGGTCACCGCCTCGTGGGCGACGACCGCGCGGTTCGTCTTCTTCACGGAGTCGACGAGCGTCTGCTCGTCGAGCGGCTGCAGCGTGCGCGGGTCGACGACCTCGACGGAGATCCCCTCCTTCTCCGCCTCGGCGGCCGCCGTCAGCGACTCGTGGACGAGCCGTCCCGTCGCGATCACGGTGACGTCCTCGCCCGCGCGGTGCACGCGCGCCTTCCCGATCGGGATCGGCTCGATCTTCTCCGGCACGTCGCCCTTGATCCCGTACAGCGTGCGGTGCTCGAAGAAGACGACCGGATTGTCGTCGTAGATCGACGACCAGAGCAGCCCGCGTACGTCCTCCGGCGTCGACGCGAACACGACCTTCAGCCCCGGGACGTGGACGAACCACGCCTCGAGCTGCTGCGCGTGTTGCGCGCCCGGCGACCAGCCGGCGCCGCCCTGCGTGCGGAACACGACGGGGACGGTGAGCTGCCCGCCCGACATGTACCGGTGCTTCGCCGCCTGGTTCACGACCTGCTCCGCGGCGAGCGTCATGAAGTCCTCGTACATGATCTCCGCGACGGGCCGCATGCCCTGGAGCGCCGCGCCGATCGCGGCGCCGGCGAGAGCCATCTCCGAGATCGGCGTGTTGCGGACGCGCGTCGGCCCGAACTCCTCGAGCATCCCGTGCGTGACGCCCATCGAGCCGCCCATCTCGGCGATGTCCTCGCCCATGACGAACACGTCCTCGTCCTGGCGCATCGCCTGGACGAGCGCGTCGCGCACGGCCTCGCGATAGGAGAGCTCAGGCATAGATGTTCTTCATCGCGTCCTCGGGCGCGGGATCCGTCCCGTTCTTCGCGAAGTCGACGGACGCCTCGACGATCTCCGTCACCTCGGCGTCGAGCTCCTCGAACTCGGCATCCGTGAGGCCGAGCTTCTCGCGCAGGTGCGTGATCGGGTCGCGCGTCTCGCGCAGCTCGCGCGGCTCCTCCTTCGGGCGGTAGACCTGCGGGTCGCCGATGTAGTGGCCCGCGAACCGGCACGTGTCGAGGTGGAGGAAGACCGGCCCCTGGCCGGAACGCGCGTGCTCGAGCGCCTTGCGCGCGGTCTTGTACACCGCCTCGACGTCCTGCCCGTCCGCCTTCATCGACTTCATCCCGAACGCCTTCGCGCGCTCCGACATGTCGCGGATCGGCGAGTGCTGCCACTCCGGCGTCGACTCCGCCCACTTGTTGTCCTCGAGCACGAACACGGCGGGCACCTTCCAGAGCTGTGCGAGGTTCAGCGCCTCGTGGAACGTGCCGATGTTCGTCGCGCCGTCGCCGAAGAACGCGACCGCGACGCGCGGCTCGCCGCGCATCTGGAACGCGAGCGCCGCGCCGGTGATCTGCGGCAGGCCGCCGCCGATGACGGCGTTCGCGCCCATGTTCCCGCGCTCGACGTCGTAGAGGTGCATCGAGCCGCCGTAGCCGTGCGAGCAGCCCTCCTGCTTGCCGTACAGCTCGGCCATCAGCTCGTTCGGGTGCGTGCCCTTCGCGAGCGTGTGCCCGTGCGCGCGGTGCGTGGACGCGATCACGTCGCCGTCCTCGAGCGCACGGCAGACGCCGACGGCGCACGCCTCCTCGCCGATCGCGACGTGGAGGAATCCCGGCAGCTCGCCGGCGCGGAACCGCTCCTCGACCTTCTCCTCGAAGCGCCGGACGAGCAGCATCTCGCGCAGCATGTCGCGGAGATCGCCCTTCGCGAGCGCCGTCTTCGTTGCCTCCACCTTGGCCACGGCGGGAGTGTACGGTTCGCGCGATGAGCCTCGTCGAGCAATGGAACGGCGTCGAAAAGGCGCTGGATCCGAGGTGGGAGCACGCGGTCCTGTCGCTCTCGGTCGCCGACGAGTCGCGCCGGAGCCGCGCCGCTGCGCTGCTCGCGCCGGCCGGCCCCGGGCGCCACGGCGGCGCGCTGCGCTTCCACGCGGAGCGGGCCGGCGGCGGTGTCGGACCCGAAGCGATTCGGCGGATGTTGAAGCGGCTCGACGACGAGGGCATCGACGGCACCCTCGAGCTCGTCTCGTCGACCGAGTCGCCCGCGCCGGAGGAGGCCGAGCGGTCGTCGCTTGCGGACGCGTGGGACGCGGCGCTGGCCGCCCTGCCGGCCGACTGGAGCGACCTGCTCTGCGAGATCGACCTCACGTCGAGCGACCATCTCGACCCCGTCGCGCTGCGACTCGCGCCGATCAACCCGCTGCGCCGGCCCGGCCGTCCCGGCTACCGCTTCCGCGCCGCCCGCGCCGCCGGCTACGGCGCGTCCACCGGCATGGTGCGCCGCTGCCTCGAGCGGCTCGACGAGGACGGCGTCCCCGGCGAGGTGCGCGTGATCGAGGCGATGTCGGACTCGCATCACGTCGGGACCCAGGGCCCGGTCTGGTACGTCGCCGGCAAGGCGGTCTAGCGTGGCCGCCGACGACGAGATCGCCTGGCGCGTGATCGAGCGCGGCTGGCGCGTCCTCGACGCGGGAGGCAATCAGATCGGCCTCGTCGACCACATCGTCGGCGACGTCGACGCGGACATCTTCGACGGGCTCGCGGTCGGCGACGGCGGAGCCGTGCTGACGAGCTCGCGCTACGTCGCCGCGGAGCACGTCGTCGCGATTCGCCGCGGCGAGATCGACCTCGACCTCTCACCCGAGGACGCGGAGAAGCTCGAGCCGTACACCGAGCCGGTGTCGAAGCACCTGTCCGAGCTGGAGCCCGAGGCCGAGGAGGAGCGCAAGTCGCAGCTGAACTGGGCGCAGCGGCTCTGGCTCACGACACTCGGCCGGAGGCCGTGACCGACGAGCTCGCGTTCGCGCCCGCGCTCGAGCTCGCAGCGCGCGTCCGCGCGCGCGAGGTCTCGCCTGTCGAGCTGACGCAGCTCTACCTCGACCGGATCGAGCGGCTCGATCCGCAGCTCAACGCGTTCGTGACCGTCGACGCGGAAGGCGCGCTCGCGGCGGCCGAGTCGGCCGCGGACGGACCGTTCCGCGGCGTTCCGCTGCCGATCAAGGACCTCCACGAGACGGCGGGGCTGCGCACGACGTACTCGGCGAAGGCGCTCGCCGGGTTCGTCCCGCGGGCGGACGCGGCGGTGGTGCGGCGGCTGCGGGACGCGGGCTTCGTCGTGCTCGGAAAGACGAACACGCCGGAGCTCGGAACGATCGGCGTGACCGAGTCCGAGCTGAACGGCGCGTGCCGGAACCCGTGGGAGGTCTCGCGCACCGCCGGCGGATCGAGCGGCGGCGCGGCGGCCGCGACGGCTGCGGGGCTCTGTCCTGCGGCGCAGGGCAGCGACGGCGGCGGCTCCATCCGCAATCCGTCCTCGTGCTGCGGGCTCGTCGGCCTCAAGCCGTCGCGCGGCCGCGTCTCCCCCGCGCCGTACGGCTCCGGCGCGCTCGGGCTCGGGACGTCGGGGCCGATCGCGCGGACGGTGCGCGACGCGGCGGCGCTGCTCGACGTGATGGCCGGCTACGAGCCGGGCGACTTCTTCGTCGCGCCCGAGCCGGAGCGGCCGTTCCTCGACGAGTGCGACCTCGAGCCGGGACGGCTGCGCGTCGCCGTCACCGTCGAGCCGCCGGTGCAGGTGCCGGTCGACGACGCGTGCGTTGCGGCGGCGCGCTCGGCGGCGGAGCTCCTCGCCGAGCTCGGCCACGACGTGCGCGAGGCGACGCCGCCGTGGCAGAGCGACGAGCTGCTCGTCGACTTCGTCCGCGTCTGGCAGGTCGGCCCGGCGACCGCCGGCATCGACGACCTGTCCCTGCTCGAGCCGATCAACCGCGCGCTCGCCGAGGACGCCCGGGCGACGGCGAGCCCGGAGCTGACGGTCGCGATCCAGCGGCTGCAGTCCACGGTGAGGAGGGTCGTCGCGTTCTGGAACGAGATCGACGTCGTCGTCACGCCGACGCTCGCGCTCCCGCCGGTACGGGTCGGCTGGACGTTCGAGGAGACGGACGGCGACCCGCACGCGGCGTTCGGGCGGCAGATCCTGTTCACGCCGTTCACGCCGCTCGTCAACGTCACCGGCCAGCCGGCGCTGTCGCTGCCGCTGCACTGGAGCGACGACGGGCTGCCGATCGGCGTCCAGCTGATCGGCGCACCGTTCGCCGAGGCGGCGCTGCTCCGCCTCGCCGCGCAGCTCGAGCAGGCGCGGCCGTGGGCCGACCGGCGCCCGCCGGTGTCGTGACGCTCTCTTAACGGTGCCTGGCACCGGGACATGTCATGCCCGGGCAGCCGTCAGCCGAGTGCGCCGGCGAGCTCGGCCGCGAGCGCCTTGGCGTCGCGGGCGTCGGCGGCGACGACGAGGCACGTGTCGTCGCCTGCGAGGGTGCCGACGACGAGTGGATGCTCGATCCGGTCGAGCGCCCGCGCGATCGCCGGCGCGGAGCCGAGCTCGGAGCGGAGGACGACGACGTTCTGCGCCGCCGTCACGCTGCGCCCGAACTGCGCGAGCACGGCGGCGAGCGCCTCGCCGGGATCGGCGCGCCGGGCGCGGCCCCCTGTCGCCGGCAGCTCGTAGCGCGGACGGCCGAGCGCGTCGTGCGTCTTCTCCAGACGGAGCTCGCGGATGTCGCGCGAGATCGTCGCCTGCGTCACCTTGCACCCCGACGCCTCGAGCGCGGCGGCGAGCTCGAGCTGCGTCCCGATCCGCTTCCGCGCGACGATCCCGGCGATCAGCCTGTGACGCTCGGCCTTGCCCGCGCCGGCCTGCATGCGGGGAGCATAGATATGCAGTCGCGCGTCAGGGCTTGACGGTGAACGCCCCGTGCAGCACCGGATGCGGGTCGGACCGGTACGCGTAACGGCCCGCCTTCAGCGTCACCTTCCACGTCACCGTCCCACGGAACGCGACGCCGGTCTTGCGCGCGACCCCCGGTCCCGAGAGGTGGAAGTTGTCGTTCTTCGAGCGGTCCCGGATCACGATCGTCGCCTTGCCCGCCGCGAGGCCGGAGAGCATGCTGCCGTCGGCGGTGCCGAGCGCGATCGACGAGCCCGGGCCGACCGACCCCGCGAGCTTCGTCACCCCGGACGTCGGCGCGGGCGACGGCGCCGGCTTCGTCGTCGTGGTCGTGGTCGTCGTCGTCGCGGCGGCGCCGACCGCGAACGAACCCTTCATCTCGGCCGCGTGCGCGTCGCAGACGTAGGTGTACGTCCCGTCGGAGAGTGCGACCGTGAAGGTGAAGTCCCCGGTCTGCTCGATCGGCGTCGAGACGTCCACCCCCGGACCCGTCAGATGGAAGTTGTGGATCGTCGAGTGGTCGTGCACAAGCAGCGTGTACGTGCCGGGGTCGAGGCTGTGGACCGGCGCACCGCTCGGCCCGGTGAGGCTGATCGTGAACGCGTCGTTCGGGCCGACGTCGCCGGTGAGGACCGGATTGTCCGCGCGCGTCGCGCCGGCGCCAACCACGACGTAGCCGCCCGCGAGCAACCCGCCGGCGAGCAGTGCGAGGGCGGCGATCCGGAGCCGACGCATGCCACATCCTACGGCGCCGACCCCGGATCGGATCTCTCAACGGACGTGCGTCCACTCTCCCGCCCAGATGAAGCCGCGCACCGTGCACGGGTCGCTTCCGCCCGCGGGAGTCAGCGTCCGCGTGTCGCCGCTCAGGCGCGGAGGACGGCGCCGAACCGGGAAGCGAGCGCCTCGACGATCCGCGCTCGCAGCGCCGCCGCGTCCTCGTCCGTCAGCGTCCGCTCCTGCGAGCCGAAGGCGACGCGGAACGCGAGCGAGCGCTTGCCCTCGCCGATCTGGCCGCCGCGGTACTCGTCGAAGACGGCCGCGCTGCGCAGCTCCGGGCCTGCAGCCTCGCGCATCGCCGCGGCCAGCTCGCCCGCGGGGACGCTCTCGTCGACGACGAACGCGAGATCCTGCCGCACCTCCGGGAACGGGCTCACCGCCTCGTAGAGCACGCGTTCGTCCGCGGCGCCTCCGAGCCCGGCGAGGTCGAGCTCGAACGCCGCCCAGCCCTGCCCGACCGCAGGGTGCACCTCGCCGACCCAGCCCTGCGGCAGCCGCGCCGTCTTCCCCGGATGGAGCAGCGGATGCTCGCCGCGCTCGAACTCCGGCTCGACGCGCAGCGCCTCGAGCAGCGTGTCGACGACGCCCTTCGCGTCGGCGTAGCCGCCCTCGAGCACCGCGCCGACGTGCCACGGCTCGTCCGGCAGCTGCCCGCCGGACGGGAGATAGACGTGCGCGATCTCGAACAGCGCGACGCTCTCGTTCCCGACCTCCCGGTTCCGCGTCGCCGCCTCGATCAGGCTCGGGAGGAGCGTCGTGCGCAGCACGGACATCTCCGCCGACAGCGGCAGCGGCAGCCGGAGCGCGTCCGCCCGCGGGTCGCCCGCGACGAGCGTCGGCGTGTACGCCTCGGAGAGCCCGCAGCCGAGCAGCACGTCCTCGATCCGGCGCCGCAGCTGCTGCTCCGGCGTGAGCCGGCCGTGCAGCTCGCGCCGCGGCGGCAGCGTGAACGGCACGTCGTCGAGGACGAAGCGCGCCACCTCCTCGACGAGATCCGCCTCGCGCGTGACGTCGCGCGCGCGCCACGTCGGCACGGTGACGGCGTCGCCGTCGAGCTCGAAGCCGAGCCGCGCCAGGATCGAGTGCTGCGTCTCCGCCGGGACGTCAAGCCCGAGCAGCGCGCTCGTCCGCGCGGGCCGCAGCTCGATCCGCGCGCGCTCCGGCAGCGTCGCCTGCGCGTCGGTCTCCCCCGTCCACCGCGCGCCGGCCGTGTCGACGAGCAGCTGCGACGCGAGCCGCGCCGCGTGCCCCGCGAGATGCGGGTCGACGCCCTTCTCCCAGCGGTTCGACCCCTCCGTGCGCAGCCCGAGCCGCTCCGACGAGTGGAGGATCGACACGGGCTCGAAGTTCGCGGCCTCGAGCAGCACGGTCGTCGTGCGCTCGGACACCTCGGTCTCCTCGCCGCCCATGATCCCGGCGATCGCGATCGACCGGTCGGCATCGGCGATGAGCAGGTCGCGCGGATCGAGCTTCCGCTGCTGGCCGTCGAGCGTGCGGATCTCCTCGCCCGGCGCGGCGCGACGGACGACGACGCGGGAGCCGGCGAGCGTGTCGTAGTCGAACGCGTGGAGCGGGTTGCCGAGCCCGAGCATCACGTAGTTCGTGACGTCGACGACGTTCGAGATCGGGCGCATCCCGGCCGCGACGATGCGCGCCTTCATCCACACCGGCGACGGCCCGATCGCGACGTCGCGGAACAGGCGGCCGACATAGCGGGGGCAGCCCTCCTCGTCCTCGATCCGGACGTCGACCGGCTCGTCGCCCGCGCGCTCCGGCTCGACGCCGGGCCACGGCGCCAGCTCCGCGTCGAACAGCGCCGCGACCTCGCGCGCAATCCCGTAGATGGAGAGGAGATCCGGCCGGTTCGGCGTCGTCTCCACCTCGAGCACGTCGTCGACGAGCGGCAGCACGTCGGCGAGCGGCGTCCCCGGCTCGAGCGCGCCGTCGAGCACCATGATCCCGTCGTGATCGGGGCCGAGCGCGACCTCGTCCTCGGCGAGGATCATCCCCTCGGAGACCTGGCCGCGCAGCTCGCGCCGCTCGAGCGTGAGCCCGTTCGGCAGCGTCGCGCCCGGCAGCGCCACCGCCACCGTCGCACCCGCGCCGAAGTTCCAGGCGCCGCAGACGATCTGGGACGGCTCAGCCTCGCCCACGTCGACGCGGCAGAGCTGGAGCCGGTCGGCGTTCGGGTGCTTCCCGGCCTCGAGGACGCGCCCGACGCGGAACAGCCCGAGGTTGCCGCCGTCGTCGGCGACCCCGATCCGCACGACGCGCTCGACCTCGCACGTCGACACCGAGAGCCGCGCGGCGAGCTCCTGCGGCGACGCGTCGACGCGGACGTACTCGCGCAGCCATGTCAGCGGGACGCGCATCAGAACTGGCGGAGAAACCGCAGGTCATCGGCCCAGAGGTCGCGGATGTCCGGCAGCCCGTGCCGGAGGATGGCGATGCGCTCGAGCCCCCAGCCGAACGCGAAGCCAGAGACCTCCTCCGGGTCGTAGCCGACGAAGCGGAGGACGTTCGGGTCGACCATGCCGGACCCGCCGATCTCGATCCAGCCCGAGTGACGGCACATCGGGCAGCCGGCACCGTCGCACTGGAAGCACGAGACGAGCACCTCGACGGACGGCTCGGTGAACGGGAAGAAGTGCGTCACGAACTTCGCCTCGCGCTCCTCGCCGAACAGCGCGCGCAGCAGCGTCCGCAGGGTCCCCTTCAGGTCCGCGAGCGCGATCCCGCGGTCGACCGCGAGCCCCTCGACCTGATGGAAGATCGGGAAGTGCGTCGTGTCCGGCGTGTCGCGCCGGTAGCAGCGGCCGAGCGAGACCATGAACACCGGCGGCTGCTTCGCCTCCATCGTGTGGATCTGCGACGGCGACGTCTCGCTGCGCAGGACCGTGTCGTCGTCGAGGTAGAACGTGTGCAGCGGCGAGCGGGTCGGATGGTTCTCCGGCATGTTCAGCGCGTCGAAGAGGTAGCGGGTCGTCTCGACCTCGCGGCCGTCGACGACCTCGTAGCCGAGCCCGAGGAAGATGTCCTCCACCTCGCGCCGTACCTGGCTGATCAGGTGCAGATGCCCGCGCGGGTGCGGCGATCCGGGCAGCGTCACGTCGACCCGGTCCTCGGCGATCGAGCGGTCGAGCTCCGCGCGCTCGAGCTCGGCCTGCCGCGACGCGACCGCACCCTCGATCGCCTCGCGCGCGGCGTTCAGCGCCATCCCGGTCTCGCGGTCGCGCACCTCACGGAGCGCGAGCTTCAGCTCGCTCTTCCGCCCGAGGTAGCGGACGCGGACGTCGTCGAGCGCCGCCACCGAATCCGCCGCGGCGACGGCGGCGAGCGCTTCCTGCTGGAGGGCCTGCGGCTCCACGGCGGCGACTGTACCCGCTTGCCGTCTAGCATCGCCGCGATGACATGTCCTGTGTCGACACCGGAGTTCACGCGCGTTCCTCGTGCGCCGCTGCGGGCACACGGCCGGAGGGCACAGTACGGACGTACGGGCCCGGAGAGCCTGGTGTCCGCAGAGCCGTCAGGCGGCGGCGGAGCCGGGCTCCGCCCGGCGGGAGCCGACGCCGGCGAGGTGCGCGCGTGAGTGCCTACGACCCGATCGCGCGGCTGTACGACCCGTGGAGCGTCAACGTCGTCGAGGACGTCGAGTTCTACGTCGAGGAGGCGGTCGCCGCCGGCGGGCCGGTCGTCGAGCTCGGCGTCGGCACCGGCCGGATCGCGATCCCGACGGCGCTCGCAGGCGTCCACGTGATCGGCGTCGACTCGTCGCAGGGCATGCTCGACGTCTGCGCCGAGGGTGCGCGGGCGGCCGGGGTCGGGCCGCTGCTCGACCTGCGGCTCGGCGACATCCGCCGGCCGCCGGTGGACGAGCGCGTGCCGCTCGTCACGTGCCCGTTCCGCGCCTTCCTGCACCTGCAGACCGACGACGACCGGCTCGCCGGGCTCGGCTCGGCGCACCGGCTGCTCCGGCCCGGCGGGCGGTTCGTCTTCGACGTGTTCACGCCGGGGCAGGACGACATCGAGGAGACGGACGGGCGCTGGATCGAGCGCGAGCCGGGCATCTACGAGCGCGCCGACTGGGATCTCGAGGAGCGCTCGCTGACACTCTCCGTCCGCGGCGACCGCGGCGAGTCGGCGATGACGTTGTGGTGGCTCGAGCCCGAGCGGTGGCAGGCGCTGATCGCCGAGGCCGGCTTCGAGCTCGACGCGTGCTACGGCTGGTTCGACCGGCGGCCGTTCGCGGGCGGCGAGGACAGCGTCTGGATCGCGCGCAAAAAGTGATCCCCGCAAATTGCGACAAAATCGTGAACGCGACCTCTTGAAGCGGCGACGGCGAAGCCATACGTTCTCTCTTGCGCCGAGCACGGAGCGCGACTAGGTCGAGACCTCGACCGAGGGGCCGTACGAAGAGGGGGCAACCCCAAGGCGGAAGGCCAGTCGGACGGGGTGGACGAAAGCGCCACCGGCTCGGCGAATCTTTGGTCCGGCCCCGGAAACGGGGCCGGCCGCTTTTTAGAGGCGGCGCGCCAGCTCGTACAGCGCGATCGCGCCGGCGGTCGCGACGTTCAGCGACTCGGCGCCGTCCGCGAGCGGGATCGAGGCGAGCGCGTCGCAACGCGCCAGCACGTCCTCCGGCAGGCCGTCCCGCTCCGCGCCGAGCACGAGCACGACGGGAGGCGCGAGCTCGACGTCCCGGAGCGGCGTCCCGCCGTGGGCGACGAGCGCGACGCGGCGGCCGGTCTGCTCGTCGAAGGCCGACACCGGCACGCGGAAGACCGAGCCGGCGGACGCGCGCAGCGCCTTCGGCCCCGTCAGGTCGGCGCAGCCGGCCGACAGCGCCACGCCGGCGCCGAACGCGTCGGCCGAGCGGAGCAACGTGCCGACGTTCCCCGGATCGGCGACCTGCCAGAGCGCGAGCGTCGTGTCGCGCGCGCCGCGCGGCAGGTCGTCGCGCCGGTAGACGCCGATCACCCGCGGCGGGTGCCCGAGCGTCGAGACCTCGGCAAGCAGCTCGGGCTCGACGTTCTCTCCCGCGACCAGCAGCTCCACGGGCGGGATCCCGGCAGCGGCGGCGGCCGCGACCAGATCCTCCCCCTCGGCGACGAGCAGCCCGAGCTTGTCCCGCCAGCGCCGGTCCTGGAGCTTGCGGACGGTACGAGCGACGCACTGCCCTGAGCGGCACGGCCTGCCAAGCCGCCCGCAGCGGCCGTCTGTTAGGCAGCAGCGCATGACGCCAGAATACGGTCGAGAGGAACAATTGATCCGTAGGCTGCCACGCATGAGGCCCCGCGCTCAGCTCGCCGCTGCCGTAGTCGCGCTCGCTTCACTCGTCCTCGGCAGTGCGACCGCCCCCGGTGCGGCTGCGAAGGCGCCCGTCTACACCCTTGCTGCAACGCGGTCCTGTCTCACGGCACTCCCGAACGCCGTCGCGGGGCTGCCGCCCACTACGCCGCCCGTTCCTCCGATGCTCTTCGTCTACGCGCTCGCGGGCCACGACATCTCGAGTGAAGGAGTTGGCCCACGACCGCGTGCGCATAGACAGCTCGGCGTCTGGTACGGCGATGGGAGATACCAGGGCATCATCCTGAGCTTCTTCAAGAGCGTTGACGACGCCCGTGCATCGTTGAAGACGCTCGCCTGGTTGTACGGGGGCAGGCTCGTCCGGAACGTCGTCGCCACGTGGGATCAGAAGCCAGTGCCGAGCGGGGGCGTTCGCAACACCGTCCTTGGTTGTCTCCGCTCCCAACTCGTCGGCGACCACGGCAGGACACGGACGCCGCCGCCGGCGACGCTCGCGACCTTCGCGGGCCGATGGGGAGGGCACACCCGCGGGCTGTCGATCACCTCGACAGGCCGAGGCAGGGAAAGCGCGGACGCCGGATGCTGCGCACGTGTCTACGAGCTGACGTTTCAGATCTTCTCCGT
>Ga0335076_10004533_pt1 | contig 14069 bp, 14 predicted proteins | sample Lox_Sample_25_FD_206717 | JGI IMG/M metagenome (GOLD analysis project Ga0335076, IMG submission 206717) | Soil microbial communities from Loxahatchee National Wildlife Refuge, Florida, United States - Lox_Sample_2.5 | ecosystem: Environmental > Terrestrial > Soil > Wetlands | place: USA... | reverse complement strand
TCCCTCTTCTTTTTTCTTCTGGGGGGCGCTGCGCTCTCTTGTTCTGAGGGGTGCTGCGCCGCACCCCTCAGACTCCCCGCTCGCTCCGCCCGAGTGAATCGGGCTACGCTCCCCGCCCGTGGCCCGCGGCCGGTGCTGCGCCGCACCCCTCAGACTCCCCGCTCGCTCCGCCGAGTGAACTCCGAACGCTAGCGAGGCGAAAAACGAAACGCCCTCTTAGACCCTCAACCGTCGCTTTTGACCGGCATCGGACTCGCGGTAGAGTCGTGGGCTCACCGTGACGTTCGGGACTACTGCCTGTGGAGGCGAGTTGGCGAAGAAGGCTCTCATCACCGGAATCACCGGCCAGGACGGCAGCTACCTGGCCGAGCTCCTGCTGGAGAAGGGCTACGAGGTGCACGGGCTCGTGCGCCGCAGCAGCTCGTTCAACACCTGGCGCATCGACCACGTGCGCGACCGGCTCGTGCTGCACTACGGCGACCTCATGGACCAGAACAGCCTGGCGCGTGCGCTCGAGGCGCTCGAGCCCGACGAGGTCTACAACCTCGCGGCGCAGAGCCACGTCAAGGTCTCGTTCGACATGCCCGAGTACACGACCGACGTGACGGCGCTCGGCGTGCTGCGGCTGCTCGACGCCGTGCGCGATCTGGGGCTCAAGGCGCGCGTCTACCAGGCGGGCAGCTCCGAGATGTTCGGCCTGGTGCAGGAGACGCCGCAGTCGGAGAAGACGCCGTTCCACCCGCGCTCGCCTTACGGCGTCTCGAAGGTCTACGGCCACTGGCTGGCGGTGAACTACCGCGAGAGCTACGCCATGCACGTGTCGAACGGGATCCTCTTCAACCACGAGTCGCCGCGGCGCGGCGAGAACTTCGTCACGCGCAAGATCACGATGGGCATCGCGGCGATCAAGCAGGGGCGCGAGAAGGAGCTGCGGCTCGGCAACCTCGACGCCAAGCGCGACTGGGGCTACGCGAAGGACTACGTCGAGGCGATGTGGCGCATCCTGCAGCAGGAGCGGCCCTCCGACTACGTGATCGCGACGGGCGAGACGCACTCCGTGCGCGAGTTCTGCGAGGAGGCCTTCGGCTGCGTGGGCCTCGACTGGAAGGACTTCGTCAAGGTCGATCCCAAGTACTTCCGCCCGGCGGAGGTGGACCTGCTGCTCGGCGACGCGGCCAAGGCGCGCCGGGAGCTGGGCTGGGCGCCGAAGGTCGACTTCAAGCAGCTCGCGAAGCTGATGGTCGAGGCCGACCTCGAGTCCGCGGGCGGTCACCCCGCGCGTCCGCGCTGAGCGTCGGGAGCCTGCGCACATGAAAGAGCTGGCCCAGGCCGTTCGCTCCGAGGTCGAGCGAGCCTTGAGCGTGTTCCAGGGCTGGTCGGAGGACGACGCCCTCGAGGCGCGCGCCGAGGGCAAGTGGGTGAGGAAGGAGATCCTCGGCCACCTGATCGACTCGGCCTTCAACAACCACCAGCGCTTCGTCCGGGCCCAGCTCGCGAGCGCCTACGTCGGGCCGGGCTACACACAGCGCGAGTGGGTGGCCCTCCACGGCTACCGCGAACGGCCCTGGCGCGAGCTCCTGGAGATCTGGGGCGCCGCGAATCGGCAGCTGGCCGCCGTGGTCGAGCGCGTGCCGGCGGCGAAGCTCGCGACGCCGTGCACGATCGGCGACGACCCGCCGGAGACCCTCGAGTTCGTGATGCGGGACTACCTCAGGCACATGCAACACCACCTCGAGCAGATCCGCGCCGAGGCTTGAAACTTTCGAGCGTAGGGATTCGTCTCAGGGGCATCGAAGCAGGAGGCAGGCCATGACGCTCACGGCCCTTCTGGTCTTGGTGGCGGGTCTCGGCACGGCGGATGCCGGACCGGCGTCTTCGGGGGCATCGGCGCCGCGATTGCAGCCCCCGGCGGGCGCGGCCGAGGCGGCGCCTCCCGCCGGCGACCGGCACACGGGACCGCGCGTGACCTGCACGCTGCGCGTCGTGCACGCGTCGCCGAAGCTCGACGCGGCGATGGTGATTCGGGTGCCGCCCGGGCCCCCGGGCGGCATCGTCCGCGACTCCGTGTCGCCTTGCGAGACGACCGCGAAGCCCTAGGGATCAGATCTTGATCCAGCACCAATCCTTCGAGTAGGGCACCCGGCTCATGCGCCAGCCGCTCTTGCGGCCGACGACGATCGTGTCGCTCCAGTTGAAGCCGCAGCCCTTCTCGGGGTCGTAGAGGCCGGGCTCCTCCGAGAAGCACATCCCCTGGCGCAGCATCGTGTGGTCGCCGAGCGCGATGTAGGGAGGCTGGTGGCCCTCGACGCCCTCGCCGTGCCCCGGCCGGTGGTAGATGTACTTCGCGACGCCTTCGGCCACCTGGTGCTTGTGGATCGCGTAGGCTACGGACGAGCAGGTGACGCCCTCGGCTGAAAGGTCGCGCTGCATGTCGCAGGTCTTCTGGCTCACCTCCCAGAGCTTGCGCATGTGGGCGTCGTAGTTGCCCGAGGCGTCGGCCAGGATGAACGCGCGGTAGTTCTCGCCGCCGTAGCCGCCGATCGAGCAGCCCCCGGAGATCTGGAGCGCCATGTTCTTCCCGATGCGGTTGAACCAGGGCTGGTTCGGGTGCGGGTATCCGGTCACGGCGCCGGCGCGGACCTCGATGTCCACCGAGGACTGGACGCCGTGGTGGGCCTTGCCCCCCGCAAGGTCGAGGTCCGAGTAGAGGATGTCGTTGATCCAGGCCGTGCTGGCCATCGAGACCTCGTAGTCGGTCACGTCCGTGCCGTGCGTCAGGATGTAGTCGCGCGCGAAGGCGTGCGCGCGGTCCATGTAGGTGTAGGCGCGGCGCCAGAGCGCGAGCTCCTCGGGCGTCTTGACCTCGCGCATCTTCATCAGGATGTCGGAGACGTCGACGAACTCGACGCCGCGCAGAATGCTTCTCGCCTTCTCGAGCTGCGAGGGATAGAGCTCGCCGTCGACGCCGATGCGCGTGCCCTGGACGCCCTTCTGCTTGATGCCTTCGAGCAGGAAGCGGAAGAGGTCCACCTTCTCGCCCATCTGCACCTTGCCCTCGTGCGGGAACGCGTCCTCGCCGTGCTCCATGTCGAAGTACATGCGTCCGCCGCCGAACCACCAGCTGGTCACGAGGTCGCGGTCGAGGCCGGGATAGAGGTACCAGGGGTCGGCGTCGTCCTTGTTCATGAACACGGCCTGCGGCCGCTCGGTGTTCGTGTGCCAGTAGCCGGTCAGGTAGACGACGTTCAGGGTGTCGCGGAGCAGGAAGGCCTGGATGTCCTGCTTCTGCAGCATCTCCTTGAAGCGGGCGACCGCCGCCTTGTTCCATTCGAGGGGCAGGCGGTCGGCCTTGGTGGGCTCGGGCGGCCCTTCCTCGCCCGGCGTCGGGCCGAGCAGCAGCTTCGCCGACGTGCCCGCCTTCGCCTGCTCCGCGAGCAGGCTGCGGAGGGATCCGGGCTGCGCGGCCGCCACCTTGTCGACGCGCGAGAGGAACGCGCTTCCGAGCACACCGAGACTCGACGCTTTCAACAACTGCCGGCGACGCACCATGGCCGTGACCTCCTGCGCGGCGCAGTATAGCCGCGCTTCGGCCGGGACCGGCGGGCTAGCGGGTCGCGGCGGGGGTGCGCGCTTCGATGAGCGCGTCGAGCTCGGCCTTCAGCCGCGGCAGGATCTCGTCGTAGGTGTAGGCGCCCACGCTCTCGGTCTTCTTCTTGAGGTTGACGTGCGTGGGGCCGCACCAGAGGCCGAGGTCGGCGTCGTCGGTCTCGCCCGGGCCGTTCACTCGGCAGCCCATGACCGCGATCGTGACGGCGTGGCGCTCGGCGTAGACCGTCATCTCCTTGACCTTCTCGGCGAGCTCGACGAAGCGCTCGTTCTCGACGCGCGAGCAGGACGGGCACGAGATGATGTTGAGCTTGTCGTCGTCGAACACCGGCACGGAGCGGAAACGCCCGGCCGCGACGTCGGTCAGGATCTGGAGGCCGACCGTGACCTCCTCGTGCTTGCGCGGGTTCGGCAGCGTGAGGCTGACGCGCAGCGTGTCGCCGATCCCGCGCGAGAGCAGCTGCTCGAAGGCGACGCGCGTCTTGATCACGCCCTCCGGCGGGATGCCGGCCTCGGTCACGCCCAGGTGCAGCGGCACGTCGGGCCGCGCCTCGGCGAAGCGCTTGTTGGCCTCGATCACCTTGCGCGGGTGCGAGTCCTTGAGGCTCACGACATAGCGGTCGAAGCCGAGCTCGTCCACGATCCGGCAGTGCTCGAGCGCCGACTCCACCATCGCCTGCACGTCGTCCTCCGGAAAGCGCGCCTTCATCTCGGGGTCGACGCTGCCGCAGTTCACGCCGATCCGGATCGCGAGGTCGTGCTCGCGCGCCACGTCCACCAGGAAGCGCACCTTCTCGCGCACCGGCTTCTGCTTCTCGTGGTGCCAGAGGTGGCCGGGGTTGTAGCGCACCTTGTCGACGTGCGGCGCCACGCTCGCGGCGAGGCGGTAGTTCTCCTGCAGGTCCACGACCAGGTTCGCCTTCGTCTGGCGGCGCACCTCGGCGAGCGCCTCGACGTCTTTCGGGCTGTCGACCGCGACGCGCACCAGCGTGCCGCCGGCCCGCCGGATCGCCTCCGCCTGCTCGACGGTGGCGTCCACGTCCTGCGTGCGCGTCGCGCACATGCTCTGGACCGCGACAGGATGGGACGACCCGAGGGTCACGGAGCCGATGCGGACCGGGCGGGTGGGATTACGCTTCATGCAACCATCCATGCTACCAGCTCACGGATTCGCCAGAAAGCGGCGCATCAGCCGAGTGCCTCGAGCGCGCGCACGCCGCGCCGCATCGCGGAGACGAAGGTCCAGAGGCTCAGGAGCGCAGCGGCCGCGAGCGACGCGGCCATCAGGAGCTCGAGCCGGGCGGACGCATGGAGCCCGCGATACCGGTACCAGAGGTAGACCGAAGCGGGCCAGGCGAGCAGCGCCACCATCGTCAGGATGTAGAGCACGGCCAGCACCATGAAGGCCACGCCGCCGTAGGAGCCGGCGATCTGAGTCGGGTTCTCGGCGCCGAAGCGTGGGTGCTCGGCGCCCATCCCACAGGCGAGGCCGACGAGCGCCACCGACATGAAGGCGATCGCGGCGGCCCCGAGCAGCTTCAGGACCAAAGGCACGCCGAGCAGGTGGTTCGAGGCGATCGTCAGAGCCTCGGCCAGCACCAGGATGGGGACGAGCCCCGTCCACAGCTTCGACCACAGGAAGCTCGACAGCGAGACCGGCGAAGTCCGCACGATCCAGAAGGCCGCGCCCTCGGCCGAGACGGCCGGGAAGACGAAGCGCACGGCTACGGCCGCCGTCACGAACGCCGCCATCGCGAGGTTGACGAAGGCGTAGCTGTTCTTGATGAGCTGGCTCATGTACGGAATGCGGTCGAGGTCGAGCACGCGGAAGTTGTAGACGTAGACGAGCGCCAGCGCGACGAGCAACAGCAGCTGCGACCACTGTGCGGTGTCGCGCAGGAAGACCTTCAGGTCCTTCACCAGGAGCGCGCGGCGCGCCGTCGTCATGGGCAGCAGGCGCAACAGCGGCTCGAGCAGCGCGAGGCGCGTGAAGCGGGCCTTGCGGGCCTCCTGGGCCTTGCTCCAGGCCGCGAAGTGCTGGCGGCCGTAGATGGCGCGCGTGATGACCGTGAGCGCGCCCGCCGTCGTCCAGAGAGCGCCCAGGTGCATCCAGTCGACCTCGCCGCGGAGCGCGCGGAACAGGCTCTCGCCGGCCCAGAAGGACGGCAGCAGCGGCGTGACCGGCGACTGCAGCGTCGCGAAGAAGGCCGTCACGTCGGGCAGCGTCTGGACGCTCAGCAGGCGCTCCGGCCGCAGGAAGCGCAAGAGCATGACGAGCGCCACCGCGAACAGCAGGCCCATCAGCATCAGCACGTCGCGGGCACGCCGGGCCGGAAACACGCTCACGAGGCCGAGCGTCAGCAGCGAGCCGAGCGCGGAGGGGATCACCACGAAGGGCGCGACCGCCGCGACGGCGGTCAGGTAGTAGCCGACCGGCGCGCAGCGAGCGAGCCCGAGCCCGAGCAGCAGCGGGAGCACGAAGGCCACCACCATCCAGCCGGCCTGGCCGACGGTGCGCGCGAAGCGCGAGTAGAAGAGCCGCGAGGCCGGCACCGGCGCGGGCAGCAGCAGCCGGAGGTCCTCGGACAGGAAGAAGGTCGTGAGCGCGCTCACGATCGCGCTGAAGGCCACGAAGGAGAGGAAGGTCAGGAACAGCCAGCCGAGGCCGAGACGGATCAGGTAGTCGCCGAGCTCCTCGTAGTCGAGGAGCTGCCAGGTCAGCCAGAAGGCGATCGCGAACAGCACGGCCGCGACGACAAGCCCGATCCCGCCGAAGAGGAGGGCGCGCAGGCCGTCGCCCGGTTCGCGCCGCCGCGCGCGGTTTCTGGCGCCCCAGAAGATCGGCTGGAGCAGGAACGGGAACGCGGCCGTCAGAGCTCGATCTCCTGGAACGCGCCCCCGCCCGTGAGCTTCAGGAACACCGGCGTGAGCTGGGGATCCTCGGTGCCGGCGAGCGCGTGCAGCTCGGCCACGGTTCCGCGCGCGATGATGCGGCCGCCCTGGATGATGCTGATGCGGTCGCACATCTGCTCCGCGACCTCCAGCGTGTGCGTGCTCATCAGGATCGCGACGCCCTTCTGGCTGATCGCGCGGAAGACGTCCTTGATCAGCCGCGCGCCGCGCGGGTCGAGGCCGACCATCGGCTCGTCCACGAGCACGGCCGCTGGCCGGTGCAGGAACGCCGCGCACATCACGAGCCGCTGCTTCATGCCGTGCGAGAAGCTCTCGACGAGCTCGTGCGCCCAGCCGGCGAGCTCGAAGAGCGCGAGCAGCTCCTGCGCGCGCTCCTCGAGCGCGGCGCCCTCGAGGCCGTAGAGGCCGCCGTGGAAGCGCAGGAACTCGGCCGCGGTCAGCTTCTCGTAGATGAACGGGCGGTCGGGGATGAAGCCGAGCGCACGCTTGGCGGCCTCGGGCTCGCGCGCCAGCTCCTTGCCGGCGATCGTGACGCGGCCGGACGTGGGCTTCAGCAGGCCCGCGATCATGCGGATCGTCGTGGTCTTGCCCGCGCCGTTCGGGCCCAGGAAGCCGTGGATCTCGCCGGGGGCCACCTCGAGGCTCACGCCGTCCACGGCGCGGAACGACCCGAAAGTCTTGACGAGCGCGTCGACCGAGATCAAGGGGACCTCCGCGGGGGCTGCGACCAGCAGCCGCGGGCGCTCGGCTCGCGGCGGGGGAGCGGCAGGTCGAGCGGGGCCAGGTCGGCGGCATCGCTGCCCACGAGCACCGGGACCGAGCCGGGCCGCAGCTCGACGCTCAGGATGTCGAGCTTGGCGCGGCCGATCAGGCCGACGATGGCCGCCTGCTTGTCGAGGCCGCCGCGCGCCAGCCGTACGTGAGTGGCGTCGGCGGGGAACTGGTTGAGCGTGGGATCGACCGGGAGCCAGAGCCCGCGCCCGGGTGCGTCGGCGACGAACACCTCGGGCCACGCGTGGTAGTAGAAGGCGCCGCGCAGGTAGACGAGCCCGACCGCGATCCGGGAGGGCAGCCCGAGAGAGCGCGCCATGGCCACGTAGAGCGCCGTGTGCTCGTTGCAGTCGCCGACCCGGGTCTTCAGCACCTCGAGCGCCGACGGCAGGCTGACGGTCGGCCGCTTCTCGACGATCGAGTGGACGTAGCGCGTGAGCCGTTCGGCGCGAAGGCGAGGCGCGTCGGCCCCGGCCGCCGCCTTCCGCGCCTCCGCCTGGATCTCGGGCGCGTCGCTTTCGAGGAAGGTCTCGGCGCGCAGGTAGGCGTCGAGGCCGGAGGGCGCGGGCGCCGCAGCCAGGCCCTTGGAGTCGCGCACTTCGATCGTGCCGTCCGACTCGGCCTGGCCGCCGCCCTGGAGGTCCGCGGCGTCGAGCCCCGCCAGGCCGTCGATCCGGACGCGCAGGCGCGTGACCGTGAGCGGATCGTCGATGCGCTGCGGGTGCGTCGGAACGATCGCGGAGGCCTCGAGCAGGTCGGACTGGACCGAGCCGGGGACCGCGAGCATCTGCGCCTGCTCCGGCGTCTCGCGCACGACGAGCATGCCCATCGGGCTTTCTTCCTTGAGCTCCTCGCCCGTGTCGGTGATCCAGGAGCGCGTCGTGACGCCCGCGAAGCGGCTCTCGACGCGGAAGGCCGGTACGGGCCGGCCGGCGGCGCGCACCACCTCGCGCGCCTGCACCTCGACCGTCATCAGCTCGTTGCGCAGCGTCAGGGGATCGAAAACCGCAACCTGCAGCGTCTTGCCGGGCTCGAGCCCGCGCGCCGCGAGCGTCCGCGGCAGGTTGAGCGAAAGGGCCGGGGGCTCGGGAAGCTCGCGGGTCTCGGAGCGCTCGCCGGCCGTGTTCTTCACGACGAGCGCGAGGCGCCGGCCGTCGAGCGTCCCCTCGATCGTGGTCGGGCCGCTGCCGGGATCCAGGGAGAACGAGAAGCGCTTCAGCGCGAAGGCGCGGTCGACGAACGCGCGGCTGGTCATGCGCACCGCGGTCGTGGCGCCGACGAGCGTCATCGACAACCGGGAGTCCTCCCGGATCTCGTAGCCGTCTGCGGTGGGAGTCGTCTGGCCGACGGAGAAGCCGATCTTTCCGCCCCGGTAGTAGATGCCCCGCCACTGCGCGGCGCCCGTGTAGCTCGCGAGGTCGGCGGCGAGCGCGAGCGGGGTGGCCGAGAAGGCTCGGCGCACCAGCACGCCCATCTGGAGCACCCAGGCCAGGACGACGAGGGCCGAGAACAGCCGCGCGAGAGGCGCCGGCAGCGGGGGGAAGAGCCTCAACCGAACGACCGCGCGCCGCGGGGGCCCATTCGCCATCCATTATAGACTCGCGCCCGCGTGGAGCTCTCGCAGGTCGAGATCGTGCTCGTGCGCCCAGGCCGGCCGGCCAACGTCGCCGCCGCGTGCCGGGCCATGAAGAACATGGGACTCGCGAAGCTGTGGCTCGTCGAGCCGCGGCCGGGCCTCGAGGATCCTGCGAACCGCGCCCTCGCCTACGGCGCCTGGGACGTGCTCGACGGCGCGCGCCGGGCCGCGAGCCTGATCGAGGCGGTCGCGTCGAGCCAGGCGGTGGTGGGCACGACGGGCTTGCCCACGCCGGAGGCCTGGAGCCCGCGGCGGCTCGCGGAGGCGGCGCCCGGGCTCGCGGGGACGGGAGCGCTCAGCCTCGTCTTCGGCCCCGAGGCGACGGGCCTCACGACGGCCGAGCGGGATCTCTGCCACCGGCTGGTCCGCATCCCCGCGGATCCGGCCCAGCCCTCGTTGAACCTGGCGCAGGCGGTGCTGCTCCTCGCCTACGAGCTGCGGCTCGCGCTCCTGAGCGCGCCGGCGCCAGCCGCCGCCGGCGGGGAAGCCGGCGAGCCGCGCGCCAGCGCGGGCGAGGTCGAGGAGGCCGTGGGCGAGCTGCGCGAAGCGCTCCTCGAGATCGGCTACCTGGACGCCCAGAACCCCGACCGCATCCTGGCGGAGCTGCGCGGGCTGCTGACGCGCGCGCGCCCGACGCCGCGCGAGGTGCTGCTGCTGCGCGGCCTCGCCCACCAGACGGCCTGGGCGGGCCGCGTTGCGCACGGCCGGCCGGGCACCGGATAATCCTCGGGGGCTCTTCGGGGTGATGGGGACGGAAGACACGCACGGGGCGGGCCCGGACGGCGGCCACGACTTCCAGGTCCCGCGGCTGCTGCGTGCGGCGGAGGTGCTGACCTCCGACGGCCGCGTGCTGCGCGGGCGCGTGTTCCTGCCCGCGACCGCGGCGTCCCACGCCGGCGCGATGCGGGCCGAGGAGTGGATGAACGAGGCCGCGGCGTTCTTCCCGTTCCTGCCCGACGGCGAAGGCAGCCCCGTGATCCTGAACAAGCAGAGCATCGTGGTGGTCACCGTCGCGGCCTCGGCCGATCGCGACGAGACGCTCGACGAGGTCGGAGCGCCGGTTCGGCGCGTGCTCGTCGAGTGCGGCTCGCTCAAGCTCTCGGGCGAGCTGCTGGTCGACATGCCGGCCAACCACTCGCGCGTGCTCGACCTCTTGAACCGCCCGGGCGCGTTCCTGAACGTGCGGGACGGCGAGCGCCACCACCTGGTGGCGAAGCGGCGCATCACGCGCGTGGGCGAGATCGCCCCCGTGACGCGGGCCTGATCGGCTTCGGAGGCTGCTCATCGCTTCGCGCACGCCAGGCCGCTCGGGGGAACGCGCGCTGCTCGTCGGCCTCGCGCACGGGTCGCGCGACCGCGCCGCCTCCGAGGCGTCGCTCGACGAGCTCGAGCAGCTCGCGGCGAGCGCCGGGGCGCGCGTGGTCGGACAGGAGCTGCAGGAGCGAAAGCACCGCGATCCCGCGACGCTCATCGGGAAGGGCAAGGTGGGCGAGGTCAAGGCGCGCTGCGCCGAGGAGCGCATCGACCTCGTGCTGTTCGACGAGGAGCTGTCCCCGGCGCAGCAGCGCAACCTGGAGAAGGAGATCGAGCGCAAGACGCTCGACCGCACGCAGCTGATCCTCGACATCTTCGCCGGACGCGCGCGCACGCGCGAAGGCCGGCTGCAGGTGGAGCTGGCCCAGCTCGACTACCTGCTGCCGCGGCTCGCCGGCCAGGGCGTGCTCTTGTCGCGGCTCGGCGGCGGGATCGGAACACGGGGCCCGGGCGAGACCAAGCTCGAGACCGACCGGCGGAGAATCCGCCAGCGCATCCAGGCGGTGCGGCGGGAGATCGAGCACGTGAGGCGCGAGCGCCACACGCGGCGCGAGGCGCGCGCCCGGCGCGAGGCGCCGGTGGTCGCGCTCGTCGGCTACACGAATGCCGGCAAGTCGACGCTCTTCAACGCGCTCACGCGCGGCGGCGCGCCGGTCTCGGACCAGCTCTTCATGACGCTCGACCCGCTCGTGCGCAAGGTGCGGCTCGGGCCGGGCCGGGAGCTGCTGCTCGTCGACACCGTCGGCTTCGTGCGCAAGCTGCCGCATTCGCTCGTGGCCGCGTTTCGCGCGACGCTCGAAGAGGTCGTGGAGGCGGACCTGCTGCTGCACGTGGTGGACGCGAGCTCCGACGGGATCGAGGAGCGCGAGGCGGCCGTCGACTCGGTGCTGAAGGAGATCGGCGCGGGCGAGCGCCCGTCGCTGCGCGTGCTCAACAAGGCCGACCGCGCCGGCACGGAGCGCCTCGAGGCACTGCTCTCCGCGCGCCTGGGCGCGGTCGCGGTGTCGGCGCTCGCGGGCCAGGGGCTCGGCGAGCTGCTCGAGCGGGTGGCGAACCGGCTGGAGCTCGCGCCGCGCCGCGTCCTGCTGCGCTTCGAGGCGGCCGACACGAAGGCGATCGCCCGCGTCTACGCGGCGGGCCGCGTGCTGAGCCACGAGGTCGAGGACGGGCGCGTCACGCTCGAGGCCGAGCTGCCCGAGCGGGCGCTCGCGCGCTACCGGGAGCCGGCGTCGTGAGACGGCTGGTCCCGGGCGCAGCCCTGGTCCTCGGGCTCGTCGCGCTCGCCGCGTGCGGCAAGCACGTGACGAGCCCGTTGCCGGAGGCACAGGACTACGTCTACTCCGCTCCGGCCGCGGGCGAGCTCTCGGCGAGCGACGCGACGTCGCTCCAGGCCGCGTGGCGCGACGTGCTGTCCGGCGACACGGAGTCCGCGGCCAAGCGCTACGAGAAGCTGCTGCGCCGCAACCCGGCGAGCCTCGCCGCCCGGACGGGCCTCGGCTACGCGCGGCTCCGCGCCGGCGAAGCGGGGCGGGCGCAGGAGGCCTTCCTCGCGGTGCTCGCGAAGCGGCCGGAGGACGTGCCGGCGCTGGTCGGGATGGGCTCGGTCGCCACCCGCACCGGCGACACGGAAGGAGCCGTCGCGCTCTACAAGCGGGCCGCGGCGGTGGCGCCCGAGGATGCGGTCGTGCGCAAGCGCCTCGCCGCGCTCAAGCTGCAGGTGGCGGAGCGGCGCATGGCCGAGGCGCAGGCGGCCTTGGAGCGGAAGGACCCGGATGCGGCGGCGACGGCCTACCGGCGGGCGCTCGACGTGGCGCCGGAGGTGGCCGGCGTTCGCTTGGCGCTCGCGGATCTCCTGGCCGGCCGCGGCGAGCGCGGGGCAGCGATCGAGGTCCTGGAGGCGGACATCTCCGGGGAGCGGCAGGTGCTGCTGCGGCTCGGCCGCCTGCTCGAGGACGAGAAGGAGTTCGCCCGCGCCCTCGACGTGTACACGCGGATCCTGGCCCACGGGCCGGGCGACGAGGAGGCGCGCGCCGGACAGCGGCGCGCGCGCGAGGGGGTCGAGGCCTCCGCGATGCCGCCCGAGTACCAGGCGATCCCCGATGCGGCGCGGGTCTCGCGCGCCGATCTCGCGGCGCTGCTGGCGGTGCGGGTGCCGGCGCTGCGGCGGGCCGGGGCGGGCGAGCCGAAGGTGGCGGTGGACATCGCCTCGTCCTGGGCGCGCGACCAGATCGCACGCGTGCTCGCGCTCGGCCTCGTGGACGTCTACCCGAACCACACGTTCCAGCCGAACGCGATCGTACGCCGCGTGGACCTCGCCCGCGCCGCGGCGCGGACGCTCGACCTGGTGCACTGGCCGCCCGGTGCGGCGCCGGTGCCCTCCGACATGTCGCGCGCGCATCTCGACTTCGACGTCGTGGCCCGCGCGCTGGCAGCGGGCATCATGGGCCTCAGCCCCGAGGGAGCCTTCGAGCCCTGGCGGCCGGTGAGCGGGCGGGAGGCGATCGACGTCGTGGACGCAGTGGCGAGGCTCACGGGCTCGTGACGGACGCGCGCGCGGGGGCGTCCGGCGGAAATGGGGTACCATCGCCGCCGAGGGGGGCCGTCATGGACGAGAGGGAGCTGCTCCGCAGCGTGCCGCTCTTCTCCGAGCTTTCCGACGCCGACGTCGCGAGCCTGGCGCGCCTCGCGGCGCGCCGCAGCTATCCCAAGGACACGGTCGTCTTCTTCGAGAACGAGGAGGGCGACTTCTTCTTCACGATCGTGGCCGGCCGGATCAAGGTCACGATTCTCGGCGACGACGGGCGCGAGATCATCCTGAGCATGCTCGGCCCCGGCGACTTCTTCGGCGAGATGGCGCTCCTGGACAACGAGCCGCGCTCGGCGACGGCGATCGCGGTGGAGGAGAGCGAGCTTCTGTCGCTGCACCGCACCGACTTCCAGGGCGTGATCGGCGACAACCTGGCGATCTCGGTCGCGCTCATCAAGGTGCTCACCGCGCGGCTGCGCCGCGCCAATCACCAGATCTCGACGCTGGCGCTCCTCGACGTCTACGGCCGCGTGGCGCGGGTGATCCTCGACATGGCACGCGAGGAGGGTCGGCGCCTCAAGGACGGCCGGATCGCGTTCCGCCGCGCGACCCACCAGGAGATCGCCAACCGCATCGGCACGACGCGCGAAACCGTCACGCGCATGCTGAAGGACCTCGAGCGCCAGGGCCTGATCAAGGTCGAAGGCCGGGAGCTCGTTCTCCAGCCGGGCTTCGAGAAGGCGTTCGACTAGCCGGCTACTCGGCCCGCTCGACTCGAATCCGCGTCGACACTCGCTGCCGCACCTTCGGGACTTCGAGCCGCAGCAGGCCGTCGTTGAAGTCGGCCTTGATGCGGTCGGGGTCGACCTCCTCGGGGAAGCGGAAGCCGCGCGCGAAGGGGCCGTAGCGCCGCTCGAGGCGGTGGAAGGTGGGGTTGCCGGTGGCGGCGGGCCGGCGCTCGCCGCGGACCACGAGCTCGTCGCCCTGCGCCTGGATCAGCACGTCGTCCTTGCTGAGGCCCGGCAGCTCGAGCTCGACGAAGTAAGCCTCCGGCGTCTCGACCACGTCGGCGAGCGGGGCCCAGGTGCCGTGGAGCAGAGCAGGCTCCTCGAGCCGCTCCCGGGTGAGCGTCTCGTCGAAGAGCCGATTCATGCGCTCCTGCAGGTCGAGCAGCTCGTGCAGCGGATCGCGACGAAGCGGCATCGAGCACATTCTAGCGCACCAGCCCCCGCCCAAAAGGCGTCGAGCAACCCGGGGGAGCTCGAGGGGGCGGAGCCCCCTCGTTTCAAAGAACGCCGACAA
>Ga0335076_10004530_pt1 | contig 14075 bp, 14 predicted proteins | sample Lox_Sample_25_FD_206717 | JGI IMG/M metagenome (GOLD analysis project Ga0335076, IMG submission 206717) | Soil microbial communities from Loxahatchee National Wildlife Refuge, Florida, United States - Lox_Sample_2.5 | ecosystem: Environmental > Terrestrial > Soil > Wetlands | place: USA... | reverse complement strand
TCGGGCGGCGAGGATCGCCGCGCCGCAAATTCCGGGAAGTCGTTACTCGGCGGTTGCGGTCTCGGCCTCGACCGCGGCTTCCGGCTCAGAGCCCTCGTCGGCCCGCGCGTCCTCGGCCGGTTCGTCGGGCGGTGCTTCCGCGGCGGCCGGCTCTTCGGCCTCGTCCGTCTCTTCAGCCTCGACCTCCGCCTCGGACTGTGGCCCCTCGGCGTCCTCCGGCTCGGTCGCGGTCTCGGCCTCTTCGCCTTCCGCGAGCGTGGCCTCCACCGCTGCGGGCAGCTCCGAGCCGGCTCCGTACCGCCGCTCGCGGACGCGAGCCTTCTTGCCGACCCGGCCGCGAAGGTAGTAGAGCTTCGCGCGGTTGACGTCGCCGATCGCGGCGACCTCGATCTTCTCGATCTTCGGCGAGTGAAGCGGGAACGTCCGCTCGACGCCGATGCCGAACGACTGCTTCCGCACGGTGAACGTCTCGCGCACGCCTGCTCCCTGCCGCTTGAGGACGATCCCCTCGAAGACCTGCACACGCCGGCGCGTGCCTTCGATCACCTGGAAGTGGACGCGCACCGTGTCGCCGGCCTTGAAGCGCGGCACGTTGCGCATCTGGGCGCGCTCGAGGTCCTGAATGACGTTGCTCATGAAAAGACCGCCTAACGAACGGCGACGGCCAAGGGTAGCGAAATCGGGGTCGACCGGATTCGCCTAGCGAAAACCGATTCTGTCTGGGGGCCAGTAGACGAAGAAGACGGTTCCGATCAGCTTCTTGCGCGGGACCGAGCCCCAAGTACGGGAGTCGCACGACTCCGAGCGGTTGTCGCCCATCATGAAGTACTCGTCCTGAGGGACGTGCCAGGTCTCTTTGAAGTGGTTCGTGTCGGCGAGCCGGCTCTGCCTCGAGAGGTACGGCTCTTTGAGCTTCACGAACCTGGCCGAGCCGGGCGCGCGGATCCAGATGAACCCCTCGGCGTCCTCCCGAACCGTGTCACCCGGCAGCCCGATGACGCGCTTGACGAACGTCCCGCCTTCTCCGCACTTGAGGGCAGCCTCCCGCGGCGTGTTGAAGACGACGATGTTGCCGCGCGACGGAGGCCCGAAATGGAGGCAGATGCGGCACGCGAGCACGCGGTCGCTCGAGTTGCCGAGGCAGCCTGGCGCCGGCTTCGCGCAGTTCAGGGTCGGCTCCATCGACGAGGACGGGATGCGGTACGGGTTGACGATCCACTCCTTGAGCGCGAGGACGATGAGGATCGCGCCCGCGATCGTGAGGATCCAGTCGAGCGTGACCCGGACCCCATGCGGGAGGCCGGGAAAGAGGCGCGCGAGTGGATCGCGGCTTCGCTGCTCTGCATACCGATCCGCGACGGGCTCATCCGCCGGTATCTCCTCCCGTGGGCTGTAGCCGTACTCGCCGTAGTCGGGTCGATCCCAGTCCTGCCGGGGCTCGTCGTAACCGCCGTGGCCGGTCTCCGACCACTTCGGGTCGAGAGTCGGCCAGCCGCTGTCGGGATCATCCTGCGACCAGCCGCCGGGAGATTCACGCTCGACGTCTGCCTCGCCCTGCTCGTCCTCGTCGCCGACCTCGGACTTGTTCCAATCCCAGTGGTCGCTCACGTCACGTGCTCCCGCCGCCAGGCTTCGACGCGCGCATGGTCGCCCGAGAGCAGCACCTCCGGCACCGGCCAGCCGCGGAACTCGGCCGGTCGCGTGTAATGCGGATACTCGAGGCCGCCGCCGAGCTCGGCCGAGAAGCTCTCGAGCTCCCCCGATCCCTCGGCGAGCGCGCCCGGCAACCGTCGCGCGACCGCATCGAGGAGGATCATCGCCGGCAGGTCGCCGTTCGAGAGGACATACGGGCCCACGGACAGTGCATCGGTCGCGAGGTTCTCGACGATCCGCTCGTCGAGGCCCTCGAAGCGCGACGAGAGAAGCGTGAGGGCCGGAAGCGCAGCGAACTCCTCCACGACTGCCTGCGTCAGCTGCCTCCCCTTGGGAGTGAGCGCGATCACCGGGCCGGGCGGCTCGGCGCCGTAGACAGCTTCGAGCGCGGCGGCGACGACGTCCACGCGGAGCACCATCCCTGCTCCGCCGCCATACGGCTCGTCGTCGACCTGCCCGGCCCGCAGCGGTGTCGAGTCGCGGTAGTTGAAGAGGCGCAGCTCGAGCTCCGAGCCGAGGACGCTCGCCACCGGGCGCTGCTCGGTCAGCCAGGCGTAGGCGTGAGGAACGAGGGTGAAGACGTCGATACGCACGGCTGGGCTATTCCGGGTCTGCAAACCCCACGGCGACAACGATTCGCCCGCCGGCCAGATCCACCTGCCGGACGCACGCCTCGACGAGGGGTAGCGACGCGCCGGAGTCGAGCTCGAGCACGTCGTTCGCAGGGTACTCGAGGACTTCCCGCACTCGTCCGAGCAGCCGTCCGCTCTCCTCCTCCACGTTGAGCCCGACGAGCTGAAAGACGTAGAACTCGTCCTCCCCGCCGAGGTTCGGGAGTGTCCCCCGTTCGACGGCGAGCTCGGCGCCGCGATCCACCTGGCGGTCGAGCCGGATCACCGGCCTGCCACCGGAACCGTGGCGCGAGGCCACGACCTTCGCCGGCTCGCCGGCCGCGAAGAGCATCGCGCCTTCCGCAAACACACCCTTCCTCTCGCTGGCGCCGTCGACGAAGAAACCGCCGTCGAGCCCGTGCGGCTTTCCGACCCTCCCGATCGCCACGAGGTCAGAGCCCACGTTCCGTGAACTCTGCGACCGCCTCCTCGCGGGACGCCTGCAGCTCGGCGCCGTCGTACGGAGTTCGCCGGTGCGCGAGATCGAGCAGCCAGTACGCGCCCGGCTGATCCTCGTAAGGGGCGCCGACGCTGCCGGCGTTGACGACCCGCACACCGCCGACCGTGCGCTCGAACTGCGTGTGCGTGTGACCGCAGACGACCGTCGAGACGTCAAGCCCGTCGAAAAGGAAGGCGATCCGCTCCTCGGGCGTGCGCTCGGTGAAGATGTCGAGGTCGTTGCGCGGCGAGGCGTGGCAGTAGAGGACGCCGTCGATGATCTGCGTCTCGGGCAGCTCGTGGAGGAACCCGATCTCCTCCTCCCTCAGTTGCGAGCGCGCTTGCTCGAGGAACTCGGGCGGCGCCAGGCCCGTCTCCTCTGGATGCAACTCGCGGTCGGCGTTGCCACGCAGCCAGACGACCCCGTCGCCGAGCCCACGCAGCCGCGTAAGCACTTCGGACGGCTGCTCGCCGCCGGCGCAGATGTCGCCGCCCACCAGGATCGTCACATCGCCCGGGATCTCCGCGAGGACGGCGTCGAGCGCGGCGAGGTTGCCATGGATGTCGTAGAGGGCGGCGACGGCCACGACCGGCTAGTCGACGATCTCGAGCTGGAGCCGGCGTCCCGCTTCGACGCCGCCGGCGCGGACGATCGTGCGCAGCGCGCGGACGAGGCGCCCTTGCCGACCGATCACCTTGCCGACGTCTGCTTCGGCGACGTGGAGCCGGAGGAGAAGCGTGCCGTCCGCCTCCTCCACCTCCTCGACGTGCACGGCCTCGGGCTCGTCGACGAGCCGGCGCGCGAGCTCCGCGACGAGCTCCGCCACGACCTACTCGATGCCCTGGGCCTTGAGCAGCTTGGCCACCGACTCGGTCGGCAGCGCGCCCTTCTCGAGCCAGCCGCGCACCTTCTCCTCGTCGAGATCGATGAGCGACGGGTCCGACTGCGGGTTGTAGCGGCCGACGATTTCGATGAACTTGCCGTCGCGCGGCGAGCGCGAGTCGGCGGCGACGACGCGGTAGATCGGGTTCTTCTTCGAGCCGACCCGCGTCAGCCTGAGCTTCACTGCCATCCGGTTACCTCTTCGCTTTCCTCTTCTTCCGCTTGCTGCTCGCCTTGCGAGTCGCACTCGGCTTGGGTTTCGACCCGACGATGGTAGGCGCTCCCGCCGCCATGCCGGGCAACTGCGGCATCTTGCCCGATCCGGCCATCTTCATCATCTTCGCCATCTGCTTGCGCGCCTCGATCAGCTGATTGACCTGCTCGACGGTCGTGCCCGAGCCGGCGGCGATTCGCTTCCGGCGCGAGCCGTCGATGACGTGCGGGACGCGCCGCTCGTGCGGCGTCATGGAGAGAATGATCGCCTCGACCCGCTTGAGCTGGCGCTCGTCCACCTGGTCGAGGCCCTCGAGCTGCTTGCCGAGGCCGGGGATCATCTTGAGGACACCCTGTAGCGGCCCCATCCGTCGCAGCATCTTGTAGCTCGAGAGGAAGTCGTCGAACGTGAACTCGCCCTTGAGCATGCGGCGCTCGAGCTCCTCCTTCTCCTCCTCTTCGATCGCGGACTCGGCGCGCTCGATCAGCGTCAGGACATCGCCCATGCCGAGGATCCGCGACGCCATCCGGTCCGGGTGGAACCAGTCGAGTGCGTCGAGCTTCTCGCCCGCGGAAGCGAGCTTGATCGGCCGGCCGGTGACGGCGCGCACCGAGAGCGCCGCACCACCGCGCGCGTCGCCGTCGAGCTTCGTGAGGACGACGCCGTCGAAGTCGATCCGTTCCTGGAAGGCCTGCGCGACATTGACGGCCTCCTGGCCGGTCATCGCGTCGAGGACGAGGAGGACGTTCGTCGGCTTCGCTTCGCGCCGCACTGCCGCGAGCTCCTCCATCAGCGGCTCGTCGACGTGCAGCCGCCCGGCCGTGTCGAGGATCACGACATCGCGGCCGTCCGCGCGCGCCTGCTCGATCCCGTCGTGCACCGCCTTGACCGGATCGCTGCGCTCGTCGGCGTAGACCGGCACCCCGACCTGCTCGCCGAGCTGCACGAGTTGGTCGACCGCCGCCGGGCGTTGCAGGTCTGCGGCCACGAGGGCCGGCTTCCGGCCCTCCTGCTCGAGGAGGAGGGCCAGCTTCCCTGCGGCGGTGGTCTTCCCCGAGCCCTGCAGGCCCGCGAGGAGAATGGTCGTCGGCGGTCGAGGCGAGAAGGCGAGGCGAGAGTCCGAGGAGCCGAGCAGCTCGGTCAGCTCCTCGTGGACGATCTTCACGACCTGCTGTCCGGGCGTGAGACTCTTCCGAACGTCCTCGCCGAGCGCGCGCTCGCGCACGTGCGCGACGAACTCCTTGACGACGCCGAAGTTGACGTCCGCCTCGAGCAGGGCGAGCCGCACCTCGCGCATGGCGCGGGAGATCGCCTCCTCGTCGAGGACGCCACGCCCACGGAGGTCGCCGAGGGCGCTCTGGAGCTTGTCGCTGAGCGCGTCGAACATTGCGGATCGCAGGGTAGCCAGGGTGGAAACCACGCAGCCCGGGAGTCACACTGCACGGATGGTTTCCGCAGCGACAGCGCGGAAGACCGTCAGCGTCCTCTTCTGCGACCTGACCGGCTCGACGGCGCTCGGCGAACGCCTCGACCCCGAGCCGCTGCGTGAGCTGATGGGCAGGTGGTACGAAGAGATGCGGATCGCAGTCGAGCGCCACGGAGGCACGGTCGAGAAGTTCGTCGGCGACGCCGTGATGGCCGTCTTCGGGCTTCCGCGCGCTCACGAGGACGATGCGCTCCGAGCGGTGCGGGCTGCACTCGACATGCAAAGGGCGGTCGAGCGGCTGAACGCGTCGCTTGCTGAACGACAGGTGCCCGAACTCCGGATCCGCGTCGGGATCAACACCGGCGAGGTCGTCACGGGAGACGATGTGGCGACGCTCGCGACAGGGGATGCCGTCAACACTGCGAAGCGACTGGAGGAGGCCGCCTCCGCCGGTGAGATCCTGATCGGCGCGGTCACGGAGCGGCTCGTCCGTCACGCTTCGCGGCTGGCGCCGCTCGCTCCGGTCGACGCGAAGGGGAAGAGCGCCCCCGTCGAGGCCTGGCGCGTGCTGGAAGCGATCGCCGGCGCCGATCCCTTCGCCCGCCGCTGGGATACGCCGCTCGTCGGGAGAACGGGCGAACTCGCCCTCCTGCGGGACGAGCTGACCGCAAGCGCCGAGGCGCGCGAGTGCAGGCTCGTGACGGTGATCGGTGCGGCCGGCGTCGGCAAGACGCGGCTCGTGTCCGAGCTCATCGCCGAGGTCGAGGGACACGCGAGGGTCGCCGCCGGCCGCTGCCTCCCTTACGGCGACGGCATCACCTACTGGCCCCTCACAGAGCTCATCCGGCGACTCGGCGGAGAGCAGGCGGTGGCCGACGCGCTGGAAGGCGAGGCCGACGCTGAGCTCGTCACCGAGCGCCTCGCGGTGCTCGCAGGAAACGGAGCTGCGCCGCCGGAGGAACTCTTCTGGGCCGTACGGCGCCTGTTCGAGGTGCTGACTCGCGAGCGACCGCTTCTCGTTCTCTTCGAAGACGTCCACTGGGCCGAGCCGACGCTGCTCGACATGGTCGAGCACATCAGCCGCTGGAGCCGCGACGCACCGATCCTGCTCCTCTGCGTGGCACGGCCGGAGCTCCTCGAGGAGCGGCCGCGCTGGGAGGGCGAGCACGTGCGGCTCGAGCCGCTCTCGTCCGGCGAGGCCTCTCAGCTCCTCGACGCGCTCGACGCCCGCGGCATCCTCTTGCCGGAGCTTCGCGCGCGCGTCGCGGACACGGCCCAGGGGAACCCGCTCTACACCGAGCAGCTCGTCGCGATGCTCGCCGAGGAGGCACGAGCGGTGGCAGGCCTCGTCGAGCTGCCGCCCACGATCCAGGCGCTTCTCGCCGCCCGGCTCGACCGCCTCGACCCCTTCGACCGGAGCGTGCTCGAGCGCGCAGCCGTTGTCGGCAAGGAGTTCTGGCCCGGCGCCGTGGCCGCCCTCGGTAGTGGCGACGAAGCGCTCGGGCCGACGCTGCTTGGGCTCGTGCGCAGTGAGCTCGTCGAGCCGGCGGTCTCGAGCATCCCCGGAGAGGACGGCTTCCGTTTCCGACACGCCCTGATCCGGGACGCCGCCTACGCCGGGATCCCGATGAGAACGCGCGCCGACCTCCACGAGCGCTTCGCCGGGTGGCTCGAACTCCACGAGCGCCGCGACGAGATCGTCGGTTATCACCTCGAGCAGGCCTACCGTTATCGGCAGGAGCTCGACGCTCTCGACGACCACACGCGATCGCTCGGCGAGCGCGCCGGCGAACTGCTCACGGCCTCCGGGCGCCGCGCCCTGGCGCGGGACGACGTGCCGGCTGCGGTCAACCTTCTCGAACGTGGCGCGGCGCTGCTGCCGGAGACAGGCGGCTCCCGTGGGTACGCCCTGCTCGAGCTAGCGATCGCTCTGATGAAGGCGAGCGCCTTCCAGGCGGCCGAGGGCGCGCTCGAGGAGGCACTCGCCACCGCCCGCGCCGAGGCCGATCGGCGACTCGAGCTTCGTACGCTGATCGAGCGCGAGTTCTTCCGGATCTTCACCAACGCGGACGCGCCTGCCGAGGAGATCACGCGCATCGCCGAGGAGGCGATTCCGGCTCTCGAAGCGCTCGGCGACGACAGCGGCGTGGCGAAGGCGTGGCACCTGTTGAGCGAGCCGCCGGTCACCGCGTGCCGCTGGGGCGAGCGCGCCGCCGCACTCGAGCACTCGCTCGAGCACGCCCGGCGTGCAGGGGACGATCGCGAAGCGGCCCGTGCCGCGGCCGCGCTCATGCAGGCGATCCAACTCGGGCCGACTCCGGTCCACGTCGCCATAGATCGGGCGCGTGTCTTCCTGCGCGAGAGCGAAGACGACCGGATGCTCACGGCCTCGATCCTCAGCTCACTGGCGGTGCTGCTGGCCATGCGCGGCGAGTTCGAGGACGCGCGCGCACAGTGGGCGCGGGCGCAAGCGTTCTGGGACGCGGTCGGAATGGCGTACCACCGCGCGCTCCGGGCAATCGACGCCTCCACGATCGAACTGCTCGCCGGAGACGCCGAGGCCGCGGAACGGGAGCTCCGGACCGGGTACGACATGCTCGCGGAGATCGGGGACATACATGTCCGGCCGACGCTGGCCGCCTACCTCGCTGCGGTGCTCGTGGAGGCCGGCAACCTCGTGGACGCGGAGGCTATGGCGTCCTACGCGGAGTCCCACTCCTTGGAGGACGACATCGTCACCCAGGTGATGTGGCGGGTCGCCCGCGCGCAGATCCAGGCACACGGGGACGAAGCGGCCGAGGCCGACCGCCTCGCGCGCGAGGCGGTCGAACTGGCGGAGCCGACCGATTTCCTGGACCTGCAGGCAACGGCACTGCTCGCGCTCGCTCGGGTACTCCAAGCGGCGCGGTCACCCGATGCAGCCGGCGTGGCGGCAGCGGCGAGGGAGGTCTACGAGCGGAAGGGGAACATCGTCGGCGCGAAGCAAGCGACGTTGCTCACCTAGGCAAAGCACCCACGCAGGAGTAGGGTCGCCGTGAGAGAGGAGGTGCGCGTGTGACTAACGGCAAGAAAGGTCACTTCAAGCCGGGCACCGGTGCGACGATCGAGAAGGCTGCGGAGCATGCCTGGGAGAACGCGAGAGCGGCCGGGGCCAAGCCGGGAACGTACGTCGTGAAGATCGAGATCGAGGCCGTCAACCCGATCCGGGCGTACATCGTCACAATCGGACCGCCGGGCGGCTAGCCCACGAGCGCCCGCGCGTAGTCGAGCGGGTCGAACGGCTGGAGGTCCTCGAGCGCCTCGCCGACGCCGACGAGCTTGACCGGCAGGCCGAGCTCGTAGGCGATCGGGATCGCGACGCCTCCTTTCGCGGAGCCGTCGAGCTTGGTCAGGACGACTCCGGTGACTCCGACCGCTTCGCCGAACAGCCGCGCCTGCTGGACGCCGTTCTGCCCCGTCGTCGAGTCGACGACGAGGAGCGTCTCGTGCGGTGCTCCGTCGAGGCGCCCGGCGATGACCCTGCGCACCTTGGCGAGCTCCTCCATGAGGTTCGCCTGGGTATGGAGGCGCCCGGCTGTATCCACGACCACGACGTCGCGTCCGCGAGCGACGGCGGCCTCGACCGCGTCGTAAGCGACAGCCGCCGGGTCCGCCCCGCGTTCGGAACCGACGAAGTCCGCGCCGGCCCGTTGCGCCCAGATCTCGAGCTGCTCCTCCGCGGCGGCGCGGTACGTGTCGGCGGCCGCGACGACGACCGAGCGGCCGTGCTGCGCGAGCCTCGCCGAGAGCTTGCCGATGGTGGTCGTCTTGCCCGTGCCGTTGACACCGACGACCAGGATCACGGCCGGCTCGCTCGCGACCTCGAGAACGGGAGGCTCGCCGAAGAGCTCGGCCACCTCTTCGGCGAGCGCGGTATTCAGATCCGCGAGCTCTCCCCGCGCCTCGAGCCGGCGCACGAGCTCGGCGGTGGCTCGAACGCCGACGTCCCCGGCGATGAGCGCCTCCTCGAGCCGCTCCCAGTCGGCATCGTCGCCGGGATCGAAGGACGCCGCGGCGGCGAGCTCCCCGGTGAGCGCCCGCCTCGACTTCGAAAGCGAGTCGCGGAGGCGCGAGAAGAAACGGCCCTCGCTCTCCTCGGGCTCCGGCGCCGCATCCGCCTCCCCAAGCAGCTGCGACCAACTACGCGGCGAGCTGCCACTCCTCGTTGCGAATGAGCGGTATCTCGGTGCCGTCCGCCAGCAGCGCGTCCACCTCGAGCTCCGGCCCACCGACCATGAAGTCGACATGGATGTTCGCAACGTTCATTCCCTCGTCAGGCTCACCGTCGAACGCGTACGGGAGCCCGAAGCCGTAGGCGATGTGGCAGGTCGCATTCTCGTCGAACAGCGTGCTGTAGAAGAGCGTTTCGGTCTGGCCGACGCGAGACTCCTTCGTCACGAGCGCAAGCTCGCCGAGCCGGTCGGCGTTCTCGATGTTCGTGAGATGGGTGCGGACGACGTCGGCGCCCGTCTCGGCCTCGACCCGCACGATCCGCCCGTCCTCGAACGTGAGCTCGAGATCGCGGATCAGCCGCCCGCCGAGGCTGAGCGGCATGCTCGACCGCAGCGTCCCCTCGGCACGTCGAGAGTCCGGAGTCGTGAAGATCTCCTCGGTCGGCATGTTCGCGACGTAGTCGATGCCGGCCGCGGTGCGGAACCGTGCACTGCCCCAGCGCGCACTCGGAAGCAGGCCGACGGTCAAGTCCGTCCCCGGCCCTCGATAGCGAAGCGCGTCCGGACGGCGCTCGGTGAGTGCCGCGGCCCGCGCGTCGAGCTGCTCGAGGTGGTCACGCCAGGCTGCGACGGGATCGGGCTCGTCGAGCCGGAAGCAGAACGCCACGAGCTCCCATAGACGCTCGACGTCCGGCTCGCCCAGGACCTGCCGTGCCCAGCCCTCCGTCGGCGCACCCACTCCGCACCAGTTGACGCTCTGATCCCGGTGGTGCTGTCGCGAGATCTCGACCGCCTCGAGCGGGATCGCCCGACCGACGCGCTCGCCGTCGAGGTCTGCCAGCAGCTCCGGCTCGGGATTTCCCGTCGTTCCGAGCTGCGCGTTGCCCGCGGTCGCCCGCGCGAGCGTCTTCATCCACTCGGGCGAGTACGTGAGCGCCTCGTCCGGCCCGAGCTCGATCATCGCGCGCTTTACGTGCTGGTCTTCGTACTCCACGTTGACGTACGAGGCGCCTGCCCGGTACGACTGCCGCGTGAGGGCACGTATGAGCTCCGCGTGCTCGACGAGCCCGTGGACGAAGACCTCCTGCCCGGGCTGCACGTTCGCGCCGACGCGGACAGCGAGCTCCGCATAGCGCTCGAGGCGTTCATCCATCGCGCCCGATCCTACGTGGACCGTTCCATTACGATCACCGGGTGCGCGAGGTTCGGCAAGGCGTCTGGCACTGGCAGTCGCCACATCCCGACTGGGGCGAGGACGAGTGGTGGCCCGAGCTCGTGTCGTCGTACGCGATCGAGGTCGGCGACGACCTCCTCCTGTTCGACCCGCTCTCGGTCCCCGACGAGCTGCGCGAGCGTGCGACCGCTGTCGTCCTGACGGCGCCGTACCACGAGCGCGACGCGCGCGGTCTCGGCCTCCCGGTTCACACCCCACCTGCCGACACCTGGGAGGACTGGGTCGAGAAGTTCGGCATCGATCCCGAAAAGGTGCGGGGGATGGAGAGCGAGGACCTCGCGTGGCTTCGCGCTGGCGAGGCCGAGGGACACTTTCACGGTCCCGGGCCGTGGCCGTTCGGCATCACCGCGTACGCGGGCCGGGAGGAGAACGATCTCGTCCTGTGGCTACCGTGGATAAGTGCGATCGTGACCGGCGATTCGCTCTCCGATTTCGGCGACGGGCTGGGCATCCAGATGGGTGGACGCACGCACCTCACCCCCGCCGACGTGGCCGCTCGGCTTCGTCCGATCCTCGACCTGCCGATCGAGCTCGTCCTGCCCGCACACGGTGAGCCCACCGACCGCGCCGCCCTCGAGCGCGCGCTCGCCTAGCGCCGCTCGAACACCGGGTAGCGCGCGTCCGCGTCGAGGCATGCGGCGGCGAAGAGCGCGGTGCCCACGCCGCCGGTGAACAGCGAGTAGCGCCCCGGCAGGCATGCGGCCTGGGCGAGCGCATGGACTGCAAAACGGCGTGCGCGCTCGAGCCACAGCTGATCCTGTGTTCGTTCGAACGCGGCGAGCAAGGCGAAGCCGTTGCCCGAGGTGCCGTGGCAGATGCCGTGCCCTTTCTCGGCGCCGGGCGGTCCTGCCCGCCACACGAGCTCGGCGCCGGCGAGCAGGAGCTCTTCGTCGAGGTAGTCGCGTGCCGCGGAGACGATCCCGGGCGCGCCCGCACACCACTGGAGCTTCCGCTCACTGCTCCAGTTCGCGAGCCCGTCTTCCCGAGTCGCGGCCCGCTCGAGCGCGGCGGCGGACTCCGTGCGGAGCGCCTTGTTGCGCGGATCCTCCACCTGAAGCAGCGCCAGGACGTTGCCCACCAGCCCGTGTACGGTCCCGACGCCCCGGAAGCTCGTGCCCCAGAGCCGCTGCGCCCACAGGCCGTCCGCATCCCTACGGGAGGCGAGCGCGTCCGCCGACTCGGAAGCGAGATCCTCCCAGCCCATTGCGGCCGCGGCGACCAGCGTTCCCGGCGTGCCCCACATCAGGTCTTCCGCCTCGTTGGCGAGGTTGGCGCGAATCCTGGCCTTCAGGTCGGCCTCGAGCCCGAGACCGAGCTTGCAGCCGACCAACAGGATCCCGGTTTCGCCGGTGAGCAGGCCGGACTCGGCCGGCTCGGGGACGGCCTCTCCTTCCATGTAGTCCGGCTGCGAGCGCCAGTGCCGGAGCACGTCCAGCAGCACCGACGGCAGGTCGAGCGCCGTCTCGGCGAGGCCGCGGCGTTGCAGGTCGTCGAGCGCGAAGACGACGCCCGCAGCACCCACGTAGAGGTTCTTCAGCGGGAGCGGCGCCTTGTAGCCGTCCCACTCGTGCGCCGGCCAGAGCTCGGCCGGATCGAAGGCGGCGTCTGCGTCCGCGACGATCGCGGCGACGCCGTCGCGAACGCGCGCCTCGTTCCACGGCTCGTCGATCAGCTGCTCGAACGCGCCCGGGTCGTAGAGCACGAACCGAGCCTACGCAGCGCCGGCGAGCTTCGCCTCCTCGCGGGGCAGGCGGCGCGAGACGACCTGCGAGACACCCTCGCCACCCATCGTCACGCCGTAGAGGACGTCGGCAGCCTCCATCGTCCGCTTCTGGTGCGTGATGACAACGAACTGCGCGCGGTCCGAGTAGCGGCGGAGCAGCTCGACGAAGCGCCCGATGTTCGTGTCGTCGAGCGCGGCTTCGACCTCGTCGAGGAGGTAGAAGGGGCACGGGCGCGCGAGGAACAGCGCGAAGAGGAAGGCGATCGCGCCGAGCGCCTTTTCACCGCCCGAAAGGAGCGAGAGCCGCTGCACCCGCTTTCCGGCGGGGCGCAACTCGACCTCGACGCCCGGTTCCTCTTGCTCCTCTTCCGCCTCGGCCTCGGTCAGCCGGAGGCGACCTTCGCCGCCGGGGAAGACCGTGGCCGTAACGTCCTCGAAGTGGCGCCGGACGGCGTCGAACGTCTTCGCGAAGCGCCGCTCGACCGTCTCCGTCAGCTCGGCGCGGAGCTTCTCGAGCTCGGCGAGGCTCGCCTCCAGGTCGGACCGCTGCGCAACGAGCTCCTCCAGCCGCTCCTTCTCGGCTTCGTACTCCTCGTGCGCGAGCGGGTTGACCTGGCCGAGCGTCTCGCGGCGGCGCTCCAGCCGCTCGACCGTTGCGAGGAGCTGCTCGCGGTCGTCGCCGTCGGCCGGCTCGTCGGCGTTCGCCTGCTCGAGCCGCCGACGCGCCTCGTCGGCTTCCGTCTCGAGTCTCGCTGCCTCGACTTCCACGGCAGACACGGCTTCCGACGAGGCCGCGAGCTCCTGCCGCAACTCGACCTCGGCCGCGCCGAGACGGCGCAGCTCAGCGCCCAGCTCGCCGCTGCGCGCCGCCCCCGCCTCGACGTCGGCGCGAAGCGGAGCCTCGAGGTGCCCGACCGAGGTCTCGAGGGCGCGGAGGAGTCGCTCGGCGAGCTCGACACTCCGCCCGGCGAGCGGGTTCCGTTCGAGTGAGTACGCACCCTCCGGGATCGGCAATTCGAGCCGGGCGCGAAGCTCGTCGAGCTCGAACGCGAGAGAGCGGCGGCGGGCCTGCAGCTCGAGGAGGAGCGCCTCGGCGGTTTCGCCCGCGAACCACAGCTCGCCGCGCTCGGGGTCGTAGCCGAAGCCCTCCGCGGTCACAGCCGGTACCGGCGATGCGAGCAGCTCCTCCTTCGGGACGACGGGCATGCGGGCGACCAGCTGGGCCGGGTCTCGTCCGACGAGCACGACGAGGCTGCCGAGCCCCGCGTCCCGCGCCCGCTCGAGCAACGCCAGCCCTCCGGCCGCTTCGTCGCGAACGACTGCGGAGGCCGAGCGACCCAGGGCCGCCGCAACCGCACGCTCGTGACCGGGCTCGACCTCGAGCAGGGAGAAAGCGATCCGCTCGCCGTCCTCCGCGAGCGCACGAGCAGCCGGCGGCAGGCCCTCGCGCTCGGCAAGCGCCCGGTCGAGCGTCCGCAGGCGATCTTCCAGCAGGCGAACCTCGTCCGCGAGGGCGGTGCGCTCGGCTCGGACGGACTCGTCGAGCACACGGCGTGGGCGAGCCAGCTCGTCCCGGAGCCGGAGCACACGCGCCTCCGCGGACTCGCGCCGCAGCTCCAGAC
>Ga0335076_10004529_pt1 | contig 14077 bp, 9 predicted proteins | sample Lox_Sample_25_FD_206717 | JGI IMG/M metagenome (GOLD analysis project Ga0335076, IMG submission 206717) | Soil microbial communities from Loxahatchee National Wildlife Refuge, Florida, United States - Lox_Sample_2.5 | ecosystem: Environmental > Terrestrial > Soil > Wetlands | place: USA: Florida... | reverse complement strand
TCGCCTACGGCGTGATGTCGATACCGGCCGGCTTTGCCGTGCAGCGCTGGGGAGAGAAGCGGCTCATGGTCGCGTCGTTCATCGCGGCGACCGCCGGCGCGGCGAGCTTCGCGGCCCTTCCGACCTACCCGATGGCGGTGACGTCGCTGTTCGTCATCGGCGCGGGCATGGCGGTGCTGCAGGTCGCGATCAACCCGCTGCTGCGCGTGGCCGGGGGCGAGGAGCACTTCGCCTTCAACTCGGCCTTTGCGCAGCTCATCTTCGGCGCCGCGTCCTTCTTGAGCCCGCTGGTCTATTCGGACCTCGTCAGGCACCTGGATCCGGCCCACCCCGAGCTGCACGGGCTCTATGCGCAGCTCGCGAGGATCACGCCCCCGACGCTTCCGTGGGCCTCGATCTATTGGATCTTCGCCGTGGTCTCCGGCGCCTGCGTGGTCGGCATCGCCTGGCTGCGCCTGCCGAAGGTGGAGCGCACGGCCGAGGAGTCGGCCGGAACGCTGTCCATGTACCGGGAGCTGCTGCGCAACCCGTACGTGTGGCTCTATTCGCTCGCCATCGTCGCCTATGTCGGCTGCGAGCAGGGCACCGCCGACTGGATGTCTCCGTTCCTCGAACGCTATCACGCGATCGACCCGCACAAGGGCGGCGCGGATGCGGTGGCCTACTACTGGGGCCTGATGACCGCCGGCTGTCTGCTCGGGATGGGCCTGCTCAAGCTCTTCGACAGCCGTCGCGTCCTGATCGGGTTCGCGATCGGTGCGCTCGGCATGCTGTCACTCGCCCTGTTTGGCCCGGCCGATGTATCCCGGATCGCCTTCCCGTGCATCGGGTTCTTCGCTTCCATCATGTGGCCCACGCTCGTGTCGCTCGGGCTCAATTCCGTGCCCCAGCACCACGGCCCGTTCGCCGGGATCCTGTGTTCGGGGATCATGGGTGGGGCTCTCGTGCCCCTCGTGATCGGATGGATCGGGGACCGCTACGGCCTGCGTGTCGGCATGCTGTTCCTGTATCTGACGTTCGGGTTCGTCCTGAGCGTCGGCGTCTGGGCGCGGCCACTGGTGCGCAACGCGACCGTGGGCGGCGCAAACGCCGCCCGCGCGTGAGCCGCGCGTCCCGGCGCCCGCCCCGAGTGCCCGGGGGCGGAACGCCGGCGCCGCACCGGTAGGCAGGGCACTGCGAGCCCGGACCGGCCCCGCCGGCCGTATCCGTCGCTCATACCGCCATTCCGATTGGTTCGTGGCCGGCGCTCCCGCGGACCGGCAGGCTTCCTCGTGCTCTTTTCTGATACGAGGAGCAGGTTGTGCGCGCAGACGACCGACAGGGCCTGATACGGGACGCCGCCATTTCGGTCGCAGCGATCGTCATCCTGATGCTGGCCGCGCGCGGCGCGCACGCCGCGACGGATCACGAGGGCGACGCCAGGCGTCAGGCCAGCGTCGAGGCGGCGGCCTCGCCTCTCGTTCGCTAGGACAGGACCCCATCGTGCGCGGCGCCGGCGGGTGCGACCGCCGCCGCCGTCTCCGCCGCCATGCGCGCCAGCATGCCCCGACGCCGGCGTCGGACACGACATCCATCAGCGGGTCGCAGCGCTTCGGGAGCACGCCGAGGCCCTCGGGGACGTAGAACCAGCGGAGGTCGGTGAACCACTCGGCGGGCTCCGGTCGGGTCCGCGCGGCGGCCCGGAAGGCCGCGCGCCGTGTGCCCGAGCCTTCGCGCAGAAGTCAGCACGAAAAGACAGCGCTGTCAGATCATCGTCACGACGGAACCGGGCTCAGGGTCGCGACGACGGGTCCTCGGCATCCCGGAACCGGGACTGTCCCGGACGGTTCCGGAGGCGCCGCTGCTGCGATGCCGCAAAATGCAGGATAAGTCCCGCAGTTGCACACGACGGAGCGCGCGGCCGCCCCGGCAGACCGCGTCTTGCCCCGGCCTTCCCGCGATCCCGAGGCTTGCACTAAGATGAATGTCAGCGCTGACATTTCATCGAGGGGGAACTCGTGTCCGGGCAGCCACCACTTCCGCTCCGTGCTGGGATGGCCATTCGCTGCGCACTGGCTCTCGTGCTGGCCGCGATGCCGGTGTCAGGCCGCACGCAGGACGCGCCGGGCGTCGCGCATCCGGCATCGTGGCCCGCGGGCGCGGGCGCGGGCGCATTTCCGATCGATTCGATGCGAGAGGCGATCGTCGAGAAGCTGCTGGCGGCCATGACGCTCGAGGAGAAGGTCGGCCAGCTCGTCCAGGCGGACATCGATTCCGTCCGGCCGGAAGACCTGCTCGATTACCCGCTTGGCAGCATCCTCGCCGGCGGCAACGCCGCGCCGCAGGGCGATGTGCGCGTCGGCCCCGCTGCGTGGCGCTCGCTCGCCGATCGATTCCACCAGCCCGTGACCTGGCGCGGCATCGGTGCGCACGCGCCGATCCCCGTGTTGCTCGGGATCGACGCCGTGCACGGCCACGCGCACGTCGTCGGCGCGACGGTGTTTCCACACAATGTGGCCCTCGGCGCCACGCGCGATGCGGACCTGATCGAACGCATCGGTCGGGCGACGGCCGAAGAAGTCGCGGCCACAGGGATGGACTGGACCTTCGCACCGACGGTCGCCGTCGTCCGCGACGTGCGCTGGGGGCGGTCCTACGAGAGCTTCTCCGAGGATCCTTACGTCGTCGCCGAGCTCGGCCGCGCGATGATCGAGGGTCTGCAGGGCAGGATCGGCTCGCCGGATTTCCTCGCCCGCGGCCACACGCTCGTCTCGGTCAAGCACTTCCTCGGCGACGGCGGAACGCTCGACGGCCGCGACCAGTTCGACAACCGGGCCGACGAGGCGGTCCTGCGCGAGGTGCATGCAGCTCCCTATCGCGCCGCGATCGCCGCGGGTGCCTCGACGGTCATGGCATCGTACAACGGCTGGCAAGGCACCAAGATGCACGCGAATGCATCGCTGCTGACGGGCGTGCTCAAGGATCGGTGGTCGTTCCCGGGATTCGTGGTCGGCGACTGGAACGCCCAGGAGGAAGTGCCGGGCTGCACGAAGTACTCGTGCCCGGCGCTGCTGGCGGCCGGCGTCGACATGTACATGGCCCCGGACAGCTGGAAGCAGGTCTACGCCAACCTGCTCGCGCAGGCGCGCGACGGGACCCTCGCCCGCACGCGAATCGACGATGCCGCCCGTCGCATCCTGCGCGTCAAGGCGCTCACCGGCGCCTTCGACGCCACCGGCGCATCCGGCGCCGGGACCCGGCCCGGGCTCGAGGTCCTCGGCAGCGCCGCGCACCGGCGCATCGCGCGCGAGGCCGTGCAGAAGTCGCTGGTCCTGCTCAAGAACGACGGCCACCTCCTGCCGCTTGAGCCGCATGCGCACGTGCTGGTGACCGGGCCCGGCGCAGACGACATCGGGATGCAGTGCGGCGGATGGACGATCGACTGGCAGGGTGATCACAACCGCAACGCCGACTTTCCCGGCGGAACGTCCATCTACGCCGGCATCAAGGCCGCCGTCGAACGCGCAGGAGGGTCCGCCGAGCTGAGTGGTGATGGCTCGTACCACCGCCGTCCCTCGGTCGCGATTGCCATCTACGGCGAGCAGCCGTATGCGGAGTTTGAGGGCGATCGCGAGACCCTCGAGTTCAGCGGGGCCGACGCCCCGCACCTGGCGATCCTGCGCCGCCTGCGCGCCGCCGGGATTCCGGTGGTCAGCGTGTTCCTGTCCGGACGGCCGCTGTGGGTCAACCGCGAGCTGAATTTGTCCCGGGCCTTCATCGCCGCCTGGCTGCCCGGAACCGAGGGCGAAGGCGTGGCCGACCTGCTGTTCAAGGCGCCGCGCGGCGAGCAGCCGCATGACTTCACCGGGCGGCTCGGATTCTCCTGGCCGGCGACGGCGATGCCCGTGCATTTCGATGCGTCGGGGACCGCACGCGACGCGTTGTTCGCGCGCGGCTACGGGCTGTCCGCCGCGGCGAACGGCACGCTGCCGCCACTGGCCGAGGACCCCGGGCGCGCACCGGATCGCGGATCGCCGGATAGCCTGTTCTCACACGCGCACGTGACGGCACCGTGGTCGGTCTTCGTCGCCGACGCGATCGCGCAGGTGCGCCTGACGATGGCCTCGCAGGCGAGCCCCGGCGGCGTGGCCACTGCGGCGCTCGATGGAGCGGCGCTGCGCGCGACCTGGAGCGGCAGCGGTGATGGCGACGTGTGGATCGGCGGCCGCGCGGCGGACTATACGGCGGCGGCGCGCGACGGCCTCGAACTCGTCGCGCGGTACCGTGTCGACGTGCGGCCGACGCAGCCCGTCGGCCTCGGCATCAAGTGCGACCCGCCGTACGGGCCCCGTCCGCCGCCCGCCGACCCCGCCGGCGTCGAGTGGAGCCGGTGCGCGCGCGCGGCCGGCGCATTCCTGGATGTCTCGCAGGAATTCACCAGCAAGCCGCTCGGCAGCTGGCAGGAAGTCCACCTTCCGCTCGCGTGCCTCGCGCGGTACGGCGTACGCCTGTCGAACGTCAGTGCGCCGTTCGTGGCCCGAACCGCGGGTCGGCTGGACGTGACGATCGCGGAGGTGCGCTTCGTGCGGGCATCGGTCCCGCGGGAGTGTCCGCCAGCCCTGCAATGACCACGCCCGCTCGGCTCGTCCGTTCCCGCCGCAAGAAGAAGGTCGCGGCGAACCCACTCTCAGCCCAGCCGGCGACACTGGATGATGTCGCCGCCCTCGCCGATGTCTCCGCCAAGACGGTCTCGCGCGTCGTCAACGAGGAGGCGGGCGTGCGGTCGGACACCCGCGAACGCGTGCTACGGGCGGTGGAACTGCTCGACTACAAGCCGAACCTGAACGCGCGCGTGCTGGCCGGGGACCGCTCCTATCTGATCGGGCTCTTCTGCGAGCGTCCCGGTGACTATCTGAGCGAGTTTCAGGCGGGCGCGGCGGATCGCTGCCGGGAATCCGGTTATCACCTGATGGTCGAGCCGTGGGATCGCGAGAGCCCCCACCTGATGCGCCAGGTCAGGAGCCTGCTGCGACAGTTGCGCCTCGATGGCGTGATTCTCCTGCCGCCGGTGAGCGACGACCGGTTGATGTGCGCAACGCTGCGCGAAGCGGGCATCCCGATCGTTCGCATATCGCCGCACGAACGCGCCGCGGACTCGCCCTCCATCGGCATCGACGACTATCTGGCCGCGCGCCGCCTCACCGCTCATCTCGCCGATCTTGGTCACCGGCGCATCGGTTTCGTGCTCGGCCGTCCCGGGCACGGGGCGACCGAGGAGCGGTATCGCGGCTTCACCGACGAGATGGCGGCCCGGGGATTGGCGGTCGACGCGAGCCTCGTCGGCGCGGGCAACTTCCAGTTTGCGGACGGTGTGCAGTGTGCCGAACGGATGCTCGCGATCACGCCGCCGCCGACGGCCATCTTCGCCAGCAACGACGACACAGCGGCCGCGGTCATCTCCGTCGCGCACCGCCTGTCACTCGAGCTGCCGCGGCAACTCTCCGTCGTCGGGTTCGATGACGCGCCGATCGCGTCCATGATCTGGCCGCTGCTGACGACCGTTCGCCAGCCGGTGACGGCCATGGCGCGCGTCGCTGCAGAACTGATCATCAACCACTCGCCCCGGCGTCTCGGGTGGCCCTCGCCGGTCCCAAATCGCGTGCTCGACTTTGAACTGGTGTTGCGCGATTCGACGTGCCCGCCCCCGGGGCGCGGTTCGAACGGCTAGCGCCGGCGGCGGTTGCGCGTCCGGGTGAGCCCTCGGGCAGGTGCCATCACGGCGCGCTGGACGGGGGACGCGCGGGTCGTCGGTCGTCACCCAAACAACGCCTTGCGTCGCGCGAGGCTTTCCGCAGGCCAATGCAGGCGCGAGTCGTAGTACTCCGGCACGGCCGGGACCCCGGACGGCAGGATGACCCACGGCTGCTTGGTGGAGGTGAAGATGTGGATGTTCGGCGGCCATCGGTCGGGGTCGTCCAGTGTCCCGACCCGGACGAAGCTGAGTCGATCCCCGGCGCCGGCGTAATGGCTCCAGAGCGCCACGTGGCACGAGGGGCAGCGGAGGATCTTCTGGCCCTTGCCGCTGCTCGAGGGCGTATCCACGCTCAAGGGCGTCCCGGACAGCACCATCACCCGATCGGTTTCGATCAGCGCATTGAGCGCGAACGCCGTTCCGGTCTCGCGCTGACACCAGCGACAATGACAGCAATGCACGAACAGGGGCGCACTGTTCAGTCGATAGCGCACCGCCCGGCAATCACAACCGCCTTCCCATCCGCGCTCCGCTGCGATGTCCATGCCGCCCCCGCCCCACGTCGATCGCTGACCTGCTGAAGCATCGCAAACTGTACTCGCAAGCATGCGGCCGGGCGGCGCGCGCAGCTGCGCCGTGCGCCGGCGGCGATGCACTTCTCACGCGCCACGTTGCACCGCACAACCTCCATTTGACGGCCGGTCTGTCGTGCGGCGATGCTGAGGCATGGCTGAGCTCCTCTGGATCGGGACGCGCAAAGGCCTCTTCGCGCTTCGCCCTGACGCCCGCCGGCGAACGTACCGTGTCAGCGCCCCGCAGTTCCTGGGGCACACGGTCCATCACGTCGTCCAGGACCCCCGCGACCCGAAGACCCTCCTGATGGCCGCCAAGACGGGCCATCTGGGACCCACCGTCTTTCGGTCGGTCGATCGCGGCCGGTCGTGGAAGGAAGCGTCGCGACCCCCCGCGTTTCGAAAGGCCGTCGACTGCGAAAAGGCGCGAGCGGTGGCGCGCGTCTTCTGGCTCACGCCCGGCCATCGGTCGGAGCCGGGGGCGTGGTATGCGGGTACCGCCCCGGCGGGCCTCTTCCGGTCAGTCGATGCCGGGGACTCGTGGGAGCCCGTCGCGGGTTTCAATGATCACCCGATGAATCCGAAATGGGCGGCGGGGCTCGCGACACCGGACGGTGAGTTTCTGCACTCGATCCTGGTCGATCCGCGGGATGCGAGGCATCTGTACATCGCGATTTCGATCGGAGGAGTCTTCGAATCGAACGACGGTGGCAAGGACTGGACGCCGATCAACCACGGCGTGGAAGCTAACTTTCTTCCCGACGACTCCGCGGAGTTCGGCCACGACCCGCACCGCGTCGAGATGCATCCCGTCCAGCCCGACCGGCTCTACCAGCAGAATCACTGCGGCATCTACCGTCTCGATCGGCCGGCCCGGACCTGGGTTCGAATCGGCAAGGCGATGCCGAAGACAGTCGGCGACATCGGCTTTCCGATCGTCCTGCACCCGACGGACCCCGATGTCGCCTGGGTCGTTCCCATGGATGGGACGACGGTCTGGCCGCGTACCTCGGTGAACGGCAAGCCCGCGATCTTCCAGACGCGCAATGGCGGCCGCTCGTGGCGGCGCCTCGCGCGCGGGCTGCCACCGAAGGACGCCTGGCTGACCGTGCTGCGGCAGGCGATGTGCAGGGATGCGCGCGAGAACCCGGGGCTCTATTTCGGGACCACCGCGGGAGAGGTGTGGGCGGGAGCGAACGGGGGTGAGGTGTGGCGACGCATCGCGCAGCACCTGCCGGAGATCTACTCGGTCACGTTCGCGCTCTAGCGGCGAAGCGACTGCCGATGATGAACCGCACCGTCCGCGTTGCGAGTCCCCTCCGCTCCTACACCGGCGGCGCCGCCACGGTCGATGCCGCGGGCACGACCGTGTCCGAGCTGCTCGCCGACCTCGAGCGTCGCTTCCCGGGCATGCGCTTCCGGATGATCGACGAGCAGGACCGCATACGTCCGCACATCCGTCTCTATGCGGGCACGCGCGAGATCCACGCCATCACCGAGGCGATGGAGAATGAGCCGGTTCTGCACCTGATCTGCGCGCTGAGTGGTGGCTGAGCCGTGTCCCTGAGCGCGTCCGAGCTCGACCGATACAGTCGCCACCTGTCGCTCGCCGAGATCGGCCGCGCGGGCCAGGAACGATTGCGTGCCGCGCGGGTCCTCGTGGTCGGTGCGGGCGGCCTCGGCTCGCCGGCGGCACTCTACCTCGCGGCGGCCGGCGTCGGCGTCCTCGGGATCGTCGATGGCGACCGCGTGGAACGCTCCAACCTGCAGAGGCAGGTCCTGTTTGGCGAGTCCGACATTGGCCAACCCAAGGCGGTGGTGGCGAGCGGGCGGCTGCACGCCCTCAATCGCGAGATATCCGTGGTCGCGCACGCGCACGAGCTCAGCCCGGACAATGCGCGCTCGCTGATCGGCTCGTACGACATCGTGATCGATGGCACGGATCGCACCGCGGCCCGGTACCTGATCAACGATGCGTGCGTCATCCTCGGCAAGCCGCTCGTGTCCGCGGCGATCCATCGGTTTGAAGGGCACGCGATCACCTACCTGCCCGGCCGCGGACCCTGCTACCGGTGCCTCTTCCCCGACGCAACCGCTGCAAGCGCGGCGAGTTGTGCCGAGGCGGGCGTGCTCGGCGTCTTGCCGGGCGTACTCGGCACGATCCAGGCGACAGAGGCGATCAAGGTGGTACTCGGCGTCGGCGAGCCGCTGCTGGGACGCCTGCTCACGTATGACGCACTCGAGATGTGCTTCCGTGAGTTTCCGGTGTCGCGCCGCCCGGACTGCGCCGTCTGCGGATCGGCGCCCCGCATCGTATCGCTCGAAGACCAGTCCGAGCGCGGCGCTGCGGTCCGCCGGATCGCTCCAGGCGAGCTCGAGCAGCTCATCCGCGCGGCCGATCGTGGCGGCGGTGCGATCCGGCTGATCGATGTCCGCGAACCGGCGGAGTTCGCGGCCGGCCACCTGCCGAACGCCGAGTCGATTCCGCTCGATGTGCTCGATCGCGATCCTCGTCCGCTGCTCGGCCCGGGGCTGACGGTGTTCATCTGCCGCAGCGGAACCCGCAGCCTCCGTGCCTGCGAGATCGCCGTGCGCCGGGGGCTCCTCGAGCCGGCGCATCTCGAAGGCGGCCTCAGCGCGTGGGCCGCCATCGTCGATCCGACGCTTCGAGTGGCGTGAGACTGCCTTCGCGAGGCTGGCCCTGCTGGCGCCTCGCGGTACGTTGGCGCGCCTGCCGAGGAGCCGAGGGTGCGATCGCCGGCACGGTCGACGGGAAGATCCCGTCATCGCGGATGGGTGGGTCACGCGCCGTGACCTGCACACCGGCGCCGCAGTCGCTTCGTTCCGTTCTTTCCGGGCCCAGACCACCCACGAGTTCGTTGATTACTGGGCCGTGCTCGCTTGCCCGCAGCGCTGGGGGAACACCGAATCGGCTTTCGGCACCGGAGCGCCGAAATTATGCCGTCGCCTCAGTTCGATTCCGTGGATCGCGCCTCCGCCCGCAGCCGCTCGAGTTCGTGGCGATAGCCGTCGCCATCGCCGTAGTCGACGAAGCGGCCATAGCGCGGATGCACGCCCAGCACCCGCCGGGCATGCTTGATTGGGCACCAGTACTCTTCCGTCCGCGATGCAACTTCGCGAACGTGCGCGAAGACGCCATTGGCGTACGCGCAGTAGGCGCAATTGAGCTTCTCGATGGCGTTCAGGTACGCGAGCTGCTCTCGGTCGAAAGCGATGTAATCCGCGCGCTTGACCCGCGGAATCCCATACACAGGGAAGCAGAATGTCTGGTACACCGCGACAAAGAGGTCGAGCAGCACGACCGGGATGATCAGCGAATAGATCACCGGCGCGGTCAACAGCATCGCAGGTCGCGCGCCCAGGACGTAGCTGGACAGGCGCGTCTTCAGCAGCCGGTGCTTCGCGATCACGACGTGTTCGAACCGGACGATACCGTCGTGCAACTGATAGTTGAGCTCGATCCGTCGGCGCGCGAGTGCCTCTTCCAGTTGCCGCTCCAGGGCGCGAATGGATGCGGCGAGGTGGGCAATTTCGTCCCGGACAGAGTCAGACATGCGGGCTTCCTTCGGCGCTTCGTCGGCGAGGGCGGTCGCCGGCTCATTCATACTCGCCCAAGCCGGCCCGCCGCACCAGCCGGCACCTTCCGTGATGTCAGCGCTCATCGAACAGCGCCCTGACCCGGCCGGGCAGCCGCCCAGTACCGCATGGCTCGGGGATCAGAGTTAGACTCAAGACCGGTCCCCAGGGGGCAGGCGGGAAGAGACGGGGAACGTCGCCGGGCCCGCGGCGTGATATCCATAAGAAGCGCCGGGCGCGGCGCTCGAGGGCAGCGTGGACGAGTCAGTTCCATCGCAACGTCGCGCTGGCGGCGATGTGCAGCCGCAGCTCCGGCTGCTGCTCCTCGTGGATCACAGCCTGGACGTCATCGAACTCCTGGGCAGCCACGGCGTGATCCAGGGCGTCTCGAGCGCCATCCAGGCGCTTGCCGGTTACGCGCCCGCCGATGTGGTTGGCAGGGGCTACAAGGAATTCATTCACCCCGACGATCTGGCCGTCGTCGAACGCGCGTTCACCGAGGTCCTGCAGCTCGGGCGTGCGGGGCCGCTGACGCTCCGATCGCGGTGCAGCGACGGTTCGTGGCGCACGCTGCAGGCGACGGCTCGCGACCTGCGCGACGATCCGGCTGCGCACGCCATCCTCGTCATGACGCGCGACGTGACCGCGCAGGTGCGTGCGGAGGCGCTGCTCGAGCAAGCGAACAGCGAATTGCGCCGGCTGTCCCAGCTCCTGATGGTGGCGCAAGAGCGCGAACGCGCTCACCTGGCGCGCGAACTGCATGACGATGTCGCGCAGGTCCTGGTGGGACTCAGTCTCGCCATGACGGCGCACTCAGGCAGCTCCGACGCGCGTATCTCGGCCGACGACCTCGACACGTGGAGGCGGCTCCTTCGGGAGTGCCTGGACAAGATCCGCGCGATCGCCCTCAACCTGCGGCCACCGGCGCTGGATCGCCAGGGCCTGCCCGAGGCACTCAAGGCGCTTCTCGCGCGCATTCACGAGGTCGTGGCCACGGAGATCGAACTCGACGTCGCGCCGGGACTGGGTCGCTTCGCCCCGGAGGTCGAGCTGGCGGCGTTCCGGATCGTGCAGGAAGCCCTCACCAACGCGATCAAGTACTCGGGCGGTGCGCGCGTGAAGGTGCGCGTGCACCAGGACGCGGGCGTCCTGTCCGTCACGGTGCGGGACGACGGGCGCGGCTTCGACGTCCCGGCCGTGATGGAGAACTGCGCGTACAAGCCGAGCGTGGGCCTGTTGAGCATGCGCGAGCGGGCCGGCCTGGTCGGAGGCAACCTTTCCGTGACGAGCTCCCCGGGGCATGGGACGGAGGTCTGCGCAAGACTTCCGCTTGCGGCGCCCTGACGTTATCGCTCCGCGCGCCGTCCCACGCGACGCCCGGCACCGGGCTCCGTCCGGCCTGCTCCGACCCGTTGCGCCGCAAGTGCCGCGACCGAACGTCCTCTCTCGCGATCGCCGATCAGGCTCCTGATCCGCAATCGATGGACTCTCCCGTGGATCCTGAGGCGGCTGATGACGTCCGGCGGCGTTGACGCGATGACGTGAAGCCGGGGGTCCCGGATCCGCTCCCGCTCGAGCGTCTGTCCGCGTCCGGTCGGAGCACCCGCGCGCGTAAGGTGACACGGGTCAATGAGGGGCCCTCGAGCGGAACGGTGGAGGCACCGGCCTGGAACGCCGCGGGCCCTTGGATCCCGCGTGTGATGGCGCGCACACACCGCTGCATCGTCGCCGCACCGCGGCAGGCGCACCCGCGCGGTCCGCGTAAGGGCCAATCGTTCCAGCCCCCGCAGACCCCGGCCCCGTCGGTGCGCCGCGCCGCGGGACGGCCGCGCCGGGACCGGGACCTCAGAGTGTGACGCGCTTCGGCGGCTGCAGATTTCCCGCGGCGTTAAATATGCAAAATCCGACGACCGCGAACCCGCGCGTCACCCGGCAGGGACCCGCCGGGCATGCCGGCCCGGCACGCAGCCCGCCGGAAGCTCGACGCCGGACCGGTCCGGCCGAGGGAGGCGATCGATGAACGCGCGCGCGCACCCGCCGACGACACGGACGTTGCGGGTGCTGCTGATCGAGGACTCGCCGACGGATGCCGAACTCGCGGTTCGCCGCCTCGAGCTCGCCGGCTACGACTGCCACCACCGCTGTGTCGTCACTGCAGCGGCGATGCGCGCCGCGCTGCGCGCGGAGCTTCCCGACCTCATCCTCTCCGACTTCAGCCTGCCCGGCTTCGACGGGATGACGGCGCTCGCGATCGCCCGCGAAGAGGCGCCGGGCGTGCCCTTCATCTTCCTGTCCGGGACGATCGGCGAGGAGCGCGCGATCGAGGCCCTGAAGTGCGGGGCCATCGACTACGTGCTGAAGGGCAACCCGAAGCGGCTGGTGCCGGCCGTGCAGCGCGCGCTCGAGGAGGCGGAGCTGCGCCGCTCCAACCGCCTCGCCGAGCAGCGGGTCGCCCGACTGACCGGCGTGCTGCAGATGCTCTCCGGGATCAACGCGGCGCTGGTGCGCATCAAGGACCGCAACGAGGTGATGGCGGAGGCCTGCCGGCTGGCACGGCGCGTGGGCGGCTACAGCCTCGCGATGGTGGCCCTGCTCGATCCCAGCACGCACATGGCGCGCCCGGTCGGCTGGTCGGGCTACGAGTTCATGGCGCACCCGGAACGCGAGTTCCCGGTCGCCGACCACGAATCCGGCGACTCGAGCCTGATGGGCCGCGTGATCCGCACGGGCGAGGCGATGCTGTGCGAGGACATTCGCACCTTCCCGTTCGTGGTCGACCGGCGCGAGGACCTGATGGCCTCGGACGTGCATTCCCTCGCCTGCCTGCCGCTGACGGTCGACGGCACGCCCGTCGGCTCGTTCCTGTTCGGCGCGAAGACGCGCGGCATCATCGGCCCCGACGAGCTGCTGCTGCTCGAGGAGGTCGCCGGCAACCTGTCCTTCGCGCTGCAGTACCTGGAGCGCCAGGACGCGCTCAACTTCCTGTCGTACTTCGAGCCGCTGACCGGCCTTGCCAAGCGCACGCTGTTCTGCGAGCGCCTCAACCGCCTGCTGACGCACGACCCGGAGCACCTGCCGACGATCGCAATCGCCGTCTTCGATCTGGCGCACTTGGGCGTGATCAACGACTCCTTCGGCCGCCACACCGGCGATCGCCTGCTGCAATGCGTCGCCGACCGCCTCAAGGGGCAGTTTCCCGACACCGAGCAGCTGGCACACCTCGGTGGCGGCACGTTCGCCTGCTTCACGGCCCTGGCGGAGCGCGCGCCGACCGACCTGCATGACCTGCACGCGGGCATCGCGCGGCTGTTCGCGCAGCCGTTTCGCGTCGACGGCCGCGACATCGTCGCCGAGACCAAGGGCGGCTTCGCCGCCTACCCGGCGGACGGGCACGACGCCAACGTGCTCGTGCAGAACGCCGAGGCCGCGCTCAAGGAGGCGAAGGCCTCCGGCGAGAAGTATCTTCACCACCGGCTCGAGATGAACTCCGAGCTCGCGCGCCGCGTCGGCACGGAGCAGCGGCTGCGCCTCGCGCTCGACCACGACCAGTTCGTGCTGCACTACCAGCCGAAGATCGCGCTGCGCACCGGGCTCGTGACGGGGGTCGAGGCGCTGCTGCGCTGGAACGACCCCGAGAACGGACTCGTGCCGCCCGCCGCGTTCCTGCCGCTGCTCGAGTCCTCCGGGCTCATCATCGCGGCCGGCGCCTGGGTGCTGTCGCAGGCCGCGCACGACTGCCGCGAGTGGCGCCGGCGCGGCCTGCCGCCGATGCGCATCGCCGTGAACGTCGCGCCGCAGCAGCTGCGGCGCCGGAACATCGCCCGCGAGATCCTCGACTCTCTCGGCGAGCTCGGTGCGGACCCCGCCTGGGGCATCGACCTTGAGATCACCGAAGGCGCGCTCTCCGGCGACTCCGCGTCCTGCATCCATGCGCTGCGCCTGCTGAAGGCGGCGGGCGTCGGGATCGCGATCGACGACTTCGGCACCGGCTTCTCATCGCTCGGCCGCCTCGCGGAGCTGCCGATCGACACGCTCAAGATCGACCGCTCGTTCACGAGCCGGCTGCCGGCGGACCGCAAGAGCTGCACGCTGGTCTCGACCATCATCGGGCTCGCGCGGGCCTTCGACATGACGACGGTCGCCGAGGGCGTCGAGAACCACTCCCAGCTCGACCACC
>Ga0335076_10004528_pt1 | contig 14078 bp, 12 predicted proteins | sample Lox_Sample_25_FD_206717 | JGI IMG/M metagenome (GOLD analysis project Ga0335076, IMG submission 206717) | Soil microbial communities from Loxahatchee National Wildlife Refuge, Florida, United States - Lox_Sample_2.5 | ecosystem: Environmental > Terrestrial > Soil > Wetlands | place: USA... | reverse complement strand
TGCAAAAGTTCGCGTTATGCGAAGACCCGCCGCGGTTACTGCCCGCGGCCTGCACCGACTGCTCGCGCAGGCCCAAAAGGCCTGCACTCGCAGCCGGTTTCGCATAACACTCTCAGTGTGTGCTCAGGTACGACTCCGCAAGGTCGCAGCTGCCCCGCGTGTATCCGGCGCCGAGTTCGGCGGCGATGTCCACGGCCCGGTGCGAGCCGATCCACGCCACCAGCAGCAGGCGCCGGAACATGATGAACGTCCAGATCTCCGCCTCGTCTTCGGCGGACAGCCGCCCGGCCCGCCGGTACCCGTGCAGCCAGCTGTCCACCAGGGCCGGGACCCCGGGCTCGTGTTCAAAGAAGCTCACCGAGGTGCCCAGGTCGTACAGGTACCAGCTGAACCCGGAGTCGTCGAAGTCGATGACGCTGACCGACCCGTCGTGCACCAGCAGGTTGGCCAGCCGGGTATCGGCGTGCACCAGGCCGTACCGCTCCGGGCCGGTGCCGTACACCATCAGCCGGGCCCGCAGCACGCGGTCGAGCCGGGTGAGGATGGCGCGCTCGGCCGGCCCGACGCCGATGCCGTCCTGCCAGCGGCCCCAGCGGGCCTGGCGGCCGAACGCAGCCGGGTAGTCCCAGTGGAACCGGGTGAACCAGGCCGGGCGGGACCATTCCCGCGCATGCCTGTGCATCCGCGCGGTGATCTCGCCGAGCTCGGCGAAGTGGGCGGCGGCCAGCACCGGCTCGCCTGCGGGCTCGGCCCCGGACAGGAACTCGAAGCGGACGCAGTGCCGTTCCGCTGGTTTGCCTGAAGAGCCGCCCCGTTCGGCGACGGTGACGACGCGCCGCCCGTCGGCGGCCGGCAGCACCCCGGGCGTGCGTACCCCGGCCTCCGCGCGCAGTGCATCCATCCAGGCCAGTTCGGATGCGATCTCCTGCTCGGTGTGATAGCCCAGCCGGTGCACGCGCAGCACCGACAGACCGGCTTCCGGGTCACAGACCAGGAAGGTCGCGTTTTCCGAGACGTTGAGCAGCTTGACGGCCGCGGCGGGGTGACCGCCGTACGCGGCCAGCGCGTCCTGCGCGCAGCCCCGCACCCGGTCCATCACGTCGCCGCCGGCCGACAGGTCGTGCTCGCCCATGGCGCTACCCCCAGCTTCAAGCGCGGCCGACCGGGTCCGGGCCGGCCGGCCGTCTCACCGACGAACGCCGCTGAACCCGCCCGCAAGGACACCGCAGGGCCGCTACCCACCTCTAGCGAGGGTAGCGGCCCGGGATCGCTGAGGTCAGGCGCCGCGGAGGCGGGCCAGGGCCTCGGCCAGGATGGCCTCGCCGTCGGAGTCGCTGCGGCGCTCCTTCACGTAGGCAAGATGCGTCTTGTACGGCTCGACACGAGGCGGGGTCGGCGGGGACTGCTCGTTCTGCCCCGCGGGGTAGCCGCAGCGCGGGCACTCCCAGGTGTCAGGTATCGCGGCATCGGTCGCGAAGCTCGGGCGCGTCTCGTGCTTGTTCGCGCACCAGAACGAGACCCAGACGCGAGGCGCCGCCTCGCCGCGCTCGGCTTCCCCCATCGGACCCGCGCCGACCCTGCTGCCGCGGATAGCGCTGCCACTACTCACAGATCACCCCTTGAAGGCCATAGAGCTATGAAGCCAGAACTTCGGTGCGGGCTAACTTCGGTGCGGGATAGGACTACAGGCTAGTGATTGATCAGCCAGCCGAGGGCGATAATGCACACGAACCAGAGGACCCCGAAGAAAATCGTAATCCGGTCCAGGTTCCGCTCGACGACCGACGAGGAGCCGAGGGTGGAGCTCACGCCGCCGCCGAACAGGTCAGACAGGCCGCCGCCCTTACCCTTGTGCAGCAGGACGAGCAGGATCATCACGAGGCTCGTGATGACCAGGATAACGGAGAGCCCGACGATCATAGGTGTTATCCATCTCCTGCGGTGACAAGGGAGCTGATGTGAGGCTACGCTGTCAGTTCACGATACCGGCAGATCTGAGCGAACTGTCCGGCGTCGAGGCTGGCTCCGCCGACCAGGGCGCCGTCGACGTCCGGCTGCGCCATGATGGGGGCGATGTTGCCGGGCTTCGCGGACCCGCCATACAGGATACGCACCGCAGCGGCGGTTTCGGCGTCATGAACCTCCGAGATCCGCGACCGGATGGCCCCGATCGCCTCTTGCGCATCCTCCGGGGTCGCGACTTCCCCGGTGCCGATGGCCCAGACCGGCTCGTAAGCGATCACCATCCCGGCCACCACGGCCGCCGGGATGCCCTTCAGCGAGCCGTCGAGCTGCCCGAGGCAGTGCCCGACATGCTGCCCGGCCCGGCGGACCTCGAGCGGCTCCCCCAGGCACAGGACCGGCGTGAGCTCGTTCCGCAGCGCGGCCTGGATCTTGGCGTTGACCAGCTCGTCGGTTTCCGCGTGGTACTGCCGCCGCTCCGAGTGCCCGGCCAGTACGTAGCGGCAGCCCAGCTTGGCCAGCATCGAGCCGGAGATGTCGCCGGTGTAGGCGCCCGAGTCATGCGGGGAGAGGTCCTGTGCGCCGTAGCTGATGCGCAGCTTGTCGCCCTCGATCAGCGTCTGCACGCTGCGCAGCGCGGTGAACGGCGGCAGCACGGCTACCTCGACCGCGTCGAAGTCCTTCGGGGTCAGGGTGAACGCGAGCTTCTGCACGAGGGCGATGGCCTCGAGATGGTTGTCGTGCATCTTCCAGTTGCCCGCCATCAGCGGGAACCGGGCCCCTGGGCGGGCCATCATGAATCCTCCTCAAGGGCCGTCAGCCCGGGCAGCATCTTGCCCTCGAGGTACTCGAGGCTCGCGCCGCCGCCGGTGGAGATATGACCGTACGATTTCTCCGGGATGCCGAACGCGCGGACCGCCGCGGCCGAGTCGCCGCCGCCCACCACGGTCAGCCCGTCCACCGCGGCCACCGCCTCGGCCACCGCACGGGTGCCGGCCGCGAACGCGGGGAACTCGAACACGCCGACCGGGCCGTTCCAGAACACCGTCTGAGCGTCGGCTAGCTTCTCCGCGAACAGCGCCCGGGTCTGCGGGCCCGCGTCCACGCCCTCGCGGTTGGCCGGGAAGTCGGTCACCGGCACCACGGAGTGCTCCGCATCCGGGGCGAAGCGCGTCGCCGCGACCAGGTCGACGGGAAGGATGAACTCTACGCCGCGCCGTTCGGCCTCGTCCGTGGCCGCCTTGACGGCGGGGATCTGATCGGCCTCGAGCACCGAGTTGCCGACCTCGTGGCCGCGGGCGGCCAGGAACGTGTACGCCATGCCGCCGCCGATCAGGATGCGGTCCGCCAGGTTCAGCAGGTTGCCGATCACCGCGAGCTTGTCCGACGGCTTCTTGCCGCCGAGCACCACCCCGAACGGGCGCGCCGGGTCGGTGGTCAGCTGGCGCAGCACCTCTACCTCTTCGAGGACCAGGTCACCCGCGACGCGCGGGAGCAGCCCCGGCACGTCGTAGACCGAGGCGTGCCTGCGGTGCACGGCGCCGAACCCGTCGCCCACGTACAGCTCGCCGAAGCGGGCCAGCCGCCCGGCGAAGGCGGCCCGCTCGGCGTCGTCCTTGCTGGTCTCGGCCGGTTCGAAACGCACGTTCTCCAGCATCGCGACGTCCTCGTCGCCGAGGCTGGACACGGTTTCCCCGGCCGAGGGCCCGGTTACGTCGGTGGCGAACGAGACCGGCCGGCCGAGCAACTCGCCCAGCCGCGCCGCCACCGGGCGCAGCGACGGGCCTGCCGCGGCCCGCTCCTCGAAGGTGGCGCCCTGGGGCCGGCCGAGGTGCGCGAGGACGATCACTCGCGCGCCCCGGCCCGACAGCTTGCTGATCACCGGCAGGCTGGCCCGGATCCGGCCGTCGTCGGCGATATCCCCGGTGCCGCTCAGGTCGAGCGGCACGTTAAGATCCGACCGGACCAGGACCCGGCGGCCAAGAACATCTACGTCATCAATGGACCGCATCACCGCAGCCGGGCGGCCACGAGCGCGGTCAGGTCGACGAGCCGGCACGAGTAACCCCACTCGTTGTCGTACCAGCCGATGATCTTGGCCTGGTTGCCGAACGTCATCGTGAGCGAGGCATCGAAGGTGCACGACGCCGGCGTGCCCACGATGTCAGACGACACGATGGCGTCCTCGGTGTAGTACAGATAGCCCTTGAGCGGCCCGTCGGCGGCGGCCTTGAACGCCGCGTTGACCTCCTCCTTGGTGGCCTCACGGTCGAGCTCGGCCACCAGGTCCACCACGGAGCCGTCCGGCACCGGCACGCGCATGGCCATCCCGTCCATCTTGCCCTTGAGCGCGGGCAGCACCAGCGCGGTCGCCTTGGCCGCCCCTGTCGTGGTCGGGATGATGTTCTGCGCGGCGGCCCGGGCCCGGCGCAGGTCCTTGTGCGGGAAGTCCAGGACCACCTGGTCGTTGGTGTAGGCGTGGATCGTGGTCATCAGGCCCTTGACGATCCCGAAGCTGTCCAGCAGCACCTTGGCCATGGGCGCGACACAGTTCGTGGTGCACGAGGCGTTGGAGATGATGTGGTGCGCGGCGGGGTCGTACGCGTCGTCGTTGACCCCCATCACGACCGTGATGTCCTCGCCCTTGGCCGGCGCGGAGATGATCACCTTCTTCGCCCCGGCGTCAATGTGCCCGCGTGCGCCGTCGCCGGTGTTGAACTTGCCCGTGGACTCAAGCACGACGTCCACCCCGAGGTCGCGCCAGGGCAGGTCGGCCGGGTTCCGCTCGGCCAGGAACTTGATAGTCTTGTCGCCGGCCCGGATGGTATCGCCCGATACGGACACGTCGATCGGCAGGGTGCCGAGCACGGTGTCGTACTTGAGCAGGTGCGCCATCGTGGCGATATTACCCAGGTCGTTCGCCGCGACGATCTCGATGCCACGGTCGCCGTCCGCGGCGTTGACGGCCCGCCAGAAATTGCGGCCGATACGGCCGAACCCGTTGATTCCAACTCGAATAGTCACAGTACTGAATCTCCTCGTCGATCCCCGTGATCGCTAGGGACGAAAGGCCCTAGTCCGATGGTGACCTTCGCCGTCCCGAGACTATCGGACGCGGCCCCGGCATCCGGCCAGGCCCGCTTAAATCGCGCGGGCGGGCCCGGGTCAGGGAAGCACGTCGACGGTGAGGCCGGCTTCGGTGCTCGGGATGCCCTGCTCGACGGCGCGGCGGTCGGCCATGGCCAGCAGGCGCCGGATCCGGCCGGCGATGGCGTCCTTGGTCAGCGGCGGATCGGCCAGCTGGCCGAGTTCCTCCAGGCTGGCCTGCCGGTGGGCCATCCGCAGCTGGCCCGCCATGGTCAGGTGCTGCGGCGCGTCCGGGCCGAGGATTTCCAGGGCGCGCTCCACCCTTGCACCCGCGGCCACCGCGGCACGCGCGCTGCGGCGCAGGTTGGCGTCGTCGAAGTTGGCCAGCCGGTTGGCGGTGGCCCGGACCTCGCGGCGCATCCGGCGCTCGGCGAAGGCCAGCACGGCCTGGTGCGCGCCGAGCCGGGTCAGCATCGCGCTGATCGCCTCGCCGTCCCTGATCACCACCCGGTCCACGCCGCGCACGTCACGCGCCTTGGCGTGGACCTTCAGCCGCCGCGCCGCGCCGACCAGGGCGAGCGCCGCCTCGGACCCGGGGCAGGTGATCTCCAGCGCCATGGAGCGGCCCGGCTCGGTCAGCGATCCGTGGGCCAGGAAGGCACCGCGCCACGCGGCCTCGCAGTCGCACGCCGAACCGGACACCACCTGCCGGGGCAGCCCCCGCGCCGGGCGGCCGTAGCTGTCGATGAGACCGGCCTGGCGGGCCAGGCTCTCGCCGGCCTGTCCCTTGCTCACCCGCACCAGGTAGCGGTTGCCCTTGCGCAGGCCGCCCGGCGAGAGCACGAGGAACTCGGCCGGGTGCCCGAACACCTCGGTGATGCTGGCGCGTAGCCGCCGGGCCGCCGCGCCGGTGTCGAGTTCGGCCTCGATCACCACCCGGCCTTCGGACAGGTGCAGGCCGCCGGCGAATCTGAGCAGCGTGGAGACCTCCGCCTTGCGGCAGCAGGGCCTGATCACCTGGACCCGGCTGAGCTCGTCCTTTACCACGCTGGTCATCGCCATGCGCCTCACTTCCCCCACCTAGATCCCGCCTGGATCCCCGCCCCGGGCGTCCCGCGCCGGGTCACGAAAAATGTGCGCGTACGTCCCCGCCAGCAGCCTCGGGTCGTGCCTGGGCGTGCCGTCAGCCGCGGCGACGTCCGCCAGCACCAGCCGGGCGCCGAGCACCGCGGCTGCCTTCTCCAGGTCGGTCAGGCTACCGGTTTCCGCCGCCTTGCTGTCGGCAAGCACTGCATCCACGGTAAGCGCAGGAGCGTGCCCGGCGAGAACCTCGAGATGCTTGTGCGGCGAAAATCCCTCCGTCTCCCCCGGCTGCGGCGCCAGGTTGAGGACGACCAGCCGCCGGGCCGTGGTGACGTGCAGCGCCGCGGACAGTTCGGGGACCAGCAGGTGCGGCAGCACGCTGGTGAACCACGAGCCAGGGCCGAACACCACCCAGTCCGCGTCGAGTACCGCGCGCACCGCCTCGGGCACGGCCGGCGGGTCGGGCGGCAGCAGCGTGATCGCCCGGACCTGGCCCGGCGTGCTGGCGCACTCCACCTGTCCGCGGACCGTGCTGACCTCGTCCGGGCTGGCCGGGTCGGCGCCGACCACCTCGGCCACGATGTCCAGCGGCACCGCGGCCATCGGCAGCACCCGGCCGCCGGTGCCGAGCAGCCTGCCCACCCAGTCCAGGCCCGTGACCGTATCGCCGAGCAGGTCCCACAGGGCCACGATGAGCAGGTTGCCGACGGCGTGGCCGGCCAGCTCGCGGTCGCCGCCGAACCGGTGCTGCACGACCTTGCTCCAGGTGGTGCCCCACTCGTCGTCGCCGCACAGCGCGGCCAGCGCCATCCGCAGGTCGCCTGGGGGCAGCACGCCGAAGTCACGGCGCAGCCGACCGCTCGACCCGCCGTCGTCGGCGACCGTGACGATCGCGGTGAGGTTGTCCGTCACCCGGCGCAACGCCGACAGCGACGCGGCCAGTCCGTGCCCGCCGCCGAGCGCGACCGCCCTCGGGCCAGTCAACAGGCGCTCACTCCCGCCCCAGGTCCCGGTGCACCACCCGGACGTCCGCCCCCGGTCCCAGCGCGCCGGCGACGCGGGCCGCCAGCTCGTCCGCGATGGCCACGCTCCGGTGCTTGCCGCCGGTGCAGCCCACCGCGAGGGTGACGAAGCGCTTGCCCTCGCGTTCGTAGCCGGGCAGCACCACGTGCAGCAGCTCTGCGTAGTGCCGCAGGAATTCCCGGGCGCCCGGCTGGGCCAGCACGTACTCGCGGACGGGCTCGTCCTGGCCGGTCATCGGGGCGAGCTCGGGGATCCAGTGCGGGTTGGGCAGGAACCGGCAGTCGGCCACCAGGTCGGCGTCCACCGGGAGGCCGTATTTGTAGCCGAACGAGACGACGCTCAGCCTCAGTCCGGCTGCCGTGCCGCCGCCGAAGAAGTCGCGCATCCTGGCCCGCAGCTGGTGCACGTTGAGCCGGGTCGTGTCCAGCACCAGGTCGGCGTCGCCGCGCACCTCGCGCAGCAGCTCGCGCTCGGCCGCGATGCCGTCGGTGACGCGGCCGGTGCCCTGTAGCGGATGCGGCCGCCGCTCGCTGTCGAACCGCCGCACCAGCGTGTCGTCGGCGGCCTCGAGGTAGACCACGCGCGCGGTGGCGCCGCGCGCGCCGAGATCGCTGACGGCCGACTTCAGGTCGGTGCTGAACGCCCGGCTGCGCACGTCGACCACCGCGGCCATCCGGCTGACCGCGCCATTGGACCGGGCCGCGAGGTCCACCATCGTGGGCAGCAGGCCCGGCGGGAGGTTGTCGACCACGAACCAGCCCAGGTCCTCGAGGGACTTGGCCGCGGTGGACCGGCCTGCCCCGGACAGACCGGTGATGATGACGATGTCCGGCGCATCCTCAGCCGTTCTCATGGTCGCTCCCCGAGGGGGTCCGGGGGTCTGGGTCTCTCCCAAGGGGGGTCCCGGGGTCTGGATTTCTCCCAAGGGGGGTCCGGGGGGATGGGATCCCCCGGGGACAAGGAGGGAGAAGCAGCGGGGGGTTCCGGGGGGTCGCCCCCCCTGGCCAGCACCGCGGAGATCGTGACGGCCAGCTTCGGGCCGATGCCCGGCACCGAGGCGATCTCCTCCGTGCTCGCCGCGCTGAGCTTGCGCACCGAGCCGAAGTGCCTGAGCAGGGTCTTGCGCCGGGCCGGGCCGAGCCCGGGCACGTCGTCGAGGACGCTGCTGGTGGCGGCCTTGCCGCGCTTGGCCCGGTGGTAGGCGATGGCGAACCGGTGCGCTTCGTCTCGCACCCGCTGCAGCAGGTACAGCCCCTCGCTGCTGCGCGGCAGGATGACCGGGTACTCCTCGCCGGGCCGCCAGACCTCCTCCAGGCGCTTGGCCAGCCCGCAGACGGCGACGTCGTCGATGCCGAGCTCGGCCAGGGCCCGGGCGGCCGCGTCGGCCTGCAGCGGGCCGCCATCCACGACCACCAGGTTGGGCGGATAGACGAACTTCTTCGAGGTAACCCCCGCCCGTTCGGCCAGAAGGTCTTGATCTCCGTCCTCCGGGTCTGGGTCGCCGAGAGTGTCCAGCTCGCCGGTCTTCTCCCGTTCGGCCAGGTAGCGGCGGAACCGGCGGGTGATGACCTCGTAGATCGCCGAGATGTCGTCGGTCCCGTCGGTGCCCTTGATCGCGAACCGCCGGTACTCGCTCTTGCGGGCCAGCCCGTCCTCGAACACGACCATCGACGCCACCACGTGCGTCCCCTGCAGGTTGGACACGTCGTAGCACTCGATCCGCAACGGCGCGTCGTCCAGGCCGAGGGCCTCCTGGATCTCGTTTAGCGCCTTGCTCCGGGTGGTCAGGTCGCTGGCGCGCCGGGTCTTGTGCAGGGCAAGGGACTCCCCGGCGTTGCGGGCCACGGTCTCGAGCAGGGCCTTCTTGTCGCCCCGCCGCGGCACCCGCAGGCTGACCGGGCCGCCGCGGCGTTCGGCCAGCCACTGGGTCATGGTGTCCGGGTCCGGCGGCAGTTCGGGCACCAGGACCTCGCGCGGGATGCCGGCGTTGATCGCCTCGGCGCCGGCCGGGGTGTCCGCGTAGACCTGGCCGAGAAACTGCTCCACCAGCTCGGCCGGCGTCACCTCCTCGATCTTGTCCAGGACCCAGCCGCGCTGCCCGCGGACCCGGCCGCCGCGCACGTAGAATACCTGTACGGCCGCCTCGAGCTGATCCTCGGCCAGCGCGATGACGTCGCAGTCGGTGCCGTCGCCGAGCACCACCGCCTGCTTCTCGATCGCGCGCTCCAGCGCGCGCAGGTCATCGCGCAGCCGGGCCGCCCGCTCGAACTCCTCGAGCCGGGCCGCCTCCTTCATTTCCGCCTCGAGGCGCGCGGCGAACCGGCTGGTCTGGCCGGCCATGAAGTCGCAGAAATCCTCGGCCAGCCGGCGGTGCCCCCCCGCGCTGATCCGGTTCACGCACGGCGCGGAGCACTTGCCGATGTAGCCGAGCAGGCAGGGCCGGCCGATCTGGCCGGACCGCTTGAACACGCCCGCCGAGCAGGTGCGCACCGGGAACACCCGGAGCAGTGTGTCCACCGTGTCGCGGATGGCCCAGGCGTGGCTGTACGGCCCGAAGTACCTGGTGCCCTTCCGCTTGGCGCCCCGCATGACCATGACCCGCGGGTACTCCTCGGCCATCGTGACGGCCAGGTAGGGGTAGCTCTTGTCGTCCCGGTACTTGACGTTGAACCGCGGGTCGAGCTCCTTGATCCAGGAGTACTCGAGCTGGAGCGCCTCGACCTCGGTGCCGACCACGGTCCACTCCACCCCCGCGGCCGTCTGCAGCATCATCTGGGTGCGCGGGTGCAGGCTGGCGAAGTCGGCGAAGTAGGAATTCAGCCGCTGCCTGAGCGACTTCGCCTTGCCGACGTAGATCACCCGGCCGCGCTGGTCGCGGAATCTGTAGACCCCTGGGGACTCGGGAATCTCGCCCGGCGCGGGCCGGTAGCCGTGCGGATCAGCCACGAGGTAACTTTACGCTCCCCGGGGTCTAACCAGTCCGCGCTCCGGCCGGCCACCATGGCCTTTGTGGGTACGCTTTTCGCCGCGGTCGGCCGGCTCTCGGTCCGCTACCGATGGGCCATCGTGGCCGCCTGGCTGGCGGGTGCCGTCGCGGCCATGGCGCTGCTGCCCTCGCTGTCGAACGTGACGCAGAGCGACAACACCTCGTTCCTGCCCGCCAGCGCGCCCAGCGAGCAGGCGGCCCGGCTGGCCTCGCCGCTGCAAGGGGCCTCGCTGACCGCGGTGACCGTGGTGGCCGCGGCCTCCGGCGGCCCGCTGACCGCCGCCGACCAGCTTGCCATCGCGCGCTTGTCCAGCGCCCTGTCGCGGGTCGGCCGGGTGGTGGTGGTGCGCGACGCCGGGCAGTCCGCCGACGGGCAGGCGGAGCAGCTCACCGTGCTGGCCGCGCTGGCCCAGTCCGGCGGGCTCGCCACCGCCCAGCAGGCCACCCTGGTGGCCGGCCTGCGCGAGATCATCCGCGCCGCGGCACTGCCCGCCGGCCTGGTGGCGCACACCGCCGGGACGGTGGCGACCCGGGTGGATAACAACGCGAGCTCCACCAAGACCGGCGGGCAGGTGCAGTGGTTCTCGATCATCTTCGTGATCGCCCTGCTGATCGCGGTGTTCCGCTCGGCGCTGGCGCCGCTGATCGCCGTGCTGCCCGCCCTGGTCGTGGTCCTGGTCGCCGAGCGGCTCACCGCCGAGGCCGCGGTGCACGGGCTCGGCGTGTCGCAGATCGCCTCGCTGCTGCTGATCGTGCTGGTGCTCGGCGCGGGTACCGACTACGCGCTGTTCCTGATGTTCCGGGTGCGGGAGGAGATGCGGGCCGGGCTGCCCCCGGGAGGGGCCGGGCCCGCCGCCGCAGGCGGCAAGGCCAGCACCGCCGCCGCAGGCGGCAAGGCCAGCACCGCCGCCGCAGGCGGCAAGGCCAGCACCGCCGCCGCAGGCGGCAAGGCCAGCACCGCCGCCTCCCCGAAGGAACGCTGCCACGAGGCGATCGTGCTCGCGGTGGCACGGGTGGGCGAGACGATCACGTTCTCCGCGGGCATCCTCGTCGCCGCGCTGCTGTCGCTGGCCACCGCCTCCTTCAGCCTGTACTCCGGCCTGGCCGCGCCGCTGGCCATCGCGATCGCGCTGATGCTCATCGCCGGGCTCACCCTGTTGCCCGCGCTGCTCGCGATCTGCGGGCCGGTGGCGTTCTGGCCCTCCTCGGTCAGGCCGGGCGGCGGCCGGGCCGGGTGGTGGGGAGGGGCCTGCGCGCGGATCGTGCGGCGTCCGGTGGCGACGTTGACCGCCGGGCTGGTGGTGTTCTGCGGGCTCGCGGTGGCCTCGGCGAGCTACCTGGCCGCCGGGTTCGGCGGCCCGGCCACGGCGCCGGCCGGCAGCGACTCCGCCCGTGGTGACAGCCTGCTGGCCAGGCACTTCCCGCAGACGGCAGCGAACCCGACACTCGTCGTGCTGCGCCTGCGCCGCCCGGCCTGGGCCGACCCGGCCGCGGTGGCGGAGGCCGGACGGCAGCTGGCCGCCGACCCGCAGTTCACCGCGGTGTCCGGGCCGCTGGACGCCAACGGGACCGCGCTGACCCCGGCGCAGTACGCCGCGTTGTACGCCACCCACGGCCCGCCCCGGGCGATGACGGCGGCAGCCCGGCTCCCGCGGGCCGGGCTGGCCGCGTACGAGTCCTACCGGGCCAGCGGCTCGTACGTGAGCGCGGACGGGTACACGATCTCGTTCGCGACGTCGCTGGCGGCGGGGAACCCGGCCGCCACGGCGGCGGCACGGGCGGTGCCGGCCGTCCGGGCCGCGGCCGCCCGGGCGGCGCGGGCCGCCGGGGCGTCGGCCTCCGGGGTCACCGGGCAGGCGCCGTTCACCTACGACGTCGCCCAGCTATCCGACAGCGACCTGCGCACCGTCATCCCGATCGCCATCGCCGTCATCGCGGTGCTGCTCGCGGTGGTAATGCGGAGCCTGGTCGCGCCGCTGTACCTGATCGCCTCCGTGGTGCTCTCCTATTTCGCGGCCCTCGGGCTGACCGTGCTGCTGTTCGTGGGGGTCGCCGGGCAGCCGGGGCTGACGTTCATCCTGCCGTTCCTGCTGTTCATGTTCCTGCTGGCGCTGGGCGAGGACTACAACGTCCTGGTCATGACGCGGATCAGGGAGGAGGCCCGCCGTCTGCCGCTGCGCGAGGCGGTGGGCCAGGCGCTCAGCGTCACCGGGACGACCGTGACCTCGGCCGGGCTGGTGCTGGCCGGGACGTTCGGGGTGCTGGCGATCGTGGGCTCAAGCAGCGCGGGGCCGCAGAACGTCCGGACGATCGTGGACGTCGGGGTCGGCCTCGCGCTGGGCGTGCTGATGGATACCTTCCTGGTCAGGACGCTGCTGGTGCCCTCGGCGGTGGTACTGATCGGGCGGTGGAACTGGTGGCCGTCCGCGCTGTGCCGGGGCGCAGCCGTCCCAGGCCACGGCCGGCCGCCCGCAATCACCTGCCGGGGGTGATCCCGCCCCTTCGGTCCGCTGGTAAACCTCGATCATATGAGGACGAGTTCAGGACACCGGAGATCGCGAGGCGCCTGGATACGGGTTTCCCTGGTCTTCGCCACCGCGGCCACGGTCGTCACGCTGGCCGGCTGCAGCAGCAGCAAGCCGGCCTACTGCACGGACCGGACCAACCTGCAGAATTCCGTCAAGGGACTGACCAGCCTTAACACCAGCAGCGGGGTCAGCGGCCTGCAGTCGCAGGTCAAGCAGATCCAAAGCAACGCCACCACGCTGGTCAACTCGGCTAAGAGCGACTTCCCGAGCGAAACCAGCGCGATCACGTCGTCGGTCAACGCACTCAAGAGCGCCGTCGCGGCCCTGCCGTCGAGTCCGTCCGCCGCGCAGATCGCGACCGTCACCAAAGACGCGGCCAGCGTGGTGAGCTCGGTGAAGAACTTCATGGACGCGTCCAACTCGAAGTGCAGCTAACCAGTCCTAGGGGGAAGCATGTCCGAACGACCCGACCCGCCCGCCGACACCGATCCGGCCCTGCTGACCGCCGAGGAACGGCGGCTGCGGGAGGCCCGGGCCGGCGTCCCGTGGCGCGCCTGGGGGCCCTACCTCAGCGAGCGTCAGTGGGGGACGGTCCGGGAGGACTACAGCGACAGCGGGGACGCCTGGTCGTACTTCAGTCATGACCAGGCGCGATCTCGCGCGTACCGGTGGGGCGAGGACGGCATCGCCGGGATCAGTGACGACAAGCAGCGGATGTGCCTGGCTCTCGCGCTGTGGAACGAGCGCGACCCGATCTTGAAGGAGCGGCTGTTCGGCTTGACGAACGCCGAGGGCAACCATGGCGAGGATGTCAAGGAGTACTACTTCTACGTCGACAACCTGCCCACGCACAGTTACCAGCGCTACCTGTACAAGTACCCGCAGGCCGAGTTTCCCTACGACGACCTGGTGGCGGAGAACCGGGCCCGGTCCCGGCACGAATTCGAGTACGAGCTCATCGATACGGGCGTCTTCGACGACGACCGGTATTTCGACGTCGAGGTGGAGCACGCCAAGGCAGGCCCCGAGGACATCGTGTGCCGCATCACAATGCACAACCGCTCGCCACGGGACGCCGCGCTGCACGTGCTGCCCACGCTGTGGTTCCGCAACAACTGGTCCTGGGGGCAGGAAGGGAGCAAGCCCCGGCTCGCCAGGGTCTCCGGGATCCCGTCGGGGCATCCGGTGGTCCGGGCCGAGCATCACCAGCTGGGCGTGTTCTTCCTCCACACCGAGCCGGGAGCGGCCCTGCTGTTCTGCGAGAACGAGACGAACACGGCCCGGGTTTTCGGCACCGAGCCCGCCACGTGCTTCCCCAAGGACGGCATCGGCGACCATGTCCTGCACGGCGCGGACACCGTGAATCCCGACGGGGAGGGCACCAAGGCGGCGGCGTGGGTCCGGCTGGC
>Ga0335076_10004527_pt1 | contig 14079 bp, 9 predicted proteins | sample Lox_Sample_25_FD_206717 | JGI IMG/M metagenome (GOLD analysis project Ga0335076, IMG submission 206717) | Soil microbial communities from Loxahatchee National Wildlife Refuge, Florida, United States - Lox_Sample_2.5 | ecosystem: Environmental > Terrestrial > Soil > Wetlands | place: USA: Florida... | reverse complement strand
GTCGTCCCGCGATACTTCCAGGCAAACTGAATCCTCCAAGGCGATGGCGGTTGTCTGATGGGGTGACTGCTCCAGCAGGGAGGCAAAGCCGAAGAAGTCGCCCTTCGATGGCTCGTCGACAATCACTTCCTGCTGATCTTCGTCCACGGTGGCAACGCGGATTTTTCCAGAGATCATGACGTAGGCGTGTTCACTGGGTTCGCCTATCTTGTAAATGCGTTCACGGGCAGCGAAATTCCTGACCTCGACCTGGCTGGCGAGTACTGCGGTTTCGTCCTCATCGAGTAGTGCAAAGAGCGGGACGCTGCGTAGAATTTCGGGCTTGCAAGTCATGGAAAGCTCCTTTTCAGGGAGGTTGATTCTAGGATATTTGCCCTGGAACTGACAGTAGCTGGTTCCTTTGAGTCGGCGCGGCGAAAAATGGCCGGGAAATCGATGGAAAAGCCGAGTTGGCCTCCGATTCGGGGACTCGCCTCGTATTTGCCCACGAGCAGACCGAAGGTAAAGCTAAATCCGTTGCGGAGCAGGTACTCGCCGCCCACCAGACCTTGAAGCTGTGTTCTTCCCAAGCCGGTTGTGTCGGCAACGCCGCCATAAGCCTCGGTTCCAAGCGTCAGGCGTGAGTTGAAATCATGTAGCAGTGAAACTCCACCGGTGAATACGTGGCCGCGCTTGGTTTGAATTCCAATTGCTCCCGTGCTGGTGTTTCCGGCAAACAGGAAACCGAAGTTTCCGTTGATGCGGGTTTTTCCAGTGAGAGGCTTCTGGGCAATCATGTTCAGCCAATAGTCGGTCAGTCCGGAACCTAGGCCGTTGTTTTCATCCCCAGTCGGAAACTCGATGTAGAGACTTGCACCCAGGGACGGGACCCACGACGCTGCGGATGCCTTATGGAAGTTCCACTTGATGCCGAGATCGGTATCTCCAAAGCCTGTCGAAGACACGGTTCCGGGTGAGCGGTAGATGCTCAAATAGGGAAAGTCGAGGTCGAGTTCCAGATTGTGCTTCAGTCCGTAATTGATCTTGAAATTGGCCGTGTTTTGCCGCAGGTCCGGAAACTGCGAAGATTGCAGGCCATCGAATTCGTTAAAGAACTCGAAGTGTAACACTCCAGCTTCAGTTACGGCCGGGTCGTCGGTATAGAAAGGGAGCTGTGCGGCCAGAGGCTTCGCCATGAACAGCACTGCCGATGCGGTCAGCAGAGATAGCACGAGCGTCTTAGCAAGGGATGGTCTTCGTCTTACGGCACTCAAGGGGAAGAGTACCTGCCGGGTCAGCAGAGCCATAAACCCAGCAGCTTACACATTTCTTCGTCTTCGAGAAGTCACATCAATGTTAAAACGACGAAATTGCGGCTTTTAGACGGGAAGCAACCAGTAATGGACATCAGCTGCACTCGCTCCACAATCGAACACGGTGGGCTATGAAATCGATATCGTCATCGTGCCGGAAATCGCGCGTCTTGCGTGCAGATTCTTTAGCTTAAAGATAACTGTGGATGTGACTTCCTGCCCTTTTGAAATGATCAACGTGCCGTCGACGGCACGAACGTCTTGCTGGACGATCATTCCTGGTGCGAGATCCTCGATGCGGCAGGTCTTGGCTTCTCCGTCTTCCGCATGTGGGTCTAGAGCGACCAAGGCATCGAAAAACTCCGGACTGAATTTTGGGTTGAGGCGAGCCAGTCGGTGTACGGTTTCGTTCCGCGAAGAGCCTTTGTGGATGAGGTCTTCATAAGCCAGGATCAGACGGAGGATTTCAGCGCCGCGTCGAATGTCGGCGTCTTCGGGCCCACTGTCAGCAGGAATTGGACCATTTTGATGCTCGATCATCCACGCAATCGGCTCCAGTCGGGGGATTTTTGACAGTAGGTCATAAGCCACACTGGGGTGGGAGGTATATTGGGCGCGCTCGTTCGGGGTGAGCGCCTCTCCCTTGTAAACGGCCTCGATCGTTTCCGGAACGAGTGTGACACAGCCGAGCTGCGACAGCATAGCAGCGACTTCGTACTGCCACGAGTTGCTCAGTTTCATTGCCTTGACGACGTGCCGCATGTAACGGCGAGCCCGTTCCGCGCGACCAAAGGCTGCGGGATTGACGAGGCTGAGCACTTCGGTCAGCACTTGAACGCTGCCACTCAAGGTTTGCTCCAGAAGTTCTTTCTCCGCGGTCACTAGCCGGTACTGCATCAATGCTGCTGTCAAAGTTTTTGCCATCACGTCGCGATCACAGGGCTTGATCAGGAAACGAAAACTGTTGCCCTCGTTGATCGCGTCGATTGCGGTTTGCAGGTCAGCATTGCCGGTCAGAATGATGCGGATCGTATCAGGCGAGGCGTTTTTTACTGCGCTCAGCAACTGAATGCCATTCATGCCAGGCATGCGCATATCCGAAACGATAACGGCGTACGGCCCATTCTTTTCGATAAGACCCAACGCCTGATCGGAACCAAGCGCAGTCTCCAACAAGAATTCCCGGCTTAGGGTTCGCCGGAATCCATCAAGCACGTTGCTATCGTCATCGACGAGAAGGATTCTCTCTCGCATCGCACTCTCCTTCGCACGCTCAAACCGTCGGCTCTTCCACGCTTCGGGCGGTGATTCGCGGTTTTACCTTATGGTTATCGGCACGGGCGAGAACCGCCTTGAGTTTGAGTGCCTGGCCTGAAGCAATTGGCAGGATTGCCGATGTTGTCAGGGCGGAGAGCGCGAAGTAGCAAATTAAAGCGCTTTTATCGGATGCCATCGGCATCCGCCTGTGTGACCGTGAGAGCGGTTGTACAGGTCACAACGCTCGAAAGTCTATGCGAGGGGATAGCGCAACCGGGTGACGGGGGCTTCCAAGCCGCGGGTTTTGTTCGTCGATGACGAACCCGCAATCCTCGAGACCTTGCGTCGCTCGGTGCGGCGAGAGTTTGCGGCCGATTTGGCGATCGATGCAGATCATGGTCTTGACTGCCTGCGATGCAGCGGACCGTACTGCATTGTGGTTTCCGATATGCGCATGCCGGGAATGGATGGCGTGGAATTTCTGACCACCGTAGGGTCACTTTCTCCGGAGTCGGTTCGGGTCATGTTGACAGGTTGCGATGAAATTGAAGTTGCGATGCGGGCGGTGAACGATGGCCGGATTTTCAAGTTTCTCAGCAAACCAGTACCTACGGAGGTCCTGCTGGCCTGTCTGCGTACGTGCCTGGCGCACTACCTGGACGAACTGGAACAAAAGCAGGTGATGGCCTCGACCATTCACGCGCTTGAGCAACTCGATGTCTCGACGCTGACGGCGTTTTCGCGGGCTATCGACGCGAATTCGGCTTGGACGGCCGGCCATTCCGAACGGGTCACGGCGCTGGCACTAAGGATTGCTCACGCGATGGGATTGCCGAGCAGGGATTTGCAGATTGTGCATCGGGGAAGCCTGCTGCACGATATTGGCAAGATTGGAACGCCACCCGCCATATTGGACAAGCCCAGCAAATTGGACATCTGGGAAAACGAAATTATGCAGAATCATGTGAAAGTCGGAACGCGCATTCTGGAACCGCTCGAGTGCTTTCGAGACCTGCTGAGCGTGGTGGCGCAACATCATGAGCATTTCGACGGTTCCGGCTATCCGGCGGGGCTGGCGGGGGAACAGATCAGCATTCACGCGCGGATCGTCGCCGTGGCCGACGCTTATGACGCTCTCACTTCGGACAGGCCCTATCGCAAGGGCGTTCCCGGGCAAGAGGCGATCGCGATTCTGAAAAACAATTCCGGAACGCAATTTGATCCGAAAGTGGTTGAGGCTCTCATCGCTGTGGCATCGAGGATGGGCGGCAACAAGATCTCTCGCTAGGCGTGATCTGGAACGCCATTCTGTTCATCCGCTAGCTTGCGCCAGGTCTGTTCTCGCCCGGCAAAGCCGTGCTTGCTCAAGTACTCAAGATCGAGTTGGATGTCATCCTGCATCCAGAATGGTGACTGCAATTCGTGAAAAACTGTGGCCACGTGAGTCGCCACTGCCGTGGAGAAACCACACTGGAAGCTCGCCGAAGGGGCGTAGTGCCAGGCCACGCCGTCAATCACAGTTTCAGGAAGTCCCCAGAGACCGAGCAGATAAGCAGCGATCTCGGCGTGGCTACAACCAAGAACCTCGATCTCGGTAGCGATCAGTTTCTTGCCGCCTTCCCGGACCGCGTGGAGTACGTGATGGTATTTCGTTTCCATGGCAGAAGCGAGAATGAGCTTGCCGGCATCATGCAAGAGTCCCGCGGTGAAGCAGTCGTCGACCAGTTGGCGATCTGCGTTTTCCGACGCGGCAATTGCCTTGGCTAAACTCGCGACGGCCAGACTGTGTTTCCACAAATAGCCGATTTCCGCCTCGCCGAGAGTATGTGTGCGGAACTTCTCAAAAACGTGGGTAGTCAGCACCAGCGCGCGGAGGGTATCAAGACCAAGCATCTGAACAGCCTGCATCGGGCTGGAAATGCGGCAACGCAATCCGAAAAATGCCGAGTTGACCAACTGCAGAATCTTGGCAGTCATTGCCATATCTTCGGACACCAGACGGGCAATCCTGGGCAGAGAGGGCTCACTCCTTTCCATCTCCTGGGTAACTTCGAGAAACAGGAAAGGAAGACTCGGCAGGGCCTGCAGACGGGACACGACTGCCTGCAGTTCTTCGTTCCTAAGCAGACCACGCACCGCAAATGCGCGGGTCAGACGTTTCTTAAGCTCCGTGGTATCGCAGGGCTTGGCCAGGTATTGATGAGTAGGATCGACCGCTCGCAGGATGGTTTGCTGATCGGCTTGCCCGGACAGGATGATGCGAAAGCACTGCGGGAAGCGGCGTTTCACCTGCTCGAGCAATTCGGCTCCAGTCATGACCGGCATGCGCATATCGGTCACAATGATGTCGAAGGGATGCTGCTCCATCAGTTGCAGCGCTTCCGGCCCGCTGGTCACGAAGGCCATCTCCCATTCCTCACGCATGGAGCGAAGGCTGCGCTGCAAACCAGACAACACCATCGGTTCATCATCGACAAACAGAATGCGCTTCGACATGAGTGCCGGCTTCTCCTGCCGTAGGCAATTGAATGAAGAAGGTTGTGCCTTTGCCTACTTCGGACTCGAACCAGATTTTGCCGCCGTGATTTTTCACAATGGAGTTGTGCGCCAGGGCTAATCCCTGGCCGGTGCCGCGTCCCACACCCTTGGTAGTAAAGAATGGATCGAAAACTCGCCCTTGAATTTCCGGGGGTATACCTGCCCCCGTGTCCTGGATGGTAATGGTCGTAAACTGGGCGTCCTGCGCCGTGCGAATTGTGATCTTGCCTTTCTTCTTGGAACCGTCTCCGACCACTTCGGCGATAGCGTGGGCGGAATTGATGAGCAGGTTTAGCAAAACCTGATTCAATTCCCCGATATGGCAGGGAACCGGTTGCAGATCAGAGGGCAGGACGGTCAATACCTCAGCCACATACTTCCACTCGCTTCGCGATACCGTGAGAGTGGTCATGATGGCCTGATTGATGTCGGCCGGTCGTTTCTCCTCGGATCCCGGATGTGAGAATTGCTTCATGGCGAGGACGATCTTGGCGACGCGGCCGGCTCCATCAAGCGCCTGTTCGATGGCACGCGGCACCTCTGTCAGGATGAACTCAAGATCACGCGTCCGTTCGGCTTGCTGGATCGTGTCTGCCAGCCCCTGCGGAAAGGCTCCGGAGTTGTCTCGAACGGCGCTGCGATAGAGCTGCACGATTTCCTTCACAGATGCGCAGGAATCCCGCAAAAATGTCAGGTTGTCGGCAACGAACTGCATGGGCGTATTAATTTCATGGGCAATCCCGGCGGCCAGCTGGCCGATGCTCTCCATTTTCTGAGCTTGCTGCAGCTGCGCCTGAATCATGCGGCGCTCGCTGAGGTCGCGCGTAAAGGCGAAGAGGTACTCCTGACCATCGAACTCCAAATAGTTTGCCGTCACCTCGATCGGGAGAACCCGCCCTTCCTTGTCTTTCTGCTGGGTTTCGAAGGTCATGGAGCGGCGCATCTTGAGTTCTTGCCAGAAGCTCTGCCATCTCTCTTTGGGTAAGAGTGGGTCGATATCCGAGACCGACAGTGAAGTTAGTTCTTGTCGGGAGCGCCCCAGCGTGCGGCATGCCGCTTCGTTGGCATAGAGAATGTGGGCCTGCGGGTCAATCCAAAAGACGCTATCCGAAGCATTTTCCACGGAAAACTTCGTAAGCCGAAGATCCTTTTCCGCCTGCCTGCGCCCGGTGATGTCTTCTTTTACCGCCAGGAAGTGGGAGGTTTCGCCAGCGCTGTTGCGAATCGGCCGAATGACAGCCGATTCCCAGTAGAGGTCGCCATTCTTTTTCTTATTGCAGAGCTCACCGCGCCACTCCTCGCCGCGGGTAAGGGCCTGCCAGAGATCACGATACTCATTGGGGCTGGTGTGATCGGATTTCAGCAGTCTCGGGTTGCGCCCAATGACTTCCTCCCCGCTGTATCCCGTACACTCGGTGAAACGGCGATTCACGTACGTGATATTGCCGTCCAGGTCGGTGATGAGCACAGACACAGGACTCTGCTCGACCGCGACCGACAGCTGTCGCAGCGCGTCTTCATTCCGCTTGCGCTCTGTAATGTCACGGAAGGTCCAAATTCTGCCGTAGTAGTGCCCATCTTTTCCAAATACCGGAGAGGAGTAGCGGTCCAGCACGCGGCCGTCCCGGAGTCTCACCTCGTCGCGGCTCTTCTCATCCCGGTGCGAGTACAGATACTTGACCTTTTCTATGAATCGCTCCGAGTCTTCGATTTGCCGAACTACGTGCTGGAGCAGCAGTTCATCGCTCTCGATCTGGCGCAGGGAAAGCGGCAGGTCGAACACCTCGCAGAACTTTTCATTTCGTAGAACGATATTTCCGTTTTCATCGACCACCAGAATGCCATCAATCGTCGCCTGGACCTGGGCTTCGAAGAAAGCCGTCTTGGCGCGCAACTCTTCTTCTGTTCTTTTCCTGGAGGTGATATCCGAACCAACGATCAACAACTCGCCACCCTTGCCGTCCGGGGTCTTGATCCAATTGACCGTCATGCCGAGAAGATGAGGCTCGCCATCTTTCTCGAATCGCATCCCATCCCAAACGAACTTTCGCGGAAAGCAGAGCAGGTCGCGAATCGTGCTATCAATTTCTGAATTCAGCCAATGGATTCCACAAGTGGACAATTGCTTTCCCAGCACGTCGCGTTCTTCTAAGCCGAAGGTCTCGGCCGCCGCTCGATTCCAGTAGTTGACGCGCCCCTGGGCATCGATGCCGATCACGAGCGAGGGTACCGAGTTGATGAAGCGCTCAGCCGCACACTCCGGATGGAGCGTATTCTCGCCGCATCTCTTCGTCTTTTGGCCAATACCCGCCACTGCTCACGCTCCCAGGAGACAATCCCGTCTCCGTGAATATCGGAAAGTTTCTGAATTAAATTAGGTCGGGGAGGACAAGGCCGGCGCAGCGGATACGGTCCTAGAGTTGGCTGGCTTCTGTGCGACGCCAGAGGTGAAAGAACTACTACGGGACTTTCTCCGATTTCAGGATATCGTTGGCGTTCCGGAGTTCCCAATGGGCAGCCGGATATAGAAGCAGGTGCCGCTCCCCACTTCGGTTTCAAATGTCAGCGTGCCTTTGTGACGATCGATGACAGCACGCGCAATGGCCAGCCCTTGCCCGGTGCCGCGACCTACTTCTTTCGTGGTGAAGAAAGGATCAAAGATACGGTCGCGAATGCTTTCCGGAATGCCGGCGCCCGTATCAGAAATGGCAATCACCGCGCTTAGATCTTCAAGGGCGGTAGAAACTCGAATCTTTCCTTTCCCGCCGCTTTCTTTTACCACGTCGGCGATAGCATGAGCGGCATTGATCAGCAGATTGAGAAAGACCTGGTTCATGTCGCTGACACTGCAGACCACGAGCGGCAGTTCTCCAAAATCGGTTTCTACTTCCGCGACGTACTTCAATTCGTTGCGGGCAACCGTCAGGGTATTGGAAAGGGCTTTGTTCAGGTCGGCGGGCGCCATTCCCTTGCTGTCGGGGTGAGCAAATTCCTTCATCGCGCGCACAATCGTAACCACCCGCTCGACCCCTTCAAGGGTCTGTCCCAGCGCTTTGGGAATCTCTTGCAGCAGGTAATCACTATCGGATTCGGCCGCTATCCGGTCCAGTTCGGTGGCAAACTGTGGCCCCGAGCACATCGCATTGGTGGATTTGCACAGTTGCCGAAACTCCTGGAGAACGGACTGCAACTCTCCGAACGCGTCTTGCAGGAAGCGGACGTTATCGCCCACAAACTGGATCGGCGTATTGATTTCGTGAGCGATGCCAGAAGCCAGTCGGCCCACCGATTCCAGTTTCTGGGCCTGGCGCAATTCCATTTCAGCCGCGTCACGCCCCGTGATATCGCGCGCAATGGCCTGGATTCCTACAGGCTTGTCCTCGCGATAGATCAGGCGAGGATTCATTTCCAGCTTGAGCCGCCGCCCATCCTTGGCCCTGATGTCCAATTCGATTTTGCCCGGGGGCTGAACGGAGACCAGTTCTTCAATCGCCCGTTCGAAGAGTTGCGCCTGCTGAGGATCAAGCAGTTGCCGCAGGTTCATCTGCAGAGCGTCATCTCGCGAATACCCGATGGTGTGTTCAGCCAGCCGGTTCAGAGAAGTGATGTGCAGATTGAGATCGAAGGTGTAGACCAGGTCGCTGGCATTCTCAAACAACTCGCGATACCGTTCTTCCGAAGCTCGCAGACGCTCCTCGGCAAGCTTGCGCGCCGAGATGTCTTCGGCCAATCCAACAATGCGGGTTAATTGCCCGCTGGCATCGTGAACTGGAAAAGCGCGATCCCGAATCCACTTTTCCTGGCCTTGCGGAGTACAGATGCGGTAGACCGAATCGACCTTCTCGCCTTGCAGTTGCCTTTGGTTCATTGCCAATGCCTTTTGCACATCATCGGCGTGGATGCTCTCTGTCCATGACCTGGGGTTGCGGTATAGGCTCTCGCAACTCCTGCCCCAGACGTGTTCGTAGGCCGGGCTGACATACAGGACGCCTGGGGCGGTCGGTGACACCATCCAGAACACTTCGCTGATGTTTTCCGCCAGCTGGCGGAACTTTTCTTCGCTGCTGACCAGAGCCTGCTCGGCCTGCCGGCGCTGAGTAATATCGCGGGCGATGCTGACCAATCCAGTGATTTGCCGAGCCTCATCAAAGACCGGCGAAAGCGATAATGAAACTTCTAAACGTGTGCCGTCCTTGCAAATGCGGTAGGTTTCGTGTGTGGAGATACTTTCTCCCCTGCGAACTTGTTCGAGGAATTGCGGCAATTGCATTGCGAGATCGGGAGGTATCAGCACCGCGATTGACTTTCCAGTCATCTCTTGTGAGCTGTAACCGTAAAGCGCTGAGGCTCCCCGGTTCCAGCTCATGACTATGCCTTGCGGATTCATGCCCACAATTGCATCCTGCGACGACTCGACCAGAGATGCCAGAAAGGCTTGCGCTTCATCGGCCCGCTTGCGCTGTGTGATGTCTTCGACGTGCGTGATGAAGTGAGAGAGCTTACCCAGACCGTCGTTGACGGGCGAGATCTTCAAATGCACCCAGATGACGTTTCCCAATTTGTGCAGATAACGTTTTTCGAACTCGAGCGTTGTGTCGACACCTTTGCGGAACTGAGCTGCAACCTCGAGCGAGCGCTCGAGATCGTCGGGATGGGTAATCTGTTGCCAGGCACCTGCCACAAGTTCCTCGGGAGAATAACCCAGCATTCGCGATAGAGCTGAATTGGCGTGCAAGAAGCGCCCACTTAAATCGGTCATGCACATGCCGTAGGGCGCGTCCTCAAAGGCAGTGCGGAACCGGTTTTCGCTGTCGCGCAGTTCACGTTCGATCCGCTTGCGGCTGGTTATATCCTGATAAATTGCCAGGATCCCATGGATTTCGCCCCCGATGATGAGCGGCACTCCGTAGATGTCTACCTCAACGAGTGTGTTGTCCTTGCGGCGGCGTTGGCTGGTGACTTGTACGCTTCTCCGCTCCAGGCATTCGCGTGTGAACCTGCTCGACTCTTCTCCCAGTTCCCGGGGCACGATCAGTTCGTTAACGCTTTTACCCAACAGTTCGTTGTGCGAGAAAAGGAATAGCCGTTCGAACGCCGAATTCGACATCTCGACGTGTTCTTCTTTGTCGAGAACGACCGTTCCCAGAGGATTGGTTTCGATCAGGGTGTTGAGGTAGGAGGTGCGTTGCTCGAGAGCTTTTTCCGATCGTTTTTGCTCGGTGACATCGAAAAAACTCTCAAGCAGGTAATGGTGCCGGTCCAATTCGACCGGACGCACGGTTTTGATAATCGAACGCCGTTCACCATTGGCAGTCAGAAGAACGCGCTCAGAGTTATCGACGATTTGTCCCAGATCCGTCACCGGGCAACGTCCGGCTTCGGCTGGACACACGAAGCGGTGACAAACCGCGCCCACGGTCTCCTGGCGAGAAGCACCGATCAACTGTAGGGCGACCGGATTGGCATTGACGATGCGATGGGTTGCGGGATCGATGACGAGAATCCCGATTTCAACCTCTTGAAAGATGGCCTGGAAATTGGCCTGATTACAAACAGGATGGATTTTCCCATCCGCTTTGTCCAGATGCACAAAATCGTATGGGCAATCGCCTTGACCCACCAGTCCCTCCCTTACCTCTATCGGCCACGGCACTGAAAACGTTACTTCTTAGGCGGCAGGCGGGCCAGCACCTATTGCCAACGGGTGTCGTGGACCTCAGTACCTCGGAGCAGCATTGGCCGACCGGCTGGTGGTCCGCCGTCCCTTCTAGAAGTTGGCGGCAATAAATTGTTCGAAGCGCGTGATGCAGAACTGCTCATCCTGGATATTCACCCGCAACATGATTTGATCAGCCAACAGCTGGTTGCGAAATGCGATGGCGTTGTTGGTATCGAGTCCTTCCAGGGCCTTCAATTGCTGAGTGATGTCAGCATCGTGCTGGAGCATGGCTTCCAATTGCGGCTTTTGCGCCGTTACCGTGTCTTCCATCTGGCGCTTCAAGACTACGGCCTGCATGGCAACGTCATCGAACTGGGATTTTCGCCATGCAACATAGGCGTCGACCGACTTTTCCAGATGACTGGCTACCGCATGGCGTCCGAGATTGTAGTTCAGGTTGAAGGCGCCATACGCTCCCCACGCGTTGGTTCCCACATCAGAAATATTGGAAGGCAAGCGGCGGTGTGCGCCGACGCTGAGCTGAATGTCCCATGTGCTTTGCCGGTTGAGATTCGTCATTGCCTTCATCGTTTCTCTGTCATGCGCAAGCTTGTCAGGGACCAGTTCCCGAATGGGGGTCTCACTGAGTTTCGGTACATATGGGGACGCAATCCCGGTCAGGGCCGTAGTACGGCTTTCATCCAGACGAACTTTGGCACTGGACAGCATGTAGACCGCCGTCACCGTCAGATTGTGTGAATCCAGGAGTTTGCTGTTCTCCGCGATCAGTTGATTCAACTGGCTTGTAGCATCGTCGATGAGCCGCAGCCGGTTGGCTAAGATTTCCTTCTCGATCGACGGAATCGCGTACAGCAAGTGCATCTGGGCTTCACTTGTTGCTACGTACAAGGCACAGGTCTGTTGGGCGACCTTCATCGTCAGAAGAGCTTTTTTGTCGTCAGACAGACTATTGCTCAATCCAATAACGAACTGTGGCGGAGTTCCCGTGCTGGGCTGAATTGGACCAATCACCGCTTGCGGCGTGCGAAGTTGATCCCGCTGTGCCATGGCCTGCTCGTTGGTGTACTTGCAGAACTCTGAGTCCGCCCGCTCGTTCTGAGCCACCGCCGACATCGACGCGAGAACAAGCACGGAGAAAATCAGGATCTTCACGCTGGCACCTAGAAAAGAAGCGGCTTGCGCATGAACAAGGTTGAGGACTTGGCGGCGTTCTGGTCGACATCCAGCTTGATGATGTATCCCCGCATATTCATGTGCAGGATGGGATGTTCGAACATCTCTTCGTTCATGTATACCCCGACGACTTTACCGGCCGTGCCGCAAAAAACGATTCCGATGTAGCAGTCGTATACAGGATTTCCGACCTTCACCGGATTTTTGTCGTTGTAGGGCAGAATTGCCATTAACATCGTTCCCTTGGTCGCAGCCTGATAATAAGGATTCTGCTTCGCGGTTTCGACGGTTGACTGCATGGCCGTTACCGCATCTTCGTCCATGCTGACTTCCTTCTCGGCAGTTTTCACATCGGTGAAAAGCTGGGCGATTTGGACTTCAAGCTGGGCCTTTTGTGCCAATACGGTGGCGAAGTTCACATCGGTCATATAGTGCTGGCGGATGCTGTCGGTCAGAAGGGTTTCGCTCACTTTGCTGTCTGTGGTCGAGTTGACGAACTGGTCGAGCGCATTAATTTGTTGCTGCGCATCCCCTTTCGTAATCAAACCCGCCGTGAGATCGTGCTCGATGATCTGACGAAGCTCACGACTGCGCTCCGCATCTTTGGAGAGGGTCTGGTTGTTCAATTGCTTCTGCACGCTGTTCTGAGTGAGCGAGTTGCCACTGGCAGTCCAGACTTGCTTCTGGTTTGAGATCGTCGCGTCAAGCTGGTTGCGCAGCCGGGTCAGATCAGCAAGCTGCCGCAGGCTGAACCGCAACGTCTCTTTTGCCTTCATCAAATTCACCTGGAGCGTGCTGAGCGTCTGTTGCCCATTCGCAATCTGCGCAGTCAACGTGAGCACGCGGGTGTCGGAATCGTGGGCCACAAACGGGACCGCCCAAGCGCCGCTTGAAATGTAGAATGCAAGCGTCATCGCGTACCCTACGATCAACAACAGAACGGCGTAGAGAGTAATCAGGGAAAGAATGCGATAAGCGGGTAAGGCGGCCTTTCGGGCAAGGTCGATGGTTTTCATGCTGACTCCTGAGCCTTCTTCGTGCGATTGCCCCAGGCGTCTTGGTCGAGATACAAGAAACTCAGCAGTACGAGGTAGAAGAGGTTCACAACCCACCACGCGGTGAATAGAACCATCTTCAGCGGGTTGCGGAGGACCTGATCTTTCAACTTGGCCGTGTGGGCACAGATAATCGTGACCAGGCAAGCGCCGGCCATCCACAGCAGCAACTTGACTGGATTCAGAATCCCCAGGGGATTAAAAAGGAGTTCATAGAGAACTCCTACGAACATGATGCAGGCAATCGTGCCGGAGCCGAACACGGCCAACAGGGCGACTGCCGGCATGGTTCTCACGTGGTAGGGGAGCGTGCGAATGATCCACATATACGTTCGCAGCAAGCTGCGCTTCCAGCGAAGTTGCTGTCCGAAGTAGCGGCTGTAGCTGTTGAGTGCGCTGGTCCAGACATGGGCGCTCTGCTCGACGTAGGTTTCCCAACCTTGGAGCAATGACAAATGAGTTATGAACCGGTCTTCGCCGTCTTTGACCGGAACGCCGAACCAGTTCCGATTGCGGATCTTTACCGCCAATCCTTCGAGAATCGAACGACGTGCTGCCAGAGCAAAGCCGCCAACAACTGCGACGTTGCGGAAGTGGCTCTCCGAGATCTTGGCGAAGCGCAGACCAAAGAAATAGATATAGGTCTGAATTGCGGTCAACATGTTCTCGTCAGGATTGATGATACTGAGGGGCGCTCCGACTACGCCGAGCCGCTCGTCAGCGAAGCACGAGAGCATGCGGTTGATGGAGTCTTTTCCCATAATCGTGTCGGAGTCGACGATGAGTACGATCTCCGAGTCTGAACGTTCCATGGCCCGGAGATAGGTTTCGGTCTTACCCCGGTTCTCCAGGTTCCTTTCCGGCAAAACATGAGGGAACTCTCGGCCGGCCTTTTGAATCCATTCCCAGCTGTCGTCCACTGAACCATCGTCCTGCGGCAAAATCACCATTTTGTCTAACGGATAGCCGCTCTCCACCACGCTCTTAATTGTCTTGTAGACACCTTCGCCCTCGTTGTAGCAGGGGACGATCACCGCAACCGTCGGTTGGTAATTGACGTCTTTGTGGACTCGCATCTTGTCTG
>Ga0335076_10004526_pt1 | contig 14080 bp, 10 predicted proteins | sample Lox_Sample_25_FD_206717 | JGI IMG/M metagenome (GOLD analysis project Ga0335076, IMG submission 206717) | Soil microbial communities from Loxahatchee National Wildlife Refuge, Florida, United States - Lox_Sample_2.5 | ecosystem: Environmental > Terrestrial > Soil > Wetlands | place: USA... | reverse complement strand
GAGCGCCGGAAGAAGCAACGTCGCCCGCAGGCCGGGAGCGTTGTCGGCGAGCTCGAGGCGGCCACCGTGGAGGCGCGCGACCGCGGCGACGAGGCTCAAGCCCAGGCCCACGCCCGGCGTTCCGCGGCTCGCATCGCCGCGATAGAAGCGCTCGACGACCCTGGCCCTCTCCGCATCGGCGATGCCCGGTCCATGATCGGAGACCGCCATTTCGACGACGCTCGCGTCCCGGCGCACCGTGATCGCGATGCTGCCGTCGCCGTACTTGAGCGCGTTTTCCACGAGATTGGCGAGCGCCTGCGAGAGCAGCAGCGGGTCGCCCGCGACCGTCGGCGCGCCGGCGGCGTCGAGGGCGAGATTCACGCCCTCGAGCTCGGCGACCGGCTGATAGAAGTCGGCGACGTCGCCGGCCAGCGCAGCCACGTCCACGGGGACGAAGCCGGAGCGCCGCACACCGGTGTCGATCTCCGCCAGCCGCAGCAGCGCGTTGAAGATCCCGATCACGCGGTCGACGTCGGTCACGGCTGCCTCGATTTCCGCATAGACCCGTTCCGCGCCGGGCCGCACGAGTGAAAGCTCCTCGAGGCGCGAGCGCAGCTCCGCGAGCGGCGTGCGCAAGTCGTGCGCGATCGCGTTCGATACGTCGCGCACGCCGTGGAACAGCTGCTCGATCTGATCGAGCATCCGGTTGACGGTCTGGGCGAGCAGATCGAGCTCGTCGCCGCCGCCCCGTACCGGCAGGCGGCGCGAGAAATCTCCCTCGACGATCGCGAGCGCAGTCTGCCGGATACGATGGACCTCGGAGAGGAGCGCCCGCCGGATGAGCCATCCGCCGAGAACGCCGGCGAGCGCGAGGACGGCGCTCGCCCCTGCGAGGCCGTACAGGAACAGGATCTCGAGCGGCCTGAAGCGCGAGCTGTCGCGCCCGACCAGCAGGTTGTAGCCGCCGGGGAGCTCCGTGCGCACGAGCAGAGCGCGGATCGACCGTCCATCCTGGGTGATCGTAAGCCTGTGCACGCCCGGGGCCCGAGGCGCTTGGCCCGGCCAGGCGTCGAGGTTGCCCGCGAGCGGCCGCAGGCTTTGATCGGCGAAGAGGATGATGCTGTTGGCGACGTGCTGGCGATTGACGCGGGCGGCGATCACCGCGGCGAGCACGTCGGGACCCTCGCTGTGGAAGATGTCGGTGAGGCTCTGCACGTCCTCGCGCAGGAGCTCCGTGCGCACCTCCTCGACGTTCTCGCGCCACGTGTACCACAGCGGCCCCGCGAAGAGCGCCAGCACGGCGATGCCCAGCGCGACGTAGCCGAGCGCAAACCGGAACGCCGTCGAGCGCGGCAGCCTACGCATTCGCCGTCAGCATGTAGCCCGCGTTGCGGATGGTCCGCAGCAGGGGCCGCTCTCCGCCGGGCTCGATCTTCTGGCGGAGCTTGCTCACGTGAACGTCGACGACGTTGGTCTGCGGGTCGAATCGATAGTCCCACACGCCTTCGAGGAGCATCGTGCGGGTGACGACCTGATCGGCGTGGCGCATCAGGTACTCGAGCAGCTTGAATTCGCGCGGCTGCAGCGCGACCGCCCGCGCCCCGCGCGTGACCTTGCGCGACAGCAGATCCATCTTGAGATCGCCGACGGCGAGCGTCGTCGAATCGCCCGCGCGCGTTCTGCGCACCAGCGCGTCGAGCCTGGCGAGCAGCTCGCCGAAGGCGAACGGCTTGACGAGATAGTCGTCGCCACCGGCTTTCAGCCCGCGGATGCGTTCGTCGACGTCGGACAAGGCGCTCAGGATGAGGATCGGCGTCCGGCTGCCGTTGCTGCGCAGCGCGGCGATGATTCCGAGTCCGTCGATCTCGCCGGGAAGCATCCTGTCGAGGACGATCGCGTCGTAGGCCTCGCCTGCCGCGAGAAACATGCCGTCGCGGCCGTTGTCGGCATGATCGATGGTGTGGCCCGCCTCGACCAGACCCTTGATCACGAAGCGCGAGACGCGCTCGTTGTCTTCGACCAGCAGCAGCTTCATCGCCGGGTTCGGAAATCGCGGGCCCTCGGCGCGGTGCGCCGGGACCCGCTGGATCGGACAGGCGAGGCGCAGCCTAAGTTCACGCGGCGCGTCGGCGGAAACTCCCCGGTCACGCCGCGCCGAGCCGTGCCTCTCGCGCCTCTAGCCCGAGCTTCCCGGTGCGGGGGCGAGCCGCCACGCATCGCTGTCCGACGACAGAGCCTGCAGCTCGCGCTCGGTCAGACCGTGGGGATGGCTCTGCGCGAAGCTCGCGACGGCCGGCGCCGGCGCTTCGGTCGGGCTCGCGATCTGCCAGGCGTCGCCGGACGAGGCGTCCGACTGCAGCTCGCGCTCGGAGAGGCCGCCCGGGTTCGCCTGGCGCCACGCCGACGGCGCGGCGCCGAAGCTCGGGTTGCCGGTGCCCGGAAGATTCGCCCCGTTGAAGGCCGCGTACGACTCTCCGGTGAACGGATTGAGGCTGCTGTCGTGGGCGTAGGCGACGCTCGAGGAGGCGGCGGCCAGCGCCGCGGTGAGCGCAGCGCCCTTCATCCGCATGAGGAACGACCGTTTCATGAGATTCTCCTTTCGGTATGCAGGCGAGCCCAACGCTCGCTCGCCACCACTATGAAGCCGCCCGGATTACCGGCGGATGGACGGCGCATTAACGGCGGTTAATGCCGCCGCGCGAAGCGGCGCGCGGCCGCCTTGAATCGGCGGTTCGGCGCCGCTATGATCGCCAGTGATTTCCGGGGGGCCGGCAGACTCCCTGCTCGAAGACGCCGTGGCGTCCAAGCTCTGCTCCATGATTCGGGCCGATCCCCGAAGGAGTGATGCCTTGGCTGGCGACACGCGAATCCCTTCTTCGCTCGACAGCCGGACGCTTTCGTCCGCCGTGCGCCGGTTGCTGCTCGCGCGAGGCCTGCGCGCCTTCGCCGACGGCTTCGTGAGCCTGCTGCTGCCCGCGCACCTGCTGGGGCTGGGACTCTCGCCGCTCCAGGTGGGCGCGATCGCCACGGGAACGCTGCTCGGCTCCGGCGCGCTCACGCTCTGCGTGGGGCTCCGCGCGAATCGGATCGGCACGCGCACGCTGCTCACGGCCGCCGCCGGGCTCATGTGCGCGACCGGCCTGGGCTTCGCGGCCATCACCTCGTTCTGGCCCCTGCTGGTCGTCGCGGTCGTCGGCACGCTCAATCCTTCGAGCGGCGACGTCAGCGTCTTCCTGCCGCTCGAGCACGCGGTGCTCGCGCGCGTGGTCACCGATCGCGAGCGCACCGGCGCGTTCGCGCGCTACAGCCTCGTCGGCGCGCTGGCCGCGGCACTGGGTGCGCTCGCCGCCGGCGCGCCCGAGCTCGCGCATCAGTGGCTCGGCGTCGCGCCGCGTGTGCTCTATCCGTGGATGTTCGTCCTCTATGCCACGCTCGGCCTGCTCGCGGGCGTCATCTATCGGCGGCTGCCCGCTGCCGGCGCAGCTCAGGCCGGGCCGACGGCCCCGCTCGAGCAGTCCAGGCGCGTCGTGTACACGCTCGCCGCGCTGTTCGGCCTCGACGCATTCGGCGGCGGCTTCATCGTGCAGTCGCTGCTGGCCCTGTGGCTCTTCGAGAGGTTCCAGCTCTCGGTGGCCGCCGCGGGAACGATCTTCTTCTGGACGGGCCTCCTGTCGGCGCTGTCCTATCTGGTCGCGGCCCGCATCGCGCGGCGCATCGGCCTCGTGAACACGATGGTGTTCACTCACCTGCCCGCGAACCTGCTGCTCCTGCTCCTGCCTTTCGCGTCCGATCTCGGCTGGGTCATCGCCTTGCTGCTCGCGCGAAGCGCGCTCTCCCAGATGGACGTTCCCACCCGCAGCTCGTACGTGATGGCGGTAGTGTCGCCGGCCGAGCGCCCGGCCGCCGCGAGCATCACCTCGGTACCGCGCAGCCTCGCCTCGGCGCTCGGCCCGCTGCTCGCCGGCTATCTGCTCGGGCTGTCGCCCTTCGGCTGGCCGCTGATCGTCGCAGGCGGCCTCAAGATCGTCTACGACTTCCTGCTTCTGGCCACGTTTCGCGCGGTGCGGCCGCCCGAGGAGGCAAGCTCGGCGTAGGCCCAGGAGGGCCGGTCTCCGGCCTCCGGCGGCCCGGCGCGCAAAAGCGCCGTCAAGTGTCGCCGCGCGGCAGATCGACTGCGGAGCGCGTCGTCGCCAGGCGCGACGCTGCAGGGAGGAGCACGCCCTTCGACGTCGACGAGTGCACTACAACTCGGGCCGGCGGTCGGTTCTCCGAGGCGCCGTTCCCACGCTTCCCTGACGAACCGCCCGTTCGCTGCGCCGCAGCGCCGATTTCGGGCATGTCTCTTGCTGTGAGGTGCGGACCTCGATCACGGCTTTTTTCCGGGCGGAGACAGCTTGAAGGGCGAACTGAACCTGCAGACGTGGGCCCAGCGTGCCGCACGCTCGACGCTCGCGACGAGGACCTCCAGCGCGACGTCGGTCCTGTTCCTGACCGCGATGCTCGCGGTCGGAACCGCGGCGCTCTATTCGTTCCGCAGCCAGATCACCGACGTGATGATCGCGGACCAGAACAGGCTGCTCGAGCGCGTAGCGGACAACCTCAACCAGAAGCTCCTCGGTCTGCAGAAGGCGCTCACCGAGAGCGCGCGCGACATTCACGATCCGGACGTCGCTTCGGGCGACGCCGCGCAGCGCTACCTGGACCGCAATACCGGCCTGTACGCCGCGGTCGATCGCTCGACCTTCCTGTTCGATGCCCGGGGCATCGAGCTCGCCGAGCGCCCCTTCCGTCCGAATCGACGCGGCCTCGACGGGTCGTTCCGCCCCTATATCAAGGACACGATCCGTACGCAGCGGCCGGTGATCTCGGAGCCGTTCGTCACCAACGTCGGCGACGGCAACATGGTGCTCGTGCTGACCACCCCGGTATTCGGCAAGGACGGCAGCTTCATCGCCATCCTGACCGGCAGTCTCGGTCTCACCAATCCCGGGATGCTCGGCAACGTCGCCAAGACCTCGATCGGCAAGACGGGCTACCTGTTCGTCGTCACCGCCGATGGCAAGCTCATCATGCATCCCGACCGCGCGCGGCTCTCGCAGCTCGCGTTCGCTCCGGGGACCAATCCGCTGTTCGACCGCGCCCTCAACGGCTTCGAGGGCACGGGCGAGAGCGTCGGCGCCGACGGCCGCGAGGCGTTCGTCACCTACAAGCGCGTTCCCGCGTCGAACTGGATCGTGGCCGCCGTCTATCCGAAGGACGAGGCCTTCGCAGCCATCAACGAGCTGATCTGGCGCTTCGTCGCCTTTCTGCTGGTCGCCTGCATCGGCGTCGTCGCCTCGGTGTGGCTGCTCACGAAGTTCCTGATGCGTCCGCTCGTCTCGCTCACCCGGCACCTGAGTCGCTACACGAACAACGAGGAGCGCCTCGCGCCGCTCGCCGGCGATTCCAATCGCGGGAGCGGCGACATCCGCGCGCTCACCAGCGCTTTCAATCAGCTCGCGGCGCGCCTGTGCCAGCGCGAGGACGCGCTGATCGAGACGATGCGCAGCTTCCAGCTCATCACGGAGAACTCCACCGACCTCATCACCAAGCTCCGGCTCGACGGCGGCATCACCTACGCCTCGCCGGTCGCGCACAGCGTCCTGGGATTCGCGCCGGACCAGCTCACGGGGCATTCGCTGCTCGAGTTCGTCCATCCGGAGGACTACGAAGTCGTCCGCGTCGCGATGGGAGTCGCCGCCCAGGACAAGTCGCCGCCGACGGTCGTCTATCGCGCGCGGCATCTCGACCAGCGCTACATCTGGTTCGAGACCACGCTGCGGCTCATGAAGGGCGCCGCCGGGGAGGAAACGGCGGAGATCCTGTGCATCTCGCGCGACATCAGCGAGCGCCGGCGGATGGAGGAGCGGCTGCACGAGCTCGCCCGCACCGACCACCTCACCAACATCCCGAACCGCGTGCTGCTCGCGGAGCGCTTCGCGAGCGGCCTCTCGCAGGCGCGCCGCGAAGGCTCGCTGCTGGCGATGCTGATGATCGACGTCGACCGCTTCAAGAACATCAACGACTCGCTCGGCCACGGCTGTGGCGACGCGGCTGCGCTCGTGCATCCGCGAGTGCGACACGCTCGCGCGCTGGGGCGGCGACGAATTCACGGTGCTGCTCCCCGGCGTCCGCGACGCGGACATGGCAGTGACGGTCGCGCAGCGCTGCCTCGCCGCGCTCAAGCAGCCGCTGGTGCTCGAAGGCCAGAGCCTGCACGTGACCGCGTCGATCGGCGTCAGCGTGTCGACCGACTCGAGCCCCGAGGCGGAGATGCTGCTGCGCAACGCCGACGTCGCGATGTATCGCGCCAAGGCCCGCGGCGGCGACTGCCTGATCGTGTACACGGTCGACATGAGCGCTGGCGCGCGCAGTCGCCTGTCGATGGAGAACGCGCTGTTCCACGCGATCGAGCGCAACGAGCTCACGCTGCACTACCAGCCGCTCATCTCGGCGCGGACGGGGCGTCTCGCGGGCGTCGAAGCGCTCATCCGCTGGAAGCATCCGGAGCGCGGGCTCGTGGCGCCCGGAGAGTTCATTCCGATCGCCGAGGAAACCGGTCTGATCGGGGAGATCGGCGAATGGGCGCTGCGCACGGCTTGCCGGCAGATGCACGCGTGGTACGCCAAAGGGCTGCCCCGCATCGCCGTCTCGGTGAACGTCTCCAGCCGCCAGTTCCGCCAGGACAGCCTCGCGCACACGATCAAGAACGTGCTCGACGAGACCGGATTCGACCCGAACCTGCTCGAGCTCGAGCTCACCGAATCGCTGCTGATGGACGAGGTCGAGCGCAGCAAGACGATCGTCGCCGAACTGAAGTCCCTCGGCGTCTCGATCGCCCTCGACGACTTCGGGACCGGATACTCCTCGCTCAGCTACCTGAGGGGCTTCCAGCTCGATACGCTGAAGATCGATCGCACCTTCACCAGCGAGCTCCTCACGAGCCAGACCAACGCGTCGATCGTGCGGGCGACGATCGGCCTCGCGCGCGGGCTGCATCTGCGCACGGTCGCCGAGGGGGTCGAGACCCGCGCCCAGGCCGATTTCCTCGCCAAGCACGGCTGCGACGTTCTCCAGGGCTTCCTGTTCGCGCGGCCGATGGATGCCGACGCGTTCCTGTCCTTCGCGCTGGCATCGCACACCTACCTGCTCTACCGCAACGAAGAGCCCGAGCGTCTCGGCGGAACCTCGCGCTGAGGCGGGCGGGCCCGCTCTACGAGGCTGCGATGCCGAGCGCCGCCCGAGCGAGCGCGCGCTGCTCGCCGGGGTGGGCCGCCGCGTCGGCGCTCGCCGTGGGAGCCATCGGCGGCCGGCCCGAGTACGCGAGCGCGACGCCTGCGGGCAGCGCGGCTTCGAGCTCCTCGCGCAGGACATGCCACGAGCCGTGGTTCTTCGGCTCTTCCTGGGCCCACACCACCTCGGCAAGACGCGGATACGCCGACAGCGCGCTCGCAAGCGCAGCGACCGGGAATGGATGGAGCTGCTCGGCGCGAAGTATCGGCACGACGGCAAGGCCCGGCGCCGCGCGCGCGCTCGCGAGGTCGTAGTAGAACTTGCCGCTGGTGACGACGACTCGCCGAACCGCCTCGGGATCGGTCGCCGGCTCCTCGCCCAGCACGGGACGGAATTCTCCTTCGGCGAGCTCCTCGAGGCGCGAGTACGACGGCGCGTGGCCGTACAGCCACGGCTTGGGCGTCATCACCACCAAGGGCCTGCGGTCGCGCCGCAGGGCCTGACGGCGGAGCAGGTGATAGGCCTGCGCGGCCGAAGACGGCATCGCGACCTCGATGTTGCCGCCGGCGCAGAGCTGAAGGAAGCGGCCGAGGAAGGCGCAGGAGTGCTCGGGCCCGAGGCCGTCGTCGCCGTGCGGCAGCAGCATCACGAGCCCGCTTTCGTAGCCCCACTTCGCCGCGCCGGTCGCGATGAACTGATCGATGATCACCTGCGCATTGTTCACGAAGTCGCCGAACTGCCCTTCCCAGACGACGAGGTCGCGCCCGCAGCGCAGCGAGTAGCCGTACTCGAAGCCGAGCACCGCTTCCTCGGACAGCGGCGTCTCGAAGATCGCGAAGCTTCCCTGGCGCTCCGCGATGCGACGCAGCGGCACGTGGATCTCGCGCCAGTCGACGTCGACGGCCTGGTCGTGCCAGAGGTGCTGGCGGTGGCAGAAGCTGCCGCGACCGACGTCGAGCCCGGTGAGCCGGATGTTGAAGCCGTTCGCGAGCAGCGTGGCGTAGGCGAGGTTCTCGGCGAAGCGCCAGTCGACCGGCCGGTCCTCGCGCTGCGCGATCGCGCGCCAATCGGCGCGCATCTTGTCGATGGCGGGATGCGTGGCGAAGCCTTCCGGAGGCGTGGCCAGCCGCATCGCCAGCGCGCGCAACTGATCGACCGGCACGGCGGTATGGATCGGCTGCGCGGGGCCTTGCGCGGCCGCGTCGGCGTGCGCCGGCCGGGCGCGGTCGCCCGCCGCCGCTTCGTTCGCCGCGGCGAGCCTCGCCAGCGCTTCGGCGCGCAGCCGTTCCGCGTCGTGCTCGCCCGTCACCCCGCGGCGCGCGAGCGTCGCGGCGTACAGGCTCACGACGGCGGGATGAGCGTCGATTCGCCTCTGCGTCGCGGGGCGCGTCAGCGTCGGGTCGTCGCCGACCCAGTGTCCGTAGCGCCGGTAGCCGACGTGGTCGACCACGACGTCGGCGCCGAACTTCATCCGAAACTCGGTCGCGATGGCCGCGGTGACGACGACGGCTTCGGGTTGATCGGCGTTGACGTGCAGGACCGGGGCGTCGAAGGCGCGCGCCAGGTCGGCGCAGTAGAGCGTCGAGCGCTGGTCGCGCGGGTGCGATATCGTCGAGCCGACGTGGTTGTTGAGAATGAGGTGCAGCGTTCCGCCGATGCCGTAGCCGCGCGTCTGCGCGAGATTGAAGGTCTCGGCGACCACGCCCTGGCCGCAGAACGACCCGTCGCCATGCACGATCACCGGCAGGACTTTCCGGACCGAGCCTCCCGCCTTGCGGTCCTGCAGCGCGCGCGCCACGCCGCAGGCCACCGGCGTGACGCTCTCGAGATGGGACGGGTTGTGCAGGAGCACGACCTCGAGGCTGCCCTGCGCGGTGTCGATCCGGCCCGCGAGCCCCGCGTGGTCCCGCAGATCCCGCTGCGAGAGCGACGCGTCCGGATTCGGCGAGAGCAGCGACAGGAGCCGCTCCCGGGGCACCTCGAGCGCATTGAGCATCGCGTTCAATCGGCCGCGGTGCGGCATCGCGAGCACCAGGTTCTCCGCACCTTCGCGGATCGCCTGCTCGATCACCGCGCGCAGCAGCGGCACGAAGCTTTCGCTGCCCTCGAGATTGAACTGCTTGTACTGCGGATAGGCGACCCGGCGGCGGTGCTCGAAGGCTTCCACGGCCACGAGGCGCTCGAGCAGCCGCAGCGCCTCGGGGGAGGCGAGCGGCGGGGCATCGCCGATCGCCTCGATCCGCGCGCAGAGCCAGCGGCGCTGCTCTTCGGAGCGCACGTGTGCACATTCGAGCGCGATCGGGCCGCAGTAGCTCGCCCGCAAACGCGAAACCAGTTGCGAGAGCGTGAGGTTCTCGACTACGCCCCCGAAAGCCATGTCGAAGGCGACGGAGTCGTCGAGCGCAAGCCCGTGATGACGCGGATCGAGCTCGTGGATGTTGAAAGGATCCGGCGGCTCGCTCAACGGATCGATCGCCGCCGCGCGGTGACCGTGCCAGCGGTAGGCCTGGAGCAGCGCATCGGCGCGATGCGCTAGGACCTCGACCGCGACGGCGGTGCGCTCGAAGTCGACCCGGGGCGCGGGACGCGCCGCAGGAACCAGGGAAAGCGAAGGCGTCACCGCCATGCGAACTCGCGATGCGTGCACCGCGAAGCGTCTACGGCCGGCACCCGCCGGCCGCGAAGACGCCGGCGCTCAGCCGCGCATCGAGGCGATCCCACAGTCGGGCACGACGGTCTCAACGGCTGGACTCCCCCTCCCAGGTGCGTCCTGCAGAAGCATCGCGTTCCCCTCCCCGGGGGGAGCGCGTCGGCCGGCTGCCGAGGTTGGCAGGGCCGTAGGCTACAGATCAGCCGAGGCAACAAGTTGCATACTGACGCAAATCGCGGTGTGAGCGCAACCCTGCGGGGCGCCGGAGGCGGCGCGGCGGGGACGGCCGGCCGGCTCGGGCGCTTCGCTAGAGCCGATGCGCGCGGTCGCCGTCGCGAAAGCCCGCGAGCTCCGGGGCGATGCCGCGCGTGAGGGCGAGCACCTTGACGAGCTCGCCCATCTCGGCCGGCGAGGTGAGCTTCTGGACCGCGCTGGCCGCGCGAAGGTACGCACTCGAGCCCGGATCGCCGCAGCGAGCCAGCGCGTCCAGGATGCCGCAATTGATCAGGAACCGCGCCTGCGTGGTGAATCCCGCCACGGTCATGCCTGCGCCCGCACCGGCGCGCGCCATCGCGCTGAAGTCTACATGCGCCGTCAAATCCGCGAGGCCCGGCCGGAAAAAGGGGTCGGCGAGGACGTGTTGGCGATAGTGCGTCATCAGCGTTCCGCGATCGCGTTGCGGGTGGTAGTACTCCGCGGCGGGGAAACCGTAGTCGAGGATCAGCATGAGGCCCCGCTCGCAGCGTTGCGCCAGGCTCGACAGCAGCGCCTCGCCTCCGGGGTTGAGCTCCGAGAGGTAGTCGCGGACGGGCGGGACGCGAGCGAGAGCGCGTTCGCGCAGCGCCGGCGAGACGAGCGCTCGATCCGCGAAGCCGAGCCGGCCGTCCGAATCGATCACAACGCCGCGCTCGAGCCACTCGTCGGCGCCGCGCACGATCAGGTGCACGGGGACGGCATCGAGCACCTCGTTGGCGAGAATCGCCCCCTCCCATCGGTCGGGCAGCATGTCGATCCAGCCGACGCGCGGAAGCTGCTCCGGGACCGCCTTCTCGAGGTGAGCGCGCTGCCGCTCGCGCAGATCCGGGGAGACCTCGAGCAACCAGTAGCGCGCGGGAAGGGCATCGCGCTCGGCCAGCGCGGCGAGGATGTCGGCGCACAGCCGGCCGGAGCCCGGACCGAGCTCGATCACTTCGCGGCGCTCGAGCCGGCCCAGCGCTTGCTCGATCTGCACGGCGACGGCTCGGCCGAATAGCGGCGTCAACTCCGGCGCGGTCACGAAATCGCCGCCGGGACCGAGCTTGTGCGTGCCTGAGGCGTAGTAGCCGAGGCCGGGCGCATAGAGCACCGCGCTCATGTAGTCGGCGAACGAGATCCAGCCGTCCTCTTCGGCGATCGTGCGCTTGAGGTGGGCGAGCATTCGCGCTGCGTGCGCGCGCTCGTCGGCAGACAGTGCGGGGAGCGCGGAACCGTCGTCCGGTGGAGCCGGAAACATCGATGTGCTAGATTGCCTTGTTCCCGAGGGGAGTGTAGCCGGAGCGGCGCGTGCAGGGCAAAGTCGTGTTGATCACGGGAGGCGCCAAGCGCGTCGGCGCCGCGATCTGCCGCCGACTCCACGCCGCCGGCGCGAGCCTGATGCTGCACTATCGCGCCTCCGCGGGCGAGGCGCGGCTGCTTCAGGCCGAGCTCAATCATCAGCGCAAGGATTCGGTCGCGCTGATCCAGGCCGATCTACTGGATCTCGCAAAGATCCCTTCGCTGATCGACCAGACCGTCCAGTCCTTCGGCCGGCTCGATGCGCTGGTCAACAACGCCGCGAGCTTCTATCCGACGCCCGTCGGCGAAATCACCGCGGAAGACTGGGACAGTCTGATCGGCGCGGACCTGCGCGCGCCGCTGTTCGTCTCGCAGGCCGCGGCGGCCGCGCTCAAAAAGACGCAGGGCGCGATCGTCAACATCACCGACATCCACGCCGAGCGGCCGCTCAAGAACTACGTCCTCTACAGCATCGCGAAAGCGGGGCTCGTGGGGTTGACGCGCTCGCTCGCCCGCGAGCTCGCGCCCGAGGTGCGCGTGAACGCAGTCGCCCCGGGTCCCATCCTCTGGCCGGACGACGAGTCCTTCGACGAGCTCTCGCGGCAGCGGATCATCTCCCACACGCCGCTCAAGCGCGAGGGCGCGCCCGAGGATGTCGCGCGGGCGGTGCTGTTCCTGCTCGCGGACGCGTCCTACGTGACCGGCGAGACCATCCGCGTCGACGGCGGCCGGCACGTGGCGCTGTAGTCCGGAAGCGCAGCAAAGCCCGGAGCTCCGCCGCCCGCGACGCAAGCGACGAGCTACTTCCTTCTCGCGACCAGCCGGGCCAGCCGCTCCAGATAGGGGTCGACGATGCCGTGCGTGACCAGCGCGACCCGCGTGCGCTCGAGATAGTCGGCCGACGAGCCGAACGCGCCGCGGGCCGTGGAGATGACGTCCGCCTGCTCGCTCATCGTGAGCTTCCCCGCATACTGCCGGTGCGCGCGGTCCACGACGAACGCGAGCGCGACCAGCGACTTGCTCGAGGAGCGCAGCGTCAGCCACAGCGGCTTGTAGGCCCCGAGTACCATCTCCCGGCGCCACAGGAGCTCGAGCTCGTCGTGCGCTTGAGCGCGCGGCAGGCGGTAGGCGACGCCTTGGCAGGAGCCTCCGCGGTCGAGCCCGAGCACCAGCCCGGGCTGGGTCGACGTGCCGCGCGAGGCGAGCGACCAGAGGCAGAACCGCCGGTGCCTGCCGGGGAGCGTCGCGGGGCGCGCGTCTTCGAACGGAAACAGCGGATTCCACAGCAGCGAGCCGTAGGCGAAGACCCAGCAGTCGCCCTCGGGCTTCGCCTTGAGCGCCGCCGCAAGCGACGCGGCGAGCTGCTCGTCGGTCAGGGGATGGCGAGGATCGACGGCCTCCATGTAGACCGCTCGCATCCGCCCTTCCTCGAGATCGCGGCGCGAGAGCGTCATGTGTCGGGCTCCGGCTCGCGTGCAAGCTTCCGGAGCTCGACGTTCCCCTGCCGGCGCCGCGCGCCGGTCGACTTGCCGTGCGCGCCGCCCTTGCCGAGGAGCGGGGACCGCGCGACGGGATTGCGCGGCTTCGGCGGCGCGGGCGGAAAGTGTTTCTTCGCGCGCTTCACGGGACCAGCGCCCTCAGGGACGCTGCGCGACGGCGATCGTCGCCCTCGCCCCGCGCGGCGGCTCGTCCGGAAGGAAGATCGCCTGCAGATCGTTCAGGAATCGCCGGCCCGTTGCCGTCGGTCGAACCCGCGAGTGATCGCGCTCGAGCAGGCCTCGCTGCTCGGCCCGTCGCAGCTCGCGCTCCATCGTCGCGAGGGGAAAGCCGGTGCGCTCGGCGAACAGCCCGGGCGGAAACCCATCGCTGAGACGCAGCGCGTTGAGCATGAACTCGAAGCCGACGGCCTCGCGGCCGACCTCGTGCTCCTCCATGATCGGCGAGCCGCGCGCCGCGCTCTCGAGATATTGCTGCGGATGCTTTACGCGGACCTGCCGCAGGATGCGCTCGGGAAACGAGAGCTTGGAATGCGCGCCGGCGCCAATGCCGAGATAGTCGCCGAAGCGCCAGTAGTTGAGGTTGTGGCGGCACTCGTGTCCCGGCCGCGCGTATGCGGACGTCTCGTAGTGGACGTAGCCGGCCGCAGTGAGCCCCTCTTCGATCATGTCCATCATGTCGGCCGCGGTGTCGTCGTCGGGAAGCGGCGGCGGCCGGCGGTGAAACAGCGTATTGGGCTCGATCGTGAGGTGGTAGAACGACAGGTGCGGCGGAGCGAGCTCGAGCGCCGCCGCAAGGTCGGCGCGCGCCTCGTCCACCGTCTGGCGCGGGAGCGCATACATGAGATCGAGATTGACCTCGCCGAAGATCTCGCGCGCGGCAACGGCGGCCTCCTTCGCCTCGTCGGCATCGTGAACGCGCCCCAGCGCGAGGAGCTGAGCGGCCGAAAAGCTCTGCACGCCGAGCGACAGGCGATTGATGCCGGCGTCGCGGAAGCCCGCGAACCGCGCGCGCTCGAAGGTGCCGGGATTCGCCTCCAGCGTCACCTCCGCCCCGGGCGCGAGCTGCACCCGGGCGCGAATCGCCGCGAGCAGCCGGTCGACCGCCGCCGGCGAAAAGAGGCTCGGCGTGCCGCCGCCGAAGAAC
>Ga0335076_10004525_pt1 | contig 14084 bp, 13 predicted proteins | sample Lox_Sample_25_FD_206717 | JGI IMG/M metagenome (GOLD analysis project Ga0335076, IMG submission 206717) | Soil microbial communities from Loxahatchee National Wildlife Refuge, Florida, United States - Lox_Sample_2.5 | ecosystem: Environmental > Terrestrial > Soil > Wetlands | place: USA... | reverse complement strand
ACATCTACTGGCACCTGCGCTTCTCTCTGGACCGCCTGTTCCTGCAGCTGTGGCCGAGCACAATCTTCCTCTTCTTCCTGTCGGTTCCACTTCCGGAGAAGGGGCGCGGATCGGCCGCTCCTGCCGGTGGTTCGTGACCTTAGGTTCTTGCTTTAGCCTCATTTTTCGCAGTAAGCAAATAGCTACATCGGAAACCACCGTCTCAAAATGAACCTATTTCCCTCTTAAATCGGTCCTATCCAGACATTTCAGCCCACTTCCACTTGACTTAGAGTCAAATCCTTGTAATAACTATTCGGTCCAACCGGACGGGTTTGGGGGTGTGTCAGTTTGGCAGAAGTTAGACTTCAAGAGGGAGAATCCCTCGAGAACGCTCTGCGTCGGTTCAAGCGCAAGGTGCAACAGGAAGACATTATCAAGGAGGTCAAGCGCCACTCCTTTTACCTGAAGCCCGGCGAGAAGAAACGCGTGAAGGCTGCGCTGGCCCGCAAGCGGGCGCGCAAGAAAACGCGCAAAGAGCAGGACTAAGGTAATTGTTTTGTGCAGCAAGGGCCGCGCCGTCCCGGTGCGGCCCTGCTCAATCTGGCCCCCACCATGTTGAGTTGCAGCAGGGATTTCATAATCATCATTCTCCGGCATTGAAGAAGAAACGATAGTTTGTGCCCACTCTTCGTTCCTGAAGCGTGGCGGGCCGAGTCCATGGGGCAGTATGAGGGGGGATGTAGACAACCTGTATTCCTTGCGATCCACCGAGCCGTTCAATCCCCGCGGGTGGCTGCAACGAAACAGGCTGAAGGGAGCCATCCTCAATGGAATTTCAGGACAAGGTGCTGAAGTGTATCGACTGTGGCAGTGATTTCATCTTCACCGCCGGGGAACAGCTTTTCTTTCACGACAAGCAGTTCAAAAACGAACCCAAGCGTTGCAAGGCTTGCAAATCCAAGCGGGTAGCGGTTCTGGGGGGAGTTCCAGCAGCGGCGACCGGGCAGAACTATCGCTACACCAAGGTCGAGACGCAAGCTGTGTGCTCAGGATGCGGAAAGCAGACTACTGTTCCTTTCCGGCCTACCCAGGGGCGTCCTGTTTTTTGCCGAGAATGCTTTATGTCGCGCAGGACTGCAGCCTCCGCATAATCTTTTTGCTTTGGGCGACACCGCATGTGGGCGCCGGCGTATGTGCGTTAACATAAAGACGTGCCGGCATATTTCGTAGAAAACTTCGGTTGCCGCGCTACCCAGGCCGACGGCGCAGCCCTCGAACGTCAGTTCGAGGAGCGCGGATTGATGCGCGCGTCTTGCAGCGCCGAAGCTTCGGTAGTCGTCTTAAACACTTGTACGGTCACCGCGAGCGCTGATCAGGATGCGCGAGCCGCGATTCGTCGCGTTCGCCGCATCAATCCCCTCGCCAATATCATTGTCACGGGCTGTTACGCTCAACGGGCACCTGAGGAACTGGCCTCCCTGCCTGGCGTCAGCCTGGTCGTAGGCAATTCACACAAACACGAACTTGCCGGGATCGCGTTAGGCGACGCTTGTTCGCGTCCTGTTTCCCAGGGATTCGTTCCACTTCGCCAATTGGGCGCGGTGACGAGCCGGGATGGCAGCGGTCCATCCATCTTCGTCTCTGACATTTTTGCGCACACCGACCTGGTGACCGCCCCAGTGTTCGACGCAGCCAACGAACGTACCCGCCCGAATTTGAAGGTGCAAGACGGCTGCGACAATCGGTGCTCCTTCTGTGTCATCCCCTACGTTCGCGGACACAGCCGCTCGCTTCCGCTCGAACGCATCGTTCGTGAAGTGAATTCGCTCGTGGAGTCAGGCTACCGCGAAGTGGTGATTAGCGGCATCAACTTGGGACGATGGGGCAGGGATCTCCGCACACCCTTCGTAAGCTCCAATCCAGGCTTCGCGGCAAAGCCGGCCCCGCGTTTCGAAGATCTTATCCACTCCATCCTCGCTGAGACTTCGGTTGAGAAGCTCCGCATTTCTTCCGTCGAGCCAATGGATTGGAGCGGCGAACTTATCGCCACGGTTGCCTCATCGCCGCGGATCGCCAAACACGCCCACGTACCCATGCAGTCCGGGAGTGATTCGGTTTTACGGCGGATGCACAGGAAATATCGACCTTGGCACTACCGGAAGAAGATTCAGATGATTCATTCGGCAATGCCGCAAGCCGCAATCGGTGCAGACGTGATGGTTGGATTTCCAGGCGAGACCGATCCCGAATTTGAGGCTACGCTCAGGATGGTCGAAGATCTGCCGTTCACCTACCTGCACGTCTTTACGTACTCAGCTCGGCCGGGAACACCAGCATCTATGATGTCGGATCAAGTTCCGGTGCACATCGCTCGAGAACGCAATCGAACCTTGCGCGAGCTTGCGTCGGCAAAAAAGCTGGTCTTCATGCGCGGACTTGTAGCTCAGACTTTACAGGCGATCACGCTGAATGTTTTTGGAACCGGTTCGGGAGGCGAGTTCACGGAAGCTCTCACCGATAACTATCTCAAGCTGCGCTTGCTCGGGCATCACGCACCGAATCAGTGGGTAAACGCCCGGGTCGAGGATGTCGTTGATGGCGCGCTGACAGGCCACGTCGCTAGAACCGAGTTCCACGAGCAATCCCGTCCGTTGTGAGACCATAGTTTCAGCCCATGATTCAGCTCTCCGGCGCCGGAAAACGTTTCGGCCACAAACTCCTCTACGAAAATGTCGACTGGCTGATCACCGCCAACGATCACATCGGATTGGTCGGTGGCAACGGCACTGGCAAATCTACGCTGATGAAAATCCTCGCCGGCCTCGACACCCTCGACTACGGTTCGCTGACGATCGCCAAAGGAACCTCCGCCGGGTACTTGCCGCAAGACGGCCTATCGCTTTCTGGGCGAACTGTCTTCGCCGAGTGCATGTCGGTGTTCGATGATCTGCGCGCCATCGAGCTCGAGTTGGAGTCGTTGACGCGAAGCATGTCCGAACTCGATCACACCGGTTCGGCTTATGCGGACGTGGCGGATCGCTACCATCGTCTGGAACACGAGTTTCGGACTCGTGATGGTTATTCGATCGAGGCTGAGGTTGGACGGGTCCTGATGGGGTTGGGCTTCGGTAAGGAAGACTGGGCGCGGCAAACCGACGAGTTCTCCGGCGGATGGCAGATGCGCCTGGCCCTCGCTAAGCTGCTTTTGCAAAAGCCGAACCTTCTGCTGCTCGATGAGCCCACCAATCACCTCGACCTTGAGGCCAGGAACTGGCTCGAGGAGTATCTGCAGGACTATCCGCATGCCTTCCTGCTGATTTCGCACGATCGCTACTTTCTCGACGTCACCGTCGACAAGATCGCCGAAATCTGGAACAAGAAATTCTGGTTTTACACGGGCAACTACGACAAGTTCCTGGCGCAGAAAACGCAGCGTAACGAACAATTGCAGGCCGCGTACCGCAATCAGCGCGATCGCATTGAGCAACTCGAAGTTTTTATCAACCGCTTCCGCTATCAGGCCACCAAGGCTAAGCAGGTCCAGAGCCGCATCAAGGAACTCGAAAAGATGGAGCGCATCGAGATTCCGCCCGAGGAAAAAACGATCCATTTCTCTTTCCCTCAGCCGAAGGCCAGCGGTCGCATTGTGGCCGAGTTTGAGGGCGTGGCAAAAACGTATCCGGCGCGGAAGTTACCGGCCCACAATGCTGCTGACGCGGAACCATCACGTCAACGGTCTTTAGAAAAAGAAGTGTTTCGCGACGTCGGCTTCATGATCGAGCGTGGCGACCGCATTGCGCTTGTCGGCGTCAACGGCGCCGGCAAATCGACTCTCATCAAGCTATTGGCGGGTACCGAACCGCTGACTGCGGGCGAATTCCGGCTCGGCCACAACGTCCAGGCTGATTACTTCGCGCAAGACCAATACAAGGAACTTGATCCTGACGCTCGTGTTCTCGATGACCTCGGCGCGATCTCGCCCCGTTCCAGTGAGACCGAGTTGCGAAGCCTGCTGGGATGTTTCCTGTTCTCAGAGGACGACGTCTTCAAGAAAATCGGCGTCCTTTCCGGCGGCGAGCGCGGCCGCTACGCGCTCCTTCGCCTCCTCCTGCATCCCGCGAACTTTCTGCTGCTCGACGAACCCACAAATCACCTCGATCTGCGCGCTAAAGACGTCCTGCTCAAGGCGTTGATGGAGTACACCGGGACCGTCGTGTTCGTCTCGCACGACCGCTACTTCATCGACAGGCTCGCCACCCGCGTCTTCGAAGTCGGGGGCGGAAAGGTCGAGATCTTTCCCGGGAACTACGAGGACTATCTCTGGCGCAAGCAGGGAGGACAGCACGTTGCACCCACGCTGGAGGACGTGCCGGGCCTTGAACTTACTGGTGAGGAGACGGCGGTTGTCGCTTCCGCAGGGAAGCCTGCGAGCTTACAAGCCGCCTCGCAACAGAAGAACGGCAATGGCAGCGGCCCCGATTCCGTGGTGGCCGAAGCACCCAAGAAGCGCCTCAATCCTCTTAGGCGAAAGCAGATGGAAGACCGCGTCTCTGAACTGGAACAGGAAATCAGCCGCGTCGAGGCTGCGATCTCGCACCTGGAAACTGAGTTGCAGAATTTCGTCAGCGCCGAGCAAAGCCAGCGACAATCGCACGAACTCGAGCAGACTAAGGCCAGCCATGCGGCATTGATTCAGGAGTGGGAAGAACTGGCGGAAACGCTGCAAACTTCCGAGTAACCCCGGCACGGTGCGAAAAAACTCGGTCCAAGCGTCCGTGCAAAGAGTCCTGGCAATCGGTCGAGGTATGGTGTCAGGCCGCAGGCCTGGCGGGAGTTCTGATCAAGATGATGCTCACCATGATGATCCAGCACAGGACGAGGCATGGAGCCGTTGCCGTCGTGCCCCACCCGACTGCGCTGTAAAACTGAGCCGCGTCGAAACCGAAGAACATGGCTGGAACGAACGCGAGGTTGACCACAGCGATCATCCAGGCTAACCAGCCAAGCCAGGCTGGCATGAGGCGTCCGCGCAATATTGCGAAACCCGAGGCGGACAGAAACAGGGTCGTCATAAGCCGGCCAATGGATCCAAACATGAGAAATTGGCCTGGGGCGAGGACACCATCCACCGTCGGATCGATTGGAATCTTAGACACAATCGCAGTTCCAGCTTCCATCGATTGGGCCACGGAGCTGAACGTCAGCCACATCAGCCCGGAGACCAGTGCAATCGTGGAGGCCCACTCCATGTCCAGGCTTTCCTGGCGAAGAACCAGCCGGAAGCCCACCAGAAAAACGATGAGGATCGCGCTCCCGATGATACTCACCATAACGCGCGTGAGGATGTCCCACTGCGGGGGCGCACCGGAATAGATGAAATAGAGCGGTAACTGCGTCAGCGAGATGAGCGTGGCGACCAATCCGAAGATGCCTGTGTTTCGCCGTAGCCTTAATTCAGTCATGCAATTCTTTCTTTTCAAGGATCATGTCCAGCATCAAGGCAGTTCTCCCTCATTTCGTCGAATCATATCCTGGAAATTCGCGCAATCGGACCTCGACAAGATGGACGTCAGAAAGGTCCCCAGCAGCCTGCATTCGATGGCACGAATGCAGTCGGGCGGCGGTTCCTTGGTTTTAGACGCATATTCAACCCAGGAGTAAGCTGGCCCAGTACCAGAAAACTAGGGCTCATCTCCGCCCGTACAGCGCCTTCCGTAATCTTAAGAGAACCCTTACCCCTGTGCGATAGTCAGCTTGTCCGAGTGGCCAACCACTGCCGAAGGCCACAAATTCAAGACCAACCGCTTTGACAGGTGTCCGGCGCCAGCAGGGCCAGCCGCCGCGCGGGAAACAAGGAAGGTCGCATGCTCCAATCCTCCGAGAGTTCCTTCAACCCGAAGTCGAATGTTCCGGGTTCCAACCCCAATGCCTACAACCCTGTAAAAACGGTGACTGCTCCCGTCGATCAGGCGACCATCGGCCGCACTTTGGTAATCAAGGGCGAAATCAGCGGTTCTGAAGCTCTCTATATCGATGGCCGGATCGAAGGCAAAATCACCATGCCCGAGAGCCGTGTGACGATTGGCCGCAACGGCAAAGTGGACGCCAGCATTCAGGCGCGTGAAGTAGTGGTTATGGGCAAGGTCACTGGAAATATCGAGTGTAGCGATCGGGTCGACATTCGTGCTGAAGGCGCAGTTCACGGTGACATCTCGACCGTTCGCATCAGCGTGGAAGATGGTGCCGCGCTCAAGGGCGGAATCCAGGTGCGCAGCGAAGGCAAGCCCCAACAGAATCAGCAGCAACAGAATCAGCAGCAACAGAATCAGGCCAAGCCGGAGGCGCCGAAGGCCTTGGCAGCCACCGCCAGCGCATAAGAAGAATTGACGAAAAACAAAGGGCACGCAGTCGCGTGCCCTTTTCCTTTTGTTAAGAGGCCTTTAGATGTCATGACACAGTCGTATGCCCGCCTGCGTCATGACGATATGTTCCTGCAGGAACATTTGCCCCCCGTCTTGCTTATTTGTTTCCCGCTGGCTTGAAGTCAAGCGCGGCAGAATTCATGCAATACCGCAGCCCCGTCGGCGCCGGACCGTCCTCGAACACATGCCCCAGGTGAGCATCGCACTTGGCACAACGCGCTTCAGTCCGGACCATGCCGTAGCTCGTGTCCCGATGCTCAACCACGCCACCATCGCTGGTTGGCTTGTAAAAACTTGGCCAGCCCGTCCCTGAGTTGAACTTCGTATTCGAATCGAACAGCGGAGCTCCGCAGCACACGCAGTGATACGTTCCGGGCTCGTGATTGTTCCAGTGCGCCCCAGTGAATGCGCACTCTGTACCCGCCTCGCGGGTCACGTGATACTGCTCGGGTGTGAGTTGGTTCCTCCACTCCGATTCGGTCTTTGTGATCCTTTCAGCAGTCTTTTCAGTCATCAATAAACCCCCCAGTCCAATGAACATGCTTGTCAAATATTAGATGGTCGAATGGACGAAAAGTGGCACCCGGAAAGCCAACGACCTCAACCTCAAGACGGAGGATTCTTCGGCACGATGAGACCGCATTCCCTGGCAGCTGCTATGGCACGGCGGGATGAGTGCCTACTTCCCCACTTCTTCTCCCACCTTCCGATACCTGCCGCGGTAAAACACCAGCGGATCCCCGTCTTGAACCACGACGTCTTCGACCTCGGCGATAAAGATCGTATGATCGCCTGCGGTCTCCGCAGAATGCAGGCGGCACTCCAGATACGCTAGAGCACCCTGCAAACGCGGTGTTCCATGCGCTGTCCGATCGAAGCGAGCGCCAGCTTCCGCCTCGGCTCGCTCGTGGGTTCGTGCTGGACTCGCATAGTATTCCGAAATTGCCCTCTGATCCTGGCAAAGCACGTTAATGCCGAAGCGCTTCTTCGCGTGCATGTGGGTGTGCGTGCTCGCTCGATTGTCGACGCAAACCAGAACCAGCAGGGGATCGAGTGAGACGGACGAGAAAGCGTTGGCTGTCATCCCGTGCACCTCACCCTCAAGGTCCAGCGTGATGATGGTGACGCCCGTTGCAAAACATCCCATCGCCTTTCGGAATTCGGCGGGATTCATGCTCATCGTCAGCTACAGGTTAACCGCCTACATTATCACGCCCATCCCGTTGTATGATTCGAGGCAGCCGTGACTTTGCACGCCATTACTCCTGTTTGGCCGGAAGGCCCGTGTTCATGCGCCCCGATACTCGCCGATCTGCGCCCGGGCACGCCCATTTCTCGCGACGCGGCGCTGCAACTGATCGGCTGCTCCGACGATGATCTTCCGCTGCTTCTGGCCGCGGCTCGCGCCGCCAAAGGACGCTTCAAGCCCGGCATCATCACGTACTCGCGGAAAGTATTTATTCCGCTCACCAATCTCTGCCGTGACTATTGCGGATATTGCACATTCCGCCGCGATCCAGGCGATCCGGGAGCGCATACTATGGCTCCCGACGAAGTCCTTGCGGTTGCCCGCGCCGGTGAAAAACTCGGATGCACCGAAGCCCTATTCAGCCTGGGGGACAAGCCCGAGCTTCTTTTCCCCGAAATGCGCGAGACGCTTCGCGGTCTCGGCTACAAATCGACGCTGCACTATCTCGAAGCCATGTGCGAGCTCGTGCTGCGCGAGACCAGCCTGCTTCCGCATCCCAATCCTGGGCTGCTCAGCGCGGAATGGATCTCCAGGCTTGCCCGGTTTTCCCCCAGCATGGGTCTTATGCTGGAAACAACGAATGCCGCGCTTCTCGATGCCGGTGCTGCCCATGACAATGCCCCGGATAAAGTTCCCGCCAGGCGCCTGCGCACGATCGAAGAAGCTGGCAAACAGGACGTTCCTTTTACGACAGGTCTTCTCATCGGAATCGGAGAATCGGCCGAAGACCGCGTCGACACGCTGGTTGCTATCCGTGATCTCCACCATCGCTATGGGCATATCCAGGAGGTCATCGTGCAGAATTTCCGCGCCAAGCCGACGATACCGATGGCTAACTCGCCGGAACCTACCGCTGGAGACATGCTCCGGACGGTGGCGGTAGCTCGCTTGTTACTGCCTGATATGAATATTCAGGCTCCGCCCAATCTCTCTGCGCCTTACTATGAAGACTTGGCTGACGCCGGCATCAACGATTGGGGAGGGATTTCGCCATTGACCCCGGACTTCATCAATCCGGAAAAGCCGTGGCCGCATCTCGAACAGCTTCGCGTGCGGACCGAGGCCAAGGGGTTTGAACTTCGTCAGCGATTGCCAGTCTATCCGGAGTTTCTGCCGCGCGTGACTGCAAAGGTGGGACTGTTGTCGGAAAGGCTTCGAACCGCGGCGGACAGCCAAGGTTTCGCAAGCGTCAAGAGGGCGGCATGATTTGCGTGGTTAGCGGCGGGACGGGCGGAGCCAAATTTGTTGATGGGCTGCGCCAGGTCATGCCTGCTGAAGAAATCACGCTTATCGTCAATACCGGTGACGACCTGCTCTGGTGGGGCCTCTACGTCTCGCCCGATATCGATTCCATCACGTACGTGCTATCGGGAATGCTGAGCCGAGAACGTGGATGGGGAGTAAAGGGAGACACGTTCCTCTGCCTGCAAGCGATGGGGCAACTGGGAGAACCGACGTGGTTCCATACCGGGGACCGCGATCTCGCTATGCACCTGCTGCGTTCTCGCCTACTTGCGGAGGGGAAGACGCTGTCGGAGGCGACCGCCGTCATCTCTCAGAAACTAGGAGTGAAGGCGCGGATACTTCCGATGAGCAACTCGCGAGTTGAGACGCGTGTTGACACCCCCATCGGTGAGCTCAGCTTTGAAGAATATTTTGTGCAACGGTGGTATCAGGATCCAGTGAATTCCGTACGCTTCGCTGGCGCATCTGACGCGGAACCGGCGCCTGGAGTCATCGATGCCATTGTGTCTGCCGACGCGGTCCTGATCGCGCCGAGCAATCCCGTCACCAGCATCGGTCCGATCCTGGCCGTCCCCGGCATCCGCGATGCTCTTCTGCGCGCTCGCGGCAGGATTGCCGCCGTCAGCCCAATCGTGGGCAACGCGCCAGTGGCAGGTCCGGCTGGAATTCTCATGCAGGCTCAAGGCTTACCTTGTTCGATCGCCGGCGTAGCGCAGGCATACCAGGATTTTCTAGACGTGCTGGTCTGCGATACACGAGATTCACGCGCAGCCGATGGCTTGAGAAAGAACGGATTGCGGGTGCAATGTACCCAAACCATTATGCGCAGCGCCGATGACAAGGCGGAACTCGCGCGGGAAGCGCTCTCGCTCGTCTGCGAGGGGCTCGGCAGAGAGGAGCCTGTTCCGGGCACTCCGTTCCGACGTTTCCGCCAGTGATCCTGGTCCCCGTCAAGAATCTGTCTTTGGCGAAGCAGCGACTGGCCGAAGTGCTGGATCAGGCTTCGCGCACAAAACTCGCTCAGGCCATGCTTCTTGATGTGCTGACTGCGTTGCGCGGTTCCAAAGAGCGATTGAGCGTGGCCGTCGTGACTGGCGATCCCTATGCCGCACAACTCGCTCGCGACTACCACTTTGAAGTCATTCCGGATCCCGACAATCCCGGAGAAACGGGAGCGGTCGAAAACGCTACGCGCATCTGCGTCGAAAGAGGGGAAGACAGCACGCTCGTGATTCCCGCAGACATCCCGCTGATTCAAGCCTCGGAGATCGCAGAGATCATCAACCATGCTCCCGCGCATGGTAGCGTTCTCGTTCCGGCGGCAGACGGACGCGGCACGAATGCCGCCTTTCGGCGTCCTGCTGATCTGTTTCCGCTGCGTTTCGGAAACGACAGTTTCAAACCACATCACGCCGCAGCAGAGGCCACCGGCAAACCATGTATTGTCTTGAATCTCCCCGGAATCGCGCTGGACATCGATAACCCATCAGACTTACAGCAACTGAGCGGGATGCCAGGGAATACCCTCACTCAGCAGCTCGCCGGTAAACCCCCATATTCCTATCCACTTAGCTCCAGACATAAATAATCGTCAGAGGTGATAGCAATCACATACTGCTGGTTATCTGCTGACTATCTTGACAGGCTAAGGAAGCGGCTGTAACCTCACGGGCCATAATTTGAGACGTTCTAATTTGTATGGTTGATGTCGGCAATGTGAAACTTACTTTGGCCTCTGTATTCCCCCTCGGGCCATCGCACTCGAGCTCAGAGTGCATAAACTTTCTCTACAGGAATCTTATGCCCATTCGTCCGAAAGTGTCCCTGTCTTCCTGCTTGCTCGGTGCGCTGGTTCTGGGAACGCTGGAGCATGTTTCCGTCAATTGCCAGGCGCAAGGTTTCCCACCGCTGACCGAGGAAGAACTGAAAATGACGAGCGAACCGCAAGCGCCTGGGGCACCCGCCGTCATCTTGTTCCGCGAGGTAGATCGAGACGACAACGGTCAAACGTCTCACGAAGACAATTACGTGCGCATAAAAATTTTCACTGAGGAGGGGCGCAACCATGGCAGCGTAGAAATTGAATTCAACCGGGCGGACGAAAATGTCGTTAACATTCATGCTCGAACGATTCAGCCCAATGGGTCGTCCGTTGAATTCGACGGGAAAGTTTTTGAAAAGATGATTGAGAAGGCGCAAGGGATGAAATACCTGGCAAAGACGTTCTCTCTTCCGGATGTCCAGGTAGGAAGTATTATTGAGTACCGCTATACATACAACCTCAGCGAGCGTTACATTTACAGCTCTCATTGGCTGCTCAGCGAAGCTCTGTTCACCCGATACGCGCGCTTTTCACTTAAGCCCTATGTCTCGAGATACGCTCCGATGGGCCTTCGGCGGTCATGGCAGGGGCTTCCGCCTGGATCGGAACCGAAAGAAGGTCCCGACCACATTATGCGGATGGAGGTGCGCAACATCCCGGCATTTCAGACCGAAGACTACATGCCTCCGCCTGACGAACTGAAGGCCCGAGTGGATTTCATCTATGAAGACGAATTCATGGATCGAGACCCGAATGAGTTCTGGCGGCATGTTGGTAAGAAGCGCAATGAAGCCTTGGAGAACTTTGTCGGCAAACGCAGAGCGATGGAGGAGGCGGCGGGGCAAATCGTCTCCGCAAGCGATCCTCCGGAAGTGAAATTGAGGAAGATCTACGATCGCGTACAGCGGATCCGAAATACGAGTTACGAAATTCGGAAGAGCGCACAGGAAGAAAAGCGCGACAAGGAAAAACCAGCCGAGAATGTCGAAGAGGTGTGGAAACGGGGGTACGGTGCGGGATGGCAGTTAACCTGGCTCTACCTCGCTCTGGTCAGGGCGGCAGGGTTCAACGCATATGGCGTGTGGGCATCAAACCGCAGCGAGTACTTTTTCGATCCGAAAACGATGGAGAACAAGAAGCTGAGCGCCAACGTCGTATTGGTAAACCTAAATGGCAAAGACTTGTACTTTGATCCCGGAGCAGATTTCACACCTTATGGCATGCTGACTTGGTATGAGGCGGGAACTACAGGTCTGTGCCTAGATAAAGATGGCGGCAGGTGGATTCAAACGCCGCTGCCTCAGAGTTCAGAGTCCAGACTCGAGCGTTCGGCGAAACTCACTCTTAGCGGGGATGGAACCCTCACGGGTAAGGTAACCGTTACCTATGTAGGCCTGGAAGCGATGTACCACCGCCTGGACGTGAGGAATGCCGATGATGAGGCGCGGAAGAAATTTCTGGAGGATCGCCTGAAGCGTCAGATTCCCGTGCCTGCCGAAGTAGAACTGATCAACAAACCCGAATGGAAAAATCCCGAAGCGCCACTAGTGGCTGAATTCAACATCAACATACCGGGTTGGGCTTCCAATGCTGGCAAGCGAACTGTCGTTCCAGCCGGGATTTTTACCGCGGGAGAAAAACACTTGTTTGAGCATAGCAACCGCGACCACCCGATTTATGTTTCCTATCCATACGAGAAAGATGACGACGTTAGCGTCGACTTGCCGACTGGTTGGCAAATTACGTCAATGCCGCAATCCCAGAAACAAGATGGGCACATCGCTACCTATTCCATGCGAATCGACCAAAGCCAGAATACTTTGCACCTCACTCGGAAACTGACTTGGGACTTCCTGATTCTGGAGCAGAAGTATTACCCCACGCTACGCGATTTCTTTCAGAGTGTGAGGACGGGAGATGATCAACAAATTGTGTTGCAGCAGGCCGCAACCTCTGCCAGCAACTAGCTGGAAAGCCGCGCCCTTTTATTTTTTCGTCAATCTCCTTCTCCTGGCGCCTTGGGCGTTTGCGGGCGATGCTCCAGCCTGGATGCACGCACAGGTCAGTGCAAGTTTGCCGGCTTACGATGAGAAGACTGACGCTGTTTTGCTCTATTCAGAAACAAACGTGACAGTCGTCGCAGCAGACAAAATAAGAACCACAACGCGAGAAGCGTATAAGATACTGCGGCCGAATGGTCGCGTGCACGGAACCGTTTTCGTTTATTACAATCCGGAACGCAAGATCAAAAGCCTGCATGGCTGGTGTATTCCCGCCCAAGGCAAGGATTATGAAATCAAAGATAAAGAGGCTATCGACCGTGCTTTCGACGACGGGCTTCTGATGGATGACGACCGCGTCCGGGTTCTGACGATCCCGGCGGCTGAGCCTGGAAATATCGTCGGCTATGAATATGAGGTTGAAGAGCGGCCGTTTTTCTTACAGGACGTCTGGTCCTTCCAGGAGCACGATCCCGTGCGGGAAAGTCATTATTCGTTGCAGCTACCTGCCGGGTGGGAGTTCAAGGCGACATGGGTAAATCATCCAGAGGTATCTGCCGCGGGCCGTGCAAACAACTTGTGGCAATGGACCGTGACAGATATAAAAGGGATTCGAGAGGAAGCTGAGATGCCTCCGATCCGGGGCGTCGCTAGCGAGATGGTTTTGACATTCTTCCCGCCAGGGGGAAAAGCCGCGAATGGCTTCGCCGACTGGAACGATCTGGGTCGTTGGATGAGTCAATTACTTGCGGGTCGTGCAGAGGCATCACCTGAACTCAAACAGCAAGTGGCGAGTCTTACCGCAGGCAAGAACTCAACACTGGAGAAGATACAGGCGATAGCCAAGTTCGTGCAGCACGATATTCGATACGTGGCGATCGAACTGGGGATCGGCGGCTGGCAGCCCCATCCTGCGTCCGAAGTTTACAGTCATCATTACGGAGACTGCAAAGACAAAGCGACCTTGATGCGAGCAATGCTTGCTGGAATTGGCGTTGAGTCGTTTCATGTAGTCATCAATGACAGGCGTGGCGTCGTAAACCGGAAGACCCCAGCCAACAATTTTGGTTTTAACCACGCGATCGTCGCCATCAGGTTGCCGGACGATCTCAAAGACAAATCTCTGGTTGCCAGTCTCGAACATCCCCGGCTGGGTCGGCTGCTCTATTTCGATCCGACGGATGACATTACTCCGTTTGGGCAAATAAGCGGCGAACTACAGGACAATTATGCTTTGCTCGTGACTGCTGATGGCGGTGAACTGATCTCGCTGCCGATTCAGCCCCCCAACATGAACAGTATTGATCGGACAGCGAAACTGACGCTCGACGCGGGGGGGACGCTGGCCGGACAGGTGAAGGAAG
>Ga0335076_10004524_pt1 | contig 14084 bp, 20 predicted proteins | sample Lox_Sample_25_FD_206717 | JGI IMG/M metagenome (GOLD analysis project Ga0335076, IMG submission 206717) | Soil microbial communities from Loxahatchee National Wildlife Refuge, Florida, United States - Lox_Sample_2.5 | ecosystem: Environmental > Terrestrial > Soil > Wetlands | place: USA... | reverse complement strand
GATGCATCTCTAACCAGGAAGAAAACTTTTGCTGCTAGTTATTGATGCCTTTATTGCCCTGATTTATTTATTCCTTCATGAGCAAAGACCACAGTAAGCTGGTCATGAGGTTGCAATATGCAAAGTTGAGGATTGCTCATGATACCCTTCTTTTGTTTAATTCACCTTACAGAGGAGATTCGCATCCAAAACGAAGGATATCCTCGGCTCACAACCCGCAGGCTTGTCTCCACATCCCTTTTCAATTTCTATAAGGCGAGGGGCCGTGGTTTACGGAAGATGGGAAAATATCCGAGGATAATTCTCACAGCAACAGGTTGTTGTAGAGCTGATGTAAATCAGGATGTTGCTATTCTAGTTTCAATTATTGAAGGCAGACACACTCCACTGGTGCCACGATTCAAAGTGAGCTTTGATATCTTCAAGACTGCATGGAATCTGGACGCCGGTGAGTTGCGGAGGTATTTCGGATTAGCAAGTTGCCTTCTAATAGACGCAACGACTCAAGATGATGTACTGTATATGCGAGAGATACTCCTATAACAACCGCCCAACCATGCCGAATCAAGAAAACTCCTCCCAAAAACCCCTATTGCAAATCAACTCATCACCTCCGCCGCTCTTTCTTGCTCCTTCCATTCCCCACTAATAACCCGTCCTGTAACCAGCTCCGAAGCCGTAACCCGATACTCCAACCCCCGCCGACCCTCAACCAACATCTGCTCTGACAAAAACACACATTTATCCAGCCGCAATCGAAAATCCGTCTCAGCAGCTGTGCCATCACAATCCACATCAGGCTCGTCTTGCTCTTCCTCGTCGGATGCAGAGTCTTCGAGGGGGGATATTGGGTGGGGGACTACGGAAAGACGGAGAGAGTGTCGGAGTTGTCTTTTTAGGGCACGAAGTTCGAGGGATTGTTGGCGGGTTGTACGTTCGAGGTTTTGATTTACGGCTAGTAGACTGGAATTTGAAATTTCTAAGTCGGCGATCTGACATCAGTCCTTTATTTAATGAGGGGCTGGAGAACCTTTCGGTGTATTCGTGCGGAGTTTTCGAGATCGAGGGCTGTTGGGACGAGAGACTTGGAGGTGTGTTCGTCGTCGGATATATCTGAGAAGATTTCGATGGGGTTGCTTGATGATGACGATGACGAGGTATTGGTTTCAATTGGAGGCGAATGTTTGAGGGCTGCCCGAGGGAATGTCGAGGGTTCAGGAGTTGGCGAAGGTGTGTTTACCGTGACGAAATTTGAGCGCAATGGGGAAGGAGGGTTATTTCGAGACATCGTATTGGTGGTAGGAGAATTCAAGTCTGGCGAACTATTCGAATGGAGGAAGGTTGATTTGGTGGGAGAAACAGGGGAACGAGGCTGTGAAGAGGGATTCGAAATCGGAGGTATTGAGTACTGAGGAGGAGGATTGTTCTGACACACTTCCTTGGCAGAAATAAACGAAGAGTATTGAGAGGAAGTCGACAGGCCATGTTGTTGTCGAGACGCGTTCGTAGAAGGCATTGGAGATGGTGACTTTGCCTTGTCCGCAGTAAAAAATTTTTCTGAAATATCGAGCTGCGCTGGGCCGCGGTCATGAACCTCCTTTGCATGAAAGAAATTCTCCTTATTCGTCGACGGCGCAAAGTTTGCAGAAACAGAGGTAAAACTCGAAACCTTGCTCAACTTGCGAGGTTGAGATGTCCCCCGATCAGAAACGACACTCCCGTTTGATTCGGAATGGAAGTGTCCCCGCGGAGCAACGTCCGGCGTCGGTGTTTTCACTTTTGCATATCGTGATTCTACAAAGTTCGAGGACGGAGGTTTATCATTTGAGGTCGAATCATCGCTTCCGTCCGTTTTCAGACGTCGGCGGCGTTCAGAAGAGCGAACGGTCACGCTCGAAGGTATATTGGTAAGGATTTTATGGGAGGGCGTTTCGTAGCCCCATGCCGCGTTGGCATGGATAAAGTTACTTTCCCCTGGTCGTCCTCGGACGGGTGTTGATCGGCCATTGCTTGTTGTCTTGTTTGTAGTGATTCCGTTCCGAGGGGTCTTTTGTTGAAGACTTGAATTGCCCGACCCGTCTTTGTCTCTTCTTGTTCCGGCGCCGGAGCCTGGGGTCCCTATCATTCTAGGCAGCTGGCGTTGACCGGTGGGCGGATTGCACCACTTGGCGCCTGGTGTGGAGACTCCTGTGACACTCGACTGGCGCCAGTGGGAATCAATGACGCGGGTCTATGAATTGCATGGGATCAAACGCAAGGGTCCATTCATTTGATGAAGAACGGGGCGATTCCACTCTGCCGTTGGCGTTACCGATGGATCCAAGAGGCCCAGACAAGGTTGCAATCTGCCACAACGAGATTCGACGAGCGGACGGCCGGGTCTCTTAACCGTTTCTGTGGCGATGTTTGTTGTGTTCCGTTCCAAGGCGATAATGTAACTTTAATCTGTCTGCAGAGAAAAATCCCTTCCGGTCACGCTGCTGTCTCTTGTGATTGGTTGGAATCGTAAATAAACGCCAAAGTTCTTGGGGATAAATTTCGTAAATTTCGGAGCCGTGGTGGAATAAATAAAGCCCGCCATCTCAATTAAATCGACTAATACTACGACATCTACCCCCCGTACTTCGAAACTCTGAAAATCAACACTGAGAGATGACTCATGATGTCTTGGCATAAACATCCTGCAAAAGTTAGAAACGGCCACATGAATTCCGGAACACTAACCTCAACCTGGTCCTTATGCTTGGCAAGAATATTCTTCCTATTCAATTTTCGAGCCGCAGTCAAAAGGTTCTATCATGTCAGTTTTCCCGACCAAAGGGAGCGGGACGCTTACATTCTCAGGTAACCATTCCTCCGAAACAAGCACCAATCCTTGAATCAATTCCATACCCTTCAGTCCACCCTTTTTTCCCGTCGCAATCAATTCCGCGTAGACAGCATCAACGACCTTAGGGTCATGCACCAACGTCTCCAACGAGGTTTCGGCCGACGCAATCCCCTTTGACGTGACCAATCTCATCAATGCTGGCTCGGCAGGGACCACAATTGCAATCGGTTTGTAACGGTTTGGATCGGCGTAAACACAAATTGACATGACAAGATTACACGTATTGTACGTCGCCTCAAGCTATTCATTAAGCCCACTCATTGAGAAGGGGGGGTACCTTCTCAATGGCGATGTACTCGCCATTCAAAGTCTTGACCAAATTCTTGACACGATCGATAATCTTGAGTTGTCCGATCTTATCGAACTGACCGATATCACCTGTCTTCAACCATCCGTTTTGATCTAAAAGGGCCTTGGTCTCATCGTCTCGATCTAAGTATCCTGACGTGATGCACGGACCACGAAGCCAAACTTCACCTTGAGGAGGATCATTGGTGACAAAGTATCCGAGATCGGGGACATCAACTAATTTCGCCTCAACGCATGTTTCCAACCCTCCGGTATATCCAAATTGCCACACAGAGGGAGTCGACAACGCACCCATGCTAAAAACAATCAATAAACGAAATGGGAAATAAAGGTGAGGATAGGAGCGGTACGCGCTGGTCTCAGTTAATCCATAGCCAGAGGCGATGGGACAAATTGCCGCACAGATGAATCGTTGCGTTTCCTCCGAAAGCGCAGATCCACCGTACATGGACCAGACAATGTGACCTCCCGTCGCTTCCTTGACTTTATTCAAGACAATGGCGTCCAGAATGCTTGTTCCTGGAATGCCGTATTTCATCATTCTCTCCTTAGCGCCGAGCGCGAACCAAAACAATGCTTTCACGACGGAGGATGCTTCTGCGATCTTGCCTTCAATACCCTTACGAATCAATTCCCAGACAGCAGGGATCCTAGAAATTAACCCTGCAAAGGAAGAAGGGGTAGAAATAGAGTGGAGGCGGGTACGAGGTGAGAAATTGGGGTTGGAATTCACGAAGATCGCCCTTGCAGTTACGGACAGAGGCATCTGTCAATGTGCGAATTCTAGCGTATCCAATAACTGATCCCCAATATTGAGCCACGAGTTCAAACACGAACCCGTAGATATGGGCCGTAGGTAAATATGCCAACATTCTCATCTTTTTCCCGTCACAGAATGCCGCCATCGCGTTGTGCGCCCCAGAAACTGCATTTTTATCAGCCACGGTTCCCAAAATTCCAGGAATTACTCGCAGCAACGACGTTACGATGTGTCAAAAGGACGCCCTTGGGTTGTCCGGTTGATCCAGAAGTATACATGATGCAGGCCAGGTCGGCCGGCTCAGGCGGAACGGCGGGAGACGGATTATCAGATCCCATCTTGACTAAATCATCATACAAGATAACCGTGACATGCGGATGCAAAGACCTGAGCTTGTCCAAGTCGGTAGCCTTTGGTTCACCGTGGTAAATCACGTATTTGACTGAGGGAGAGGATTTAAGGGGGTTGAGGAGGGTGGAGACGAGTTGGGGGTCCAAGAAAATTGCTTTCGCTTCCGTCTCTTTGAGGGAGAATTCAAGACCTTCTTCGCCGAGGGTCGCGTATGCGGTGACAATGGGCATCGATTGGGAAGCGGCACCTACTCCGTCAGTCTCCTTCTCCGAACCCTTCCGGCGCCCATACCTTGCGCCATCAGTTGCCAGTTGGCCCTAATCGTCATCAGCCGCGATCAAACGGGTTCGATCATACGAAGTGTCCGCATAAATCGCAACTTTATCGCCCTTGCGCAGTCCCAGTTTTACAAGTCCAGCGCCAACATGCAGCCCCTCCTGCATAGCCTCTTTATACGACCGATATGTAAACGGCCCCAACTCCCAAAACATCCACTCCTTGTCAACGGTCATGGTGTTTCCATCAACGACCTTGGTGACGGTCTTGACCTCTTTATGGATCTTGATGACCCTTCTCGTGCCAAAACAGGGATTATCGCCCCAGCGTTTGGCGCTGACCTGGGCGAGGTCATAGAGCGTTTTGATGGCGGGGTCGGGGGTCTCGGAGAGGCCGTTTCGGGCCGCGATGTTTCGGCGGATTGGGGACTCGCCGTTGGGGGTTTCGGCACGGGTCGTCACTTCAACAGTGACCACTTTCGGAGACATCCTCTGCGTTCGTTACCGGTAGAGAAAGCGTAGGAGGGACAATGCGGGAATATAGTGGGAGGGAGAAAACGCGCTTTGTATGAGAATTGATGACGGTTTTTTGGGGGGGTTAAGTAAGGATGCGCCTTTTTGGGGGCGTGGGCGTGGACCAGTGTCTCAGAGCCTGTGATTCGGCGGGCGATCGATAATATTACGTGGCACACCCGCGCGGCAGCCGTTCATTGGTCAGGGCGCTGGGGGCCTTCCATCTGCTGGTCTCTAAAACTGGCTCGTGCGACTCCGTTGCGCCATACCATTGCTGCTGCCCGAATCCGGAAGACATACCGGCGGTTTGAGATACTTCGGATGACGGAGCGTTCTTGTCGCAGAGATCGACGAGCCGAAGATGTTTTTCGTCGGCAATCGCTTATCTCTGACGAAAGGGGCACAGCAACGGATGGAATATAATGAGCTGCGCCTCGTTCTCAAGAATAATGTAACTAACCTAGTGCTGTCCCAACATTCGAGAGCTCCCGGTCGTATCCCCTTTATAAGACAGTCACACAACCACACCAGTTGACCTCCTCCCAGAGTTGCTCGCGGTGTTCCCATCGTCTCGTTGTCCTGCCCTTTGCATTTGTCCAAATACTGTCCCATGTTTCTTATCATTTGCCCGGCTCCCGACATACCTGCTCCCATCTCACCCTAAGCAGGTGTCGAATAGATCATTTCCGCAGCTTCCTCTGTACTTTCCCCCATCCGACCGTGTTCTGCTTCCTATCTCACGGGACTCATCATCACGGAAATCACCTTTGTCCACCCTGCCCTCAGCCCAATGATAGTTGCCAAGATGGTGCATTTTCTCATGTTGCCAAGGTCCTTTGTACCGGAACCATCATCCCACACCATACGCCCGTTTCTGCTCCTGGTTCCATCGCGGTCCACAATTTGGTAATAATCGCCATTTTCGAACCTTCGTCGGATCGGTTTTCGGAGGTGTGGAGCCATTGCAACAAGTCGTCGAAACAGAGGTAGGCTGCGGCTTGGAGAACACGCCGGCTATCTGAACATTGGTGGACGAAGTTTTGCTCTGATTAATTTCGAAAAAGTCGCGCCGTGAAAAGAGAAATCCATAATTGTCGGCTATTTTGTTGATGCCGTCTTCGACTTGCAATGAGTCGGACTAGGCAAGAGTTAATTTCGATTCTAAAGATGCACAACATCACCCAATGCTACAAATGTGGCCTCTGATCAGCCATGAAATCACCCTTGAATGAAATATCTCGGCAAGATCTAATAAGGGAACGAGTTCGCCTCATTCTAAAAATACCCTCTTTCAGACCATACATCATTCCAATCTTGTTCACATCTCACTTCCTAATCCCCCCCTCAACATCCCAGATCTTAACCGAAGCATCCCCGCCCGCACTAACCACCCTCCCTTCACCAACCCATCCAACCCCCCAAACCCCATCCTTCGAAGCGCCCTTGATAGCGACATACTTACCCACACTATCCGTACTCCACACGTAAACATTTGTATCGAGACTTCCGCTCACGCAGTGTGTCCCGGCGGCATTGAATGCAAGGCTTGTGATACGCGAAACATGGAACGCCCAGCGTGAGGTTTTGAGAGTGTATTCCTTTTCGCCGGAGATGGCGTAGAGGAGGATTTTGCCTGAGGAATCGCCAACCGCGAAGTATGTTCCTTGAGGGTTGTAGGAGAGGGCTGTGATGGCGGAGCGGGAGGAGGTTAGTGTTACTCTGAGTTTTATTGTGTCATGCGAATGTGTATAAATGTAGACTTTGGTGTCCTAGCACCGTGTCAACGAACCAGACGACACGAAGGAAACAGGGGCGGGGGGGTACTTCAGATCCAACGGCGAATTCACCTTTGACTCTGGGATTCGCAGCGATTGCAGAGGGTGTAAATTTCACCTTCTCTTGAAGTAATTTCTTCCCCTGTTCAATGATCTGGATATCATTAATTGTCGCCAAGAACACGGTCTCGCCATCCTGAACAGAAACCCCCTTAGGCGTTGCTCCCGTCGCACTGGTCCCACTAACGCTCAACACCCCCCCTTCAAAATGAACTTACCCAAGAGATAATTTCCCAATATCAATGTCTTTGAGGACGTCATCCTGAGAAATGGACCACGCCTTCTTTTCAGAAGCGGTGAATTGGAGGACTCCCCCGCCCGTCTCACTGACAATGTCCGCGTTGCCAGAGGCCACATCCCAGCCACATACCCGGCTATCATACGAGCCCGAGAAAATGGTTTTATGGTCAGTCGTGACACCGAGCGCGTTGATGGTTTTCTGATGGCCGTAGACGGTGCGGATGGGCTTTTTGGACGATGGGTCGAGGTAGGTTAGTGCTCCGGAGAGAGACAGCGAGATGATGGGTGCAGCAGAGGACGTTGTAAATACGACGCCGACCTGTTGGTGGGGAACAGAAATCCCATGGCCGAACGTCCACGTCCTTCCGGTCAGCCCTGGACACCCCGGCAAAACGGAGGTTAGTTTACTCAACGATCTTCCCGGTTTCTACATCCCAGAGTTTAACCGACTGGTCTGCACTCGCAGTAACAATCCTCTTCCCGGTCCTCTCCCACCCAACGGCAAAAATGCTGCCCTTATGCCCGTTTTCCTCACCGCCCAAACGAGCCTTCGTTTCCCCGCTCTTGCCGTCATATAGAATGATTTTGGCATCGGCGCCAACAGATACCAGATTCTTCCCGTCGGGGCCGAAGGCAACATCATGGACAAATTTGGAATGTTCCCGGGAGGTGGAATTGTAGCGGAAGGGGGGCCCGTGGTAGAAGACGAGCTGGTTGTCGTCGGCGACGGTTGCGGCGCGGAAGGGCCGTGTGGGGGAAATTGCCACGGCATTGACGACGGCTGAGTGGCCGCTGACCTGACCACCAAATTAACGGAATGAGCTGAGGGCGTGGGGTAAGGGGCGGTCAAACCTCGCCGACAGTATTGCCAGAATCGTAGGTGAATGCGTGGCCATAGCGTTCCTTCCCATCTCCCACGGCAATGATACGTTGACTTTCTCCATCCCAGGCAATATCGTTGATCCGCCCGCTGATAACCTTCACGTCTTGTTTCAACGTCATATCAGACCCCACCGCATCCCACACTCTGACTGTCCCACCAAGATCTACGAGATCAACAACGGCCATTCGTGTTGGGGGGTCTCAACCTCCCGACGCAATGTAATATCCAGAGGGAGAGAACTTTGCGACTGTTGTGGCCCCAAGGTGTCCATTATACTGCACAGACTGCGCGGGATTGGCCACGTCGCGGATGTAGATGGATTTATTGGAGGCGTAGGCGATGCGGCCTTTGGAGTCTGCGGAGAGGTGCACTGGCAATGCGCGCTGGGTAGCGGGCGCGGCGGCCCAAATGGCGGCTTTCACAAGTTAGCGGCAAGCCCTTAGGGGGGAAGTGCTGTTTGAGAAGGACATGTTAGTGATGTGAGTCAGCAATGCGGCCGACAAAAGGAAAATAACGCTCCTTGGCGATGGCTGAAGCTGCGGGAACCGAGCGATCGGCGGACGGCGGCTTATTTCTCGTCCACCAAGAGAATAAACGTACGTCGGGCGTTTTGCTGGAACCGCCCACCGGATATATTTCCTCCTCAGAACAGCTTCCATCAATCACTCTGCGAGCATAGAGTTTGCTGTGTTGTAACGATGACAGATGCATCATATGCCCTGTCCGACTACATACAAAGTATCTATCCATCAAGAGCCTCCGTTGCTAATATCGTTCGTAGGCCTAGACAACCTCCCTTCAGAACTGCAGCATATTTACGACGAACTAAGCACCAAAGAGCGACTCTTCCTAAAATACAAGCGAGAGAAAGATGCGAGGGAAGCTCAGATTTTCCGACACATAAGGCAGCATGGAGGACACACTGCCAACCCGTTTGAGGAGAAATATAATAAACAAATCGAGGAGATATTCGCAAAGATGGAACAGATACAAGAGGAGAAATGCATCCTTGCCGACAAGGCCAAGGAACTGGTAACCATATCGAGATGCTCTAGTTTGCATGCTGATGTGCTTCTTAGATGGACCGACATTTAAATCGGTGGAATTTGGAGATTAAGAGATTGGAAGAAGAGGGACAAATAGTCCCCCTGCCGTCCACAAACCCACCAAACGAAACAAATGGAACATCAACCCCAAACGGCACCCCCTCCTCAGCACTCCAACAGACCGTGGTCATAGCCACTCAAACTCTCACCGTCCCCATCAGCAACAGCATTACCCGCTCCGCCCCACCGCCCCAGCGCTCCGCCTCCCAAGCCGGAGGAGGACTTCCCATCCCCTCCTCCGTCAGTGCTCTCCAATCCCAGGTGGGCACACCGACCCCGTCCTCAAGCAGTGCCCGCACAGGCCAAAAACGGAAGGCTGCTACGGCCTTCCGTCGAGATTCCTCGGTGGACGACGGTGCGGCGGACGAGGATTCGCAAGTGTATTGTTTTTGTCAGCAGGTTTCGTATGGGGAGATGGTTGCGTGTGATAATGAGGGTTGTGAGCGAGAGTGGTTTCATTATCCTTGTGTGGGGTTGACGAGTCCGCCTCAAGGCACTTGGTATTGTAGGGAATGTCTTGCGAAAATGGCGGGGCAGAAACAGCGGCAACCGGAGAAAAAGAAAGTTGTTAAATAGGGTATGTCAAATAGTCGTTTTAGGTTGGGGGTACATCGGGATTCAGGGCGATACTTTATCTGTAGATTATGATTCTAATGAGTAAAGATCTCCAAGGGACTTTTATCCTTTTGAGACAGGATAACTTCAACTCTATGTTCTCCAATTATCTCATCCAACTCGCTCTGTAACTTTTGCCGCATGACTCGAAGATACCCCCGCTCCGATCCAGCATGTCCACACAAAGCTACAAATCTCCCGGCTGCACGCGCAGCAAGAACTTCGTGATGGGATAATTCGCCTGTCAAGATCATGTCGAGGGGTTCATTTTCGAGAGCGCTCAATACACTTGCCCCTGAACCAGCACACACCGCAAACGTCTGTACCGAGATTTTCCCCATCGGCCGAGCTATTTGTACTAGATAAGGTATCAGTCCGCACGTCATGCAGGCATGGAGAGGAGGGTACTATATTTCAAGCCTAATTCAACTTTTAATTTCCGCAGGATGTCATTGAAGGGAATTTTTCTTGTCAACTTTACTATTCGTCCGTATCCTCCCATTTTATGATCTACTTCTAAGTCCCTCCATCTGCAGTGACACGTACCTGGAACGGGAGTCTTGAGAGGTATTATCGGCTTTGATTCTTCAACATAAAGACCTTGGATATCGACGCTCGAAACAACATCCACAAGAAAATCATTCACACCCCCTTCAGCACCATCAACACTCGTATGCGGCGAATAAACACCGATCCCTTTTTGACATAATTCCAACAAACTCGCCTGCTGCGGATCCTTCATCGTCAAAGCTTTTAGTCCCCGGAAAATAATCGGATCTAAACCACCACGTCAACTCCTGAAAATGCAAAAGGGGGGGAAGTTACGATAAGAAACAATTGTTTCGACGTGATGCTCTTCATCAAGGGCTTCCTTTGCGACGGCAGGGGTAAGGTCGATTGTGAGCATGACGGCGGGACGGTGCTCGTGGGAGTGTTTGCGTGCGACGGGAGGTTCGAGGAGAAGGCCGACGTTGTCCCAGGAACGGTCTGCGAGGGCGAGCGGGTAGAGTTTTTGCATTGCTTGGGTGACGAGGGGTGTCAATGGAGGAACAGTGCTCATCTTGACCACAGACCTCGACAGGCGGTTCAGTACACTCATCGAGTTCTGTCGTGAAAAATTGCAGGCTCAGGAGGCCAATCGGTAAATGCTGCGCGTACCTAATTAAGTAAATAAATGTATTTATTTGAAAAATCCATCTGACGGATGACTTACAGGCCATGTTTGACCATGTTTGACTACATTACCGACTCCTCAGGGGAGTGTGACAGCAGTGACGAGGGAGGAACGACTGTCCAACTCATCTGTCGTCCCAAAGTCTCATGCTACAAGTGTTGCTCGAAGTTCTCAAGCTTTCATGTGTCATCACTAAACTCGAGCGTTGAACGGCGGGTTTACCAGAAGTGAAAGTTCACGAGCATCGATCGAGTGGTATGACACTTTCCGGTCGCTCAGCAATCAGATACCGCTTCCAAAGACTCCACAAGCAATTTGGAGATGATAATGTGTTGGCTTAGCTGGAGCGAAAGCTCTGAACTGTACGCAGTTTTCTAATCGGATATCACCCCGGTTATTATACGTAATCTCATTCATCTCGCTGACAAGCACTTGCTTTCTGGCTGTTGGGGATAGGGGGCGCTGAAAACTATGCCTAACGTAGCGCATTACAAGATTGCGGTGGAAGAAGGAATTAATCTGGGAAGTTTAATTACTAACTGGTGATTTGATCCACTTCAATCCCCCTATCGCTTTCACCAACTGTATGGCGTCTCTTCTTACCTGTTATCGCATTTTAAAAAGCGATGAGCGGACCGAAGGGGGGGAGGGCCCGTCGGATTCAAGGTTTCCCGGTGATTTCGTAACGTCCCCGCTTAGGTTGCCACCAGCCTATTGAAGGTATACAGCATCCTTCGGGAACTCGTCGAAAATAACGAACCTAGAAAGGTAACCTTGGTAACAGCGGCTGGTGTGGTACAGCTATCTTGCTTCTTCACTGTTGAACCCCAGATCCCGCTTCGTGGCGAATATTCTCGAGACGTAAATCTCGTTGGCTGAAGGGCAACGGCCGCCTCAGCCACCTCAATAAGATCCGCCATATTGGCGCAATATAAGCTCAATTTGCTCGCATTGTATATAATTTTGATATTCAAGCTCTCAAGACTGAAATTAATTCACATGCTGATACGCAACATGTCGCAGTTGCAAGTTATGCGGAAGTTTATGAGATCCTGAACAGAAAATTGGCCGCTACCAAAACTCTGCGACAACTCTCAAAAGGTTCCTGTAAACCCGACGTTGTCATAGCGATTTTTCCTTATTAAAAGATGTATAGTTTAAGCACATTCGGTGACCGTTTTCCACATTAAATGTGCCTTTTTTATTGTGCCTTTGAACATGAAAAATGTAGAGACAATACAAAATGTTCTTTTCAGCCATCACGTCAGCGTTTGCCTGATCAGACAGTAGTCGGTGCGACAGACATCAATCACCTCGATCTCATGAACAACCACCAGTTTCCACCAACTTTTTTTTTTTCTTTTTTCTTTATTCGTTTACTGTATACGTGCCATCAAGTTGCTTGACACCTTGTGCGCTCAAATGGTGATCTCTACCCAAGAGGGGATTCCTAGGTTGGAATCAGCCAATTTCTGGAAGTGAGCAGAAAAATTACCAGACTTGTCTATTTTAGATGGAAATGTCTAAACGCGTTTCCTCTAACCCCAGAGGTGGGCATCTCAGATCACTTTGTAAATGTATTGTCCGGCATATTACATCTAATGAAGACATCAGAGGGCAGTCATTGGCAGACATTGCTGACCAGCTTCGGCTGATTATGTACCGTATTACCAAATGAGTGGCAGAGTTAATTTGGCCTTCTTCTTTAGCTGATCTAAATCCAATTGAAATCCTTTGGGATATTTTGCATGGCGGTATACGTTAGAAAATGGTCTAACCAAAAAAATTCCCATGTACTAATCAAAGCCTTACGAATGGAACAGGAGAATATTGACATATGAAGATCTGCTTGACTATTTTCAAAAGATTGCAGGTAATAGTGCCAAACTTGGAAGCACCAAATATTAATTTATAGTCTCATGGTACAGATATATTTCTGTAATGCCACTGATGGGCATGTTTGTAGCAGTTGAACCAGTTGAGATATTCCGAGGTTATGTTATAGTGAGATCTGAAGTAATTAGAACTTATGCAACCCAAACGTTTCCACTATTTGATTGTCAATGACTAATGATTAACCTTCGTTGACTCCGCTGTCCCCGATTCACACTTTCTGTCCTTCAGCGCAGGACAAGGCAAATGTCCCAGGTGAACGCTTTATGCTGGTTCTTTTCTATTGGGGCATTACTATGATTTCAACATCTGCAGATCTGACACTTTTACGCCTAAAATTTAATTTGAGAATTGCTAAAAACACATTTACCTGTTCTATAAAAGCACATTCCTTCTGCGCACAATACTATAACCGTGTGCAACAGCACCTGGATAATGTGTACTGCGGCGATTTAATCTGCAAAGCTATATATTGGCGATTCAAAGGGTTCCACAATAGCCGATGATATCGTTTTCGGTCATGGTGAAATCGCTTATGGAATATAGTATATGAGTTGACCTTTGCGATGCGATCACATCTGATCAAATCTAACGCCTCCGATGTTCGGACGTCTATCGGTTATGTCGTCCCGGAACTCCTGAAATCCTCCGGTGACAAATGCTGTTTCCTCTCTTCTCCCTCACCCCAAATGCACTTGCGGATGAGGAGACTCCCCCCATTGGCGGCCATTCGCTCACCTGGAATTCTTTTGCGCCCATGTCTCTGACTCCGCATTCTATGATTCGCAAATCTTTCCGCCTTTATCCCCACCTCCCAGATGCCATGGCAGACGAGACAGACGAAGTCAAGGACTTCACTGAAATTGCTCTGGATGCCTTGCCCTTACGATCTTGTCTGTCATGGAAAGAGTTCTGGCTCTGTCCTGATTTCGATATTCACTATACCCTCGCCCCGAAGGACTCATGGAGATTTATCCCGATCGAGCGGCAAAGAACCACAAACCTCGCCTCCGTTTCCACCATCTCCTCTTCTCCCGAAATCGTTGCTCTCCAGCGTTCAGTTCCGGGAATGATGACATTGAATGTCATGCTGCGGAAACGAACGTCGGTTCATGTAACGACAGGATTTATTCAGGGCAAATCAAAAGAGGAATGCCTAGCCCTCTCTGAAGGCTGGTTGAGGAGTGATGCCGTTCCAAACGTAATCATGTCGACACCCAAAATTGTTCGGAGGAAAAAG
>Ga0335076_10004521_pt1 | contig 14087 bp, 14 predicted proteins | sample Lox_Sample_25_FD_206717 | JGI IMG/M metagenome (GOLD analysis project Ga0335076, IMG submission 206717) | Soil microbial communities from Loxahatchee National Wildlife Refuge, Florida, United States - Lox_Sample_2.5 | ecosystem: Environmental > Terrestrial > Soil > Wetlands | place: USA... | reverse complement strand
AAAGCTGACGCTGTCTTCCGGGGGCCACGATGTGGACGTGGCGATCGACGGCGTCGAGGCGCTGCAGGTCGCCGAGAAAGAGCAGTTCGACGTCGTCATCACCGACGTCAACATGCCCAACATGGACGGCATCTCGCTGGTGCGCGAGCTGCGCCGTCGCAGCAACTACCGCTTCACACCGCTCCTCATGCTCACCACCGAGTCCACGGCGGAGCGCAAGCAGCAGGGCAAGGAGGCGGGTGCCACCGGCTGGCTGGTGAAGCCCTTCGATCCCGACCGGCTGCTGTCGATCGTCTCCAAGGTCCTCACCTGATGAGCGCCGCCGCTGCCGCGGCGCTGCCCTGCCGCTGCGAGACGCTGGGCGTCTCGGCGGAGGCCGCCGCCATCCTGCTGGCCTTCGCGATGCGCGAGAGCGAGGCTCCCGCGGTCGAGCTCGGCAGTGCGCTCGAGCGCCTCAACGGGACTCTGCGGCCGCTCGCGGGCGGCGCCGCCAGCGACCTGGCGGCGTGCGTGCGCGCGCTGCAGTTTCACGATCGCCTGATGCAGCAGCTCGCCGTGATCCGCAACCTCCTCACGCGGCTCGCCGATCACCCGCTGCCGCAGATGGCCGCCTTCGGCGCACAGCGCTGGGAGGAGCTGCTCGCATCGCTGCGCGAGCGGCTCGCCGAGGATTCGCACAACGACCTCCTCGAGCTGCTGCTGCGTACCGGCGGCGTGGCGCCCGGCGCCGTCGCCGAGCAGGCCGAGGGCACGAGCGAGCTCTTCTGACGGTGCAGCATGGAAGCGACACGGAGCTGGAAGCTCAATTTCGGAGAGGATGATTTCGCAGCGCTGCGCGCGCTGGTGAAGGAGCACACCGGCATCCACCTCACCGAGCAGAAGCGCGAGCTGGTCTACGGCCGGCTGTCGCGCCGGCTGCGCGCGCTCGGCCTCGAGAGCTTCCGTGCCTACCGCGAGCTCCTCGAGCGCAACGAGGGCGATGAGCTGGTGCAGTTCTGCAACGCCATCACCACCAACCTCACCTCGTTCTTCCGCGAGGCGCACCACTTCCAGTACCTGCGCGAGCAGCTGCTGAGCTCCCGGGCCGCCGACCCCAGGGGACCGCGCCGGCTGCGCTTCTGGTCGGCGGGCTGCTCGACCGGGGAAGAGCCGTATTCGCTGGCGATGACCATCCACGAGGCGCTCCCCGATGCGCGGCGCTGGGACATCCGCATCCTCGCGACCGACCTCGACACCGAGGTGCTGGCCAGGGGCATGCGCGGCATCTACGAGGAGGAGCGTGTGCGCGGCATGAGCGCCGAGCGCCTCGCGCGCTTCTTCCGCAAGGAGGGCGGCGCGGCGCAGGGCTGCTCCGTGACCCAGGAGCTGCGCGATCTGATCACGTTCCGCGAGCTCAACCTCATGCACACCCTGCCCATGAAGGGACCGTTCGACGCGATCTTCTGCCGCAACGTGGTCATCTACTTCGACAAGGAGACGCAGCGGCAGCTGTTCGCGCGCATCGCGCAGCTGCAGCGGCCGGGAGACATCCTGTTCCTCGGACACTCGGAGAACCTGTTCCGCGTGTGCGAGGACTACACGCTGGTCGGCAAGACCATCTACCGCAGGAACTGACGGTGCTGTCCGCCCCGCGCCAATCGATGACCCCCTGTCCGCCCGCGGTGCCGGGCTTTCAGGACATCCACCGCTTCTGGGATCCGGTCACCGCACGCTGGACCGCCAAGGTGCTGCCCGGGGAGTTCTACGTGACGCGCCACGACGAGGCGGTCTCCACCGTGCTCGGCTCGTGCATCTCGGCCTGCATCTGCGACCGGCGGCTCGGCGTCGGCGGCATGAACCACTTCATGCTCCCCGAGGACGGCGGCGCAGGCTCGGGCTCCGACCGCTGGCTCGATCCGACCGCCGGGCTCGCGACGCGCTACGGCAGTCACGCCATGGAGTGCCTGATCAACGAGCTGATGAAGCTCGGCGCGCGGCGCGAGCACCTGGAGATCAAGCTGTTCGGCGGCGGCCGCATCCTCGCCTCGATGACCGACGTCGGCGCGCGCAACGTCGCCTTCATCCGCCAATTCCTCGAGTCCGAGGGGCTGAAGGTCGCGGCCGAGGATCTCGGCGACATCTATCCGCGGCGCGTCATCTACTTCCCCGAGAGCGGCAAGGTGCGCGTGCGCCGCCTGCAGCCGCTCGAGGCCACCGCCATCGCCGATCGCGAGCGCCGTTACCAGGGAGACCTGGCGCGCAAGAGCGGCGGCGGCGACGTCGAGCTCTTCTAGGGAACCACGCCGTGTCCACCCCGCAATCCCCGCAAGTGAGCACCGGCGCCAGGGCGCGCGTGCGCGTGCTGATCGTGGACGACTCCGCGCTGGTACGCCGCATCCTCACCGAGGTGCTGTCCGCCGACCCCGCCATCGAGGTGGTGGGCACGGCGAGCGATGCCTACGTGGCGCGCGAGAAGATCAAGCAGCTCAACCCCGACGTGCTGACGCTCGACGTCGAGATGCCGAAGATGGACGGCGTGACCTTCCTGCGCAATCTCATGCGCCTGCGGCCGATGCCGGTGGTGATGGTGTCCTCGCTCACCGAGCACGGCGCCGAGGTGACTCTCGATGCGCTCGCGGTCGGGGCGGTCGACTACCTGCCTAAACCTAAGATCGACATCGCGGCAACGCTCACCGATTACGCGGACGAGCTGCGCGCCAAGATCCGCTCGGCCTCGGCGGCGCGCGTGCGCCCGTACACCGGGGCGGCGGGCTCCTCCGGGAGCGCGGCGGTCGCGCCGCGCCTCGGGGTCGATGCCGTAGTCCCCAAGGCGTCCGTGCGGCGCCAGTTCCGCACCACCGACCGCATCATCGCCATCGGCGCCTCGACCGGCGGCACGGAGGCGATCAAGGAGGTGCTGGTGCAGTTGCCGGCAGACACGCCCGGCATCGTCATCACGCAGCACATCCCCAAGGCCTTCAGCACGCCCTTCGCGCGCCGCATGGACGCCTGCTGCCAGATGACGGTGTACGAGGCCGCCGACGGCCAGGTCATCCTGCCGGGCCACGTCTACATTGCCCCCGGCGACCGGCACCTGCTGGTGCAGCGCGACGGCGCGCGCTACGTCTGTAAGCTCGACGACGGGCCGCCGGTGAATCGCCACAAGCCGAGCGTGGACGTGCTGTTCCGCTCGGTGGCGCAGCAGGCCGGGCGTAACGCCGTGGGCGTGATCCTCACCGGCATGGGCAAGGATGGCGCCGCGGCGCTGAAGGAGATGCGCGAGGCGGGCAGCCCCACGATCGCGCAGGATGAGGCCACGAGCGTCGTGTGGGGCATGCCGGGGGAAGCGGTGACGATCGGCGCGGCGGCGGAAGTGCTGCCGCTCGGTCAGGTGGCGGCGCGCATCGCGGCGCTCGCCGAGGCGATGGACCTGGTGCGCGGCGGCAACGGCAACGGCAACAGTAACGGCGGCGGCGACGGCCGCTAAACGTACTCGTCGCCCTTGCCACCGAGTGCGATGGTGCCCGCCGCGGCGAGCTTGCGCGCGGTCTGCAGGATGATCTTCTGCGCTCCCTCGACGTCGGCGACCCGCACCGGACCCTTCGCCTCCAGGTCGTCCTTGAGCATCTCGGCGGCGCGCTGCGACATGTTCTTGAAGATCTTCTCCTTGAGCGGCTCGTCGGCCCCCTTGAGCGCGAGCAGCAGCTGATCGCCCGGCACCTGCCGCAGCAGCTCCTGCATGCTGCGGTCGTCGAGATCGATGAGATCGTCGAACACGAACACCAAGTCCTGGATGGTGGTCGCGAGCTGCTCATCGGACTTGGTGATCTGCTCCATGATGGAGCTCTCATGGCTCGGCTCGAGCGCGTTCATGATGTCGGCGGCGGCCTTGGCGCCCCCGAGGAGCGAGGTCTTGGCCGAGGAATTCCCCGAGAACTGCTTCTCGATGATGTCGTCGAGCTCGGTGAGCGCGGTCGGCTGCACGCCATCGAGCGTCGCGATGCGCACCACGATGTCGGCGCGCATGCCGCTCGGCAGCAGCTGCAGCACCTCGGCGGCGTGGTCCGACTCGAGGTAGGCGAGCACGATGGCGATCATCTGCGGGTGCTCGAGCCGCACCAGCTCCGCGACCGCCCGTGCGTCCAGCCACTTGAGCGCCTCCAGTCCCTTGGTCGAGCGGCCGATGCTGATGCGGTCGATGATGGCCGCCGCCTTGTCCTCGCCGAGCGCATTCACCAGCGCCTTGCGCAGGAACTCATCCGCCCCGATACCGACCGAGGTCTGGGCCTCGACGTTGGTGGTGAACTCGGCGACCACCTTCTCGACCTCGGTGCGCGAGACGTTCTTCACCTTGGCCATGGCGGCGCCGACACGCTGCACCTCCTTGGCACTCATGTGCTTGAGGATCTGCGCGGCTTCCTGCTCGCCGAGGGTCAGCAGCAGGATCGCGGCACGCTCGGTGCCGTTACGATTGATGTCGCCGCGCTCAGGCATCCTGGTCCACCCATTCGCGCACCACGCGCGCGACGCGCTTCGGATCCTGGCCGACGAGCGAGCGGGCCTGCTGCAGCTGCTGCTCGTGGGCGACCACGGCGGTGACCGTGGACGCGGGGCTCGCGAGCGCCTGCTGCTCATCCGCCGCCAGCGCGCGCGGCGTTCGGAGCGAGCCGAGCAGGCTCGCCATCAGGGGCTTCAGCACGGTGAGCGTCAGCACCAGCAGGATCACCGCGCCGGCGACGATCTTCAGGATGTTGAAGAACAGCGGCTGCTCCCAGAACGACGGCTTCTCCAGCTCGCCCGCGGGAGGCGCCTGCTGCTCCTCGGTGAAGGAGGAGTTGACGACGTTGACGACATCGCCGCGCGCCTCGTCGTAGCCGACGGCGTCCTTGACGAGCGCCGTGATGTGATCGAGCTGCTCGGTGCTCATCGGCACGGCCTTGGACTTGCCGTCCTTGTCGAGCACATGGGCATCGTCGATGAGCACCGCCACGGTGATGCGCTTGAGCTTGCCCGCGGGCTGGCGGGTGTAGGCGAGCGTGCGGTCGATCTCGTAATTGCGGGTGGTCTCCTTCGAGCTGCTCTCGCTGTTGGCGGCGCTGACCGTGCCGGCGACGCCCGCGGCGGGCGCGGCCGCCGCAGTGGCGGCAGCCGGGGGCTTGGGGGCGCCGTTGGTGCCGGCCGCGGCCGCGTTGGCGGCTGCCGCCGGAGCGGCCGGCGGGGTGCCGGCGATGCCGGCGGGCGGCGGCTGATTGCTGAGCGCGCCGGGCACGCCGCCCGCGGCGCCGCCGTCGTGGTTGACCTGCTCCGAGCTCTGCTCGCTGCGCACGATCTGGCTGTCCGGCCGGTATTGCTCGCGGGCCTCCTCGGTGGTCGACATGTCCATCTGCGCGACCACCTGGGCGCGCACGCGCCCGGCGCCGACCAGCGGCTCGAGCAGCGCCTCGACGCGCTGACGGTAGTCGTCCTCGAGACGGTGTGCCATGTCGAACTGCTGCTCGCGCAGCGAGAACTCATCGTGCCCATCGGGCGTCGACAGCAGCCGGCCCTGCTGATCGACCACCGTGACCTGGCCGGGCTCGAGCTCGGGGATCGAGGAGGCCACGAGATTGATGATCGCCTGCACCTGCTCCTGCGCCAGGCGCCGCCCCGGTTTCAACTGCACGAACACCGAGGCGCTCGCCGGATGATGCTCGCGCACGAAGGCCGTCTGCCGCGGCTCGGCGAGATGCACCCGCGCCGCCTCGACCGGCTTCAAGCTCGCAATGGTGCGCGCCAGCTCGGTCTCGAGGGCGTGCTGATAGCGGGCGTTCTCGACGAACTGGCTGACGCCGAAGCCCGGATCCTTGTCGAGCGCGGCGAAGCCGCCGCCGCTCTCGGGCAGTCCCTGGCCGGCGAGCTTCAAGCGCGCATCCGTGAGGCGATCGGCCGCCACCTCGATGGCATTCGAGCCCGGCTGCATGCGATAGGGGATCTGCGCGGCATCGAGCGCCTGCGCGATCTGCGCCTGGTCTTCCGCCGCGAGGTTGGAGTAGAGGAGGCTGTAGGTGGGGCCGCGCCACCACAGCGCAACGCTCAGGCCCACGGCGACCGCCGCCGCGACACCGACCAGCAGCAGCAGGGGCTTCAAGCCCGTGGGTAAGGCGGGCGCGGTCGCGCTCGCGACCTGTGCGGCGTCAGCTGCCATGGGGGCTCACCGTCAGTGCAGGGCTCGGGCGCTTCATAAGGAGATATTCATGATTTCCTGGTAGGCGCTGATCAGGCGATTGCGCACCTCATTCAGCGCGCGGAACGAGACGCTGGCCTTGTTCATCTCGAGCATCACCTGCGGCAGCTCCACCCCCGGCGTGCCGCGCTCGAAGGCATCCGCCAGCTGCCCGGCACGCTGCTGCTGCGTGTTTACCGAGTCGATTCCCTGACGCAGGATGTTGGCGAACTCGCTCACACCGGCGGCCTGCGCGGGCCTCGCCGGCGTGGCCGCCGGCTGCAGCTGCGAGGACAGGGCGCGGATCTGCGCCAATACGCGGTCGATTTCCATCTGGCTCATGGCTCCCTCCTCAGGCCGCCGGCACTTCGATGCCGGCTTCGCGTAAGCGCGCCAGCTTGTAACGCAGCGTGCGCGCGCTGATGCCGAGCGACTCGGCGGCCTCGCGCCGGCTGCCGTTGCCGGCGCGCAGTGCATTCAGGATCAGGTCGCGCTCGCGCTGGTCGAGCGAGGCGGCGAGCGAGGCGCGGGCGAGGGTCTCGGGCCGGGCTTCCGCGGCCTGCTCGCCCGCGAGCTCGAACTGGATGTGCTCGGGGCGGATCACGGGACCGTTCACCAGGATCAGCGCCCGCTGCAGCAGGTTGTCGAGCTCGCGCACGTTCCCCGGCCACTGGCAGGTGAGGAGCAGGTGCGCGGCCTCGGCGCTGAGCGCCGGAATCTGCGCGCCGGGACGCACGCGCGAGGCGAGCAGCTGCATCGCGAGCGGCAGCACGTCATCGCGGCGCGCACGCAGCGGCGCCAGCGCCAGCGGAAACACGTTGAGCCGGTAGTAGAGATCCTCGCGGAAGCGCCCCGCGGCCACCTCCTCGCGCAAGCGGCGGTTGGTGGTGGCGAGCACGCGCACGTCGAGGCTGATGGGGCCGCGGCCGCCTAAGCGCTCGACCTCGCGCTCCTGCAGCACGCGCAGGAGCTTTGCCTGCAGCCCGAGCGGCATCTCCGTGATCTCATCGAGCAGCAGCGTGCCGCCCTGGGCCTGCTCGAACTTGCCGGCGTGGCTCGCATGCGCACCGGTGAAGGCGCCGCGCTCGTAGCCGAACAGCATCGCCTCCAGCATGGTCTCGGGAATGGCCGCGCAGTTGACCGCGACGAAGGGCTGCGGTGCGCGCGGGGAGTTGCGATGGATGAAGCGCGCCAGCACTTCCTTGCCGGTCCCCGACTCGCCGACGATCAGCACCGTGCACTCGGTCGCGGCGACCCGCTGCGCCAGCTCGATGAGGCGGCGGGAGCTGGCCGCGCACGCGACCGGCTCGGGCTCAGGGCGCACGGCACGCTCCGGCGTCGGTTGGGGCTCGTTCGAGGTTTCGCTCATCTCTTGCCTCCCGCGCACTTGAAGGTGCGGGCAGGGGGATGAGTGCAAGAGGCGTGCCTGAGCCGGGAGGGGTAAAGCGTGCAGCCGGTCACAAAGGCGGCATCGGCTTGCCGCCGCGAGCGTCAATCTTCCGTCAGGCCGTCCGCGGTGTTGATGCCGAGCTTGCGCAGCTTCTCGACCAGGGTCGTGCGGCGCAGGTTGAGGAGCCGTGCGGCATGGGCAACCGTGCCGTTGGTGCGACCGAGGGCCTGCTCGATGAGCTGGCGCTCGATGGCGGTGAGATAGGCGCGCAGATCGAGGCCCTCGGCCGGGAGCTGCACATCGGCGCTGGCGAGCATCGCCGTCGCGGTATCCGCTACACCTGCGGCGTCGGACTCGGGTGCGAGGCGCGCGCCTTCCAGCACCTCGATCACCGCCGCATCGGGGAGCGGCTCCTCGGCGACCACGATGGCGTCGGCGGACTCGACCAAGGCCGTGAGCCCGCCGCTCGTGCCGATGGCGCAGGCGAGCGCTGCGGCATCGCGCGGCTGGTAGCGCGGCGGGAGGTCGGCGATCTCGACCACCCGCCCGGCGCACACGATGGAGAGCCGCTCGATGAGGTTGGCGAGCTCGCGCACGTTCCCGGTCCAGGTGTGGAGCGCGAGAGCGGCGAGGGTGGCCGGCGACAGCTGCACGCGGCCGCGGCCCTCGGCGACGTTCTGCGTGACGAACTCACGCACCAGCATCGGCAGGTCCTCGATGCGCTCGCGCAGCGGGGGCATGTCGATGGGGAAGACGTTGATGCGGTGGAACAGATCCTCGCGGAAGCCGCCACGGGCGATGGCTTCCTCGAGATTGCGATGCGTGGCGGCGATGATGCGCACGTTGCAGGGCACGGCGACGTGGTTGCCGACGCGCTCGAACACGCGCTCCTGCAGCACGCGCAGGAGCTTCACCTGCATGGCGACACTCATGTCGCCGATCTCATCGAGAAACAGTGTCCCGCCCTCGGCGATCTCGAAGCGACCCTTGCGGGAGGTGATCGCGCCGGTGAACGAGCCCTTCTCGTGGCCGAAGAGCTCGGATTCGAGGAGGTCGGCGGGGATGGCGCCGCAATTGACCGCGACGAAGGGGCGGTTGCGGCGCGGGCTCAACTCGTGGATGGTGCGCGCGGCGACTTCCTTGCCGGTACCCGACTCGCCGAGCAGCAGCACGGTCGAATCGTGCGCCGCGACCTGGCGGATCAGCGTGGTGATTCTCTTGATGGCGAGCGAATTGCCGCTCAGCATGCGCGACGGACGTGCGTCGGGCGTGTTGCCTGTGTTGGGTGACTCGCGACCGGTTATTGTCGAACCGGTGAATGAGCCCGCGAGAGATTCCGCCGTTGCGACCATTCTTCCCGAACCCGTCCCTGTGTGCTCGTGAGCAACTTGCCGTCGTCACGAGGTCTGCCTTGACCTGAGCGCGGCCGTATGTTGCGTGAAGGGAAGTCGGGATTACTGTGAAGCGGTCGTGATGTTGGAGAAAAGTGGCAAATTCTCCGACGTGATCCCCATCACGATCGGCCTGTCTTTCAAGGGCCGCGGCGCGGATGCCGGGCGCCGGCGATCTGCCGGCGGTGGCGCCGGAAGCACAGCTTCTCGAGCAGATCCGCCACCGTCTCGGTCACCGGCGCGAAACGCACCTTGACGTGGCCGTCCGGCGTCACGTTGCTCACCCGCCCGGGCAGACGCAGCGGCTCCGCCAGGCAGTCGTGCAGATAGATCTCGACGAGGCCCTGCGCACCGGCCTCGGGGAGCGGGGCGGAGCTGCGCCACACGGCCCCCTGCGCGTTGAAGCGCACCGGCACCGCGGCTGGGCGCGGGCGGCTGGTGGCGAGGATCTGTCCCACCAGGTCGAGCAGCAGATTCACCTTGAGCTCGAGGCGCATCAGATCCGCGGCATTGGGGGAGTTCTCGTCCGGTTTCTCGACCGGACCCAGCTGATCGAGCGCCTCGCGCGCCTGCAGGAGGCGCGCGTTGCGCTCCATGAAGGCGGCCGCCGCCTCCGGGTCGGCCGCCTGCGGCAGCACGCGCCACGAGAGCGGCATAATGTCCTGGACCGCCAGCTCGTCGTACAGGACAACGGTGTCAGACCCGTCGAACATGCGAATCTCCTGCGCCGGCATGGCGGGCTACATCCTAGTCGATGCGGCGCCGGGTGGCGTCACCCAGGCGCAGCGGATCTCGCGCAGCAGGTCGCACATGCGCCCGAGCGTGGCGAGGTCGTCGGCGCCGTCCACCGTGCTCAGCTCGCGGCACATGTAGGCCGAAAGATCGGCGAGGTTGGCGATGCTCGCCTCATCGGTCGGCGCGAGCGTCGCCGGAAAGCGCGTGATCCGCAGCATCGCCGAGCGCACCCGCCGGCGGGGATTGCCGCCGTGCTCGATGCACTGGCGGGCGAGCTCGAGCCGCCGCCGTGCGCCCTCGACCAGGCGCAGGCTGAGCGCCCGCGGGCGGCGGGGAGCGATGCCGGCTCGGGCGGCAGGGGGGCTTGTTTGGGCTGCGACGGTCATGGGTTCCAAAGAGCTGAAAAACCAGCGTCCTCAGACCGGTTAGCGGCACTTTGACCGCCTTACTTAAGGCTGTTTCTAGCTCCCTTCCGCGGCGCGCCGTTCCCCACCGCCCCCACCCCGAAAACGAGGGCCGGAAGAGGCCCTCAGGCCTAAGTTTTCGGGTCCATCTCGTTATGCCAGGCCTTGAGCGTGTCCGCTTCCTTCGCGCTGTCCAGGCCCGCGCGCAGTTTCGCCTGACGCTCCGCGGGCAGGGTCTGGAACCAGGCCAGCGTGTCGCGCACCGTGACTTCCAGCGGGCGGGTGCGCAGCCCCGCTTTCTGCGCCGCCGCGGTCGCGGTGAGCGAGGCGCCGGCAGAGTCACCCTTCATGGGCGACCAGGGTGGCAGGTCCAGATCGTCGGGCTTCCAGTGCGCGGCGAGATAGTCCTCGGAGATCCAGGTCACTTTCGTCCCCGCCCTGGGCGAGGCATTGACGCTCGCCGTGACGAGCGCACCGATCGTGAAGGCGCGCGGCGGGGAGTCCGCGTTGAAGGTGCCGTTGGTGCGCGATTCGACGAGCCCCATCATGAAGGCGGTGAGGTCACGGACATCGACCACCTGGACGGGATCATCCGGGGTGCCCGGGGCGAGCATCTCGCCGCCGCGCGAGGCACGCACCGGCCAGTAGGTGAAGCGGTCGGTCGGATCGAGAGGACCGACGATGTAGCCCGGGCGCACGATGCTCGAGCGGCCCTTGAACGCCGCGGCGGAGTACTGCTCGCACAGAGCCTTCATCGGCCCGTAGGTGTCGTTCGTGACCTTGTCCGTCTCGGGATCGGTGAGCTTGCCGAGCGGGGAGTGCTCATCGTTGGGACTCGCGAAGCCTGCGTAGGCTGAGATGCTCGAGATGTAGAGGCAGTAGCCGACGTTCGGCGCCAGGAGCTCCGCCGACATCTTCACGTACTTCGGGACGTAGCCGGTGTCGTCGATCACCGCATCCCACTTGCGTCCCTTCAAGGCATCGAGCTCGCCCTTGCGATCGCCGATCAGGGTCTCGACACCCTTAACCCCGTTGGGCTCATGCTTGCCGCGGTTGAAGTGCGTGACTTTCCAGCCGCGGCGCTGCGCCTCCTCGGTGAGGTGCGGGCCGATGAAGCCGGTGCCCCCGAGGATGAGGAGCGTGCGTGGCTCCCCTGCGGCGAAGGCAGCCGGGAGTGCAGCGCCGGTCGAGACAGCTGCGGCGAGCTTCAGCAGGGCACGGCGGGAGGTCATAGCGACTCTCTATATGTGGGTGTAGAAGGCGCCAGAGACTGGTCTTTTCCAGTCGCCGGGGCAAGGTGAACGAGGGGAGGGATGGGCGCTGCCGGTCGCAGGTTTGACACGCCCGGGCGCAGCTGACGACAATGCGCGCCCCTCGTGGAAAGGTAGCTCAGCTGGTTAGAGCACGGCACTCATAATGCCGGGGTCGAGGGTTCGAGTCCCTCCCTTTCCACCATTCAATCAGGCACTTGCAAAGCCCCTCGTTCGCACGATGGCGACTGCGGGAGATTTGCGGGACGCGAGCTCACACACCTTCTCGGATGCCGCGATCAGGTTGCCGATATCGGCGGCCGAGTAGTGCGTGGTCACGTGCTGCGCCTTGTGCCCGAGGAGAACCTGGCGGTCCTCGAACGCCACGCCGGCGGCCCGCAAGCGGTAGCCGTACGTGTGTTTGAGGTCATGCACCCGGACGTTCCTGAACCCGTCCGGACATGGCCTCCCCAGCTCCGTCTCGGAGCGCGCCGCGGCACGCCGTCGCGCTCCGTGCCAGCCCGAGTTATCGATGGTGTAGTAGCCATGACCCTTGTGCGAGAAGACGAGATCGCGGTGCTCACCGCGGCAGCCCTCGATTACTGAGCGTGCGATGCGGTTGAGTACCACGACTCTCTCCAGTCCATTCTTCACGTGGGCTCTTGGCACGACGAACACCGACGTCTCGAGCTCAGGCACCTTCACCTCCCAGTCCCAGCGGAGGCTCAAGACCTCGTGCTTGCGCGTCCCCGTGTTCACCTTGAAGAGCGCCATCCTGGCGAGGTGACCTGCGAGCTCGGAGAAGAGCTCCTCCTCGAACGACAGAGGGTAGGGTCCCCGCTTCGCGTTCTCCCGCTGCATCTGAATGAGCGGCGCCGTGTCGAGCCACGGACGATCGTTCTCGTCCCGCCAGAGCCGTGCGCAGAGATTCAGAATGCGTCGGACGACCGCGAGGTCGCGGTTCACCGTCCCTGCCGCCTTGCCGGCAGCCAGGCGATCCTTCACGTAAGGCTGGAGCGTTCCGTAGTGAACCCGCCGCACCGGAAGATCCCCGATGTACGGATCCCACATGGCCAGCGCCCGAGCATCCCGGTCGAGACTCCGCTTGTGCGTGTTCTCTTCCAGGAACTTCGTGGCCGCTTCGCGGAAGGTCCGCTGCCGTGCGACCCCGAAGTAATGCGACGCCCTCAGCTCCTCGATCCGTCGCGCCAGGATCGAGGCGGCTTCCCGGAGGTCGCTCGTTCGAGTGCTCTCGCAAATGCGCGTTCCGAAGAGGTCTTTGTCGATATGCCAGACTCCCCCACGGAGGGTGAGGCCTGGCGGTTTTTGCTGTCCCATGACTTTCTCCTTTCGAAGTCAGCCGCGGGACGTGCCGCCCACGCCCGGCGCCCGAGTTTCCAGGCAACTGAACCAAGTACTCGAGTCTCTAGCTCCGATAAGGGGGAGATGGCCGCCCTCAGTCGAGAGACTCTGTCGAGTTGTGGCACTTTTTGGACCCAATTAGCGTGTTGTCGTGCCGATTGCACTCGTTCCACGATTGCGTTGTGGCTGCCGAGGCCCTTATTGCCTGTCGCGTGAGTCTGGAAACGAAGACTCGTGTTCGTAGGGCAGCAGAGCTGCGGGGTCTCAATGAGTCGGCCTTCCTCAGGCAGCTGTTGCAGGTCGCTCTTGGCTGTTCGGTGCCGGTCAACGAGTCCGCACCGCCGGACCGCGACCGAACTGGACGCGAGCAGCGTGTCTCCGTGCGGCTAACGGCCGAGGATCGGCGGAGGCTCACGGAGCGGGCCACCGGTCGCGGCGTGGCGTCTGCGACATACGTGGCGCTCGTTGTTCGTGCGCACCTTTCAGGCAGCGCACCGTTACCGAAAGCGGAGTATCTGCTGCTGCGCCAGTCGGTGCACGAGCTCACAGCCATCGGCCGCAACCTGAATCAGATCGCGAGAGCGATCAACCTGCGCGCCAATGCCGCACTGCCGGGCAGGACTGAAGTCTTCTCCATGCTGAAGGTCGCCGAAGGCCTGCGCGATCACTTCAAGGATCTCTTGAAGGCCAACGAGGCCAGCTGGAGTCACCATGCAAGGGCGCCGCATTGACCCTGGTAACCCGCCGCTTCTGGACCTCCGCAGCTACGGTCGAGGCCCTCCTTCGCAAACCGAGGAGTTGACGCCGGCACAGATTGATTACATCAGGCGCACGGTCCATCGCGCCCCCGAAGTCATGGTGAAGGTGCTGAGTCGGGGAGGACAGGACCTCAAGGCAGTCGCGCGGCACTTTAGCTATCTCTCCCGCAATGGCGAAGTAGAGATTGAAACCGATGACGGACGGCACCTGAAGGGCGAGGGGATCGAAGAGGCGCTGATCGATGATTGGGACCTGGATCTGGATCATGCGCGACCTGCCGTCGACCTGAAGCCGCGCACATCGCAACGCCCGGCACCGAAGCTGGTTCACAAGCTCATGTTCTCGATGCCGGCCGGCACGCCGGCGCAGAAGGTTCTGGCGGCGCTCGAAACCTTCGCGCGCGAAGAGTTTGGGGCCAAGCACCGTTACGCGATGGTTCTTCACACGGACGAACCGCACCCGCACGTTCACCTGGTCGTCAAGGCGCTAAGCGAGGAAGGACAGCGCCTGAACATCCGGAAGGCGACGCTGCGGGAATGGAGAGCGCAGTTCGCGCGTCGCTTAAGGGAGCAGGGGGTGGCCGCCAATGCGACGTCTCGCGCGTCGCGGGGCGGG
>Ga0335076_10004519_pt1 | contig 14088 bp, 13 predicted proteins | sample Lox_Sample_25_FD_206717 | JGI IMG/M metagenome (GOLD analysis project Ga0335076, IMG submission 206717) | Soil microbial communities from Loxahatchee National Wildlife Refuge, Florida, United States - Lox_Sample_2.5 | ecosystem: Environmental > Terrestrial > Soil > Wetlands | place: USA... | reverse complement strand
GTGAGCGGCGAATATTCGATGCTGATGGGCGCGGTCGAGCGCGGCTGGCTCGATCCCTCGGTGATCCTCGAGACCCTGTTGGGCTTCAAGCGCGCCGGCGCCGACGGCATCCTCACCTATTCCGCGGTCGACGCCGCCAAGGCGCTCAAGGCGGGCTGACGGCGGTTGCGATTGAACGTGATGTTAGGCCCATAAGTAGCTGGTTATAAATTATTTCCTGCTTCCCCGCGAAAGCGGGGACCCAGAGTTTCTGGTTTTCCGCTTTCGAGCGTGTGAAGGAAGCACGCAGCAAAGGCGCTGACATCGTGCGGCTCGAAAATGGACCCCCGCTTTCGCGGGGGAGACGAATTCTAAAGCAAAATCGAATTATTCCGTCATTCCCGCGAAAGCGGGAATCCATACGATCTCAACGCGCCACCTTGGTCCAAGTGGCGCCACGGGATTGCCGAACCCGCCGCCCTCACACCTGCTCCAAAAACTGCGCGATACAGACGTCGTGCCAGGCAACGCGGTGGCCGCGGGCTTGGAAGCCGACATGGCCGCCGCTCGGCGCCAGCAGGGGCATCAGGTTGGGGTTGCGGCCCCAATCATAGCTGAGATAGGCCTCAACCGGGATCCAGGGATCGTCGAGCGCGTGGATGACCAGCGTCGGCACGCCGATGCCGTCGAGATAGCGCTTGGCGGCATTGCTCTCGTAATAGGGCTCGGCGCCGGCAAAGCCGTTGCGTGACGCGGTGAAGCGATGGTCGAACTCCCAGATGCTGCGCGCCTCGCGGATGGCTTCCCGCTCGGCGGGGGTGAGCTCGGCCCCGGGCGCGGAGGCTTCGCGCCGCATCTCGCGCAAGAGATAGCCTTGATAGATCGCGCTGCGCCGGCGCATCATCCAGCGCGAAGTGCCGGCGAGGTCGAGCGGCGATGACACCGAAACCGCGGCCTTGACCCTCGCGCGGCGGCCCCACTCGCCGAGATATTTCAGCAGCATGTTGGCGCCGAGCGAATAGCCGACGGCGACGACCCCGGCTTCCGTCAGCGCCGGCGGCAGGCGCTCCAGCGCCTCGGCGAAATCCTCGCTGCGGCCGGCATGGTATTGATAGCGGCAGAACGGCCGCGACGGCCCGGCACCGCGCTGGTTGAGCCGCAGCACCGAGAACCCCAAGCGCAGCAGCTCTGCCGCCGTATTGAGCAGGTAGAAGCTGTCCTCGCAGCCGCTGAGCCCGTGCACCAGGATGACCAGCGGCTTTGCCGGCTTCACCTCGCCATGTGGCCGGTTCAGGGCGGCGAGCAGCCGGTCGCCGCTGCCGTCGCCGAGCGGCAGGGTGAGGCGCTCGGTCGCGTAGCGGCGCAGGTCGGGGTAGCGGCGGATCAGGAAATTGCGCAGCGTCTGCAGATCGCCGCCGAGCCAGGGCGCCCGCGGCACGAAAACCGGGAACAGGGCGAGCGCCGCGGCCGCCCGGCTCAGCTCAAGCGGATCCATGTGAGCTCGTGCTTGTTCTGGTGTAGATGGAGGAGGCGCGAGCCGGGAATGGCGGCAAATCTGCGGGCTGTCTCATGGTCGGTAGGCCCTTGGAATTTCAGCGTACAAACAAAACGACGACAATTTCCGGCCGCCAGCCAGCGCTCGACGAGAGCGAGGAGACGGCGGGGGTAACAGACAACGTCCGAGAACACCCAATCTATCCCACCAATCTTTTTTGGCTCCAGGGCAAAAGCGCTCTCGCGACGCATCGTCACGCCCGGGAGCGCGGCGATGCGCGGATCGAGCGGCGCCTTGTCGACGCTGATCACCCGCGCCCCCAGGCTTTGCAGCACCCAGGTCCAGCCGCCGGGGCTGCTGCCGAGATCGAGGCAGAGCTCGCCCGGGCGGGGCTTTTCCCCCGTTAGGGTAAAGAGCTCCCACAGCTTGAGGTAGGCCCGGCTCGGCGGCGCCGCCCGGTCCTCGACGAAGCTCACCTCGCCATTGGGAAAAGGGCTCGAGCAGCGCGGCGCTGCCAGCACGGTATCGGCGTCGAGCAGCGTCCAGGAGCCGAGGGGCGCCGTCGGCGCCGGCGTGCCGAAGACCAGCGGCTTCGCCGAGACTTTCGGCAGCCGCTCGAGGATAAGCGCGGCGCGGCGGTGATGAGCGTGGGAATAGAGCGCCCAATTGCGCTGGATCGCACGCAGCTTCTGCGCGGCATCGCCGATCGATGTGATCGGGATCCGCTGCGGCTCATGCCAGAGATTGGCGACCCAGGCGGCCGGGCGCGGCGGCCCTGGCGCCAGCACCAGCCGGCCCAGCACCGCGCTCACCGCCGGGCCGAGCTCGGCGAGGAGATCCTCGACATAGCCCTCCGGCGCGAGATAGGCGGTGAGCCCGCTCTCGGGCGAGGTTTCGGCGTCCATCCCTCAATCCCGGTAAAGCGCGGGCGCGCTCAGCTCAGCAGGAAGTCGCGGATGACCACGATCTGATCTTCGGCCATGAGTGCCGGCGCATGGCCGATGCCGGGAAACTCGACCAGCTTCGCCTTGGGGCCGCGGCGCGTCATCGCCGCGGCATCCTCGGGGCGGAGCAGATCCGACTGCGCGCCGCGCAGCACCAGCGTCGGACAAGCGATCCGATCCCATTGCGGCCAGAGATCGACATCCTGGGCCGGCGCGGCGCGGAAGGCATCGCCGATGGCGGGATCATACGCAAAGCCCAGCGTGCCGTCCGGCTTCTGCCGCGTGCTGATCTCGGCGAGGTGGCGCCATTGCGCATCGGTGAGCGGGCCGAAGGAAGCAGCGAGCTGGCGCAGCGTGGCTTCGAGCTCTGCGCCGTCGCGAAAGCTCGGATCGCGCCCGACATACGTCGCGATGCGCTCAATCCCCTCCTTGGCGATGAGCGGCCCGATATCGTTGATGACGAAACGGCGAATGGGCGTGCCCGGCTGCGCCGCCAGCAGCAAGCCGACGAGACCGCCCATCGAGGTACCGACCCAGTCGACCACGTCGCAATCGAGCCGGGCGATCAGCGCCGCCATATCGGCGAGGTAGGTCGGGTAATTGTAATCGGAGGGGTCAGCGAGCCACGGGCTTTGGCCGCGGCCGGGAAAATCCGGGCAGACGACGCGAAACCGCGTCGAGAGCGCTTGCGCCAGCGCGTCGAAATCGCGGCCATTGCGGGTGAGGCCATGGACGCAGAGCACGGTCCGGGCGCCGGGCGGCCCCTGCCACTCCCAATAGGTCAGGTGATGGAAGCCGTGCGGCCCAAGGCAGGCCAGGCTCCGGGGAATGATGGACATGCTGCGCAATCCCGTGTTAGCTCGGCCGACCATCGCCCAGCTTGCCGCAGGGATCAAGCGATCATGGAAGAGATCACCATCGCGCCGCCGCGTGCGGAGGATTTCGCCGATTGGCGCCGGCTCTACGAGGGCTACGCCACATTTTACAAGATGCCGATGAATGACGAGATTGCCGGCACGGTCTGGCGCTGGCTGCTTGATCCCGCGCATCCCCTCGAGGCGCTCGTCGCGCGCACGGGCGCTGGCCGCGTCGTCGGGCTCGCGCATTTTCGCCCCATGCCGCGGCCTTTGACCGGCAGCACCGCCGGCTTCCTCGACGACCTCTTCGTCGATCCGGCGCTGCGCGGCAGCGGACTTGCCGATCGGCTGCTCGAAGCGATGGGCGAGGTCGGGCGCAAGCGCGGCTGGTCGCTCATCCGCTGGCTCACTGCCGACAACAACTTCCGCGCGCGCGGCGTCTATGACCGCCACGCGCAGCGGACGATGTGGATCACCTATCAGATGGACCTCGGCGCCGCGCCCTCGCCGGCCACGCGGTGAACCTTTCGCGCTGATCGTTGTTCATCGCCCGTCGGATCGCCTGGCGCGAGAGCCGGCCAGGCCCCGGGGGGTGCCCTCCCAATGATCAGCGAAATCCCGCTCACCTGTCCGCACTGCCGCAAGACGACGGTGAAGCAAGTCGCTTGGGTGCAGCAAAACACCTTCTACACCTGCGAGTTCTGCGGCACGCCGGTGATGATCGACAAGGATAGCTGCGCCGAGCTGGTCGCCCGGCTGGAGATGCAGCAGCGCCCATGATGCGCGGCCGGCGCCGCCCCTGCGCCGCGCCGATGATTGCCGCTCGCGCGAGGCTGCGCTAAGACGCCGCCGTCGCGACCAGCAGCAGGTTCACACGAAATGGCCGCACAGGGGCCGCTTTCCGGCATCACCGTCATCGATCTCTCGCGCATTCTCGCGGGGCCTTATTGCACCTTCCTGATGACCGAGCTCGGCGCCCGCGTCATCAAGGTCGAGCCGCCCGGCAAGGGCGACGACGCGCGCGAATACGGCCCCTTCGTCAAAGGCAAATCGACCTATTTCGCCTCGATCAATCGCGGCAAGGAATCGATCGCGCTCGACCTCAAGGCAGCGGGCGACAAGCGCATTTTCGAGGCCTTGCTCGCCAAGGCCGATGTGGTGGTGGAGAATTTCCGTCCGGGCACGATGGAGAAGCTCGGCTATGGCTGGGAGAGCCTGCACCCGCGCTATCCCCGTCTGATCTATGCCGCGGCCTCGGGCTTCGGCCATACCGGGCCCTATTCGCGCCACCCGGCCTACGACATGGTCGTGCAAGGCCTCGGCGGCATCATGAGCATCACCGGCCATCCCGGTCAGCCGCCGGTGCGCATCGGCATGTCGATCGGCGATATCGGCGCTGGGCTCTATACCGCCATCGCCGTCAACGCCGCCCTCCTCCATCGCGAACGCACGGGCGAAGCGACCAAGGTCGATATCGGCATGTTCGACTGCCAACTGGCGCTGCTCGAGAACGCGGTGATGCGCTACACCGTGAGCGGGCAGGTGCCGGGCCCGCTCGGCGCGCGCCATCCCTCGATCACGCCCTTCGAGGCGTTCGCCACGGCAGACGGCGCCATGATCGTCGCCGCCGGCAATGACGGGCTCTATCAGAAGCTGTGCGATGCGCTCGGCCGCGCCGATCTCGCCGCCGCGCCGGAATACAAGACCAATGATCTGCGCAATCAGAACCAGGCGAAGCTGAAAGCCGAGATCGAAGGCGAGCTGAAGCAGCAGCCCACCGCCGCCTGGATCGAGCGCTTCGAGCGCGCCGGCATTCCCTGCGGTCCGATCAACAACGTCGCCCAGGCGCTCGCCCATCCGCAGGTCGTCGCGCGCAACATGCTGATCACCGTCGAAGACCCCGTCGCCGGCACGCTCAAGCTCGCCGGCAACCCGCTGAAGCTCTCCGCCTTCCCCGACCCGCCGACGCGCCCGCCGGCGCCCGCGCTCGACGCCGACCGCGCGAAGCTGCTGAAGGAGCTCGGGATCGAGGGCTAGCGGCGGCGCACAACCGGCGACGCGGCTCACGCCTCGATCGGCCGCTCCACCGACTGGTTGAGCGCCGCGTCGATATCGCTTTCCCACAACTCGCGCGGCAGCTCGTAGACGAGCTCGATCTCGTAGCCGTTGGGGTCGGTCAGGTGAATGCTGTGGGTGACGCCTCGGTCGATGCGGCCGTGCAGCTCGACACCGCGCCCGCGCAAGAAGGCGATCTGTCTGAGCCAGGCGTCGCGGCTTGGAAAGCCGATCGCGAGATGGTTGAACGCCTGCGGGCGCAGGCCGAGATCCGCAGGCAGATCGGGCCGCTCGACCAGAGCGATATCGTGATGGCGCAGCTTGCCGCCCTGCTCGCCGCTGTAAAAGCGCATCCGGGCGCGCACCGTGCCGTCGGCGCGCGGGCGCAGCGTGCCGACATGGCGAAAGCCGAGCAGCTCGGTCCAGAACCGGTGCGACTGCTCGAGATCGCGCACATTGAGGACGAGGTGGTTGAGGCCGCACGGGGTCTCGGCCACGAGCGCCGGCTCCTCTGTCAGGGTCATGATGCTCTCCTTGGTTTCACGGGCGGGCCGCGCGGTCTTGACCCGCGCCGGCTCGCCCGCCACTCTGGCGACTGAGCAATTGCTCATATTCGAAAGGCTATCGCTCCATGCCCCGCGGCGCAACTCGCATTGGCACGCCGCCGCCAACGCGGCGGAAACCGCGCAAATCACCGTTGCAAGCGCGTTCGCGCGCCACGGTGGACGTCATCCTCGAGGCGGCGGCTCGCGTTCTGGCCGAATATGGCTATGCCGGCACCAACACCAATCTGATCGCCGCGGTCGCGGGGGTGAGCGTCGGCTCGATCTATCAGTACTTCCCGAACAAGGATGCGATCGTCGTGGCGCTGCGCGACCGGCATTCCGAGGCGATGCACACCCTGTTCCGCACCGCCATTCAGAGCGAGCCGAACGGACAGCTCAGCGGCACCGTCACCACCCTGGTCCGCGCGCTGATGGCGGCGCATCGCGCCGAGGCCGCGCTTCATGCCGTGCTCGAGGGCGAGTTTCCGTTTCACGACAAGACCCCCGTGGACACCGCCGGAGACCGACGCATGCTCCGCCTGCTGCGCGACTGGCTGAAGCGCCATCGCAGCGAGACGACCGTGCGCAACCTCGCCCTTGCCGCGCATTTCGTCTTCGAGACCACGGTCGCGCTGGTCCATGGCGCGATCGTCGATCCGCCCCCCGCGGCGCGCCCGGCCGAGGTCGAGGCCGAGATCGTCGCGCTGGTGATGGGCTACCTCACTCAGCCGCGCTCTCGCCGCACCCCGGACCCTCGCCATCGACCGGAGGCCGCGCTATAACCCGCGCACGCTTCGCCATGACGGGAGGTACCACATGCTGCAGAACCGGCTGGAGCCCGTGCTTGATCCGCGCGCGTTGGCGCGCGAGCTGTCGAACAAGCTGCTGATCGACGGCGCGCTGGTGCCGGCGGTGACGGGCCGCACCTTCAAGGTGGTGAATCCGGCGACGCAGGAGCATATCGGCGACGCCGCCGAAGGCACCGCGCCCGATGTCGATGTTGCGGTGAAAGCGGCGCAGAAGGCGCAGAAGGCCTGGGCGAAGCTCGCCTCGCGCGAGCGCGGCCGGCTGGTCCAGGATTGCGGGCGCCTCCTCAACGAGCATGTCGAAGAGATCGCGCGCCTCATCACGCTTGAGACCGGCAAGGCGATCCGCACCGAAAGCCGGGTCGAGGCCGGCGTCTTCGCCGACGTTCTGGTCTTCTATGGCGGGCTCGGCTCCGAGCTCAAAGGTGAGAGCGTGCCGTTCAAGCCGGGCATGCTCACCATCACCCAGCGCGAGCCGATCGGCGTCGTCGGCGCCATCATCCCGTGGAACGTGCCGCTGCTGCTGATGGCGCTGAAGATCGCGCCGGCGCTGGTCGCCGGCAACGCGGTGGTGGTGAAATCGGCCGAGGAAGCGCCGCTCGCCGTGCTGCGCGCCTGCCAGATCATGAATCAGGTGCTGCCGCCGGGCATCCTCAACATCCTCTCCGGCGACGGCCCCGGCTGCGGCGCGCCGCTGGTCGAGCACAAGAGCGTCGGCAAGGTGACCTTCACCGGCTCGGTCGAGACCGGCAAGCTCGTCTACAGGATGGCGTCCGACAAGCTCATCCCGGTGACGCTCGAATTGGGCGGCAAGAGCCCGATGATCGTCATGGGCGATGCCGATCTCGAGAAGGCGGTGGACGGCGCGATCATCGGCATGCGCTTCACCCGCCAGGGACAGAGCTGCACCGCGGCGAGCCGCATCTTCGTCCATGATTCGATCCACGATGCCTTCGTCGCCAAGCTCAAGGCCAAGGTCGACGCGATGAAGATGGGCGATCCGCTCGACGAGGCCACCGATATCGGCTCGATCATCTCTCGCCAGCAATTCGACAAGGTGCAGAACTACATCAAGATCGGCGAGGAGACCCGCGGCGCCACGACGCTGCGCTGCTCGGCCATGCCTCGGGATCAGAAGCTGTCGCGCGGCTATTTCGTCCAGCCCGTCATCTTCACCGGCATCGCCAACGACAACAAGCTCTGCCGCGAGGAGATCTTCGGCCCGGTCACCTGCGTCATCAAGTTCCACGACTACGATGACGCCATCCGCCAGGCGAACGACACCGAGTACGGCCTCGCCGCCACGATCTGGACGCGCGACCTCAAGACCGCGCTCGATGCGACGCAGCGGCTCGAGGCCGGGCTCGTCCAGGTCAACCAGAACCTGGTGGTGCAGGCGAACATGTCCTATGGCGGCGTCAAGAACTCCGGCCTCGGCAAGGAAGCCTCGCTCGAGGCCATGCTCGAGCACTTCACCCAGAAAAAGACCATCATCCTCAATCTGGGTTGATCCGAGGCGCAGCTTGGGCGGAGCGGCGGGATGAGGCGATGGTGGTTCCGCCTGCTGCTCGTGCCGCTGGTGCTGGCCGCGGGCACGCTGCTTTGGCTGCGCTCCTCGCTGCCGCTGAGCAGCGGTCAGCTCACCCTCGAGGGGCTCGCCGCTCCCGTCAGCATCAGCCGGGATGCCCATGGCATCCCGACCATCGCCGCGCAGAATGACCGCGACGCCGCTTTCGCCCTCGGCTTCGTCCATGCCCAGGACCGGCTCTTCCAGATGGATTTGATGCGCCGCGCCGGCGCGGGACGGCTCTCCGAATGGTTCGGCTCCGTCACCCTCCCCTTCGACCGCTTCGTGCGCACCATCGGCCTTTATCGCGCGGCCGAGCGCCAATATGCCTTGCTGTCGCCGGAGCTGCGTGCGGCCCTCGATGCCTATGCCGCCGGCGTCAACGCCTATCTCGCCCAGCGCCGCGGCGCGCTGCCGGCGGAATACTATCTGCTCAACGCCTCGCCCGAGCCGTGGAAGCCGGCGGATTCGCTGGTCTGGGGCAAGCTCGTCGCGCTGCAGCTCGCGGGCAATCTGCGCCAGGAGCTGCTGCATGCGCGCCTCGCCCAGCACCTGACGCCGGAAGAGCTGCAGCTCCTCTACCCGCCCTACCCGACCGATGGGCCGGTGGCGGTGAGCAGCGCCGCCGCCTCGCTCAAGGATCTGCCGCTCGGCGCCATCGAGGACGCGCTGCCGCCTTTCGTCGGCCCCGCCTTCGCCTCGAACAACTGGGTCGTCGACGGCAAGCACAGCCAATCCGGCAAGCCGCTGCTCGCCAACGATCCGCATCTCGGCCTCTCTGCGCCGAGCTTCTGGTATCTGGCGCGCCTCCAGACACCGGGCCTCACCCTCGCCGGCGTCACCGCGCCGGGCGAGCCTTTCGTCGTGCTCGGCCACAATCAGCGCATCGCCTGGGGCTTCACCAACACCGAAAGCGACGTCGAGGACCTCTTCATCGAGCGCGTCGATCCCGCCGACGCCTCGCGCTATCTGACGCCCGGCGGCAACGCGCCGTTCACGGCGCGGCAGGAGCGCATCCTGGTGCGCGGCGGCCCGCCGGTGGTGTTCACGGTGCGCGAGACCCGGCACGGCCCGGTGATCTCCGATCTCGGCGGCGGCTACGCCCCGAACCTCGCCGCCGGCACCGTTCTGGCGCTGGAGGCGACCTTTCTCGAAGGCGACGACCCTACGCCGCAAGCGCTCTGGGCGATGAACCGCGCCGGCAATTGGAGCGAGTTCCGCGCCGCCTTGCGCGACTTCGTCGCGCCCGAGCAGAACATGGTCTATGCCGATATCGACGGGAATATCGGCTTCTTCGCCCCGGCGCGCGTGCCGATCCGCGGCAAGGGCGATGGCTGGATGCCGGCGCCCGGCTGGAGCGGCGACTATGACTGGAAGGGCTACATCCCCTTCGATGCGCTGCCCAGCGCCTTCAACCCGCCGAGCGGCCGCATCGTCAGCGCCAACAACAAGATCGTACCGGAGAGCTATCCCTATTTCCTCGGCCGCGGCTGGGACCTGCCCAACCGCGCGCTGCGCATCAATGCGCTGCTCGACCGGACGCCGCAGCAATCGCCGGACGCTTCGGCGGCGATCCAGGCCGATACGCTGTCGCTGATGGCGCGCGACCTGCTGCCGCTGATGCTCGCCATCAAGCCGCCCTCGCCGCTCGCGGCCAAGGCGCTCGACCGGCTCAAGGCTTGGAACGACCGGATGGACCGCGACGACGTCGCGCCGCTGCTCTTCGCCGCCTGGCTGCGCGAGCTCAACCGCACCCTCTTCGCCGACCGGCTCGGCGATGCCTTCGAGGATTATTGGGGGATGCATCCCGACGTCATCCGCCTCATCCTCACCAAACATCCCGAATGGTGCGACGACCGCGCGACGCCGCAGGTCGAGAGCTGTGCCGATCAGCTCGCCGCTTCGCTCGGGCGCGCTCTCGACGAGCTGCGCAGCCGCTATGGCAACGACATGTCCGACTGGCGCTGGGGCCGCGCGCATCAGGCGCAGTTCACCAACCGCTTCTGGGCGAACGTGCCGGTGCTGCGCGCGCTCTTCGCCACCACCATCCCCGCCGATGGCGGCTACGACACCATCGATCGCGGCGTGACGCCGCTCGCCAGCGCCGAGCCCTATGCCGATGTGCTCGGGCCGAGCCTGCGCATGATCGTCGATCTCGGCGACATCGCGGGTGCGCGCTTCATGATCTCGCCGGGCGAATCCGGCAATGTGCTGTCGCCGCACTACGACGATCTCATGCTGTCCTGGCGCGATGACGCCTATGTCACCTTGGGCGGCGCCGCGGTCGGCGGCACGCTGGTGCTGGCGCCGCCATGAGCCTCCCCGTCACCGCCGACGACATCCGCGCCGCCGCCGCCGCGATTGCCGGCGCGGTGCTGCGCACGCCGTCCGTCCTGGCGCCGGCGCTCGCCGAGCTCACCGGCGCCGAGATCGTGCTGAAGCTCGAGACCCTGCACCCCACCGGCTCCTTCAAGGAGCGCGGCGCGCTCAACAAGCTGTTGAGCCTCGATGCGGCGCAGCGCCAGGCCGGGGTCATCGCCATGTCCGCCGGCAACCACGCGCAGGGCGTCGCCTATCACGCGCGCCGCCTCGGCATTCCCGCCACCATCGTCATGCCCGCCGACACGCCCTTCACCAAGGTCGAGCGCACCGAGGCCTGCGGCGCGCGCGTCATCCTGCGCGGCGCCGGCCTCGCCGAGGCGCGGCACGCCGCCGACGAAACCGCGCGCGCCGAAGGGCTCACCCTGGTTCATCCCTATGACGACGCCAAGGTGATCGCCGGCCAGGGCACGGTTGCGCTCGAGCTGCTCGCCGACCACCCCGCCCTCGATACGCTCATCGTGCCGATCGGCGGCGGCGGATTGATTTCCGGCATCGCCGTTGCCGCCAAGGCGATCAATCCCGGCATCACGATCATCGGCGCGCAATGCGCGCTCTACGCCGCGATGCTGTACGCGCTCGGGCGCGGCGCCGCGCCGAACGGCGGCACCACGCTCGCCGAAGGCATCGCCGTCAAGGAGCCGGGCATGCTCACCCGGCCGATCGTCGAGGCGCTGGTCGACGACATCCTGCTCGCCGACGAGGTCGGGCTCGAGCGCGCCATCGCCACCCTCGTCGATGGCGAAAAGCTCGTCGTCGAAGGCGCCGGCGCCGCGCCGCTCGCCGCGCTGCTGGCCGAGCCGGGGCGGTTTCGCGGCAAGCGTGTCGGGCTGGTGCTGTCCGGCGGCAATATCGATGCGCGGCTGCTCGCCTCGATCCTGCAGCGCCAGCTGGTGCGCGCCGGCCGCCTCGTGCGGCTGCGCATCGAAATTTCCGACGCGCCCGGCGCGCTCGGCAAGATCGCCGCCATCATCGGCGAGAAGGGCGGCAACATCGTCGAGATCTATCACCAGCGCCTGTTCCAGGACGTGCCGGTGAAGCTCGCCGAAGTCGATGCCGTGATCGAGACGCGCAACCCGCGCCATGTCGGCGAGCTCGTCGCCGCGCTCAGCGCCGCCGGCTTCCCGACACGGCTGTTGTCGAGCACTGCGCTCGAAGGATCGTGAGCGCGCCACAGGGTTAATGCCGCTTAACCCACCCTCACTCTTTTGTGCCTGCGCCTCCAAAAATTGCCACGCATGGGGTCTCGGAGCGGGAGCGATACTGAACCCTCGATCTTCGCCAGCGCAGAGACGTCATGCACAGCATTCTGTTTGTCGATGACGACGCCGCGATTCGCGACCTGATGCGCCGCGTGCTGCGGCACCAGGGCTTTTTCGTTCATGCGGTGCCGACGGCGGAAGTCGCGCTCCTGCTGCTGCAAGAGGGCATCCACTTCGATCTCTTGATCACCGACATCGTCATGCCCGGCGGCATGAACGGCTTCGAGCTCGTCGACCGCGCCAAGGCGCTGCAGCCGCAGCTCCACATCATCTACCTCACCGGCTTCGTCAATCTGCCGCGCCGCCGCCTCGCCGAGCTGCGCGGCAAGCTCGTCGCCAAGCCGGTGCGTCCCAGCCAGCTCGAACGCGAAGTCCGCATCATGCTCGCCGCGTGAGAGAAGGATCACCACAGAGGCAGGGAGACACAGAGAACAACGGATTGGCGCGCCAAGCGCGCCATTTCATATCCTCACTGCCTCTGTGCCTCAGTGGTTGACCTTCTCTCTCAGAGCTACGCCGCGGCTTCGATGTCGAGCACCTCGACCGCGGTGACCTCGTCGGGCTCGCCGGTGTAGACGACGAAGGCTATCGTCTCTTCCGCGATGAAGGCGCTGTGCGGCTGCCCGTCCGTGTTGAGGACGTAGTCAACCGGTGCCCGCAGAGGCTGCCCGGCCTTGGTGCTGCGGCCGCCTTGCAAGGTGTAGGCGTGCTCGTCCGAGCGCGCCACCGCCACGATCTTGATGACCTTGCCCGGCGGCGGCGAGAATTTGAAGAGATAGGCGATCCCGCCGCCTTCGCTGCGCCGATCGCTCAGCACCTTGATCTGCACCAGCTCACGCCCGCCATGGATCGAGCCCGCGCCGAAGAGCGGACTGCCCGGCGTCCATGGCGTCTGGTCGGAATCGATTCGGATTGATGACATGCGACCTCCTGCCCCGATTGCTGCCTTGCCGATGGCAGCCTATGCCACCCCCGCTGACAGGCGCTGTCAGCAGTCTGCAAACGTCTTGCGGCAGTCTTGCTCCCGCCCTGCGCCAGGGCGTAGGAAGAGGGCAGGATCGGGAGAAGCGTCATGGCGGTGCATCGGAGCATCCTCGAATCGATCGGCAACACGCCGCTCGTGGAGCTGACGCGCTTCGACACCGGGCGCTGCGCGCTCTTCGTCAAGCTCGAGAACCAGAATCCGGCCGGCTCGATCAAGGACCGCATCGGCCTGTCGCTGATCGAAGCCGCCGAGCGCGACGGCAGGATCGGCCCCGGCGGCACCTTGATCGAGGCGACCGCCGGCAATACCGGGCTTGGCCTCGCCCTGGTCGCGGCGCAGAAAGGCTATCGCCTCATCCTCGTCATCCCGGACAAGATGAGCCAGGAGAAGGTTCTGCATCTCAAGGCCTTGGGCGCCGAAATTCGGATCACGCGTTCGGATGTCGGCAAGGGCCATCCCGATTATTACCAGGATCTCGCCGAGCGCCTCGCGCGCGAGATCGGCGCCTTCTACGTCAATCAGTTCGCCAATCCTGCTAATCCCTTGGCGCATGAGACGACGACCGGCCCCGAGATCTGGCAGCAGATGGGCCATCGCCTCGACGCGGTCGTGGTCGGCGTCGGCTCCGGCGGCACGCTGACCGGGCTCGCCCGCTTCTTCGAGCGCGTCTCGCCCGGCGTCGAGATGGTGCTCGCCGATCCCGAAGGCTCGATCCTGGCGCCGCTGGTCGAGACCGGGCGCAAGGTCGAGGCCGGGTCCTGGCTGATCGAGGGCATCGGCGAGGATTTCGTGCCGCCGATCTGCGAGCTGGAGCGCGTGCGCCGCGCCTACAGCATCAGCGATGCCGAGAGCTTCGCCGCGGCGCGCGAGCTGCTGCGCCGCGAGGGCATTCTCGGCGGCTCCTCGACCGGCACGCTGCTCGCGGCGGCGCTGCGCTATTGCCGCGAGCAGAGTGAAGCGAAGCGCGTCGTGACCCTGGTCTGCGACAGCGGCAACAAGTATCTCTCCAAGATGTACAACGACTTCTGGATGTTCGATCAGGGGCTGCTGCAACGGCCGACGCAAGGCGATCTCACCGATCTCATCGCGCGGCGCCACGCCGAGGGCAGCGTCGTCACGGTGACGCCCGAGGACACGCTCGCCACCGTGCATCGCCGCATGAAGCTCTACGAGGTATCGCAGCTGCCGGTGATCGAGGGTGACCGGCTGGTCGG
>Ga0335076_10004518_pt1 | contig 14089 bp, 12 predicted proteins | sample Lox_Sample_25_FD_206717 | JGI IMG/M metagenome (GOLD analysis project Ga0335076, IMG submission 206717) | Soil microbial communities from Loxahatchee National Wildlife Refuge, Florida, United States - Lox_Sample_2.5 | ecosystem: Environmental > Terrestrial > Soil > Wetlands | place: USA... | reverse complement strand
TTCACCCATGCGAGGGCCGCGACGAGATCGAGAAACCCATAGTTGCCCGAGGCGCGATGGTCCGATTCGGCGGTGAGTTCGGGATGGGCGAGAAAGCCCAGCGCATTGAGCCGATGGTTGAGGGTCACGACAATGACGCCGCGGGCGGCGAGCCGCGCGCCGTTGTAGCGCGGCTCGGCCCCGGAGCCTGCTACAAACCCGCCGCCATGAATCCAGACCATCGTCGCAAGGCGGGCGCCGTCGCCCGGCGTGGCCGGCGTCCAGACGTTGAGATAGAGGCAATCTTCGGAGACGCCCTCGGCATGGGGGTCGATGTCGCCCCAGACGACGCCCTGAAGCGAATTAGGCCCGAATGCGTCCGAGGGTCTGACTGCGGTCCATCCCTGAACCGGCTCCGGCGGTCGCCACCGCAACCGCCCGACCGGCGGCGCGGCGTAGGGAACGCCCTTGTAAACGCGAACGCCGCCGGCGTTCGGCTCGGGAACAGCAAGCGCGCCGCCCTCGATCGAAAGACTTTTTGCTGTCATCTTTCCGTTCCCGGCGACGGGTCCGCCTGTTTCTGCGCCCGCCGGCGCATCGGCGTTTCGTCGAGTCCGGCGAACTGCGCTTTCGGACCGAGCGCTTCCTCGATCCTCAGCGCCTCGTTCCATTTCGCCATCCGTTCGGAGCGCGCGAACGAGCCGACCTTGAGTTGCCCGGCGCCCCAGCCGATCGCAAGATGAACGATCGACGCGTCTTCGGTCTCGCCCGAACGAGCGGACACGATCGTCCCGAAGCCCGAGCGGCGCGCTTCGTCGCAGGCCGCTTTGGCTTCGCTGACCGTTCCCGCCTGGTTGACCTTGATCAGCGCCGCGTTGACGGTTCCGCGTCGCGCCGCCTCGCGCACGCGGGCGGCGCTGGTGACGAGATAGTCGTCGCCGATCACCTGAATGCGGTCGCCGACCGCAGCGGTGAGCTGCTCAAATCCCTCGTCGTCATCTTCGCCGAACGGATCTTCGATCGACAGAATCGGATAGCGCGCGCACCAGCCAAGCAGCAGCTCCGCCAGTCCGTCGCGATCGAGTTCGCGCTTGTCGAGGCCGAGACGATATCGGCCGCCCTTTCCGAACTCCGACGCCGCGACATCAAGCGAAATCGCTGCGTCCTCGCCGGCCTTTAGCCCTGCGCGTTCAATCGCCCCGATCAGCGTGTCGAGGGCTTCTTCGTTGGTCGAGAACGCCGGCCACCAGCCGCCTTCGTCGGCCACCCCCTGCAGGAGGCCGCGCTCGGCCATGATCGCGCCGGCGGCGTGATAGATTTCCGCCGTGATCATGAGCGCCTCGGCGAAGCTTTTCGCCCGCGGCGCGACGACCATGAAGTCCTGGACGTCGGTGCGCCGTCCGGCATGGGCGCCGCCACCGAAGATCTGGATCTCCGGCAGCGGAAGGATCGCCGGACTATCGCCGAGCAAAAAGCGGCAAAGCGGCAGGCCGCGGCTCGCCGCTGCGGCGTGAAGCACCGCGAGCGACGTCGCCGTCAACGCGTTGCCGCCGAGCCGCGCCTTGTTTGGCGTGCCGTCGAGCGCGATCAGCGTCGCGTCGATCGCGGACTGATCGAACGGGTCGAGGCCGGCGAGAGCGGGGCCGATTTCCGTCCGCATCCCTTCGAGCGCGTTTTGCACGTCGAAGCCGCCGAGACGCTTGCCGCCGTCGCGCTTGTCGATCGCCTCATGCGCGCCGCGCGACGCGCCGGCCGGAGCAATTCCCCGCCCGACCGCGCCGTCGCTTAAGCGCACTTCCGCCTCGACCGTGGGCCGGCCGCGCGAGTCCCAGATGCGTCGCGCGACGAGCGAGCGGATGACCGGTTCGCTCATCGCTCGCGCTTCCAGGCGTCGGCGATCTCCGCCAGACGGCGCGGCGGATCTGCAATCAAGGGCATGGCCACGCGGCGCACGGCCGCCTTTTCGCTCTCCCGCGTCAGGTACTCGACCGGCGATTTGCCATCGACCCTGGCCAGGAACAGCGCCGGCAAGAGCGCGGCGGCGCGGGCCTCGAGGCCGTCGGCGCTCTCCCAATCCGCGCCGGCGAGATAGGCTCGAGCAAGCGTCGAAAACCCTGCGATATAGCGCCGCCGGTCAGCGCCGTCGCGCGCGCCTTTGAGCAGGAGATGGTTGAGGCAGAACGCGAGATCGAAGGCCGGATCGCCGAACCATGCGCATTCGGCGTCGAGGAACACCGGTCCGCGTGGGCCGATGAGAATGTTTTTCGGGCTCACGTCGCCGTGAACCAGCGCGCGCTTGGTCGCAAGCGTCGCGCGCGCGAGCGCCTCGAAGCGAGTCGCGAGCGCAGGATGAGCGCGGCCGGTCGCGCGGAGGTAGGGTTCGATCCGGATCGCCTCGAACGTGCCGTCGTTGGCGAACGCTTCCCTGACGCCGGGCTCGGCCGCGCTTCGCGCGTGGATGGCCGCGAGGTCGCCTCCGACCGCGGCGGCGAAGCCCGGATCGGCGCGGCCGGCGAGCAGCTCGGTCTTCCATAACGGATGATCCGCCGGCGCGAGATAGTCCATCGCGAACACTCCGGCCTTCGGGTCCTCGCCGAGGACCCGCGGAACCGCGCGCGGCAGCCAGCGCTGAACCGCGCGCATCCATGCCGCCTCCGCGGCGTTGCGTTCGATCGGGGCCTCCCACAGGGCCGCAACTTTGAGCCTCTGCAACGCCCGCTTGACGCAGAAGCGCTGTCCGCCGGTCTCGACGAGCGAAATGTCGGACGAGACGCCGCCGGCGAGCGGGGTGAAGCGGACGCGCTCTCCGGCCCTGAGGAGCCCCATCCGTCGCAGCGGCTCGATGAGATCACTGTCCCGCATGGACGGAGGACCCTTCTCGCTCACCGCGCCGGCGCTCACGTGAATCTCAATAGGTGGCGCGGCCGCCCGAAAGGTCGAACACCGCGCCGGTCGAGAACGAGCACTCGCGGCTCGCCAGCCACGCGATCAGCGCCCCGGCCTCCTCGACCTCGCCGAAGCGATCCATCGGAATCTTCGAGCGCATATAGGCGATATGGCTTGCGGAAGCTTGTTCTAGGATCGGCGTCTGGATCACCGCCGGCGTGACCGCATTGACGGTGACGCCGTCCTTGGCGAGCTCCTTGCCGAGCGACTTGGTGAGGCCGATCACCGCCGCCTTCGAGGCGCTGTACGCCGAGGCATTCGGATTGCCTTCCTTGCCGGCGATCGACGAGATGTTGACGATGCGGCCATAGCCGCGCGCTTTCATCAGCTTAGCGACGAACCGGTTGCAATAGAAGACGCCGTTGACGTTGATGTCGAACACCCGTTTCCATTCGTCGACCGGATAGTCGATCAGCGTCTCATTCACGCCGTTGACGCCGGCGCTGCAAATCAGCGCATCGATATGGCCGAGCGACGCATTGGTTTCATTCGCGGCGCGTTCGACTTCGACAGGATCGGTGACGTCGACGCGCCGGACGTGGCCGCGATTGCCGAGTTCCGCGGCCGCCTTGTCGAGCGACTGCTGGTTGGCGTCCCACAGGGAGACGACTCCGCCCTCGGCGGCGATCCGTCGCGCGGCGCCAAGTCCGAGCCCCGACGCCCCGCCGGTCACCACGGCGGTCATCCCTTCAAAGCGTTTGCCGTCCGACACTCTCAACCCTCCTGCTGCTGTTCCCGGCTCATCCTCAACCCGGAAACAGCGTCTCGCCGCCGTCGACCCGAAGGACCTGCCCGCTGATGTATTTGCTTCTCGGACCGGCGAGGAAGGCGACCGCGTCGGCCATCTCGTCCGGCTCGCCATAGCGGATAAGCGACTTGATCGACGAATTCATCTTTTGCGGATCGACGACCCGCGTCGCCTCGAAACGCGCGGTCTTCGTCGCCCCCGGGCTCACCGCATTGACGCGGACGCCCTCGGTGCGCAATTCCGCCGCGAGGCAGCGCGTGTAGTGGATGACGGCCGCCTTAAGCGCGGCGTAAATGACCCCGTTGGTCACTCCGAACTGCGCCGCGGCGGAGCCGATATTGACCACCGATCCGCTTCCCGCCGCCCTCATGGGCGGGATGAACGCCTGGCAGACCAGAATCGTGCCATAGAGATTGTTTTCGGTCAGCGCCTTGATGTCCTCGAGCGGGATGCCCAGCGCGTCGTTCGGGACGGGTTTGCCGCCCGAGGCGCCGATGTCGCCGCCGGCGCAATTGACGAGGATGTCGACCCGCCCAAGCTTGGCCTCGATCTCCTCCTTCATTTTCGCCACCGCCGCCTTGTCGCCGATGTTTCCGGTCACCGCCGCGGTTCTGCCGCCGTGTCGCGCGATCGCCTTGGCGACCGCGCCGAGATCTGGCGCTTCGCCATATTTTGCCGGCGCAGTCCAGGCAAGGTCATGGATGGCGACGTCGGCGCCGAGCTCAGCCAGCCGCTCGGCCATCGCGCGCCCGAGCCCACGGCCCGAGCCGGTCACGAAAGCGATTCTGCCTTCGAGCTCTTTGGTCATCGTTCAGCGTCCTTGTCCAGCGCCAAGGCCGATTGCGCGCATGTTGCGGGCGCTGCGGCGGATCATGGCGAGTTCGTAATCGGGGAGAGCGGCGTCGTCGCCGCGCTCCCAGGGCGTGCGATAGTCGGCGTCGTCGGCAAGGCGATTGACGTGAGCGGCGGCAAGACAAGCGGCGAGCGCGGACGCCTGCTTCGACGGGTAGAAGCTCCACCATTCCGGCCGCAGCAATCGCACATGCCGCGCCTCGAGCGCGCCCGGCTCGAGCATCGCGCTCAGCTTTCGCCCCTGCGCCGCCAGAATGTCGAGCATCGCGGCAATCGGGACGGCGCCGTCGCCAATTGCGCAGCGCACGAGGCGATAGCCTGCATCGGTGAACTGAACGCGATAATCCTTCAGATGGACGTGGCGCACATGGGGGGCGACGCGGCGGGCAAAGTCGAGCGGCGCCTCGGCGACCGGGAACGCATTGCCCGTGTCGAGGCAGATTCCGACACCCCGCGTCGTCTCGCAAAAATCCGCCAGTTCATCGCTGCCGAAATCCTGATGGTTCTCGATCGCGAGCGTCCTACCGTCGTCGAAGGCGCGCGGCCCGCGGTCGGCGAGCGCGGCGCGAACTTGTGCGACCAGCTCCTTCCATTTGTCCCCGAGCGCGTGGCGGTCCCCGCATAGCACCATAGTGAGAGCGTAGCGAATGATCTTGGCGTCAAGCGCGGCGGCCGAGCGAAGGGCGCTTTCAAAGGGAGCCGTCGGGAGCCCGGAACTAACGACAGGCGTCATGCCGAGGGCCGCGAGCCGATCGCGGAGCGCGCGGAGCTCGCCGTCGCTCAACGCCCTGAGCCAGGGGTCATGGATCTCGAGAACTTTCGCGCCGAGCTCGGTGGCGATGGCGATGAAGCCCTCGAGGCCCGAGCCTTTTGGATTGGCGCGCGGTCCGCCCGCGCCTTGCAGGCCGAGAATATAGGTCAGCCCATAAGGATTGAGGCCGAGAGCGAACTGAGTTCGGCGTGTCTCTCGCTCAAGCGGCTTCACGTTTTCGTTCATCTTAAGCCCGCATCGACGGTGATCGACTGCTTGGTGACCATGCGGCTGTCGTCGGCGCCAAGAAAGAGCGCCATGCGCGCGATGTCTTCGCCGATCAGCATCTCCCGAATAGACTGGCGCCGAACGATCGCGTCGATCGATTCCGGCGTCTTGTACCACAGGCGCCGCTGTCGATCGGTCATCACCGCCCCCGGCTCGATCGCATTGACGCGGATTTTGTCCGGGCCGAAAGCGCGCGCCAGCGCGTGCGTGAGGCCGATGATCCCAGCCTTGGCGGCAGAATAGGCCGGCATTTCCGCCGCCCCGCGCCACGCGATCGAGGAGAGATTGACGATCGAGCCGCCCCCAAGCGCGCGCATCTGCGGGTGGACAGCCTGGGCGGCGAAAAAATGATGCCGGAGATTCACGTTCTGCGCGTGGTCCCAGTAGTCCGCAGTCACCTCAGCGACTGCGTGGCGCTCATCGTTGGCGGCGTTGTTGACCAAGATCGCAATCGGACCCAGCTTCGCCCCCGCTTGCGCGATCGAAGCTTGGAGCGCCGGGACGTCGGTGACGTCGCAGCGGAGAAAGAGCGCCGTCTCGCCCGTCGCCCTCAGCGCCGCCGCCAGCGCCTCGCCCTCATGCTGCTGGAGGTCGATGAACGCGACGCGCGCATGATTGCGGGCGAACGCGCGGACGATGTCGGCGCCGATGCCGGTCGCGCCGCCGCTGACGAACACCGTGCGCGTCGCAAGGCTGGGATAGGTCGCGAAAGTCAAGCGGCGCCCTGCGGAATGAGCGCTTGGGTTTCCGGATCGAACAGGCATGCGTGCGCCATGTCGATCCCGAGCGGCAGAAGCTCGCCGAGACGGGGAGCCCCGTCCGGGTCGAACCGGCCGACGATTTCCCGCTCGCCGATCTTGAGCACGGCGTGAGTCTCGGCCCCGGTCGGCTCGACGACCTCGACCGGCGCCGTCACCATCGCAAGACCTGCCTTCTGCGCCTTGAGATTCGGGTTGTAGCGGAACAAGTGCTCCGGCCGGACGCCGAGCACCACCTTGCCGTTCGCCGGCCGGGACTGAGGCGTCTGGGGAAGCGGCAGGGTCGCTGTTTCGCCGCCGGGGAGCGCAATCGCGACCGCCGGACGGCCGTCGTGCTTCGTGAGCTCGCCGGAAATGAAATTCATCGACGGCGAGCCCATGAAGCCAGCGACGAACATGTTGGCCGGGCGGTCGTAGACGGCCTGCGGCTCGTCGAACTGCTGGATCGAGCCCTGGTGCATGACGGCGATGCGGGATGCGAGCGTCATCGCCTCGATCTGGTCATGAGTGACATAGATCGTAGTCTTGCCGACCCTCAAATGAAGCTTCTTGATCTCGGTGCGCATGTCGACCCGGAGCTTGGCGTCGAGATTGGACAGCGGTTCGTCGAACAGGAAGAGCTTCGGATCGCGCACCAGCGCCCGCCCCATGGCGACCCGCTGGCGCTGTCCGCCGGACAGTTGGCCGGGCTTGCGGTTGAGGAGCGGTTCGATTTGCAGCAGCGAGGCGACGCGCTTGATCGCCGCGTCCTGCTCGGCCTTCGGCACCCGCCGGCTCTCCATGCCGAAGGTCATGTTCTGGCGGGCGGTCATCGTCGGGTATAGCGCGTAGGATTGAAAGACCATCGCGATGTCGCGATCCTTCGGCGCGACCGAGTTCACCAGCGTTCCGTCGATGCGAATCTCGCCCTCGCTGACGCTCTCGAGGCCCGCGATCATCGCGAGCAGCGTCGACTTGCCGCAGCCCGACGGGCCGACGAGAGCAATGAACTCACCGGTGCGCGCCTCGAGGTCGATGCCCTTCAAGACCTCGACCGCGCCGAACCGCTTGTGCAGCCCTGAGATAGTCAGCGTCGCCATCGCGTCCCGGTCATTTGATCGCGCCCTGGGTCAGGCCGCGAACGAAATATTTGCCGCCGAAGAAATAGATCAGCAGCGGCGGGATCGCGGCGATCAGTACGGCGCAGCTCGCGACGTCGTAGGCCCGGGCGTTCATCGCGTTGGTCGAGGCGAGCGCCACCAACGCCGCCGTGATCGGTTGTTGGCGGCCCCCGGTGAAGACGACGCCGAACAGATATTCGTTCCAGATGCCGGTGAACTGCCAAATCACGGTCACGATGAGGATCGGCGGGGAAATCGGCAGAATGATCTTCCAGAAGATGCGCCAGAATCCGGCGCCGTCGATCCGCGCCGCCTTGATCAGGTCGTCGGGGACGTTGACGTAGTAGTTCCGGCAGAACAGCGTCGTGAACGACAGGCCCTGAACCACGTGGACGAGAATGAGGCCGGCGACCGTATTGGACAATCCGATCGATCCGAGAATGAACGCCCACGGCAGAAGCGCGATCTGGCCCGGCATGAAGACGCCGAGGGTCATCAGAGCGAACAGCGTCTCCGATCCGGGAAAACGCCACTTCGAGAGCACATAGCCGTTGATCGCGCCCAGCATCGTCGAAAGGATCGTGGCCGGGATGGTCATAACCAGCGAATTGTAGAAATTGCGCTGGATTCCTTCGCAGGTGCCAGCGACGCAATAGTGCGACCAGGTTTGCGGCCAAGCCTTCAAGGATAGGCTTTGCGGGAGCGCAATGAGGCCGTTGCGCGAGATCTCAGGCAATTCGCGAAAGGAATTGGCGACGATGACGAACAACGGGATCAGGTAGATGATGGCGAAGAACCCGAGGAAAGCGTAGACCGCGATCCTGCCTAGCGCGAAACGAAGATTCGCCGAGCGAGCGTGCGGATCGAGGGTGGGATCGTAGGTCGCGCTAACCACCGGCCGCTCCACGGCGCGAACGCCACGTCGTCCAAACCGCATAAGGGACAAGCACGACGGCGAGCGCCAGCAGGATCATGATCGAGGCGGCCGCGCCGATCGCGATCTGCCCGCGCTGGAACATTAGGTCATAGACATAGATGGCCGGAAAGGTCGTCGAGATGCCGGGCCCGCCTCCGGTCAGCGCGACCACAAGATCGAATGTCTTGATCGCAAATTGCAACAGCACCACAATCACGGCGACGAAGATCGGCACGATCGAGGGCAGGATGACTCTGCGGTAAATCCGCGCCGGGCCCGCGCCGTCGATCTGCGCAGCCTTGACGAGATCGGGATCCACGGAACGCAGCCCTGCCAGAAAGAGGGCCATTGCAAATCCGGACGATTGCCAGACGCCGGTGGCGATGATCGCGTAGATGGCCGTATCCTTGCTCGTGGTCAGGCGAAAGGTGAAGTCGTGCCAGCCAAGGCTGCGCACAAGAAATTCGATGCCGGCGTTGGGGCTGTAGAGCCAGCTCCAGACCGTGCCAGTCACGATGAACGATACGGCGAGCGGATAGAGGAAAATCGTGCGCCAGATCGCTTCGCCCTTGACGCGCTGGTCGATGGCGATGGCGAGCGCAAGTCCGATTGCAAGGGCGAGAATGACGTAGAGGGCGCTGAAGAGGAAGAGATTGCTGTAGGCGATCGTCCAGCGCTGGTTCGACCAGAGTTCGAGATAAGGTTTGAGTCCGACGAACTGATAGGTAGGCAACAGCGAGCTGTTGGACATCGAGACATAGAGCGTCCACAGCGTGAAGACGAACACGTAGATGAAGCTCGCCAGCGCCGACGGCAGAATGACCAACCGCGGCAGCCAGGCGGTCAGAACATCGCGCCCGGACGCCGGCTTTCTGACCGCTGTGAGGCCGCTGAGTGCGTTCGCCATGGATTCTCTTCGGATCGGAATCGGCCGCCGCGACAGATTTCCCGCCCGGCGGCCTTAGAGCGCACTACTTCTGCGCTTCGACGGCGTCCGCCATGGCGTTGGCGGCGTCCTTCGCTGACATATTGGGCGTGTTCACGAAGGAGGTGATGACCTCCATGATCGCGCCGCGGTACTTCTGAAGGATCGTCATGTTGTGCGCCATCGAACGCACCAGCATCCCGTCAGCGATCGACGCCTGGAGGTCCTTCTGGGAGAGCTGCTGGCAAGGATTGAACCCCTTGCTCAGATCGACGTCGAGACGCGCTGGAATGGAGCCCTTCGCCTGGTTGAACACGGTCTGGAACTCAGGCGAGAGAATGAGGTGGGCGAGCAACTTCTGGCCCTCCACGTAGTCAGGGTCCTTCTGCTTGAAGAACACGACCGAATCCGAATTGAGGATGAAACCGGGCTTGCCCCAATCGGTCGGCGCCTGGGCGCATTTGTAGTCCTCAGGCGACTTTAGTCCGGCCGCGGCGAAAATGCCGATCTGCCAGTCGCCCATGATCATGAACACGGCCTCGTTCTTCGCGATCATGCTGGTGGTTGTATCGTAGTCGCGGCCGGCGATCGCCGGATCCATATACTTCGACACCATTGTGCGGAACTGCTCGAAGGCCTTGATCATTCCGTCCGACCGCATCGCGCTCGTGTCACCCTCGACGAACGCCTTCTTGAATAGGCCCTCGTCCATGCCGTAGAGGACCACCTCGAAGGTCGTCGAGTCGGTCCAGTCCTGGCTAAAGTGCGCGAGACAGATGAGATGGGCGGCGACCGCCTTGTCGCAGTCGGCGTTGAACTCCGCCCAGGTCTTCGGCAATTCCTTGATGCCGGCCTTCTCCATCGCCTTGGTCGACGCCCAGATCCAGTTGATGCGGTGGATGTTCATCGGCGCGGCGACCCAGTCGCCGGTAGGCTTCATCACCGGCAGGAGCTCGGGCGCGACGACCTTGTCCCACCCCTCCTTGTTGGCGAGATCGTCGAGATTGGCGGTCATGCCGGTCGCGTTCCACTCGGCGATTTCCGGCCCCTTGAGCTGCACGGCCGGCGGCGCGTTGCCCGCGACGACGTCGGCGCGCAGCTTGGCCAGCGTGTTGGCGGTGTGCCCCGCGATCGAGGTCTGCTCCCATTTTCCTCCGGCGGCCGTGAACATCTCGCCGAGCTTGGCGATCGCGGCGGCATCGGACCCCTGCGACCATTGATGCAGCATGTTGGTCTTGGGTTCGGCGAGCGCCGCGGTCGCCATGAGGGCGACTGCGACAGTTCCGGCTAGCGCCGTCTTGATCGCAAGCATCGTTTCTCTCCCATATTCAAAGGCCGGCCGCGCTCAATCGCCGGCCCGGCGAATCCGCTCAGGATGTCTGATTCTTTGACGCCCTCGTCGCGGGGCATCGCTCCTTGTAGGTTGGATGTTGGGCGCCGTCAAACGCCGGGCTAGCGCTGCTCGACAGCGTCGCGGCCACAGAGCGTTGCGCGCATTGCCAACGATTCCTAAACATCGCCCAACCCCAACCTCCCAGATTTTCACCTATGATCGCATCAGGCGGGTAAGTCGTCAGACCAACCCCAAACAACCGTCGAGTCGCGCCCGCGCCCGTCGGTACCGGGATGACCGCTCTTGGCGTATGGCGGACGGCGGGAGTCGACGTAGAGCGGAGATCGCGGATTTCTTTGGGAACGTCGGCAATTGGACGGTTACCCCCCGTTTATACAGCCGATCTTATGGGTCGGCTTCGGGTCGGAAGTGGACATTGCGCACGACGGCCGCGGACGGCGGACTTGCCGCGCGAAGCAGTCGGCCGCATCGGCGGACGCCGCTGTCGGGCTGACGCAGTTTCGGCTTGGCCAGGGACAAGACAGCCCAGTTCTCGGGCGCGACGCTACTGGGCGCGCCTGATCGTGATAAGCTCCCGAGCCGTCTTAGCCGCCGGGCTGCGCCGATAGTCCGGTAGGCCGGTCAATTCGGCCAGAAGAGCGGCGGTCGGGAGGACTTTGGATGCGATCATGGCGTGTCGCGGGAATCAATTTCGACCACCTGCACATGGGCGACCTCCTCCGCGAAGTCCATGAGCATCCGCAGGCTGAGATTGTGGGGATCTGTCACGCCGACATTGAGAGAATGGCGGCCGCGCGCAAGGCCCTCGACATTCCCGACGACCGCGTATTCACCGACGTCGACCGCTGCATTCGCATGACCAAACCGGACTTGATCATCCTTTGTCCGGCGACCGCGGCGCACGCCGAATGGGTCGAGATGGTCGCGCCGTATCACATCGACATTCTTGTCGAAAAGCCATTTGCGGCGACGCTTGCCGATGCGGACCGGATGATCGCCGCCGCGGGGAAGGCCGGCATCCGCATGGCGATCAACTGGCCGCTCGCCTGGTATCCGAGCCATGTCACCGCCAAAAGGCTAGTGGACGAGGGGGTCATCGGCCGCGTCACCGAAGTTCACTATTATGACGGCAACCGTGGCCCGCTCTTTCACGTCGCCGACAAGATCGAGGTCAGTCCCAAGAGGGTCGCCGAGCAGAAACAGAACTCGTGGTGGTACAAGAAGGCCTTCGGCGGCGGAAGCCTGCTCGATTACCTGGGCTACGGCGTCACGCTTGGCAGCTGGTATCTCGGAGGGGGGGTTCCGACCGAGGTGACGACAGTCGTTGACCGCCCGGCCGGGCTGGAGGTCGACGAGCACTCAATCACGATCTGCCGCTACGAGGACGGCTTGTCCAAGTTTGAGACCCGGTGGGGCGCCTTCACCGATCCGTGGACGCTACAGCCCCAGCCGAAATGCGGCTTCGTGCTGGTCGGAACCGATGGCACGATCTCAAGCTACGACTACGAAGAAACGATCCGGTTGCAAACGCGAGCCCGGCCCGAGCAGCATGAGATCCCGGTTGATGTGCTCGCGTCGCCCCGCCGTCGTCCGATCGAATACATGCTTCACTGCAAGGAGACTGGGGAAGCGATCGCCGGCCCGCTCGATCCGAAGCTTGCGCGAATCGGCCAACGCATCGTTGACGCGGCCGTGCGCTCCGCGATCGAGAAGCGAACTGTGAGTCTCGATTCGTGACCGGCGACGGTCCGCCAGCCGTGGCCATCGATCAGGATCGCTACGCGCTGGTCACAGAAAAGGCTCAAGAAGCGGCTGCTCCGGATCTCCCCTACCGCCCCCGCGATCCGCGCGCGTACCGGCCAGGCATCGGACTCATCGGGGCCGGCGGGATCACCGTTTCCCATCTCGACGCCTACAAGCGGGCGGGCTATCGGGTCCTCGCCATCTCCAACCCGACCTTGGCGAAGGCCGCGGCGCGGCGCGACGCCTTCTATCCCGACGCCAAGATCTCTACGGATCACGAGGCGGTTCTGGCATGTCCCGGCGTTGAGGTCGTTGACATCGCAACCCATCCCGCTCAGCGAGTCGCGCTGATCGAAGCGGCGATCGACGCCGGCAAACACGTCCTGTCACAGAAGCCGTTCGTGCTCGATCTCGATATTGGTGAACGTCTTTGCGACCGCGCGGCCGAGAGGGGCGTGCGGCTCGCGGTCAACCAGAACGGGCGCTGGGCGCCGCACCTAGCCTATATGCGTGAAGCCGTCATCGCCGGCCTCATTGGCGAGGTGATCGGCGTCCACGTGGCGATTCACTGGGATCACACCTGGATCAAGGACACGGCTTTCGAACGGATCGACGACTTGATCTTCTACGACTTCGCCATCCACTGGTTCGATTTTGTCGCCTCGCTCGTTGGACGACGCGCGACCAGCGTCTTTGCCACGCGTGGCATCGCCGCGGGGCAGACCGTTCGCCCGCCGATGCTCGCCCAGGCGCTGGTCAACTTCGAAGGCGGTCAGGCGTCGCTCGTCTTTGACGCGCACACGCGCTATGGCCCGTTGGACGCCACCTTTGCCGCGGGAACGAAGGGCAGCCTGTCGAGCATCGGCCCGAACCTGCAGGAGCAGGCGGTGACGCTCTTTACCGAAGCCGGCGCCGCCCGTCCGGCGCTGACCGGCTCCTGGTTCAACGACGGCTTCCATGGGGCGATGGCGGAGCTCCTCTGCGCGATTGAAGAGAATCGCGAACCTTCCAACAACGGTCGAGACAACCTGCTGAGCCTGGCGCTGGCTTTCGCGGCGATTGACTCCTCGCGCACGAGCATAGCCCGTCCGGTCGGCAGCGTCCGTAGGCTCCCAGCGGCCCAGTAGGGCGCGATCTGGCGCGCACCGGCCCTCACTTTTGTCGTCAGGAAATTGCAGTGGTATAGGATTCGGGCCAGGATATCTGGCCAACCAACAACGAAGTGGGAGGAAAAATGAGACGCTTCAGTGGAATTGCCGCGCTGTCTTTGCTGGCCGCAGCAGGGGCGGCGGCGCCAGTTGGTGGCGCGAAAGCAGCCGATCAGTTCGTAATCGGGGTCTCCAACACGCATATCGGCAATAGCTGGCGTGAGGAATTCGTCTGCTCGATCAAAGCCGAAGCCCTCGCTTCGGGCTTGGTTTCGAAGGTCGTCCTGGCCAATCGCGAAGCCGGGCCATCCGAGCAAATCGCGGACCTGCGCACGCTGATTTCGGCCGGCGTCAACGCCATCATCATCAATCCGTCGGATGAGAAGGCGCTCAATGGCGTCATCAAGCAGGCGGCCGACAAGGGCATCGTCGTCGTCGCGGCGGACCAGCCGGTCAGCGCGCCGGAAGCCTATATCGTGACCGGAGACCAGGTGACCTACGCCAAGGTTGGCGCCAAGTGGCTGTTCGATCAGCTGAAGGGCAAGGGCGACGTCTACCAGATGCGCGGCATCGACGGCGCG
>Ga0335076_10004517_pt1 | contig 14089 bp, 13 predicted proteins | sample Lox_Sample_25_FD_206717 | JGI IMG/M metagenome (GOLD analysis project Ga0335076, IMG submission 206717) | Soil microbial communities from Loxahatchee National Wildlife Refuge, Florida, United States - Lox_Sample_2.5 | ecosystem: Environmental > Terrestrial > Soil > Wetlands | place: USA... | reverse complement strand
ACATCGTTTAGCTAAGAGCCAAGAGCTAATAGCTAAGAGCCGCTTCTTAGTACATATCTCCCATGCCGCCGCCGTGGCCACCGGGCATCGGAGCTCCCTTTTTCTCTTCCGGAATCTCCGAAATCAGCGCCTCGGTCGTCAGCATCAGTGAAGAGATCGAGCCGGCGTTCTGCAGCGCGGTCCGCACCACTTTCGTCGGATCGAGCACGCCCGCCTTGACCAGATCTTCGTACTCGTTGGTCAGAGCGTTGTAGCCGTAGTTGGGGTCCTTCGATTCCACGATCTTTCCGTGGACAATCGCGCCTTCTTCACCGGCGTTCTCGGCGATCATGCGCAGCGGCTCGGTCAGAGCGCGCTTCACAATGTTGAGGCCGATGTGCTCATCGCCTTCGAGTTTCAGTCTGTCGAGAGCGGCTACGCAGCGGGCCAGAGCCACGCCGCCGCCGGGGACAATTCCCTCTTCCACGGCCGCGCGGGTGGCGTGCATGGCATCTTCAACGCGAGCTTTCTTCTCTTTCATCTCGGTCTCAGTCGCCGCGCCCACTTTGATCACAGCCACACCGCCGACCAGCTTCGCCAACCGCTCCTGCAACTTCTCGCGGTCGTAGTCGCTGGTGGTCTTTTCGATCTGGCTGCGGATTTCCTTCACCCGGCCTTCGATCTCGTTGTGCTTGCCTTTGCCTTCGACCAGAGTGGTGTTGTCCTTATCCACCGTGATCTTCTTGGCCTGGCCGAGATCCTGGATCTGGACGTTCTCCAGCTTGATGCCGAGGTCTTCGGTGATGGCCTTGCCGCCGGTCAGGATTGCGATGTCCTGCAGCATGGCTTTGCGGCGGTCGCCGAAGCCCGGCGCCTTGACGGCGCAAACTTGCAGCGTGCCACGCAGTTTGTTGACGACCAACGTCGCGAGCGCCTCGCCCTCAACGTCTTCCGCGATCAGCAGGAGCGGCTTGCCGCCCTTGGCGATCTGTTCGAGCAGCGGGAGCAGGTCCTTCATCGAGCTGATCTTCTTTTCGTGGATCAGGATGTAGGCGTTCTCGAGCACAGCTTCCATGCGCTCGGGATCGGTGACGAAGTACGGCGAGAGATAGCCGCGGTCGAACTGCATGCCCTCGACCACGTCGAGCTGGGTCTCGAGCGTCTTCGACTCTTCCACCGTGATGACGCCATCCTTGCCGACTTTCTTCATGGCTTCGGCAATGATTTTTCCGATGGTCTCATCGTTGTTGGCGGAAATCGTGCCAACCTGGGCAATCATGTCGCCGGTGACGGGCTTGGAGAACTTATCCAGTTCGCCCTTTTCACGGTTGCCTTCTTTGTCGAGCTTGCCGCAAATGGTGGTAACGGCCTTCTCGATGCCGCGCTTGAGCGCCATCGGATTGGCGCCCGCCGCAACGGTTTTTACGCCTTCGCGATAGATGGCCTGGGCCAGAACGGTCGCAGTGGTGGTGCCGTCGCCGGCGACGTCGGAAGTCTTGCTGGCAACTTCACGCACCATCTGCGCGCCGGTGTTCTCGAGCGCATCTTTCAGTTCGATTTCCTTGGCTACGGTGACGCCGTCCTTGGTGATGGTCGGCGACCCGAATTTCTTTTCGATGACTACGTTGCGGCCCTTGGGGCCGAGAGTGACTTTCACAGCGTCCGCCAGAGCGTTGACGCCGCGGAGAATCGCTTGCCGCGACTCTTCTCCGTGTACGATCTGTTTTGCCATAATTCTCAATCTCCTCTTTAGCTGAAAAGTGTTTGCAGGTTTGGCCTGCGTGATTTATTGAGATTCTTCCCTTCGTTCAGGATGACGCCTGCGGGCTCGGACGCCCGCAAAACGGCGTCACTTGCGCGCTCCGGCAGTTTCTTTCTTGGTCGCGCCGGTGATAATCCCCAGCACTTCCTCTTCGCGCATGATGATGTAGTCTTCGCCATCCAGCTTGATTTCCGTGCCGGAATACTTGCCGAACAGAATGCGGTCGCCGTCTTTTACGTCGAGCGGACGAACCTTGCCGTCTTCGTTGATCTTGCCCTTGCCGACGGAAATGACTTCGCCCTCCTGGGGCTTGTCTTTCGCCGAGTCGGGGATGATGATGCCGCCACGGGTGGTTTCTGCTTCTTCCACGCGGCGCACCAGAATGCGGTCATGCAGTGGGGTGAATTTAGCCATACTTCGAGACTCCTTTCATTCGTCTTCGTTGAAGTTTGGTTTTAGATTGCAGACTGTTGATAGACAAACCAGACAAGCCAACCCCGAGGTTTAGTTCTAGACAACTGTTAGCACTCTGGTTTATCGAGTGCTAATTGTACGGTAGGGTGAGTTGACTGTCAAGCGCAAACCTCCTAGTAATTGTATAAATACTTTACCATCAATGCGATACGAATACCAACGAGCGATCTCTGCTGGCCCGCGCCCACCTGCTCTCGTTTCTCCACTTGATGATTCCTTCGAGCCGCTCTTAGAATTGGTGCGCCATGAAACAAGCGGTGGTTCTTTTCGCACTTGCAGCGCTGTTCGCGCTCGGCGGGTTCGCCCAGAACGACGAGGATAGCGCCACGCTCAATTTTCTTGTGATCAAGGATTACAACGGCAAGCCCATCCGCAACGCCGCTGTGGTCATGCACCCGGTGGGTAAGGACGGCAAACAGAAGCGCGGCGGGCCAGAGCTCAAGACGGATGCGGATGGCAAGGCCAATTACGATGGCGTGCCTTATGGCAAGTTGCGAGTGCAGGTGCTGGCGGACGGATTTCAGACCTTCGGCGCGGATTACGACATCAACAAGCCCACCATGGAGATCACCGTCAAATTGAAGCGGCCCGGAGAGCAGTATTCGATCTACGACGAGCACTCGGACCAGAACAAGAAGCCAGATCAGAAGCCGCAGTAGAAAGTCAGAATTTAGAAGTTAGAATGCAGAAGTAAGCACAACACGGATGAGAGTTTTCATTCTGACTTCTGACTCCTGCGCTTCGAGAATTTATGGACTATCTTCTTAAAACCGAGCCTTCGGAATATTCGTTCGCCGATCTACAACGCGATAAAACAACAATTTGGGATGGCGTGTCCAATCCTGTGGCGCTGAAAAATCTGCGCGGCATGAAACCCGGCGAGCGGCTGGTGATTTACGAGACCGCGGACCACAAAAGCGCTGTGGGCACGGCCAGCGTGGTTTCGGTAGACGACTCCGATGCCAGGAACCCGCAAGTGAAGATCAAGGTCGGCAAAGCTCTAGCCAAGCCAGTAACTCTCGCCGAGGTGAAGGCGAATAGGCTGTTTGCTGATTCTCCGTTAGTCAGGCAAGGCAGGTTGAGCGTCGTGCCACTCAATGCGGCACAGTACGGATTCCTGACCGGAGAGTGATCCTTCCCTTTCTTCGCTCCCGAACTTTCTATTGCAATCCCGATTGGGTAAGCTTCTCCGCGCAATAGGGAGTTGTCGCTCCCCCGGCCACGTGACAATTCCCGCCGTTTACCGCTCCCGGTGCCAGCGTGCTGAAGTAAATGTTGGCGCCGCCGTTGGCGCCGGTGAGCTGATTGTCAATGATGATGCCACTTGTCCCGCCCAAGGCAGCGGGGGCTTTCACGCAAGTGGAAGTCGGGGATGCGCCGCAAGTCGGGGCGGGCAGCCCGGCTGTGATGCTTGAAGATTCGACAAACCCGTCTGTGCTGCCAACACCAAAAAACATGCGATCCGTGGTGCCATCAAAAAACTCGCTCAACGGCGAACATTCATCCCCGGCAGTGCTGTTGATGACCCAGGTGCTGGAGCCGGTAGAGGTGATCACGTGGCTCGTTGCGTCGAACGGAAACCGGTACATCTCAGGATCCGCCGGCTTGCCGCCATTGTTTACGAACCCGCAGGCCATCATGTGCCCGGACGAAGTCCCATTCAGCCAGAAAGCATTGTCAAAAGTGCCCGCATGAACGTTCTTGCCAGTACAATCGCCGATTCCGCTGGCCGAACCCAGGTTGACCGTATTGGAGGTAGTAGCCAGGGTGGATGAAGTGAAATTAGCCGGGAGTTGGGTGATACTGCCTCCGATGTTCACAACGTTGCTGCATCCGGTAAACGTGAAGACCTGATTCACGGTGGGATTCGAAATGTCATTCACCACAATGGGCGGATCAACCACGGCCGTGCCAGCGCCCTGGTCGATCCAGCCGATCGCCACACGTGCGGCTGTCGTCTTCAGCGGAGCGGCCAAATTGACGGCATAGAGATATCCGTTTTCATCTCCGATGAAGATGCGGCCGGAGAAGACGTCCACGATCGGATCGGTCATCACCTTGCTGGTTAGACCAGTGCCAACAACCGTTACCGGCCAGTTGGTATCGTTCACAAGGGCCGGCGCCCCACCCCCGAAAACAGGGCTGATCTTATAAAGAATGCCATTGTCGAGGCCGACGTAGGCCGTGTCCGAGTTGTAATCAACCCAGACTGAAGACAAGGTATTTGTGGCGCCAGCGATGCTGAGGTCGGTCATGCAACCAGGGGTCGTCGGCTTGCCGCCCGTGCAGGTGGAAGTGGCGGTGGGGGCCAATACCGTACCGGTTTGTGAGGGTGGCGATGGAATGGGATTCGGCAGCACGAGCACGTGGAAATACGCATGGTTATTGGTGCTCTCCACAAAGGCAACTTTGGTGCCGTCCGTGGACAAACTGGGAGAGGTGCGAAGTTGACCGCCATGACTTGAGGCGCTATAGGCAAAAGCCACCCAGGGCGAGCCACTGTTGCACGGAGTCGGCGAAGCGCTGGTGTAGAGATTGTTGATTCCGACCAGATTAGCTTGGGTGCCCGAATTGACGGTTAGAGCAAAAACTACGTAGTCCTTGTTGCAATCTTCGGCACTGATGTTGAACTGATATTTCGCTGGATATTGGTTCTGCGGCACGAAGCCGTTCTCCAGCGAGACCGCCCAGTCAACCTTGAGCGGCGGCTTGCGCGGCAACACCACGATTCCGCGGCCGGCGTTTTGCCGCGCCACCATGCGGCGCACCAGGTTGTAAACATGGCGCGGCTCTCTTACTCCAGCCGCCAGCGCGGCTTCAGGGTCATCCCCGGTCATCACTGAGTAATGCGAACTCCAATCGATGGGAAGACCATAGTGAGGAGCGGTGGTTTCTGCATTAGGGTCGTCGTCATCGGCAGCGCTCCGCGCCGTCGTGGGACTGGCTACCACCAAAGACATCAACAGAACGATAACCGCGGATAAATTCTTGATTGATCGATATTGTGCCCGCATCATGAGATCACTCCTACCAGTTCCTGGCGGACAATCCCGCCTGGGATGAAACTGCAAATCGGGAACAGATGTTACAGACTTAGCTAGGGCAATGCTGGCGGTGCGTCGCCTATTGCAGCGCCGATTGAGTTAGCTGAACCGCACAGTACGGATTTGCTGTCCCTCCGATAACCTGGCAACTCTGCCCATTCACCGATCCGGGCGCTAGCGTGCCGAAATAGATGTTCGCTCCGCCGTTGGCGCCAAAGAGCTGATTGTCGATGATGATTCCACTGGTGCCGCCCAGGGCGCTGGGAGTTTGGACACAGGTGGAAGTCGGAGCATCCGTGCAATCAGGCGCCGGGAAAGTGCTCAGGTCGGAGGACTCAACAAATCCGTCGCTGCTGCCCACACCGAAAAACATGCGATCGGTCGTGCCGTCGAAAAATTCACTGAGCGGCGAACATTCGTCGCCCGGGGTGCTATCAATCACCCATGAATTCGTTCCCAGGGAGGTAACGTCATGGGTGACGCCGTCAAACGCGAACTCGTACATCTCTGGGTCCGAGGGAATTCCCCCGGCATTGACGAAGCCGCACGCGATGATGTGCCCGGATGCGCTTCCGTCGAGCCAAAATGCATTATCAAAAGTTCCGGCGTGGACGTTGCTGGTTGTGCAATCGCCGATTCCAGTTCCCGAGCCCAAGTTCACAGTGTTGGCATTGGTGGCCAGTGTGAATGAATCGAAGTTTGCCGGCAACTGGGTGATCGCGCCGCCAACGCCTAAGACCTGGCTGCATCCTGTAAAAGCGAAGACCTGGTTCGTGGTGGGATTCGAAATGTCATTCACAACAATGGGCGGATCAACCACGCCCGTCCCCGGCCCGTGATCGATCCAGCCAATTTCCACCGAGGCGGCCGCCGCTTGGGCCGGGCCGGATAAATTGACGGCATACAAAAAACCGTTCTCGTCTCCGAGAAAAATGCGGCCAGAGTCAACGTCTACAATAGGATCCGTCACCACCGTGCTGGTTCCCTGCGTAACCACGGTGACCGGCCAGTTCGTCGGATCATTGACCAGAGCCGGCGCTCCGCCGCCAAAAACGGGATTGATCTTGTACAACTTGCCGTCGTCTGTTCCGACATAGGCGGTATCGGAGTTGTAATCGATCCAAACCGATGAGAGCGTGTCAGTCGCCGAGGAAATTTGCAGCGTAGTCATGCAGCTGGGAGTGGTCGGCGTAGTGCACGAAGTCGGCGTCACCGGAAGCAAGACGGTGCCCGTCTGCGCAGGCGGAACCGGTATAGGGCTGGGCAGCGCGAGCACGTGAAAGTACGAGGCTGCCGGCGCCGTCGTACTCTCGACAAAGGCGACTTTGGTTCCGTCCACGGAAAGGGAGGGCGACGTCCCGATCTGGCCGCTCGGTTGGGTCACGGTGTTGTAGGCAAACGCAACCCATGGAGATCCTGCGTTGCAGGGCGTCGGCGTAGCGCTGGTGTAGAGGTTGTTGATCCCAACCAGATTGGCTTGCGTTCCGGCGTTAACCGTCAATGCGTAGACGACGTAGTCATTGTTGCAATCTTCGGCACCGACATTGAACTGATACTTCGCCGGATATTGGTTCTGGGGCACGAAACCGCTTTCGAGAGATACTGCCCAGTCAACATGAACCTGTTGCTGGTGCGGCGCGGCCTCCCTCTGCAGAGCATTTTCCACCGCAGCATTACGGCGGACCTGGTTGTAGACCTGGCGCGGATCCCTCATCGCGAAAGCCTGATCTGGGCCCGTCGCGACCAGGTAGTGGGAACTCCAATCGATTGGCAGACCGTAGTGAGCAGAAGGCGTCGGAGAGCTGGGCTGGTCATTGCTGGTGCCGGTGCTCTGCGTGCCACCGCACCGGACCAGAACCAATGTCAACGAGATGGCGGCTATGATCTGTGAAGCCCTAGCTGCCTGATGCTGTAGCTGTCTCATACGCCCACTCCTACTGCTGGCTGGCAAACGTCAACGCCAGGATGGAACTGCCCAAATTTGAAACTGAGCGCCGATCCAGATTTGAGGTTTCTAACTTCGTCCAGACCAGACGCTCGAAGTATCCAGGCACTTCGCCGGGCCTTGGCTCAGTTTACGGTGGTTTAGCGTGTTTCCAGCCCCGGGAAATGACTCTTTAGTGTCACTTTAGTAATCAAGGCGCTCTGGTTGTGCTGCCCAGGATTCTAATTTGCCGGGAATGGCGAGGGCTTGCAGATTTTGTAGAGGACCAGAAAGGCTACGAACTCTTGCGGTTAAATTGGCAGTGCTTCTGGGTCAGGCTTATCTTGCCGCAGGCCAGAGCCATGGTCTCAAAGACACGCTCGAAACGAAAGCTGGGCTTTTCATAGGGCTTCTTCGACTCTTGCGGCGGCTGAGCCTCGGATTTTCCGCTCGCGCTTGTGTCCTGGTCGGCCATGCGAACCCGGTCTCCTTGAAAGCTCTCGCCCCAAGCTCTAGGATGCCCGTTTGTGAATGGGGATTACAACACTTTCTACACGGCTGAACCTCGTTCATCAAGCCTCTGATGAGTCATTCGGTAGCGGCGAGAACTTTCTTCAACTCTCGGCGCAGGATCTTTCCGGAAGCGGTTTTAGGCACGGCATCCACAAAGTGGATCTCCCGCGGCTGTTTGTAATGCGTGAGCCGGTCCGCGACGAAGGCGCAGAGTTCCTCTTCGCGTTTTTTGCTCGAAGAGAAACCGTCACGCAAAACAACAAAGGCAACCGGAATTTCGCCCGCGGTTGCGTCCATCTTGCCCACGACCCCACATTCGCGCACCGACGGATGCTCCAACAGAACTGCTTCCACTTCAGCCGGAGCCACGGCAAAGCCTTTATACTTGATCATCTCCTTGCGGCGATCGAGTACGTAATAGAAATCACGCTCGTCGCGCTGCACGACGTCGCCCGACCAATACCACCCATCGCGAAGCGCGGCCGCGCTGGCTTGCGGTTCTTTCCAGTAGCCCAACATGAATTGCGGACCGCGCATGACCAGTTCGCCCGGTTCGCCGGCGGCGGCTTCGTTTTCTTCGGTATCGAGCACGCGGCAGTCGGTCTGCGCCAAAGGCTGGCCAATCGACTGCGGGCAGTAAAGTTCAGGCTCAAGAAAACCCAGGTGCGTAACCGGAGAAGCTTCGGTCATTCCGTAGCCCTGGCGGACAGGAATTCCTGTAAGCGCGGTGAAGCGCCGCGCCAGTTCAGGAGCCAGCGGCGCGGCTCCCGATTTCACCCAGCGCACACGGTGGTCTTTGGGAAATCGGCCTTGCTCGGCAGCAAGGCAAAACGCATTCAATGCAGGCGGCGCGGCCGGCATCATGGTCACGCCGTGTTGGGAAATGAGATCAGCGGCCAGCTCGGCGTGAAAGCGGGGCATCAACACCAGCGTTCCGCCAAGCGTGAGCATCGGATTAAGGGCCACATTTAATCCATAAATGTGGTACAGGGGAAGAAAACACAGGAGCACATCGGCGGCGGAGAGATCGCTGGCGCGCGGGCCGAGAAGTTGAAAGATGTTCGCGACCAGATTTGTGTGGCTGAGCATTACTCCCTTGGGCAACCCGGTCGTGCCGCTGGAGTAAGGAAGCGCGGCCAAAGTCTGCTCGGGAGACGTCTCAGGCTTTGGCGAGGATGCAGTGACAAGACGCAGCAGGTGGCTAAACGGCTCGGCGCCGGTAACGATCTGGCGGGTGCAGTAAACGCGGCGCAAATTCGGCAAGCCCGAAAGATGGATGCCGTCGATATTGGGGCCATCGGTGATCAAAATTGCAGCTTCCGAATTTCCCAGCTGATAGCGAACCTCCCTTTCCTTATAAGTCGGATTCAGCAGAGTCGGGATCGCGCCAGCCAGGGTTGCGGCATGGTAGGCGGCGCAGAATTCCCACGAATTTGCCAGGAAGATGGCGACGATCTCACCGGGCTTCAGACCAGCAGCGATGAATCCCCGGGCGAGCGATTGGACAATCTCGCCGTATTCCGCATAGGAAAACCTGCGGTTGCAGGACGGGTCGATGATCGCGGTCTTGGAGGCGAATCGCCGGCAGCTTTCGAGAATCAGATCATGCAGAAAATGCCCGGCCGGGTCGGCATATAGCTGCGTACGCAACAGCATGGCAGGTGATTGTAGCCGAAGTATTGCGTTCGGCGCGCCTCCTGGCAATCGTTGAGAAGGGCGCCGAGTTCCACTCGCCAAATGACGCGCCACGGCAGCTCAGTTCAGCGACTGAGGGAAGTGGCCTTCCAACGGGATCTGCTCACGTGATGAGCCTTAGCTGGCTAGCTTGCGCAGAAACTCGTGTTCGTCCATACGATATTTGAAGGCTTTGTGGCCGTCGATGAAAACCACGGGAACTTCGTCGGTGAATTGGCGGCGTAGTTGATCGTCGGCGTCGACGTCCACTTCGTGCCAGGTGAAGCCGCCGCGGCGGTGCAACTTGTGCAGCGTTTCCTTAACCAGCTCGCAAAGATGGCAGCCTTTGCGTGAATAGAGGACGACCTTTCGGGGGGCAGGCATTGGCGGCAGTTTAGCAAGTTAGATGTGCGTTTGCCAGCCTTGCTCTGGAGGCTGGCTCACGCATGCGGCGTTCCGAATAGATGAAAAAAGCCTCCATGTCAGTCGTTCTCTTTGAGCACAACCGAGACAATCTTCCACTCTCCGTTCCACTTGGCGAGCGTCATGTAGTCGACCCAATGCGAAGTCACGAGCTTAGCGGACGCCATATCTCGTGATACGTCGAGGACCGTGATTTGTTCAGTTTGCTCGGACTTTGGCAGGTCTGCAGGCCCTTGTGAGCGCACATCCTGCACCATCTGCAAACCAGTTTTCTCCGTCATCCTGAGATTTCCATTCAGCGTGCTAATCACATGTTTCAGGTAATGGGGGTGCAGCGTCTTCTCCATGCGAGCGGCGTCGCCAGCATAGTAGCTTTCGATGTAGTCAGTGACTGTGGCGCACACAGCCGCTGATTCGTTGTGGGAGTTGTTAACTTCACGCGCAGTGGCCGCGAAGTTGATGATGAGCAGTGAAAGTAGGCAGAAACCCAGCGCGAAACGGTTCATTTTCAACCTCTCCCTTGAATTTGCCAGACGCAGAATTATGCCGCGGGCAGATTAGCTGCACAATAGACACTAAAGGGCGTGTCTATTTGGAGGCCCGACTCCAGCCGGAGTATTGCTCTTGTAGCGCCAATCACGGTTCAGCGTGAGACTGTTCTAATAGCCCTCCTGCTTATTCACCAGCCCGAGCAGTGTCTCCCCAGCCAGATAGCGCCGCAGATTTTCCGAGAACAACGCGTAGTGGCGATCCCAGAGCTTTTCCGTCAAGCCGGCCGTATGCGGCGTGATCAGAACATTATCTAAATCCCAATACGGAGAGTCCGCAGGAAGCGGTTCATCCACGAAGACATCCAAGGCAGCGCCGGCAATCTGGCGGCCGCGCAGTGCTTCGACCAGACTTTTGTCATCAATGAGCGGACCGCGGCCCACATTGATCAAGTGAGCATCGGGCTTCATCGCCGCGAGTCGTTGTGCGTTGATCAGCCCGCGCGTGGCAGGCGTGGTTGGCGCGGCGAGGACAACGTAGTCCGATTGCGACAACATCTCGTCGAGCTGCGCAGTCGGATAAATCCGGGCGACATTCTCAGGCCTTCCCTTCTCCGGATGCTCGCGCACGGCGATCACTCGCATGCCTAAGCCGGCCGCATGGCGGGCGACTTCCCGTCCGATGCTGCCCAGGCCCACCAAACCAAGCGTCGCGCCCGCAAGTTCTCGCGGCGGCGGGTGCGACTCCCAAATCGCTTTCTGTCCCCATACATGTTGCGATTGCAGCCGCACCGCCTGCGGAATGCGTTTCGCCAGGGCAAAGATCAAGCCCATGACGTGCTCGGCGACCACAGGGCCGTGCACGTCGCGGGCGTTGGTCAAAATTATTTCGTTGTCGACCAGCTCTGGAAAAATCAGTTGATGCACCGCGGCGGCGGGCGAGTGTACCCAGCGGAGCGCGCGGCCAATTTTGACCTGCTCGGGGCGCAGCGACCAGGTCATCACGACTTCGGTATCGGGAATTTGCGCGTCGAGTTCCTTATAGCCCTTTAGATGGACGACGTTCACACCCGGGAAGCTAGCGCGCAGCCGGTCGGCGAATGAGTCCGGGATCATCCAGAGATCGAAAGAATGATGGCTGACGAGAAGAATTTTCATTTCGTTCTTAACTCTGTGTACCTCTGTGCCCTCTATGGTTAGGTTTTCACTAAGGGAACCCGCAAATCGTGACCGGTCATTTCTTTTGGCTCTTCCAGGCCCAGCATTCCGATGATCGTCGGGGAAATATCGCGGAGCGAGCCGTCAGGTTTCAGCGTGAATTGCTTCGCGTTTTCTGCGACTACGATGAAGGGAACGGGCTTGGTGGTATGCGCGGTATGTGGACCGCCGGTAGCGGGGTCGATCATCATTTCGGCGTTGCCGTGGTCGGCGGTGATGAGCATAGCTCCGCCCTTGGCGCGCACCGCGGGTTCGATGCGGGCGAGACACGCGTCCACCGTTTCGACGGCTTTGACCGTGGGCTCGATCTTGCCCGAGTGGCCAACCATATCGGCGTTGGCGAAATTAACAATGATCACATCGAACGCGCTATCGTTGACTGCCTTCACCACGGCATCGGCGATGCCCGCGGCGCTCATCTCTGGCTTTAGATCATAAGTAGCGACTTTGGGCGAGGGCACAAGAACGCGATCTTCACCCGGGAACGGCTGTTCAACACCTCCGTTGAAAAAATAAGTGACGTGCGCGTATTTCTCCGTCTCGGCCACGCGCAGATTGCGCATGTTGGCCTGCGCCATCACATTGGCCAGAATGTTCTGCAGCGATTCCGGCGGAATCACGACGGGAAGCGAGAACATTTTGTCGTAGCGTGTCATGCAAACGTAATGCAGGTTTTTGGGCACACGATCGCGCGGAATTGTGTTGTCCAGGTCTTCAGCGCCCGGCAGGTCGCGGCCAGCCTGATCGTTGAGTCCGCTGTTGCGGGCAAGAGCGCGGGTGATTTGCCGCACGCGATCGGCGCGGAAATTAAAGCAGATGCAGGAATCTTCATCGCGAATGGTGGCCAGCGGCTCGCCGCGATTGTCCACGCAGACAAAGGGTACGATGAATTCGTCGGTTGTGCCTTTGTTGTAGGAATCTTTCACGCCCTGCACCGGGTCAACGTATTTGCCAGCTTCGCCATCGCCATAAACCATGGCGTTGAAGGCTTTGGCGATGCGCTCCCAGCGGCGGTCGCGGTCCATGGCGTAGTAGCGACCGTTCACGCTGGCGATCTTGCCGGAATTGTATTCACGCATCTTCTGCTGAAGCTGTTCCAGATATCCCGCGCCGCTGGTGGGCAAGGTGTCGCGGCCGTCCATGAAAGCGTGAACCAAGACTCGGTCAACGCCTTGCTGCTTGGCCATTTTGAGCAGGGCGTAAAGATGAGTCTGGTAAGAATGCACCCCGCCGTCGGAGCACAGGCCGAAGAGATGCAGCCTCCGGCCGCCGGAGCGCGCATTTTTCATTGCCGCAACCAGAACGGGATGCGAGAAAAATTCGCCATTCTGGATCATCAGCTCGATGCGCGTGCTGTCCATGTGCACAATGCGCCCCGCGCCAATGTTGAGATGGCCGACTTCGCTATTGCCCATCTGGCCATCGGGCAGGCCGACGAATTTGCCGCTGGTGTGAATCAGCGTGTTGGGATACTCGCGCAATAGCCGGTCATACGTGGGCTTGCACGCCAGGGCGATCGCGTTGGCCTTGGTTTCGGCGCGGTATCCCCAGCCATCGAGGATGATGAGGACGAGCGGTTTAGGACGCAAGATCGGCTCCTGGCTTTGGCTCTTGGTTCTTGGTTTACGGAGGCTTGAATCAGCCTATTGAGAATAACAGGCGACCAGCAGAAATAGGGCTCAGGTTGGCCTTATACTCTCGTGCTGGAGAAACTCATGCCCATAAACGAACTCTTATTGCCTGAATTCGAAGAAGAAATGAAAAAGACTCGCGCCATGCTGGAGCGCGTTCCCTTCGACAAGCCCGACTTCGCGCCGCACCCGAAATCCATGATTCTGGGCAAACTGGCGCCGCACGTGGCCGAGCTGCCCGGTTTCGGCGTCACGGTTATGACCATGCCCGAACTGGATTTTGGCGCCGGAGGAGGCCCGCAGCTTGCTGACCGTTTGGCTCTGACCATTTGTCACCCAAATGTTGGCGCCGTCAAAGGTCGCATCCCAGGGAGAGACACCCACGGGGAATGTCCCCAGGTTGGTCCCGTCGGAGGCACGCAGCTTGGTCACGCTATTGCCCTCCTTGTTGACCACCCAGATATTGGCGCCATCAAAGGCCACACCAAACGGACCCTCGCCCACAGGAAATGTCCCTTGGTGAGTGCCGTCTGACGCTCGCAGCTTGCTGACCGTGTTGTCGTTGTAGTTCGTCACCCACATGTTGGCCCCGTCAAAAGCGACGCCTTCAGGGTGATGACCGACGGAATAGCTGGTCGTCAGGTTGGCGGGATACCACCTCAGCAGCGCGACCGCCTTGGGATTGAGCGGCTCCTGCTGCGCCAGCATCGGCAAGGCCAGCAGCAACACCGCTATCAAGCTCCATGCTTGGCAATGAATTCTTTTCATGACACCACTCCTTATCGAATGGCACGGACGAATCTGCCGGCCCGTCCAGCTGGATCTCCATCTCGTCTGTCGGCGATCCCAGATTCGCGTCCAAAGGAAGAACGCGAACCTGGGGTACCGGCCAGGTGCGGCTACATTTTCGAGACAGTCCCGTCGCCCTTGTTCCCTACCCAAATGTTGGCTCCGTCAAA
>Ga0335076_10004516_pt1 | contig 14089 bp, 10 predicted proteins | sample Lox_Sample_25_FD_206717 | JGI IMG/M metagenome (GOLD analysis project Ga0335076, IMG submission 206717) | Soil microbial communities from Loxahatchee National Wildlife Refuge, Florida, United States - Lox_Sample_2.5 | ecosystem: Environmental > Terrestrial > Soil > Wetlands | place: USA... | reverse complement strand
GTTCTCCATTGCCGGAGACAAGATGACGAGTTCGTCTTTCAATCAGTTGTTCGGCTTCGGCTATCCCACTTATCAGGCGCAACTATCGTTGAGCCTGCCAATACGAAACCGTGCGGCAAAGGCCGAGATGGGAAACGCACTGGTGTCCCGGCATAATGACCTCTATGGCCAGCGTCAGATTCAGGAACAAGTCACGCTCGACGTGAACAACGCAGTTCATCAGCTGGAGCAGACGAAGCTAAGCATCGTCGCCGCGAAAGAAGCATTGGACTTAGCGAAGAAAACAATGGCGGCCGAGCAACGCAAATATGAACTGGGATCAGGAACGATCTTCCTCGTGCTCGAAGCACAAACAGAAGTCGCGGATGCCGAGCAAAGCTTGTTACAGGCCGAGGTGGGGTATCAGATCGCGATCGCCGGACTCGACCACGCGACCGGCGAATTACTGCAACCCTACAACGTGCAGATCGCCGGCCTCACGCATTGAGGGCACGACCATATCTTCCCTGTCGCGGGCAAAGGCATTAGTATGGAAGCAGCCCGTGCGAAAGTGGCGGAATTGGCAGACGCACCAGACTTAGGATCTGGCGGGTAAAACCGTGGGGGTTCGAGTCCCCCCTTTCGCACCATAGCTTTTATCTGCAATTACTTAGGGTCAATTACCTTCGTTCCCTACCACGTTCCGACCATTTGCATGAGACTTGCCAGCCATGAAGCTTCATCCCCAAAAGGGGGAACCATGGCGAACAGTAAAAATCTGTTACTCACGGTTCGTGGCAGTAGTTTCGAAGATGCCAAGAAAAACATTGGCAGGTGAATTACAGGTACATATTGAAAAACTCCTGCGTGAGTATCCTAGGAGAACTGCGCAGCGAGTCGCGTGACACTTTTTGTGCCTTCACTTAGCGAGAAAGCAGTTCTCCAAGAAATGTTTTGGTCAGGGTTACGTTTCTTAAGACGGATGCTGGGAGCGAGCTACTGGCGGCTGTGACCGCACGTGCTTCGGGGCGAGCAGTTCGTGGGTAGCGGATTTGCGAGCCACGATGTCACCGGAGCTTTAGACGCAGGAACCGCAAGCAGCTAACCAAGATATACGAACGTGGATGTTCTGTGCTGATATTTTGGGTAGCGTTCCTAGCGAGATGGGCCGGAACATCCTCCCACGAATCTGTATAGTGCACTCAGTCGTTCACTCCCGCTAAAAGACGACTTTATCCTGACTCTTTCTCGAAGGTCGAGCTACCCTGTCGGCCAAAATCACCGCACCCTCCACGGGAGCACCTGTCACGAGCACGGTCAACTCCCTCTCAGGAACGGTGAACTCGGAGAAGCCGCAATGCAAACAGACCGCAAGCTGTGGAAACATCCAGACTGTGGGCTTGTCCAAACCCTTCAGTCCGGGGAAATGGACGGCAATCTCGCCGTTGAACGTGCTCTGATTGTCAGACTGGCATCTCTTACAGGTCATGGCGAGTCCTCACTTCAAAATAAGCGACTTATTCCCAAATGCTACGGCTGGCATCCATCGTCCGACTGTTCGAAATTGATCACTTTCCGCTGTTCTCAGATTGGCGTCGGTAATTTAGTCGCCACGAGCACCGCCAATAGAGTGGCTGTGTTGCGAACGCTTCCAGCAATCGCCATCAGTGCTTCCGTTATGGGGACGTGCTGTCCCGCCAGTCCCTCTAATCGTCCGGCCAAATAGCAAATTTCGCTGGGTGACCCGATTCCCTTACTTCGGTCCGTGCCGGCGGACTGCGCAGCCCGCCTAGTAGTTCTCCCAGTAGTTGCTGGCTGCTTTCCACTGCTACTCTCCAAAAACTTCTTCGGACGAAAGGAGCATCATGATCAGACGCAACTTGTGCTTCGCCTCTTTGATTTTCATTTCGTGTTTCGTGCTTCCACACGAGGCCTCATCTCAAGAGGCCACACCTCACATTACTGCCCGGCCGGTGGCCGACGATTCCCCGTCCATCACGGATGAAGATATCCAGATGTTGCGCAAGGATATTCGTTCGCAGAGGAAACAAATCATTGCCGCCAACATGAAGCTATCCGAGTCGGAGGCTGAAAAATTCTGGCCGGTCTATGAGCAATACATCTCCGACCTCGTGAAGCTCAATGGAGCGAAGTATGCGCTAATCAAGCAGTACATCCAGTCTCAAGGTGCTCTCAGCGATACCGAGGCCTCCAGCGCTGTAAACCAGTGGGTGAACGTCGACGAATCCGTAGCCGAGTTGAGAAAGAAATATATTCCTTTGTTCGGCAAGGTCCTTTCGCCTAAGAGCACAGCACTGTTCTACCAGTTGGATCGGCGTGTTCAGTTGATGATTGATCTGCAACTGGCGTCCTCTATCCCTATGATCGAACCGTAGTCCGATCGCTGAGTGGTAGGGCATTGTGATTAAAACCTTCGTGAAGGGTGTGGGGTTTCATTGATCGCGTCGCTGCAAAAAGTCACCCGAACCAATCAGTTTGAGAATGTACCGGGTCAGAACATCCGTGTTCTTCCTCCAAGGCCGGATATATCACTGCATCGCTCGTAAGCCGTCGAACTCAATCCTCAACGATGTTGAAATGTGAATCGAGACAATTCTTGTTCGGTCATCGAAACTGGCAAATGTCACAGTTCAAGCCGGATTCCGGCACCGCTAACTTTGTAGACACGGCGGAGGTCGCGATGTGCGCGGGTTGATGGGTTTAGCGATCCTGGCGGTCTGTTGCGCCGCGCTTCACGGACAAGAATCATCCGATAAGGAGCTTGGCAGCACTGGGTCCAATGCTTTTGGTGGAAATATTGGGATTGGATTTACAGCAAGAGTAGCGGAAGAGCCGTACAGGCTCTATGTCGAAACTCGTTATCACTACGCGCCCACTCGGAACATCAGTACCGAGCTAGTCACCGTTGGGGTCGGAATCCGTTACTAGTTGGCTTGGGAAGACTGTTTGGTTCGCTGATCCAGATCAGAGAGATATTTTCTTACCATGGCTGCATCGCTCGGATTGCCGGCAAACTTCAGATACTCGCGCAATTGAGCAGCTTCCGCGACCCGATCACCCTTCGCTTCATAAATCTGAGCGAGCAGGAAATGAACGCGAGGGTCGGTGTTGCTCTTGTCGATTTCCGCTGCCCGCAACGCGCTTTTTTCCGCCTGGGGCAAATCGCGCAGATGGAGGTTCGCGGCCGCATTGTAGTCGTAGGCTGCCGCCACTGTCGTGTGGTCAATTTCCAGGGCGCGAATGCTCAGCGCCAGGACTTTTTCCCAGTTCTCTGAGCGAGCAGCAACATCGGCCAAGCAAAGGTACGCGGGCAGGTAGCTGACGTCATTGGCTATCGGCTGAGAACAGGCATCCCCGGCCTCTTTGTTCCTCTGTTGCGCTTCCAGGAGCTGGCCCAATACGACCCAGGCAGCCGAGTATTTCGGCGATTGCTTCACCGCTTTCCGCAGGTGGCTCTCTGCCTCGACAATCTTGTTGTTTCGCACGGCCACACAGCCATCTCTATATTCTCTGCGAGCCTTTGCTGGAAGCTGCAAATCTGCGACGCCCACCGTAGCAGGAAGCAAGCCGTTAAGCGGAGGAAGAAAGCAGTTGTTTCCCTCTGCGATTTTGGAGGAGACAGGATCGTTATTACTACGCTGGATCAGCTCATTCTGGTCCCAAGGATCCATCTGCGTCGGGAAGGTATCGGGCTGCGAAGGTGTGGTCGTCTGAGACTGCGGCTTAACTGGAGACTGAGACGGATTCGGATGAGCCCCCGATCCTTGCTGAGCAAACGCAGACATGACACTGAGCATCAACCATGCTGCCCACGATGACTTCAGCAGCGAGCGGCCGAGTGGCTTCATAGGCTCTCCGATGCGGCGCCACCTCATATTAATCCATGCCGCCAAGTCTCTGAAGAATGCACGTAAACGTGAACGCTCGAGTTTCTGTCCAACTCGGCATTCTGTCCTATGGCTATCCCTGTTCTACCGGCATCTCGCCAATCTCGCCCGTTTGAAGCTAAGGTTACCGTGATTACTACTGGGCTATTACGGAATTGTCATTGATGCTCATGCTCGACAATCGCTAACATTGGCGGGGGCGTTGCTCGTGTAAAATAATCGAAATTTCCCCCGCTCGGGTTCTACCCTGGTTTCTACAAGTCCAAAAGTTTTTGGAGGTGCAATGCGCCGTCGTGTAGTTGTGTTTCTCCTTTGTGTCTTCGTGTTTTTCATGGCGCATGAAGTATGGGCTTCTACCCTGAATTTTGCCGTTCCGGTGAGATACTCGCCCGGCGGAAATGGCCCAAATGGAGCCGTCGTTGCAGACTTGAATGGCGACGGGAAACTGGACGTTGTTGTATCGGACTGGTGCGTGAATAACACAGTTCCCTGCCCAAATGGCGCTGTCGGTGTATTGCTGGGCAACGGCGACGGAACCTTACGCGCGGCGGTCACCTACAACTCTGGCGGAATTTATGCCACCGGCCTTGCCGTCGGAGATCTCAATGGCGACGGCAAGCCTGACATTGTCGTTGTGAACTGCGGAAACGCGTCTGGAAACCAGTGCGTGGGCTCGGGCGGCAATGCCGGCATTTTGTTTGGGAACGGTGATGGGACGTTCCAACCCGCGGTCACGATCACGCTGGGCGGTGGTGGTTACGGAGCGATCGCTGCTGCCATAGCGGATGTCAATGGCGATGGCAAGAGTGATTTGGTGGTTGCGGGCGATTGCGCTACCGGCGGATGCGGCGGCGTATTTCTCGGCAATGGCAACGGAACATTCCAACCAGAAATTCCTTTCGGCTCGGCTGGCCTGATTGCGTTCTCTTTGGCCGTGGGTGATGTAAACGGAGACGGAAAGCTTGATGCCGTGATCGGAAACCAATGCGCTCAGTCACTGTGCAATTCGAGCACAGTTGGAGTAGCGCTGGGCAACGGCGATGGAACCTTCCAGCCGGCTGTGGCCTACAATTCTGGCGGAATTTACCCTGACGGCGTCGCCATCGCGGACCTCGGCAACGGAAAAGCAGACATCGTCGTCGCGAACAGCAGTACGAGCACCACCATCAATCAAGGTGATGTCGGCGTGCTAATCGGCAATGGCGACGGCACATTCCAGCCTGTCGTGGCTTATCCTGCGAGCTTGTTTGGCGCAGCCGCGATCAAGGTCGCTGACATGGACGGCGATGGCAAGCTCGACGTTATCGTGGTGAACTGCTCTGCGACCAGCGGCAGCTGTCAGGGTGGTAACGGTGACGTCGGAATCTTGTTAGGCAACGGCGACGGAACCCTAAAGCCTGTCGTAACTTTTCCTCCGGGGGGAAGCGCGCCCTATGCAGTGGCGATCGGAGATCTGAACGGCGATAGCAAACCCGACATCGTCACCGGAAATTGTATCGGCGCGTCGTGTGGCCAGGGGCCGGGCAGCGTAGGAGTACTCCTGAACACGAGCCGAGGAAATAGCACGACGGGCCTTACATCTTCGCCAAATCCGTCGAACTTCGGGCAGACTGTGACGTTCACGGCCACCGTCAACCCATCAGCATTCGCAGCGTTACCAACGGGAAATGTTACCTTCTTCGATGGAAGCACGAACATCGGAAGCGGTTCTCTCAACAGTCATGCCGTAGCGACGTTTAATATCTCTACGCTTTCAATCGGGGCGCACAGCGTGAAGGCGACATACAACGGTGACTCCAACTATGTGACCAGCACGTCTTCGCCTACAGTCCAGCTCGTGCAGGGCCCGATCGTGCAGCTTTCTCCAACAAGTCTCAATTTCGGAAACCAGCCAGTCGGAACCACGAGCGCGGCGAAGACGGTCACCCTGACGAATATCGGCTCTGGAGTTCTGACCATTGCAGGCGCAAGCATCACCGGGCCATTTACGATCACAACGACCTGTACGACTACGCTCAATCCAGGCGCGAGTTGCAGTGCGTATGTGAGTTTTAAGCCGACGAAGATCGGTGCGGCGAGCGGCACGATTTCCATCACTGATAACGCGCCGCAGAGCCCGCAAACCGTGGCACTCAGCGGCACCGGCACATCTGTGCAACTCAATCCCGCGAGCGTTAATTTCGGTAATTACGCTGTTGGCACAACAAGCCCTCGCAAGCTGATCACGCTGACCAACAAAGGCAGCGTCGCGTTGAACATTTCGGGAATCACGATCACCGGGCTGAACGCCGGCGATTTCACTCAAATCAACAACTGTGGGACGAGCCTGGCAGCCGGAGCCAGTTGTTCTCTTGGTGTGAACTTCAGGCCGTCAGCGGTGGGCTCTCGTTCTGCAAATCTCTCTGTGAGCCACGATGGCGGTGGAAGCCCGCAGATGCTCGCCCTGCTTGGAACAGGAACGTAGAACGTTTTTCGTCGAGCACGAGTTCACGCTGGCAACGAGAAATAAAACACCGACCCGCGCCCAAGCTGGCTCGTGACGCCGATTGTGCCGCTATGAAGCTCTACGATCGCTCTGGCGATCGCCAATCCCATGCCTGTGCCCTTGACCGTGACCCTCTGATTGCGGCCTCGATAAAACTTCTCGAAGATCATCGATTGCTCAATGTCATCGATGCCAGCGCCGTGATCCGCGATGCTGGTGACTATGCTCTGATCGCGCAGCTCAGCCGTGATGTGAATGACGGTGCCGACCGGCGAATATTTGGCCGCATTGTCGAGTAACTGAACCAGCACTTCAACGATTCGATCCAAATCCATCTTGAAGGCTGGTAAGTTCGGAGGAATTGTTCTCTCGACAGTGTACTTGTCGAGTGTGTTCTTCAGTTGTTGAAGCGCTTTGTCGATCGCTTCGCCGATCGGGTGCGGCTCAAGGTGAAGCTCAACCTTCCTGGCGTCTAATTGGGCAACTTCGCTCGCCTCTCCGACGATTCTGTCCAATCGATCGCTTTCCTCGTTGATGACCGCGGCCAAGTCCTTTAACTGCGGCTTGTCGAGTTCGACTTCATCGAGCAAAGTTTGGGCGGAAGCCTTGATGGCGGTAAGCGGAGTTCGAAACTCATGCGTGACCGAATCGAGAAGAAGGGCTCGCAATCGGTCACTTTCGCGCGCAGCCTCTGCCTTGCTCAATTGCTCGAATGTTGTGGCTCGCTCGATCGCTGTTGCGATCAAACTTCCTACAGCTTCCAATGTCTCTCGTGAAACTTCGCTGCCGACTACGGCGAACGATCCAATCGAGCGCACTCCCATCCTCATTGGCATGAACCGAATGTGCTGTTCTCGATCGAAAACAGGCTCACCACGTCCGCTGACAGCTCTTAGCTGCTCTACAGGCACTTGCGCCTGCAGACTGATATCGGAGTAATAAACTTTTCCTTTGTTTTCTAGGAACAATGCGGCTCCCGTGGCCTGAAAGATCTCAGTCACGTAAGCCGGCAGTTTGTTGAGAAGTTCGAAGACATTTTCCGTAACTAACACCTGCTGGGTTAAAGCGTAGAGACGCTCGACTTCGCGGCGGCGTTGGTTCGCTTCCTCTGTCCTTCGGCGCGCGCGCTCCGACAGTTGACTACCGATGACAGCAGTCGCAAGAAACGCAGTGAGAGCAATCCAGTTTTGCGGATCGGATATAACTAGAGTGAACAACGGCGGCAAAAAAAAGAAGTTGTAGAGAAGCGACGCGGCTAGCGACATATAGATGGCCTGTTGCAGTCCCCACGTCGCGGATACCACAAGAATGGCGAATAGAAATACAAACCCTACCGTTGTCGGATTGTGGTGGAAGAAACGAAAGCAGAACCACGTGATAAAAATATCCAGGACCGACACAACTACATAGCGCACGATCTGCTGGACGGTCCTTTTCACAGCGAGATTGTAGACGATTCGACAATCTGTTGGGCGAAAGCGAGAATAAGCCTGATGACGAAGACTCCAGAACAATGGCTGGAAGAGGCCGCCCCTGAAAAGAAGGGCACGATCTTTAAGCTATTCCTCGGATATGCTCCCGGCGTGGGGAAAACCTACAACATGTTAAGCGAGGGTATCCGCCGGGCAAGTCGTGGGGAAGATGTTGTCGTTGGAATTGTCGAAACTCACGGGCGCAAAGGCGTCGCTGAACTCGCCGCCCGGATCGATCATGTGCCGCGCCGGAGGCTGAACTACAAGGGGGCATCGTTCGAAGAGATGGATGTCGATGCCATCGTCGCGCGTAAACCACAAGTCGCCTTAATCGACGAACTGGCGCACACCAACATCGACGGAAGCAAGCACCGCAAAAGATATGAAGATGTATTCGACATCTTGAAGGCAGGTATCGATGTGCTCTCGACGGTTAACGTGCAGCATGTCGAGAGCTTGACGCCGCTGGTTCAGCAAATCACCGGTGTTCCCGTGCGGGAGACCATTCCAGACTGGGTTATGCAGCGAGTCAATGAGATTGTGCTTGTCGACCTGACTCCTGAAGCGCTGCAGACGCGCATGCGCCGTGGTGACATTTATCCGACCGATCGAGCAGAGCGTGCGCTGGGAAATTTCTTTCGTCCGGCGAACCTCATGTCCCTGCGCGAACTAGCTCTGGAACAAGTCACCCGCGCGGTGGATCGCAGCCTCGAATCCTATTTGGAGAAGGAAGGATCAGAGCAGCCGACGGTTCGCGAAAGCATCGCAGTATGTACCAGTTCGAATCCGGCGGGGCAATACTTGATCGCCCGTGCCGCGCGAATGGCTCAGCGCATTAGTGCTGAATTCTACGTGATCTACGTGGATATCGGCATGGATGAGAGTCCCGAAAATCAGCGCACCTTGGCGCAAAATCTGCGCTTTGCTGAAGGTCTCGGTGCAAAACTCATCCGCGCAAAAGGCAAAACAGTCGCTGCGGAAGTCGCGAAGATAGTTCGCGAGCGCCACATCACGCAGGTAGTTTTTGGCCGTTCTGCCCAATCAGGGTGGAGACGATATCTGTACCTTTCCGCAATCCACAAATTTCTGCGTGATACCCCCAACATTGATGTGCACATCGTGACGCAAGAGGTAAAGTAGGCGTAAAGTAACGTTCAATGGGCGGCCCGGAGAAATCTAAAATCCTGGTTGTGGACGATGAAGCGCAGATCGCCCGCGTGCTGAAAACAACTCTTTCCGCACGTGGCTACACGATTCGCACCGCAGTGGATGGAGATGACGCGTTGCTCGTGATGAAATCATGGACTCCTGACCTCGTCATCACTGACTTACGGATGCCGAATGTCGATGGCGTCGAGCTTTGCCGCCTTATTCGTAAGAATTCGGCTGTTCCCATCATCGTTCTTTCCGTACGCAACGAGGAGAAAAATAAGGTCGAAGCCCTCGATTCTGGCGCTGACGATTACGTCACCAAGCCGTTCAGCCGGGATGAATTGCTGGCACGCGTGCGCGCGGCGCTGCGCCGCGCCTCCCTGCAGCAGGAGCCCGAGTCAGACCTCATTGAAATCGGCCATTTTCGTATTGACGCCCAGAATCACAGTCTTCATGTGAAGGGCCACGAGATCCGCTTGACGCCGAAGGAATTCGATGTCCTAGTGTATCTCGCCCGTCATCCGGATAAAGTAGTTACTCACCGCTCTCTCCTGGCCGCGGTATGGGGCGACACCAGTATCGGGCAGCCTGAATATCTTCGGGTGTTCATTGGGCAGCTTCGTAAAAAGCTCGAACCGCAAGAGACGTCTCCGAAGTACATCACCACCGAGCCATGGGTCGGCTATCGCTTCAACCCGGAAGGGGCGTAGCTCGGAGCCAACCGCAACACAGACAACAATTTCCATCTTCTTACAAAGTCTTTATAAACCTTTTACGCAAAGGTAATGCCTGGTGATTTGCAATAAACCTGCCGGGCTGACGTGCGCCCCGCATTGGAAATATATGCAAGATGCGATTTTCGTCGCTATCACCGTTGCGTTCTTCCTGCTGTGCATCGCATATGTTCATTTCTGCGATGTCATGAAGTGAGGATGGCACTTATGGAATCGTGGATCATTCTGATCATTAGTGCGCTCACAACGGTTTACCTGCTCTACGCCCTGCTCAGGCCGGAGAAGTTTTGATGACGGCAAATGGCTGGTTCCAAATCGCGCTGTTCCTCGCCCTGATCTTCGCCGTTACAAAACCGCTGGGCATTTTCATGGCTCGAGTGTTTGATCGGCAAAAGACCTTCATGGATCCCGCGCTACGCCCGATCGAGCGGCTGCTCTACCGGATAACAGGAGTCGATGAAGCGCATGAAATGCGCTGGACGGAATATGCGATCGCGATGCTTCTCTTCAGCGTCGTCTCGATGATCGTGCTATACGCCATGCAGCGTCTGCAAGGGTTTTTGCTGTTCAATCCGCAGAAATTCGGCGCCGTAAGTCCCGCTCATGTGGCATTCAACACGGCGGCATCTTTTACGACTAACACGAACTGGCAAGCCTACTCGGGCGAGACGACGATGAGCTATTTCACCCAGATGGCAGGCCTGGCGTATCACAATTTCGTTTCCGCAGCGACAGGTATTGCGCTGGCGATCGCATTCATCCGCGGAATTGCCCGGCGCCAAATGCAAACAATCGGCAATTTTTGGGTCGACCTGGTTCGCGCATCTCTCTGGGTACTGCTGCCATTCTGTATCGTTGGCGCGCTGGTCCTTGTCTCGCAAGGCGTTGTACAGAACCTGAAGCCATACGACACAGCGAAATTAGTCGAGCCGATGCTGGTTCCAAAGGTCGACGCCAACGGCAAACCGGTTCTGGATCCGCAAGGTAGGCAAGCTGTCGATACGGTAACCGATCAGACCATCGCACAGGGACCGGTGGCGTCGCAAGAGATTATCAAGGAATTAGGAACCAATGGTGGCGGTTTCTTCAATGCCAACAGCTCACATCCCTTTGAAAATCCGACTCCACTCTCCAATCTAGTCGAGATGTTCTGTATTTTTTCCATTGGTGCTGGACTAACCTACACGCTAGGCTGCATGACTGGATCCCGCCGCCACGGCTGGGCAGTTTGGTCAGCAATGGCGATTCTGTTTGTCGCCGGCGTGCTCGTCGCCTACTGGGCAGAAGCGAAGGGCAATCCCCTGCTCAAAGCCGACCAACACGTATCCGCGTTGCAGCCTGGCGGCAACATGGAGGGAAAGGAAGTCCGCTTCGGCATCGCCAACACTGCCCTATTCGCGACCATCACTACCGATGCAAGTTGCGGCGCGATCATCGGCTGGCACGATTCATTCACGCCTCTGGGCGGCATGATTCCGCTGGTGAACATCATGCTCAGCGAAGTGATCTTTGGTGGAGTCGGCGCGGGGATGTACGGCATGCTCATCTATATCGTGCTCGCGGTGTTTATCGCTGGCTTAATGGTTGGACGCACTCCGGAATATCTCGGCAAGAAGATCGAAGCGTACGACGTCAAGATGGCAATGCTTGTTGTGCTTGTCTTCCCACTGGTCATTCTTGCGTTCACAGCGATTTCGTCGATCTCCGGATTTGGGACGTCTAGTATTACGAATCCAGGTCCGCACGGCCTCACCCAGATCTTGTACGCATTCACTTCGGGTGCCGGGAACAACGGCTCCGCCTTCGCCGGGCTCATCCCGAATACGCCCTGGTACGACGCGACCATCGGCTTCACCATGCTTGCCGGACGCTTCCTCATGATCATTCCGATGCTGGCGATCTCAGGGAACCTTGCCAGCAAGAAATACGTTCCGCCTTCGATTGGCACGTTCCCGGTGACAACTCCTTTGTTCACCGTACTTCTGATCGGCGTAATTCTGATCGTCGGCGCGCTTACATTCTTTCCTGCGCTGAGTTTGGGACCGATCCTCGAACATCTGCTGATGGTTGCGGGAAAGACTTTTTAAGGATTTCTATGGCCACTGTGCAAAGACCGACATTGCCGAGGATCACGGCGCCTCTTGTGAGCCGCACCCCGAACCCGAGGAAGAAAGCCATTTGGGAGTGGAAGATAGTTCGTCGAGCCGTCCTTGACGCAGTGATCAAACTCAACCCTCGCAAGATGATGGGCAACCCGGTCATGTTCGTAGTTGAGGTTGGCAGCGTCATAACGACTACCCTGTTATTCGAAGGCGGCAGCGCGTTCAAGTTCAATTTGCAGATCACGTTGTGGCTCTGGTTTACCGTCTTGTTTGCGAACTTTGCCGAGGCAATGGCCGAAGGCCGCGGTAAGGCTCAAGCGGATACGCTGCGCAAAGCGCGCTCCGAAACACTCGCCAATCGCCTGCTCCCCAACGGTCAGACCGAGCATGTGCCAAGCTCCAAACTCCGCGCCGGTGATCTCGTAGTTGTTTCCGCCGGAGAGATGATTCCATCCGATGGCGAAATCGTCGAGGGCGTCGCGTCGGTGGATGAGTCCGCTATTACAGGTGAGTCGGCGCCGGTGATCAGAGAAGCCGGGGGTGATCGTTCGGCTGTGACCGGCGGCACTCGTGTTCTGTCGGACCAACTGAAGATAAAGATTACGAAGAACCCGGGCGAGACATTCCTCGACCGAATGATCGCTCTCGTCGAAGGGGCCGAGCGGCAGAAGACTCCAAACGAAATTGCGCTCAACATTCTTCTCGCTGGCCTGACCATCATCTTTTTGCTCGCAGTGGTAACCTTGCAGCCTTTCGCCATTTACTCCGGCTCTCCGCAGACGATCTTCGTCCTGGTTTCGCTGCTGGTTTGTCTGATTCCGACGACTATCGGCGGACTTCTTTCCGCGATCGGTATCGCCGGAATGGATCGCCTGATTCAGCACAACGTGCTCGCCATGTCCGGTCGCGCCGTCGAGGCTGCCGGCGACGTCAACACGCTTCTGCTGGACAAAACGGGCACCATTACTCTTGGGAATCGTCAGGCGGCACGGTTTATTGCCGCGCCCGGCATCACGGATTCCGAAGTCGCTGACGCTGCCCAACTTTCTTCCCTTGCCGACGAGACTCCGGAGGGCAGGTCGATCGTGGTTCTTGCGAAGGAGAAATACGGCCTTCGTGGACGCGAACTCGCCGCTCATGAAGCGCAGTTCGTTCCCTTCTCTGCTCACACACGTATGTCGGGCGTGAACCTCGACGGCTATGAGATTCGCAAAGGTTCGGTAGATGCGATTCAGACCTATGTCTCTACAAATGGGAATCCCTTCCCCCCCGCGGTTCAGGATCAAGTCGATCAGATTGCGCGCTCCGGCGGGACTCCACTGGTAGTGGCCGAAAAAGGTCGTGGCGTTCTCGGAGTCATCGAACTGAAAGACGTCGTAAAGGGCGGCATGAAGGAGCGTTTTGATCAGCTTCGCGCGATTGGGATTCGCACCGTGATGATCACCGGGGACAATCCACTCACAGCGGCCGCGATTGCCCGTGAAGCCGGTGTCGACGACTTCCTTGCGCAGGCAACTCCGCGCGACAAGATGGATTTGATCAAGCGCGAGCAGGCCGGCGGCAAACTCGTCGCCATGACCGGCGACGGCACCAACGACGCTCCCGCCCTTGCTCAAGCTGACGTCGGCGTTGCGATGAATTCTGGAACCCAAGCCGCCAAAGAAGCCGGCAACATGGTCGATCTCGACTCCAATCCTACAAAACTCATTGAAGTAGTCGAAATCGGCAAACAGCTTCTGATGACCCGCGGCGCGCTCACAACCTTTTCCATTGCGAACGATGTCGCCAAATACTTTGCAATTATCCCGGCGATGTTTGCCGGAACTTTCCCGGTGCTCAATGCGCTCAACATCATGCACCTGAAAACACCGGCGTCGGCAATTCTCTCGGCGGTTATTTTCAACGCCCTGATCATCATTGCGCTGATCCCGCTGGCGCTGCGCGGAGTAAAGTATCGTCCGCTCCCCGCAGCTGACCTGCTGCGCCGCAATTTGTTCATTTACGGCTTTGGAGGAATTATCGTTCCCTTCATCGGGATCAAAGCGATTGACATGCTGATTACAAGAATTGGACTCGCATAAGGATTTGCTTTGAAAAACAATCTGAAAACTGCATTTCTGATGACGGTATTTACAACGATCCTTCTTGGGATCATTTATCCCTTGGTGGTCACAGGACTGGCACAGGTCCTCTTCCCTGACCGCGCCAATGGGCAACTGATCACGCGCGAGGGCAAGGTCATTGGATCGCAGCTGAT
>Ga0335076_10004515_pt1 | contig 14091 bp, 8 predicted proteins | sample Lox_Sample_25_FD_206717 | JGI IMG/M metagenome (GOLD analysis project Ga0335076, IMG submission 206717) | Soil microbial communities from Loxahatchee National Wildlife Refuge, Florida, United States - Lox_Sample_2.5 | ecosystem: Environmental > Terrestrial > Soil > Wetlands | place: USA: Florida... | reverse complement strand
GTGAGCCGCAGTGGCAAGGGGCTGGCTCCTCGTCGTCGTAAAGGTTGTAATCCCAAACGAGTTCTTCGCCGGCGGCGATGTCGCGCAGGGCAAAGATCCAGACGCGGCCCTTGATTTCGTCCACCTCGCAGTTGGGATCGCAGGAGTGATTCAGGTAGGCACCCAAGCCGTGGCCGTCGATGACGGTCTTACCGTCGTCCAAACCGTACAGATAAGTACGCTCGGCATGTTCATAGAGGCGGTTGGCCTCATCGGTGGTGATTCGTAGTCCGGCATATTCGACGACCCGAGCCCCTTTGCGGATGGGACTGGTCGTGTAGACGCCGACCGAGTGAATGGGCGAAGGACGGACGACTAATGGCACGATGAATAATTTCGCATGAGTCGCGATGGAATGCAAAAGGTGAAGCGGCAGGTTTTTTAGGACATGATGAGTTGCGGCGCGACGTGGCCCCCGGTCATCCCGAACGCCGAAATGCTCACTGGACGCGGGTTTCAGCGAATTAAGTTGAGAGGTGGCAAGCTTATCGTGATAGACTTTCGCGAAAATTCACGAGGCGGTAGGGAGAGAGGCGCCATGAGGAGCATTTCGAAGGCTGTACTGATTCTGATTTTGTGCGGAGCTGCGATATCGGCAGTCGCGCAGAAAAGCACGACGAAGGCAAAGCCGGCCGCCGCTGTCGGGCCGAAAGAAGCGTATTGCACGGCGACGGGGGGACAAGTGGAGACCCGGCACGCGGTGTACGGGACCAATGGTCCTCCGCAGGATTGGCTGCCCCTTTCGGCGGTGGAAGGATTCTGCCAGTACACCTTGGCGGACGATGGATCGCGGATTCACGTGTCGCTGATGACGCTCTATACGAGCAAGCCCACACTAGCCGCGCTGGCCTACTACGCACAGGTGCCGTGGAACGGGCAGGGACAGGGGAATCCGGCGTCGTTTTATTGCACCCAACTGGGCGGCGCTGAGATTGGCGCGACGGATCTTGCCGGCGGAGCCTGGGTCACGCAGGGCGGGATCGACGATCTGCTGGAAACCTGCATTTTCCCGGACAATTCGACAATCGATTCCTGGGGACTGCTGTACCACTCGGTGAGCATCATCCGTGGGACGGATTTGGCGACGGTGCTGAAGTATTCAAATCCGTTCCCGAAGAATCCGTTGTTGAAGAAGCCGGAGTAGCGAATCTGCTTTTTGTGAAGTGAGGCGGAGGAAGGCGTCCGCCCCACACCGAGCCTCTACGGATCGTAGACGGAGCTGCCGAAACCCTGGCGGCGGGCTTGTTCCTGCATGTTTTCCAGGTTCTTCTGCTGCTGATCCAGTTGCTGCTTCAACGCTTCCGCCTGCTCCTGCTTTTGCCGCTGATGTTCATTCCACTGCACACAGCGTGAGACGCAGGCGCTGTCGTAATGAACCGATTGCTCGAGATTGGCAATCTGGGCTTGCATGTTGGCAATGTAATCCTTCATCGCCAGTATTGAAGCTTTCCACTGATCGGCGGCGCCCGTGGCGTGGTTGGGGTAGTTCGGATAGTTGGGATAATTTGGCCGCGGGTAGTTCGGATATTGCGGACGATAGGTGGGCGGATTGGTGCTGGTCGGCCCGATGTGCTCGGGGATCTCGTCGTTAGTGATGACTCTCTTGGCAGGCTTGGGAGTGACGTCTTTGGCGGCCGCGGTCGGCGCGTCCTTGGCGGCGTCTGGTTTAGCTCCCGTATCCGCAGAATCCTTGGCTGGCGTGGCTCCGTCTTTGTCGGCCTGAGCTTCTTTTTTCTGCTTCTGTGCCCGTGCCTGGCGTGCCACATCCCCGAGGGAAGGCGCTTCCTGCGCCCGGACCGATAAGGCCGCAGAACCACTCATCAGAAGGACGACAAGGCTGATAATGATCCGTCGCATGGCTGAACGTCTGCCTCACGAACTGCTCAGAGGGATAGTGCGCTTCCTTACTATGCTATTCCGCCAGCCAAAGGCTGCGATATTACGTTCGTACACTCGATTGCGCCCCTTCGCGATGACCGGCGTAACTGGGAGCGACTATTTCGTTGAAGATGCAATCAGAGTGTCCAGTTTGGCGAGCAGGGCGCCATTTCCCTGGCGCGGATACTCGGCCAAAGCCTCGCGATATAGCGGTAGATTGAACAGGAAAGAGTCGACACGTTCCTTGTTCAGTTCTTCCCAGGACGCACCGTAGCCCGATTTCTGCAGCCAGTAGGCATTGAAAATCTGCTCGAATTGGTGACTGACCGGAACGGCCAGATACGGCTTGCCGAGGTGTAGAGCCTCAGTGACGAGGGAAAAGCCGGAGTTGGCCACGACGGCGCGGGCACTGACCAGATCAGAGAAGAAAGTATCCATCGAGGGCCTCCTGTAGAGGACGTTCTTTTCCGGCCCTTCGCGACCGAACCCGTACGCAATAAAGTTGCAGCGCACGGACTGGAGCAACCGGGCTAGCGCTGGAGCGGGCGAAGTAACGTAGACCAGGACATGGTCGGCTTCGGAAGGAGAGGCATTGAGGATCTCCTGGCGCAAAAGGGGAGGAAAAAGGAAGGTGTTGCGCTTGCGAACCGGGGCAGAGAAAAAGGAGATGACCAGGTATGCATTGGCGTGCGGGGTCATGAGCCGGGTGACCAGCTTGGCGGCTGCGGCGTCGCGCCGGTACTGCCGGGGATAACCGACGACGGCATTGGTGAGGCAATGCTGGTTATCGATAGAAATGACGGGGAGGCGTCGCCGATGGCCGACGTGGCAGGTCAGTGGCTCAAAATCGGTGATGACGAGATCAATTTGGCGATCTTCGACCAGGCGGTTAAGCCGAGACAGGCTTTCCACCGCTCGGGGCACAGTGACGAGGTTCTTGGCGATGGTCCGCTTGTACCGTACGCGGTTGTTCACGTAGGCGAATCGGAAACCATAGATTTCGACCGCGTCGAAGTCGGATTTGAGATTCTGCAGGCCTCGGTCGAAAGAGGCGACGACCACACGATGCCCCTGGACAACGAGGTGCTTCAGTACTTCCCGGGCACGGGTGGAGTGACCAGCGCCTTCGCCATTGACGCCATAAAGGATGTGGGCCATTTGACGCGGCAAGTATAATGCCACGAACCTCGGGTTCCGTAAGTGGGAAGCCTGGGCGATCGGGTCAAAAGGCACGCGTAATGGCCTTTTATCAAACGTTAACTGTTTAGTTACCGAACCTTTGAGACCTGCCTGATCAGTGCGACCTTCCCATAAAGTCAATACACGTAATCAAGCATTCTGCGCCCACTTCGTCAGCAGCAAACAATTTTGTTGAGGTGCAGTTATGTCCCCCAAGATTTACCGGCCGGTGCCAACACCGGCGGCACGAGGTGTCAGTTGCTGGATTCACTCGGCCCTTCTTGCAGTGCTCGTCCTGATCGTGTGTCTTCCGCTGGTTGTTTCCGCTAGTACTAAAGACCCGTTGACAGTCACGGGGAATGTTCCGGATGGTGTCGCCACGCAATCATATTCCGCAAAGATTTCAGCCACCGGGGGAGCCGCTCCCTATACCTTCAAAGCCGCCGGATTGCCCAAAGGGCTGGCGATCAACAATTCCACAGGCGCCATCACCGGGACGCCGAAAGACACGGGCAAGTTTTCATTCAAGGTGTATGTAACCGACTCTGGCACGAAGTATGGAAATGGAGCGTTTGACGTCACGTTCAATCAGCCCCCGGTGAGCATTTCACTGGCACCGGGTACGCTGACGGTGCACTCGGGTGGAACGCAGCAATTCTTGCCGACTGTGCTCAATACGTCGAACACGAGCGTGACCTGGGCGGCATCGAGCGGAACGATCTCATCGACGGGCAGCTTTACGGCACCGACCGTAACCACGAATACGAAAGTTACGATTACGGCGACGAGCGTAGCTGACTCGACGAAGAAAGCGACGGCAACGGTAACGGTCTCGACCGCTGCGTTGGCTCCGATCTCGTTGGAACTGCTGTTCCCGCCGACGAGTCCGTACCAGGACTACTACGACGACGTGCAGCAGTATCTTCTGAATAATGCGACGGTGGCAGGAGTCAGCGTGTGGCTGGAGTGGGGCGATGTCGATAAAGGGCCGAGCGCGAATCCGCAGTATGACTTTTCCGTATTCGATGCGCAGATTGCGCCGTGGATCGCGGCCGGCAAGAAAGTGAACCTGATCGTATGGGCGGTCAGCGACACTCCCGTGAATAATGCGACGCCTGCATACGTATTCAGCAATCTGGGATCGGCCAATGTGACGACCTGCGGCGGGGAGAAAGTCCCGAATTATTTCCAGTCGGCGTTCCAGCTTCCGTATCAAGCGTTCATGAAGCAGGTTATCAAGCACTACGGCAGCAATGGCTCGATCGGATATATCCGCTTCGGCCTGGGCCGCGGGGGAGAGACCTTTCCGGCGCAGAATTTCGGAAAAGATGCGTGTACCAGCACATTCGTGAACAAATGGGGCTGGACCGACACGACCTGGACGAACTACGTGAACGCCATGTTGAACTTTGAGTCGACGCTCAAGTCACCAAAGCAGCTCATGGTGGGGATCGACAGCGTGGATACGGACACCATGCCGGATTCGGAGGCAGCGACGGCAGTCTCGCTGAAAATGGGATTCGGAAATCAAGGCATGAAGGCCAATGACGTCACGAACTACCCGCATTGCTCGTCCGATTGGTGCGATCTGTTTGACCAATACAAAGGTGAAGTGCCGCTGGAGTTACAGACGATCGCGCTGAGCAGTCCGAAGGGCGATCCGCCGGTGGGTTCGCTGGTGGAGTTGCTGCCTTTCGCGGTGAGTCATCACGTGACGATCCTTGAGATTTATACGTACGACTGGTTGCTGGCGTTTGACCCGAATTATCCGGGACACAGCACGTACGGTGCGGCTTACGCAACGGCGTTCAAGAGCGCGGCACAAGGAAAGTGAAGGTGTATGATTCAGGCAGCGGCGGAGAGATCCGCCGCTTTTTTGTTTCTACTGCGAAGCGGGAAGCATAGGCAGAACCGCAATATCGACTGTAGCAGGGTCGTCACGCAGACGGATGTAGAGAGTTTTGGCCTTTGGCGGAGGAATCGTCAGGGCATCTTGCACGAAGCCTTCCGGCACGGTGACAGAGTTGACGAATCCGGAATCGGTGCTCACCGAGTCGAGCAAAAAGAGTTTGTCACCGCTGAGAGTGCACAGCTTGTCGGGGCCGGATACGCAGCGGATGCCATCCAGGCGAGGAATCCGAACTAAGTTCACAAGCGATTGCCAGTCGCCTTCGATGCCCTTACCAGAAACAGCACGGAACTTCAGCGGGCCGAAAGCAGAGGGACCGAGAAGTTTCATCGGATCAAGGACGGCATAGACCGTCTTGGAATCCTGCAGCGTGAGATTGCCATCTTTGACGCTCAGCAATACGCGAAATGACTCGTCGGCGGTGGCGACTTCGATGCGTTCCGTGGGCGGGAACAAGGATGGTTCCTGCGATTTGAGGAAGAAGGTGAGGCGGCCGTCTTGGGGGAGTTCTTCCTGGCTGCCGAGCCGCACGAGTTGCGGCAAAGCTGTCGAATCCAGTTGCACGCTCTTGCTGAGCAGGCTGACCTGGGGACGCGGGGCATCGACATCAGCATTGAGATTCAGAACGCGGCCGTCTTTCAAAGTGACGCGCACGGCCATCGATTCGGCGGCGTGCAGTTTGGTGCTGACAGATTTATCGGAGGTGGTCAGGATCAGTTCGTCCTGCTGATTGGCGCGGGTGAGAGCCTCTGGAGTGAAGCCAATGCCACTGATTTCGAGATTCTGGACCTGGTCGAGGCGGGTACCTTTGAGAACTCCGGCGGAGTCACCGGCGTGGATGTTGAAGCTGTCGAGGCGTCCGGCCTCGGCGTAGGTATGAAGCGGAATCTCGTCCGCTTCGCGCAGTCCGAATTTCTTGATCATCATGGTGACTTGCCCCGCCGTGGCGTTGTGCAGCGGGACTTTCACTTCAAGTTCGTCAAACTTGGGAACCTTCCATGAAGTCTCCAGCGACTTCCCCTGCTCGTCTTTGACGCTGACTTCGCTGACGCAGCAGGCATCGGGTGACTGCAGGTGCAGCGCGTCGTCGCGACCGACGATCAAGGCACTGGCGTCTTTCGAGGCAACGATCCACTGCGTTGGGTGTGATGTACGCAAGCGATAGCGTGGGCCGTCAAAGGTACGGAATCCCCAGTCTCCGCGGAGAACGCCAGTGACCTCGCCGTCGAGGTCGGCCGACTGCAGAGCCTGGGTTTCGACGGTGAATCCGCCGCGCATGGGGTCGGCTGTGACAGGAATGTCGATGGGCAGGCCGCTCTTAGGGTCGACGTGAAGGACCAGATTGTGCGCCAGTTCTGTGCCGAAGACGAGAGGAGCACCTTCCGCGGGCAGAAGAAGTGAGGGCTTTCCTGCGCAGAAAACCTGATTGGGATCGACCGCACGCAATGGCGGCGTGGGAGCGGGACGGATGGGAGGCAGACCAATCACGAGCACGGACTTGGGATTGCGAAACGATGGCGGATTGTTCAGGCGCAAATTGAGTTCATCTTGCTTGGGCAGCGAGAGCGCCGGGATGTACTGGTATTGCGCGGTGTGCGTGGTATTCAGGATGCGGGCGAGATCGACAACCGCGCCGATATAAGGACTGTAGTATCCACCGCGCGCGGTAGGAGTTGCGCTGATCTGGGCCAGCAGATCGCTGGACGGACCGGAGGTCAGGGTCGCGACCATGGTCTGGCTGTGCGCATCATCGAGCACGAGCTGATCGGTGTTCTGAGTGAGGCACGGAACTTGTTGCGCGCTGGGTTTGTCAAAGCACTGCTGGTCAAGACGGATGTTCAGGCTGCGGGCCAGCAGAGTTGTGTGCGACTTCAGTTGTTCGGGATCGCTGGTGGAAAGTTCGCGAACCGACTCGAGGTACCTCTCCAAACGCTGACGATCGAGCGATGCCTGATCGAGATCCTGCGCGGCGCGTACGAAGGCGCCGGGTTTGCCGCGGACGGCGGTGCGCAGCGTGCTGAAGGCTCCTCCGGTTTCGGGCGCGAGAAAGATGAGCGCCTCTTCGGCTTCGTCGGGCACGATGACGAAGATCCCCTCATCGCGAATAGGCTTGCTCCAGGTATCGACGCGGGTGAACCAGGCATCGGGCGGAGGATTCGTGGCGCCGCGGAGAAAAACGACCACCATCAGATAGTGGACGGATTGGCTCTCGGGCAGATCGGGATGGATCCAAATGCGGTCGCCTTGCTGAAGGTTGGGGACCTGGGCGATGGGCAAGGTGACCCCGGCGCGCTGCACACGAACTTCAACCTTGGGCCCGACGAGATCGAAGGCGGCGACTTCGGCGCGGGACGACGCAACCAAACTGAGATGAAGCAGAAATAGTGAGATCGCCAAATGCAGGCGACTGTGCAAGTTCACACTCCTCAAACGCACTCCCTGAATGTCTGGTATCGAACCGCGTGATGCTGGTGGCGGAATCACGCGAAGAATAAATTTTAACTGATTTTGCGACGAGCTCGCCGTTTCGGGACGGCGTTCTCTTTGAACGGCATTGCATGACAGTTACAGAGGTGATGCGTAAGTGACAGGAGTCCTTGCATTCACGGATGTGTTCGTTGACGATTGTGGCGACAGCGTCAGTTTTATTGCCTGGTTAGCGTTCGTTCGAGCTCTAGACGAAAACACGGGATCTCATGGAATCTTTTCCGGTAGCGGCCGTTCTGGGTCTGGACTTTTTATTGCTTGTGGCGGTGTTGGTTGGAAGTCCATCCAGCCGTAATCGCGCAAACTCGGCGCTGGTGGCAGCGTTGTTCTTTTGCTCGGGATTCCCCGCCCTGATTTACCAGATCATCTGGCAGCGCGCGCTGTTTGCCATCTACGGCGTCAATGTTCAGTCGGTCGCGGTGGTCGTGAGCGCATTCATGCTCGGGCTTGGAATCGGCAGCTTGTTGGGCGGGCAGCTTTCGGCGCGATTCCCGCGGCATGGCATCGTGATCTTCGGTTTGTGCGAACTGGGGGTCGCAGGGTTCGGGCTGGTGTCTCTGCGCCTGTTCCATTGGGCCGCACAATACACGGCGGGTAGCGGCCTGGCCTATACCATTTTGTGCAGCTTTCTATTGCTTATCGTACCGACCGTGTTAATGGGCGCTACGCTGCCGCTGTTGGTTGAGCAGTTGGTGAATAGTGCGCGGAGCGTGGGTTATTCGGTGGCCACGTTGTACTTCGTTAACACTTTGGGATCAGCGGTTGCGTGCTACGTGTGCGCGGTAATTCTGCTGCGCAATCTGGGGCAGTCGGGATCGGTAACAATGGCGGCGTGCCTGAATACGCTCGTGGGGGCAACTGCATTTTTGTACGGGCGACGGGAAGGAAAGCACGAGCCTGAGGCTGAGACTGCACCGAAGACGGAAGAACCGGCGCAAACTCTCTCGCTCGGGACGGCCGCGGCTATTGCCGGCGTCGCGGGATTCATCGCACTGGGATTCGAGATTGCATGGTTCCGCGTTTTTGCACTGGCGACGTTTGACCGGGCTCCCGCATTTGCGTTACTGCTGTCCACTTACCTGGCAGGCGTTGCGGCAGGTTCCTTTCTGAGTGAGAAGCTGACGCAAGTAAGGCGTATCAATCCCGTGACATTGGCGGGAGTGTTGATTCTGCTTGCGGGAGCAGTGTCTGTTTATCTGCCGCCGCTGATGGCGGAGCTATGCAGCCGAAGCGTTTCGGTGATGGTGAGCGCACCTGCGTTCTTCGTTACGGCAGGCCTTCTGGGTTCGGTATTACCTCTGCTGTGCCAGGCTGCCGTTGCCGCCGATGCGTCCGCGGGGCGGCGCGTGAGCATCGTTTATATCTCGAACATTTTGGGTTCCACCCTGGGCAGCCTGGTGATTGGTTTCATTCTGATGCACTACTTCGGAACAGAGGCCATTTCGATGGAGCTGGCGGGCGCTTGCCTGCTCGTGGGGGCAGTGGTGCTTCTTTGGCGCGAGGGAAAATTCCAGGCTCCGCCGGCGTGGGCAATGGCACTGATGGCTCTGACCGCCATCGCGATTCCGGCCGCCGCTCCGACCTATCGCAATCTTTTCGGCAAACTCATCTTCGGTGCCAAGACAGCTTCTGTTGGTGAGATGAAGTACGTGGTGGAGAATCGCAACGGGATTGTTGCGGTGACGGCCGACGATGCGGTGTTTGGCGGAGGCGTGTACGACGGGTACTTCAACATCGATCCGGCCAACGACAAGAATCTGGTCATACGTGCGTATGTGGTTGCCCTATTGCATCCGCACCCGAAGCGCGTGTTCATGCTGGGATTGGCATCGGGATCGTGGGCGCAGGTGATCGCCAACCATCCGGACGTGGAACGGATGGATATTGTCGAGATCAACCCGGGCTACTTGCAACTGATTGCGAAGTATCCGATGGTGAGCTCGGTGTTGCAGAATCCCAAGGTGCACATCTACGTGGACGATGGGCGGCGCTGGCTGATGGCGCATCCGGACGAGAAGTACGACGCGATCGTGGCCAACACTTCGTTTCACTGGCGGGACCACAGTTCGCAGGTGCTTTCGAAGGAATACCTGGGGATCATCAAGTCTCACTTATTGCCGGGCGGGGTCTACTACTACAACGCGACGGAGTCAGAAGATGTGTATGCCACCGGGCTGCATGAGTTCGGATACGGTATTCGCGTGATCAGCTTTCTTGCGGTGAGCGATTCAGAAATCGTTCTGGACAAGGAACGGTGGCTGGCAGTCCTGAACCAGTACACCATCGATGGCAAGCGCATGTTCGATCCGGCAAATCCGCGGACTCCGGCGGTCCTGGCTGCGTACAGCGCGTTTGTCGATAGTGTCAAAGAGCCGCCGAGATTGCTTGGCCTGGAGGGGGGCAATGTCTTGGGGCAACGCATCGGGCCAAGGCACATCATCACGGATGACAACATGGGTGCCGAGTGGACCGAAGCACCCAAGCCATCTTGGCGATAACCTGCGAACTACTCGATCGACACAACAGTCACGGACTTGGGCTCGAGCTTCAGGGTCAGATCCCCGCCTTGAGCTCTTGCGGAGATAGGTTTCGGCACAACCGTCTTCGGCGCGTCGAAGGTGTTCACGCTGTCGACCTTGGGTGCGGTCAGCGTTTCTCCGGATGCGGATTTGGCTGTCATGCCAGAAATATTCAGGTCGATCTCGGCGGGCTGGTTGGGATCGACGTTTGTGAGCTCCAACCAGAGCTTCCCATCTTTGCCTTTCGCCGCGATTACATCCACGCGCGGCAAGCTGATGTTGTCGTGCGCGTAGGTGCCTGCTTCGAACCTGACCGGGACGAGAGTGGAATCCTGAAACGGCACGTACATCTTGTAAACGTAATAGGTAGGGGTGAGGACCATCTTTTCTTTGTCAGTCATGATCATGGCCTGCAGCACATTGATCATCTGGGCGATGTTCGCCATGCGCACCCGATCGGCATGACGAGCGAATAGGTTCAGGTTGAGCGCGGCTAACACGGCGTCACGCAGACTGTTTTGCTGGACCAGAAATCCGGGGTTGCTGCCGGGTAGCGGAGCATACCAGCTGCCCCATTCATCGACTACGAGCGCGACTTTCTTTTGCGGATCGTATTTGTCCATGATGGCGGAGTACTTGTTGATCATGCCGTCCATCTCGAGCGTGGACTTGAGAATCTGCGCGTACTCGGTTTCTCCGAATCCAACGGAAGCGAATGCAGGCGGCCACTTCACGACAGTGTAAGAGTGCATCGAGAGGCCGTTCATATCCCAGCTCCAAGTGTGCTGCTGGTAAGCCTTCATGATGGTCTCGGTCCATTCGGACCAGCGTGGTTCATCGCCACCTGGGCCGACGGCGATCTTCAGCATTTGATCTTTGTCCTGCTGCGCCGGATTGAAATTGCGGACAAACCGGTCGTAAATCTTAAATTGGCTGAGATAGTAGTCGGGCGACATATTGCCGCCGCAGTCCCAGCTCTCGTTGCCGATGCCGAGAAACGCGATCTTGTACGGAGCGGGGTGACCGTTGGAGGCGCGGTCTTTCTGAAGCGTGGTGGGCTGCGCGGTAGTCATGTATTCCAGCCATTCCGCCGCTTCCTGCGGAGTTCCAGAACCGACATTGACGGACACGTATGCCTCGGATCCGATCTGATCGAGAAAATCCATGAACTCGTGGGTACCGAAGGTGTTGGGTTCGATGACGCCGCCCCAGTTGGGATTGAGCGTGATTTGCCGCTGCGGACCAATAGCTTTGCGCCAATGGTATTCGTCGGCGAAGCAGCCGCCGGGCCAGCGCACGTTGGGTACGCGCAGGGCCTTCAGAGCGGCAACGACGTCGTTGCGAATGCCGCGAGTGTTTGGAATTGTTGAGTTGGGCCCGACCCAGATACCGTCGTAGATGCCGTGGCCGAGATGCTCGGCGAATTGTCCGAAAAGATTGCGATCGATTTTGGCGCCGGGCTTGGAAACATCGACAGAAAGCTTGATCTCCTGCGCATACACGCTAGATGCGGTGAGTGCGAGGATTAAGAATGCAAGGCCAATAAGTTGACGCACGAGGGGCTTAGAGGACATAGCTTGTTCTCCAGGGAGCAAGAGCCAGTGTAATCGGGTTTAAAGCAAAGGCGAACGGATTTTGTACGGTCTTGCAGATCTGCAGTGCAAAGAGAACAGCGGTTGTCAGCGATCCAGGTTTCGGCCCGTCACTTACTCGGTGTTTCAGCCGGCTCTCGCAGTGGATCGGCCCTCTTAGTCGGCTTCTCTGTCCGAAAGAGGTTTTCAAAAATTTCCCGCAGTTTGTCGGTGGCCTGCTTCGAAAAGAGGCCGCACATTCCGGCAAGGGCAGCCACGCCATACGGACTTAAGATTTCCGCTCCGCTCGTGGAGCTCGGCCCGCTGACCAGCCCACCACGGATCACAAAATAGAGAACGACCGCCAGAGCCATGCCGATGAACGGCCGCAAGAGATACCACCAGGCCCAGCTGGCCACAAGCTTTCGATTGCCGAGGAAATCGGCAAAGGACGTCGCCAAGTGGACATAACTGCCAAGGGCGGCCGACACCAACACGATCAGAAGATAGCGAGTCTCAAGCCAGAGGGTGATCTCGGTCCATCGTCCCCACCCCAGTTGTACTTGAGCCGACGAAGCAATCGGTACGGTTCCGGGCCAGATCTTCAACAGCAGATAAAGAAGGAGCAGGTTCAGAACGACGATGTAAAGACCAATTGAAAAAACCATCCTCTTTGACGGTTCCTGCGCTTCTCCTACACCGAACGTCAGTTCTTTCTTTTGAGAAACGGTAAAAACTTGCGGGGTTACGGACATAGTGCCTCCCTTGCTTGTCCCTATTGAGCAGATGAGAAGAGTTGAGGACAATCAGAACGGTGAAGGTATTCCCTGCACTCTTCTGGGGACAGATCGCGAGATGCGCGCCTTTGCGCGGCTCTCAACAGATCGAGAACGTCAGAGTTCGGAAGTGAGCCGATCTCGTCGAAGAAGTGTGCTGCCTGCATTTTCGAAGTGATTCTCGCTTCCAGGTTCATGACATCGTCAAGGGCGGAGATGTCCCAGATACGCACGCTGCCATCGCTACCGCCCGAAGCGAGCATCTTGCCATCGGCACTGAAAACTACGCTTGTCACGTAGCCGCCTGCGGCTGGTAAGACGATCAACCGCCGCCCTGAATGAACATCCCAGATAGAAATAGTCTGATCCTGACTGCCGGTGGCAATACGCGTTCCGGTCGGATCGAAGGCGACCGAGATGACGGCGTCTTTGTGGCCGACGAGGGTTGTGATCAGATTCGTGTGTTTTGTGGATCTGATCTCCTCAATCCTTACCGTTGCATCTCGACTTGCTGTCGCGATAAGCGTGCTGTCGGGAGAAAAGGCGAGAGCTTGCACCGGTTCTGTGTGGCCATGTGGAAACTGGATGGGCTTGCCGCTTTCAACGTCCCACAACTCTGTGAATCCATCCTCGGCGCCGAAGGCCACCGTCTTGCCATCCGGAGCAAACGTGATGCTGCTTACGGGACGAGGAGGCTTTCCCATCGTGTAGGTGAGGATTCGACTGTGGATTCTGCGCATACGCGCCATGAACCCGCCCCACATCTGATGATTGTCATTCAGATCGAAGATAGTGCGCCGTGACCACGGGCCACCAATGGCCAGAAACCGATTCTCTGAACTGAAGGCGAGAGCATCCGGCTGATACCAGTGGGTGGATAGCGCTACTTTGGGGGTGGATGCTGTTTGCGTTTTATTAACCAGGACTTGGCTGCGTTTGCCGATAATTTGATTCAAAGGATTCTTGGTTGACGTCTGGTTCACCTGCGCGGTGGCGATGAGTTGTCCGTCGGGGCTTAACGCAACGGCTACTGGAACGATATCGCCACAGATTCCTGCCAGCAGTTGTTTCCCGGATGCGACATCCCAGACGAATGGTGCGCCACTCTTGCTGATCGCCGAAATGGCACTGCCGTCTGCGGAGAATGCGACTGCCGCGATTGCCCTGGGCGCGGCAACTGCTTTGTCTGCTGGACTGCATTGCGAGTCTTGTCTCCAGCGTTGCATCGAACTGGGCACCACCGCCAGCAAGGCCTGCAACGATTGTCTGGAGACAGGTACGGCTTGTTTCGTTGCACCAGATGGCGGAGCAGACAAGCTCTGGGACAAGGAACGCATCGCCAGCAGCAGGGCTAGTTGGGGATCAGCGGCCAGGCGATTCAATGAAGTCGCGGCCAGAGCGCGGGAAGAGGATAGCTGCGCTTGCTTGACCGCCTGTGCTTGCAGATCTTCGGCGATCAGGGCGTTGTCCTCGGCCCTATTACGTTGCGCCTCGGCGTCCGCCTTTGCGTCGTTGGCGGCAACTGACTGAGCGGCCGCTTCCCGGCTGGCGTCGTTCGCTTTGTTCCAAGCGATGATTGCCTGGTTTCTCCGGCGCTCTGCCAGCTTTTTGGCCCGTTGGGCTGCGAGTGCGGCTTGGTCGGCTACGGCGGCATTCTCGTTAGCCTTCGCGGCATTGTCATCGGCCCTATCGGCGTTGACTTTTGCCTCCCTCGCTGCTGCATCGGCCCGAGC
>Ga0335076_10004514_pt1 | contig 14091 bp, 9 predicted proteins | sample Lox_Sample_25_FD_206717 | JGI IMG/M metagenome (GOLD analysis project Ga0335076, IMG submission 206717) | Soil microbial communities from Loxahatchee National Wildlife Refuge, Florida, United States - Lox_Sample_2.5 | ecosystem: Environmental > Terrestrial > Soil > Wetlands | place: USA: Florida... | reverse complement strand
ACGTCGGCGACCGCCCCGCCAGCACCTGAGCCATCAACGGTCCAGTTTGCTGGTGAGCAGAGCGAGCAGCGCCTGCCTGGCCGCCGACCGCTCAGTGGACCTCACCTTCGATCATGCTGACGAGCGCACGGTAACTAGTGGCGGTGCTGTCATCGGCCAAATGGCGCTGCTCGCTAAGCAGCCAGTCCTCGTTTAGTGGTCGCTGCCTCTCAATTTCGGTAGCGAGGTCTGGACTCATCCCGGTTTCGATGAGGCATCGCACGGCTTGCGGGGCCGGCAGCGAGTTGAACCACCGGTAGCCTGCGGCACGGCGCGCTTTGGCCTCGACGCTCCCGATCAGCCGAACCCGCGACAGCCCCCCGTCGGGGATAGCGTCAAGGCGGACCATGACGAGTGGCTGCGCACATTGGCTCGCGAACTCGTGCCGGGTGTCAGGCTGCAGGCGAGTCCGGCCGAGCAGCGGTAGCCAGGCCGTGGAGTTGCGGGGCGGAACAGCGTCCTGCACACAGCCGTAGAGGACCACTTCGGCCGATGCGTTGTACTTGAAATGGGCGGTGTCGACCACAATTCTGCGGACAACGCCGGGGAATGCGAGTCGGAAGACAACGTGATCGCACCCAGCATCGCGCCGGCGCCGGGTCTCCCAGCCCTCGCCCATTGACCGTGCCCGGCCGGGACGATTGAGCATCGACGCCGACGTGTAAAAGTCATCGCTGCTGGCCACGACGGCACCGCCGTATTGCTGGCTGGCGAGATCGATGGTCAATGCCTCCAGTCCGCGCGGATCGGGCATTACCGGGCCGATCACGCGGAGCCGTGCTATCCCGCCATCCGGGAAGATAGACAGGCGGACGTGGGTGAAGCGACGCGGATCCGAGGCCTCGAACACGTTGTGCTGATCGCCGCGTAGCGGTGACCTGGGCACGATGGTCACCCATGGTGTGGCGGGACTGGTCAGCTCGGCGGAGCCAGGGTAGCCCTCGCACCCGCAAGCCTCTACGGAGCAGGACTCTGGATAGTTTCCGGTGAAGAAGCTGGTATCGACGTCTACGGACGTAATCACGCCCGGCGTGCCGAGTCGTACTACTACCCAGTCATGCCCGCCATCTCTCAGTCGCCTGGTCTCCCATCCATCCACGATCTCTCCCCGGTTGCCGTAATGACCGGGCTCGAACGCTGGGGCATCCGGCGTCAGCAGGTTCTCCTTGTCCCCGAAAGACTCATCGCTTGCCGCGACTACGCTGCTGCCCAGCCACCGTGATGCCAGGTCTGCCTCGGGAGCGACCGGCCCGGACCCGGCCGGGCCGCCAGGGCGAGGCGGCTGAATCAGGTCATGCCGCTCACCGGTGCCGGTCATCGTTCCCCCTTGATGGCAGAGCAGCGCGGGCCGTATCACTTTGACTGGGGGTACGTGGCACGCCGAGTGCCTGCCACAGCGGCCAGCCGGTGATCTTCTTGCCATCGGGCGGCGCGTACGTTGAGATCTTGCTGGTCTTCAGGCCAAGGCCGACAACTGCCTCGGCCAGCCGCACGGCGGCGCCGATCCCGTCGATAACCGGCACCCCCAGCTCAGTTGTGATCGCCTCCTCCAGCCCTGCCATGCCCGCACAGCCAAGACAGATGACCTCGGCATGGTCAGCCTCAACCGCGCGGCGGGCCTCCGCGACGATTGCCCGGACCGCCTGCTTCGGATCGGCATCCACCTCAAGCGTGCTCATTCCGCTCGCCCGCACCGAGGCACACCGGTCCCACAGGCCGGCCAGGCGCAGGCGGTCTTCGATCGCCGGAACCGAGCGCCGTAGCGTGGTCACCACGGAGTAGGCATGGCCGATCATCATCGCCACGTGCGCGGACGCCTCGCATATTTCCACCACGGGCTGCTCAATTAGTTCCTGCAGGCCGTCCCGGCCGTGCTCGCCGAAACCGGCTAGGACCACGGCGTCATACGACTCGTCATAGGCCAGGACACGGTCCATTACCGCGACGGCTGACAGGTAGCTCTCGAAGTTGCAGTCCACCGCCTCCGCGCCGAAATACGGCCGCAGCGCTACCACTGCTGTGCCGGGCGAAGCGTGGCGCCGCGCCGCTTCGCCGATGACGTCCGTCATCGGCTTGCTTGTGTTGACATTCACCACAAGGATCTTCATCAGGTCATCTCCCAAACACCGGTCTGCGGCATTCCTTGCCTCATGCGGCATACCTGGCCAGTAGCTGCCCGCGCGGTCGCTTGCCATCGACGGCCTCACCGCGCAGGATCGTGCTCCGGACAACCCCGTGCAGGCGGCGCCCGGCATATGGCGTCACCGGATGGCGGTGCTGCAGCCGCTGGGGATCGACGACGAACGACTCGTCCGGGGCGAAAATGCAAAAATCGGCGTCGAAGCCTGGCGCGATGCGCCCTTTGGCGGGAAGTCCGGCGAACTCGGCCGGAGCCCGCGCCATCCAGCCCACGACCTGGCCCAGCGATATACCTCTGCGTCGTGCCTCGGTCCATACGATCGGCAGCCCGAGCTGAAGGGAGGAGATGCCGCCCCAGGCCGCGCCGAAGTCGCCACCGCCGAGTTCCTTCATAGCTGCCGTGCACGGAGAGTGGTCCGATGCGATGAAGTCCAGTGTCCCGGCTGTGAGGCCCTCCCACAGAAGCTCACGGTTGGCCGCCTCGCGCACGGGCGGCGAGCATTTGAATGCGGTGGCCCCGTCGCCGATCTCCTCGGCGGTCAGGGCCAGGTAATGGGGGCATGTCTCCGCAGTCAGCCGCACGCCTTCCCGGCGCGCAGAGGCGATCATCGGCAGCGCGTCAGAGCTGGACAGGTGGACGATATGCACGTGACCTCGGCTCGTGCGCGCAGCCTCGATGAGCTCGGCAACCGCCAGGTTCTCAAGGCCGCGCGGGCGCGTGGCCAGGTACCCGGCATAGCTCGGGCCGTGGGCCTCGCCGATGGCGGCCATCGCCTCGCCACTCTCGGCATGGACAAGCAAGACCGACCCGAGATCGCGCAGGATGGCAAGTGCATCGTGCACCTGGCGGGCATTCAGCGGCGGAAAGTCTGCCGAGCCAGAATTCGTGAGGAAGCATTTGAAGCCGAGCACGCCTGCCTCGTGGAGCGGTCTGAGGCTGCCCAGGTTGCTGGGAATGACGCCGCCCCAGAAGCCAACGTCGACGTGGCACTGCCCGTTCGCCGCGCTCCGCTTGATGGCGAGCGTTTCAGCGGTGACGGTTACCGGGACGCTGTCGAGCGGCATGTCTACCAGGGTCGTGACGCCGCCGGCCGCGGCGGCCCTGGTGGCCGTCGCGAAGCCCTCCCAGTGGGTGTTGCCCGGCTCGCACAGGTGAACATGGGGGTCGATGAGGCCAGGCAGCACGACGACGTCCGGACCCAGCTCAAGCACAGTCCGTGCGGTGGCTGGGGTGTCCACCGGCTGGAGAGCCTCGATGCGGCCATTGCTGACCCCGATGGCCCGGGCCTGCTCCGGCTCGCCTCGTTCACCGGATACGACACGCGGAGCTCGTATGAGGAGTTCTAGGTCCACGGTCACTCACATGCCTGGGGCTCACGTAGCCGGGAGGCGCGGCTGCTGCTCGCCCCTGACTACCTTGGGCACATCCTCCATAAGCCGGATCGTGTAAGGGTTCTCGGGTTGCTCGAAGACCCGCTTGACGGGACCGTTCTCGACAACTTTCCCTTGGGACAGCACGGTCACCGTCTGGGCGATGGAGCGGACGAGGGCCAGGTTGTGGGTGATGAAGAGGAGGGATAGGTGCCGCTCGGCCTGCAGGTGCCGCAGGAGCTCGACGATCGTCGCCTGCACGGACACGTCGAGGGCGGAGGTGATCTCGTCGCAGACCAGGAGGTCTGGGGAGACCACGAGGGCCCGGGCGATGGCGACCCGCTGGCGCTCGCCCCCCGAGAGCTGGTCGGGGTAGCGGGACCAGAAATCGGGGCCGAGGGCGACGTCGGACAGCACGCGGCTGACGCGCTCGTCCCGCTCGGAGCGGGACAAGGACGGGTAGAAGTGGTGCAGCGGCCTTTCAATGATCTGGCCGATCGTCTTTCGGGGATTGAGGGCGGTGTAGGGGTTCTGGAAGATGTACTGGATGGCCTGGAGGACCTGAGGCCGGCGCTGCTGGGCTGACCGGGGGAGGTCCTGGCCCTGGAACTGCACCTGGCCTGACCACGAGGTGTGGAGGCCGACCACGCAGCGGGCGAGGGTGGTCTTGCCCGAGCCCGACTCGCCGACCAGGGCGATGCATTGGTCGCGGCCGACGGTGAGGGTGACGTCGGAGAGCACTTCGGTATTTCCATAGCGGGCGGACAGCCCCGACACGCGCAGCTGGGTGTCCTGGTCCTCGGGGCGGGATGCTGAGATCGCCAGCGGGCCACGGATGTCGGGACCGGTAGTCAGCTCGGTTCGCAGGCAGCGCACCAGGTGGCCGCCTGGCAGGGATACGACCGGGACGGGGCCTTCGCTGCAGGCGGGCGCAGCCAGTGGGCAGCGGGGGGCAAAATCGCACCCCCGCGGCCGACGGGTCGGATGGGGCGGCTGGCCCTCGATCCCCTCAAGGACCTCAGCACGCTCCGGTGACGGGATCGCCCGCAGAAGCTTCCTTGTGTAGGGATGGGCGGGACGGCCGAACACCGCGGCGGTGCTCCCGCTCTCGACCACCTTGCCGGCGTACATCACGGTCAGGGTGTTGGCGAGGCTGCCGACGACGGCGAGGTCGTGCGAGATGTAGACGGCTGCCACACCGTAAGCGCTGCAGAGACTGCGCACGGTGTCCAGCACATGGCGCTGCGTCGTCACGTCCAGGGCAGTCGTCGGCTCGTCCAGCACGATCACGCTCGGCCGCAGGGCGAACGCCATGGCGAGGACGACCCGTTGCTGCTGGCCGCCAGACAGCTGATGGGGGTACGCCTTGAGCAGCCGGGGGACACTGCCGAGGCCGACCTCCTCGAGAGTCTGCTGCAGCCTCGCCTTCGGGTCGCCGAGGCGCTTGGCCGCCGCCACCTGACGGTGGGCCTGCAGCACGTCTTTCAGCTGGGTCCCGACCCGGAGCGCCGGATTGAGCGCCGACGCCGGGTCTTGCGGAATGTAGACCACCTCGCCGCCGCGCAAGCGCTGGAGTTGCTGTTCCGGCGCCTTCACCATGTCGGTGTCCCCCACCAGCACTCTCCCGGCCGCCACCTCAAGGCCACGGCGGACGTGACCGAGAAGGGCCAGGGCCACGGTGGTCTTTCCCGAGCCTGACTCCCCCACCAGGCCGAGCAGCTCGCCGGAGCGGACCTGGAAGGACAAGTCGTCGACCACGTCGGCCGAGCCCCCGGCCAGGACGATGCGCAGCCCCTGCACGTCGACCCTGACGTCCCCGGGCGAGCTCACGACTCCTCCCCTGCGTCAAGCGTCGGCAGGGCGGCTGCCGTTGTCTCGCGGTCGATCCCGATGGTCACCCTGGCTACCGCGTCGGTGAAGGTGCTGGCGCCGATGGTGAGCAGGGCGATCAGGATGGCGGGGACCACCACCGCCCACGGGTTGAGTACCAGCCCCTGGCGGTTCTCGTTGATCATGATGCCCCAGTTCGGCGCTGGCGGTGGCTGGCCGAACCCGAGGAATGACAACCCGGCAATGATGACGATGGAGTAGGTGAGCCGCAGCCCGATCTCCACCATGAGCGGGCTGATCAGATTGGGCAGGATCTCCTCGGCCATGATCCGCCGGCGCTTCACGCCAAGCAGTTCGGTGGCCTTCACGAAGTCCCGTTCGGAAACGTCCAGGGTGGCGGCGCGCATCACGCGGGCGACCTGCGGGGCGTGCGAGAGGCCCACGGCCAGAACGGTCAGCCACACCGTCGGGCCGAGGATGGACACCAGCAGCAGCGCGAAAACCAGCTGGGGGAAGGCCAGGAGCACGTCGACGGTCCGCATGATGATCCCGTCCGGGCGGCCCTGCAGGTAGCCGGCGGCGATGCCGCTCGCCGTCCCGAGCGCCACGCCGAGCGCGGTGGCGGCGGCCGCCATCGCCAGAAGCACCCAGCCCCCGTCGAGCACGCGGGAGAGCACGTCGCGCCCCAGCACGTCCCCGCCGAGGAGGGCCTGGCGGGAAGGGTCGGCGAACGGGGCGACGATGCTGGCCGTGGCCGAGTGGGGCGCCACGAAGGGCCCCACCACGGCGACGGCCACGACGAACCCCACCACCCCCAGGCCGAACCTGCCTCTGGGCAGCGACGCGGCCCGGCGCAGGATGGCCGTCCACCCCGCGCGGCGCCGCGCCGGTACCACGGCCACTGTGACGTCGGATGCGGTAGCCATGGATCTACCGGGGCAGACGGCGGCGCGGGGTGGCGAGCAGGGCCACGACGTCCGCGACGATGTTGACGAGGACATAAAAGCCGGCGAGGAGCAGGACGATCATCTGGATCACCGGCACGTCGCGGTTGGTCACGGCGTTGACCAGAGCCTCCCCGATGCCGGGGAAGGCGAACACGTACTCAACGACCACGATTCCCCCGGCCAGGTAGAGGAAGGTGAGCCCGAGGACCTGGGCGACCGGCGCGACGGCGTTGGGCAGCGCGTACACGACCAGGATGCGCCGCGTCGGCAGCCCCTTGAGCCGGGCCATCTCGACGTAGTCCGACGCCAGGGCTTCGACCATCGCCGCCCTCGTCATCCGGGTGATGTAGGGCACCGTCACGATGACGAGCGTGGCCACGGGGAGGATAAGTTCCCGGGGGCTTGCCCAGGCGTAGGTGCCCGGGGCCAGCAGGGAGACTGCTGGGAGCACGTGCCAGACGACGGTGGCGAACAGGATGATCAGCGTGATTGCCACGACGAACTCGGGGAGGGACGTCACGGCTAGCGCGAGTACCGAGCTGGCATGGTCGAAAAGCGAGTCCTTACGCACGGCCGCCACCACACCCAGCGTCACTCCGACGATGCTCGCGATAATGCCGGACACTGCCACCAGCACGGCCGAGTTCAGCGCGGCGGGGCCGACGATGCTCCAGACCGGCATCCCGTTGGCCAGGCTTTTCCCTGGATGGCCGGTGAGGATTCCGCCGATCCAGGAGCCGTACTGATCGAATACCGGCCGGTTGAGGTGCAGTTGCGCTTCCAGGGCGTGCAGCTGTGCCGGGGTCGCCGAGTGACCGAGGATAGCGGTGGCGGCGTTCCCCGGGAGAGCCACCGTGGCAGCGAAGATGATCACGGAGACCACCCAGAGCGTCACCAGGCCCAGGGCGACGCGCTGGACGATAAGGCGGGTCACCGGGTGTGCCGCCGTTGCCCTGGGTCTGGGTGGGGCGACGTCCGAGGCGAGCGCGGTGTTCAGTGACATCGGTTCGGCACCCTCAGGACAGGAACGAGTAGCCCTCGAAGGGGAAGTTCCCCAGTGGCTCGCCGACCTTCCCCTTCTGGAAGCCAGTCAGGTTAGAGCTGTACGCGTCGAGCGAGTCCACGAAGCACGGGATGATGTAGCCCCCCTCGGTGAAGTCGATGCGCTGCATCTCGTAGAGGATCTCCTTGCGCACGCTGGCGTTCAGCGTCTTGTTCGCTTGGTAGTAGAGCTTCGTGTAGGTCGGGTTGTTGAAGTGCGTCTCCTGGAACGGTGACGTGGGCAGGAACGTCTGCGCGACCTGGGACAGGTAGGGCGAGTAGTTGTAGTAGATCTGCGAGAAGGGCACTTTGGTGTAGTAGTTCGGCCCGAAGAACGAGCTGGGGCTGACCTGGTTCAGGTTCACGGTCACACCAGCCGCGCTCGCCTGCTGCTTGAAGAGGGTCGCCATGCTGAGCGCGCTCGAGTTCACGGCCAGCGACGTGTAGAGGGTGACGGTCAGGTTGTTGTCGAAGCCGGCCTTCTTCAGCAGGCTGCGGGCCAGCCCGATGTCCTGCTCCCGGCTCAGCGAGCCGTCGAAGTCCGGGTCGTACGGCGACGTGACGTCATGCGCCACCCAGCCGAAGCCGTCCAGGGTCTTGGCGATGAACTCGGGGCGGTTGACGATGTACCGGAACGCCTGGCGGACGTTGACGTCCTTGAACGGCGCCACGTCCGTGCGCATGGTGAACGGCTCGATAGCCCCGGTCTGCGACGGGACGGCGGTGATCCCGCTCGTGTTCTGCAGGATTTTCATCTGGGTCCCGGTGAGCTGCCCGGTACAGTCGATGGCCTTGCTGACGAGGGCGTTCTGGACGGCGGTGGGGTCCTGGAAATCGATGATCGTCACCGAGTCCAGGTGGGGCAGGCCCGCCTTCCAGTAGTTCGTGTTGCGCACGAAGACGCTCTGCTGGCCGGGCGTGAAGCTCTTGTACTTGAACGGCCCCGTCCCGTTGGGTGCGTCCTTCTGGGTCCACCCGTCCGGCGCGATGTACAGGAAGTACCAGAACGCCGCTAGCTGCGCGGGGAAGCTCCCGAACGGCGTCTTCATGGGCACCTGAACCGTCAAGTTGTCGACCTTCTTCAGCCCATTGACGTCGACCGGGCTGAGCACGAGCGCCCCGCCCAATGGCTTCTTGGGGTTGAGGATCGTCTTGAGCGTGTAGATCACGTCGTCTGCTCCGAACGGTTTCCCGTTGTGGAAGCTGATGCCCTTCCTCAGCTTGATCAGCCAGTTCGACGTCGACCCGTTCGGGACAATCTCCTCGGCCAGCACGTACTGGAGTTGTGCGTTGTTGGCGAGCTGGATCAGCGGCTGGTATAGCTGCTGAGCGCGCGCCGTCCCGATGGCGCTGATGCCCCCGTAAAAGGGGTTGAGAGTGTCGCTGCTGCCGCCGCCGGTGAGGCCGACCCTCAGATTGCCACCCTTCTTCGGTGCCGACGCCTTGCCTCCCGATGAGGCCGACGGGGATGCCGACGATGAGCAGGCTTCGAGCAGGCCGCCCCCGGCCAGGGCGGCGCCGCCCAGCACGGCGGAGCGAAGGAACGTGCGCCGGCCGAGGTGCGTAGCGGCGACCTCCGCGGCGACGTCTCTGTCCGGGCGAGGTGTAGTACTCATGGGTGCCCCCCTCCTCCTGTCGGCCTGCACGGCTCGAACAGGACCTCGGCGGCGTCGGTACGCCGCCCTGCCGTCTGCGTCCCTGCCCGTGCAGGGTGATCCATCGTGCCCGAGCCGTCCCTCATGCCGGATCTCCGATCGTGACGCGGTGGATGGTGTCGTAATGCTCGCGCCGCGCCTCGTCGTCGGGAAAGTTGTAGCTGCGCTTGCCGCTTAGCCTCATGAGGTGGAGGCCGATCTGGCTGAGCGGTATTGACGCCAGCACGGGGGACAGCTCCTCGCCGATCCCCGCCGCCACCGGGAGGAGAAGGGCCGGTAGCGGCGGCGCCTGGTCACCGACGAAGACCGGGAAGGCCTCGATGTAGTTCAGCTCGGAAAGGATCTCGGCCGCCCGGTCGCTCGACGCGCCACTGGGCGCCACCAAGACGACCGGCTCATTGGGCCGGGTGATGAAGTACTGCTCGTGCGCCCACTCCTCGACGTTCGTCGCGAGAGCGATCTGCTGGGCCCCCTCGAAGAGCTTCGCGGCGCCGAACTTGGCGCTCGCCTCATTGGGCCCGGCACCGAGGAAGGTGATCATTCGGGCCCCGGTCATGCGCTCGGCGGCGGCGTAGGCCGGACCCTCGCTCAGGCGAAGCGTCTCCTCCGCCAGCTTCGGCAGGCGCTGGAGGTCCTTCGCATAGCCGCTCACCGCGTCCGGGCTGGCGCGACCGTCTGCGCCGGCTGTCGCGTTGGCGCCGAGCTCGGCGGCCAGGGTCAGCAAGGTGACGAGCATGGCGGTGTAGGTGCTGGTGCCGGGCGAGAAGCCGAAGGTGGGGATCTCTGCCGACAGGACGCAGTCTGCCACCTGGGCAATGGGGCTGTCTGGGGCGCCAGTCAGGGCGATCACCAAATGCCCGAAGGCACGGGCCTGATGGGCGGCCTCGATCGTCCTGCCCGTCTTCCCAGAGAAGGAGACGACTACCACTGCCGTCTCACTCGCCAGGTATCGGATCCCGTACCGGGCGAAGTCCAGGGCGTGTTCCCAGCGGACCTGGAGCCCGGAGTATCGGTTGAGCGCCAGTGCCGCCGCCTGGCAGGCGAAACTCGAGTCGCCGCACCCTACGAGGACGACATTGCGGATGCGGGATTCCCGCAGCCGTTCGACCGTCGTCACCGCCTGGCCCGCCAGCTCGAGCCGATCGCGGATCACGGCGGGGATCGTCGTGATCTCCCGCTCCATAACGCCGCTGTCGTCGTCCTCGCCTGGCTCCGGGAGCGGTGTGGCGCTTGGCAGCTTTCCCTGCGCGTAGCGGGAGCGCAGGCGCTCGGCGACCCCGGCGCGGCGAAGTAGGCGCAGGGAGCCGCTGGCACCTAGGGCGGCTCCCGCAGTGGCGGCCCCCCGTTGTGCGGCGACGACGAGGGATTCACCGACGGCGATCCCAGCGGCAAGACCCCCGCAGAAGGTGTCGCCGGCGCCGGTGGCATCCAGTACGGCGACCTTGGGGGGCGCGATGCGGACCGGTGGGCCACCGGGCGCACTGACCAGCGCCCCCTTCTCGCCGCACTTCACGACCACCGCCGGCACCCCCTCGGCCTGCAGCTCACGGCAAGCCCGCTCGGGGTCGTCGTAGCCGAGGATGGCGGCGAGTTCCCCGTGGCTGGGCAGGAACACGTCGACGCGCCGAGCGAGGGCGAGGACCTCGTCCCTTCCGGCCGACCAGGCCTCGTGGGTGTCCAGGGTTACGATCGTCTGGCGGCCCTCGGCCCGGAGGTGCCCGACGATACCGGCGGCGGCCTCGAAGGGCATGGCAGCGACGTGGACCACCGGTGCGCGGTCCCGCTTTTGATCGGTCCACCCCGTTGGGATGTCCTCGGGGCTCGGCGCCACCTGGAGGCGACGCTCCGGCGGCGTCCGGTACACCCAGCTGCGGTGCCCGTCGTGCTCGTAGATCACCCAGTTGCGGACCGTCGGACCTTCGATCGGCCGCAGCCCGCCGGTGTCGAGCCCTGCGTCGCGGAGGCGGTCAAGCGCCGCGACCGGGAAGTCAGCGCCGACCCGTGCGACCACTCCCACCGATAGGCCCCAGATCAGGGCGCCGGTTGCCGCGTAGATGGTGTTGCCGCCGGGCGATGCCATGGTGGTCTCGCCGTTGGGGTGGACAATGTCGTCCACAGTCAGGTTCCCGACCACGATGACGTCGTGCTCCACGGGCCCCTGCCGACCCGCCACGGGGTTCATCACGCGCTCGCTCTCCGTCATCCCTTGCCGACCTCGCCTTTGGCCGCCGGTGTCGGGAAATTCAGGATCCGGTCGTCGAAGCGGTGGCTCTCGAAGCTGAAGCGGAATCGCTCCACCAGGTACAGGACCTTCGAGAACTCGACGGCCTCGCCGGCGTGGTCGTAGGTGACTGAGTCCACCCGCAGGACCATGGCACCGGTCGCCACCCCCAGGGGCGCAGCCTCTTCGTCAGTGGCGTGAACAACCTCGATGACGCTCTCCGCGCGGACGAGCTCGATGCCGTAGACAGTGTCGAACGTCCGGTAGAGGGAGCCACCGTCCAACTCGCGCTCTTCGATGCCGGGGAAGCGCGCCGGGTCCAGATAGGCGGACAGCAGCGCCACCGGGCTCGCCTCCAGGCGGGCGAGGCGCTGGATCAGCACGAGCTTGCGGGACCGCCCCCCTAGGGCGGCAGCCTCCGGGCGCCGCGAGACCAGGCCTTTGTAGAGCATCACAAGCTCCAGGCGGTCCCCATGCTCGGCGTGGCTCCCGGTGAAGCTGGACAGGTTCGAGATCTTCTCCTCGAACTTGGGCTGGCGGACGAAGGTCCCTCGCCCCCGACCCCGGTCGAGGTAGCCCTCGGCGGCGAGATGCATGAGGGCCTGGCGGACCGGCGCGAGGCTGACGCCCCACTGCTCCGCCAGCGCACCCTCCGACGGCAGCCGGCTACCAGGGGCCAGGCGGCCAGCGACGATCTCCTCGCGCACCAGGTCGTGGATCTGGCGGTGCAGCGGCACAAAGGAGCCGCGGTGCAGCGCAAGCGCGGTCAGCCAGCCGTCGCCGCTGCTGTGCGACCCGATGTCCTGCTCAAGAGGTGTCGAAGCCGTCACCTGCTGCATCTCCCCATGTTGCCCTGGGGCGGAAGTCTGGAACAGCAATAATGACAGATCATTATAAGTTTGTAACGAGTGATCGCCGCAGGCTACAGGTCCCCGCGTGCCCAAGCCCAGCGCTAGGAGATTGCCCTTAACGTCGGCCACACCCTGAAGCAGCCATCAGGTCAACGAGTGCCGGCCAGGATCGCCCGGCTGATGCTCCCGCCCGGGTATCCCACTCCCGGCGCCGGGAGCCGTCATGGCCAGGAGCGCGGCACATCAGAAGACCGCAGCTCACCCGCAATATGGGGTGGTCCTCCCTATGGAGTCTGAGGTGGCCCGATCGTAGTGTCGGAGCCGTCAGGGGACTGAGGAGGCCATATGCCCGACACCGTGCTCTCGCCTGTTACGTCCCACGCATCGCAACAGTCCGCCGACCGGGTGACGCTGCTCGAGCGGAAGCCGGCACTGGACGCACTGGCCGAGATTGCGGGGCAAGCGCGTAGCGGTGAAGGCCGGCTCGTCCTGCTCGAGGGCGAGGCGGGTGTAGGCAAAACGGCCCTACTGGAGCAGTTCACGCACGACCTGCCCGGCTCGCGTCTCCTGTCGGGCGCCTGCGACGGCATGTTCACCCCGCGGCCACTCGGGCCGCTCTTCGACATCGCGCAGCAGGTGCACGGCCGCCTGCATTCGCTGTGCCGGTCGGACGCGTCCCGGGAGCAGCTCTTCGACGCGCTCCTCACCGAGCTCTGCGAGCCGGGGCCGCTGCCCATCGTCGTCATCGAGGACGTGCACTGGGCCGACGAGGCCACCCTCGATCTGCTGGGCTTTCTCGCACGGCGGATCCGCGAGATCCCGGTACTCCTGATCGTGAGCTACCGCAACGACGAGCTGGCTGACACCCATCCACTCCGCATTGCTCTCGGCTACCTGGCCGTCCAGCGCTGCACGAGGCGACTTCCGCTCGCTCCACTCACCACCCAGGCGGTGCGCAGGCTCTCGGCCGGCCGCGGGATCGACCCAGCGGAGCTGTACCGCGTTACTGGCGGCAACCCGTTCTACATCCGCGCGGTGCTGGAGGCAGGCCTGGGCGAGGTACCGGGCTCGGCCCGTGATGTGGTGCTGGCGCGCGCCGCCCCCCTCGAACCCAAAGCACGCGAGACCCTCGAAGCCGCAGCTCTGATCGGCGCCACGGTCGACGAGCGGCTGCTCCGCCACGTCGTCGCCGGGCCCGCGCTGCCCGAGGTCATCGCGTCCGGGCTGATGGCTGGCCAACCGTTTCTGCGCTTCCGGCATGAGATCGCGCGCCAGGCGATCGAGCAGGCGGTCTTGCCGGCCCGGCGTTGCGAACTTCATGCCCGGATACTGCAGGGTCTGCGCGATCTCGGCTGTGACGATGATGCCAGGCTGGCCTTTCACGCCGAAGAGGCCGGCGACGGCCCGGCTGCCCTGGAGCATGCCGCGCTGGCGGGCCGTCGCGCTCGCACGCTGGCATCCCATCGCGAAGCCGCCCGGCAGTTCGAACGCGCGCTGCGTTTCGCGGACGGCGAGGGGTCAGCCAGCATCGCGGCCCGCTGGATCGAACTCGCGACGGAGCTGTCGATGATCGATCGCTGGCCCGATGCCGAGACCGCCTACACGCGAGCGCTGGAGAACTGGCGGGCGGCCGGAGACCCCCTCGGCGAAGGCGACACACTCCGGCGGATGACCGTGGCGTTGTGGCGGCTGTGCCGCGGCGACCAGATCCTCGCCGCCGCACAGGCCGCCGTCGCCATCCTGGAACCGCTCGGCCCTACCGAGGAGCTCGCGGCGGCCTACAACGCCCTCGCCGCGTTTCAGATAGACACACAGCCTCTGGACATCGTCGTCCCGCTCGCGCAGCGCGCTCAGGAACTCGCGGTCAGATTCGGCGTGCCCGCGGTGCAGAGCCGGGCGGCAACGACGGAGGCGCAGGCCCTATGGACCGCCGGTGGCGACTGGGAGCCCGTGCTGCGCCGCGCGCTGTCGATCGCGCTCGAGAACGGGCTCGAGAA
>Ga0335076_10004511_pt1 | contig 14098 bp, 12 predicted proteins | sample Lox_Sample_25_FD_206717 | JGI IMG/M metagenome (GOLD analysis project Ga0335076, IMG submission 206717) | Soil microbial communities from Loxahatchee National Wildlife Refuge, Florida, United States - Lox_Sample_2.5 | ecosystem: Environmental > Terrestrial > Soil > Wetlands | place: USA... | reverse complement strand
AATGGACGACTTTGGCACAGGCTATTCGTCACTGTCCTATCTGCAATCGTTCCCGTTCGACAAGATCAAGATCGACCAGTCTTTCATCTCGAACTTGAAAAGCAGCCCCCAGTCGGCGGCTATCGTGCGCGCCGTCATTGGCTTGGCACACGGGCTGGATCTTCCCGTGCTCGCGGAGGGCGTCGAGACAACGGCTCAGCTCGATTTTCTCGCAGCCGAGTCGTGCAATGAAGTGCAGGGTTACCTGATGGGACGGCCGCATCCGATCCGGGAATATTCGGAACTTACCGGCCGCGACGACGCGGCGGAGGCAAGGCAGCACAGCGCCTGAACTTTTCCTCCTGCCCAGCGTCACCAGGTCGCTAGAGCGGACCGAGGATGCTCCATCGCGCGTCGCAGAACTCCTTCGCCGCCATGGCGACGGCGCTTGCGGTGATGTTCTGGTGTTCCGGCGAGCTCATCTTGAGCTCTTCGTCCCGGTTGATGATCGATCCCGCCTCCAGCAGGACAGCGGGGATTCGGGTCTTCCCCAGCACGACCAGCTCGTCATGGCTATAGACGCCGGTTTCCTTGTTCAAGAGCGGATGCTGATAGCGGCCCATGATCGGCTGGGTATATTGGTGAGCATAGTCCAGGCCCTGAGCCTTCATCTCCCTGGCCAGCAGTTCGGCGAAGGCGAGGCTGGTCTTGAAGTCCGGATTGTCGTGCGAGACCCAGACGGAGTAACCGCTGAAGCGATCGCTGAAATGACTGGCCTTACCCTCGAATTCCCAGTTCTCGAGCAGCCTGTCGGGCACCGAATCATGGTGGATGGACAGAAAAAGGTTCGCTTGCAGCCTCTGGGCGGCAGCCACACGCGTGAACAGGCTGGGCCTCGCCTTGCCGTCGGTCACCAGCAGCCTGGTCGCGGCAAAGCCGTCCGACTTCAGCTTCTCCTCGATCCGTCTCGCGAGGTTCAGGTTGAAATCGAACTCCGGAACATTGCGCGCGCTCATCGCGCCATCGGATTCCTTTGTGTGTCCGACGTCGACGACGATGCGGAAATTCGCGGGATCACACGTTGTCGCGGCGGGCTTCAAAGCGGGAAGCATGATGGGCCCAAGGGCGGCAAGCTTTGCGGTGGGGGGCTTTTGCGAATCGGTATGCTTGGCCGACTTTTGGGAGGCGGCGTGCCTGGCCTGAGTGTCGTCCTGCTTTGACGAGCCTTTGAAAATCTTCTGCAGCCAGCCGGCCTGGCTCGCCTCGATCGGCAGGACCACGACCGCGACAACAGCTGCGACGATCGCGCGGCGGAGCCAGGCGTGAAAGGCGGTCCTGAACAACTTTCCCCCTGACGAGCGCAAATTCCCTGCTCCGCTGCACCAATGCGCGACCGGCCAACAAGCCCGCCAGTATGGCGGACCTCCGGCACCCCCTTTATCGAGGAATCTTGGCGTAGGCGAGACGAAGCGTCAATGCGTGGGGCAGATCAGCGATTTTTGTCCGCCCTACATACGGGGGCCTCACACCGGCCGCTCGCCCTTTACGGTGACACGGGTGCCGGAGCGGGTGTGCGGCCAGTAATCCCACATCGCGCGATGCTGGGTGCAGCGGTTGTCCCAGAATGCGATCGCATTCTCGGTCCAGCGGAAGCGGCACTGGAACAGCGGGTTCTCCGCGTGCTGATAGAGATATGACAGGATCGCGTCGCTCTCGTCGCGGGGGATGCCTATGATGGCGCGGGTGAAGCCGCGGTTGACATAGAGCGCCTTCTTGCCCGTCACCGGATGCGTGCGCACGACCGGGTGTTCCGCGCGGGGATAGCTCGGCTTGTCGGCGACGCCGTAGTTGGCGTAAAGGCCGCGATAAGCCTGCTCGCCGTCATGGATTGCGGTGAGGCCATCGAGATAGGCCTTCATGCGATCCGACAGCGCCTCATAGGCCGCATACATGCTGGCAAAAAGCGTGTCGCCGCCGCGCGGCGGGCACTGCTTGATGTAGAGGATCGAACCCATCGGCGGCTCGAGGTCGCAGGAGACGTCGGAGTGCCAGCCCTCGCCATTGGCGCGTGGGCTGTCCTTGTCGGCATAGATCTTCATCAGCGCGGGATCGCCCTCGTTGGGGGCCGCGGGATGCACGTGCAGCTCGCCGAACTTCCGGCCGAAGGCGAGATGCTGATCGCTCGAGATGTGCTGGTCGCGGAAGAAGATCACGAGATTTTCGGCGAGCGCGCGATGGATCTCGTCCATCTGCCGATTGGAGCGCGCATCGTCGGACACGAGCTTGCCGATATCGACGCCGGTGATTTCAGCACCGATGATCGGCGTGAGCTTTTCGACCGCAATGGTCTCGTAGGGCTCGCCGTCATCCGCGAGATGTCTGTAACGGGGCCCCTGCTTACCTGACAGTGAGCTCATGGCGGTTCTCCCGGCGTGTTGTTGGGCGCGTTATGGTAACCCGAACGCAGGGAAGCACAACACACTCCCATGTCGTCCCGGACAAGCGAGCGTGAGCGAGCGCCGATCCGGGACCCATAACCACAGGCGGACGTGCTCGCGATGGCTGGGGCCCACACCTAACAATGCAGACCTGTGGTTATGGGTCCCGGCTTTCGCCGGGACGACAGCGAGTTTACTCCGCCGCGCTCGTCTCCGGCACCTTTGCGCCGCTGCCATACCGCTGATCGATATAATCGATCACCAGCGCCTTGAACTCGGCGGCGATTGTCGGCCCGCGGAGCGTGCGGAACTTCTTGCCGTCGACGAACACCGGTGCGGCCGGCGCCTCGCCGGTGCCGGGCAGCGAAATGCCGATATTGGCGTGCTTGGATTCGCCGGGGCCGTTGACGATGCAGCCCATGACCGCGACGTTGAGCTCTTCGACGCCGGGATATTTCGTCTTCCAGCTCGGCATTTCGTCGCGGATGAAATCCTGGATCGAGCGCGCCAGCTCCTGGAACGTGGTCGAGGTGGTGCGGCCGCAACCGGGACAGGCCGCAACGAGCGGCACGAAGGTGCGGAAGCCCATGGTCTGCAACAGCTCCTGGGCGACCTGCACTTCGAGCGTGCGGTCGCCGCCGGGCTCGGGCGTGAGCGAGATGCGAATGGTGTCGCCGATGCCGCCCTGCAGGAGAATGCCGAGCGCGGCCGACGAGGCGACGATGCCCTTCGAGCCCATGCCGGCTTCGGTCAAGCCGAGGTGGATCGCATAATCCGACCGGCGCGCAAGTTCCTGATAGACCGCGATCAGATCCTGCACGGCCGAGACCTTCGCCGACAGGATGATGCGGTTCTTGGGCATGCCAAGCTCTTCGGCACGCGCGGCCGAGAGCAGCGCCGACTGCACCATGGCTTCCCGCGTGACCGCGCGCGCATCCTTCGGATTGGCGGAGGTCGCGTTCTCGTCCATCAGCTTCGAAAGCAGTTCCTGGTCGAGCGAGCCCCAATTGGCGCCGATGCGCACCGGCTTCTCGTTCTTGTTGGCGATCTCGATGATGTCGGCAAATTGCGTGTCGCGCTTGTTCTTGAAGCCGACATTGCCGGGATTGATGCGGTATTTGTCGAGCGCTTCCGCGCAGGCCGGATATTCGGCGAGCAGCTTGTGGCCGATATAGTGGAAGTCGCCGATCAGGGGCGTGGTGATGCCCTTCTTGCGCAGACCGTCGCGGATATGCGGGACGGCGGCGGCCGCCTCCTCGCGGTCGACGGTGATGCGCACCATCTCAGAGCCGGCGCGCGACAGGGCGGCGACCTGCGCCACAGTCGATTCGACATCGGCGGTATCGGTATTGGTCATCGACTGCACGACGATCGGCGCGCCGCCGCCGACGGCCACGTTGCCGACCTTGACCTGGGTGGTCTTGTGCCGCGCGCTGGGGCCTGCGACGTCGATGGATGGCGATTTTTCGGGCGTGTTCATGAGGTCTTTCATGAGGTCTTTGTTGGGGCCTCGATATCAGGTTTTGGTGACATTCAGCAATGGATCGCTCGCACGGGACAGGCCGGGATTCGGCCGGTTAACCAGAAAAAGCCCTGCAATTACAAGGAGGGCCGCGACACCAAAAGCCACCGTGAGGGCGTCATGCATGATGAAATAGCTCGCCAGCACGCCAAACAAAGGCGTGATGAAGGAAAAAGCCGACAATTTGGACGCCGAATAGGTTTTCACCAGTGCAAACCACAGTGTGAACGTGGTTCCGACCACCCAGACCGCCTGATAGACCATGAGTGAGATCGACAGCACCCCCGGCATGTGGGTGATGGTCTCCCCCGACCACAGCGCCGCCGTCCCGAGGATCGGGATCGACATCGCGACCTGATAGCCGAGCGCCTTTTCCGGAGCGGCGAAGCGAAGGCGGGTTCCCTTGGCGATCAAGGTGGTCGCCGCCCAAAGCGCCCCGCCGCCGACGATCATGAGATCGCCGAGCAGCACTTTTGCATCGACATCGGCCTGAGGCATGCCGATTGCGAGCGCCACTCCAAGGAAGCTCAAGGCCAGTCCCGCCCATTGCAGCGGGCCGAGCCTTTCGCCCAGCACCTGATGGGAGCCGAACGCGACAAAGAACGGCGCGGTATAGAGGAACACCGCCGCGCGCGATGCGGAGGTGAGGCGGAGACCCTGATAGATCAGCACGAATTCGATGCCGAACAGAAGCCCTGCGCACAGGCCGGCGGCGAGCGTGCCATCGCGCTTGAAGAATCTTACGCCGCGAAGCCAGCCGATAATCAAGAGCACCGGCAGCGCGCCGGCCGAGCGGATCAAAGCCTGCAGCATCGGCGGAATGTCCGGCAGCGCAAGCTTCACTGCGACCTGATTGAAGCCCCAGGAGAAGCAAAGCATCAGCATCAGCGCGATTGCGCCCGGGCTGAGCGGCCGCCCGGCGGATGAAATCGCAGTCTTGTCGTGCATGTTTCCTCGCGGGCCGGCGTAAACCGCCGTGTCCTCGTTCGTTCTAGGCGGCTTTCTGGCAATGCGCGCAGGTGCCGGTGATTTCGATGACGGAGAGTTTTGGCGCAAAACCCGAGGCGCGCGCAGCAGAGCCCAACGACTGCGCCACCGGAGCGGACGGCATTTCGCCGACTGCACCGCAGCGCTCGCAGATCAAGAACGCCACCAGCGCCGCCGCGTCGTGGTCGTGCGCGCAGGCAAGATAGGCGTTGCGGCTTTCGATCCGGTGAACCAAGCCGTTTGCCATCAAGAAATCCAGCGCGCGATAAACCGTGATCGGCGCCGGACGCGGCATCTGCCTGGCAAGGTCATCGATGATCTCATAGGCGCCGAGCGGCCGGTGGCTTGCGAGCAGCGCCTCAAGCACCTGGCGGCGGATCGGGGTGAATTTCTGCGCCTTCTGCCGGCACACCCGCTCGGCATGCGCGATCCCTTCCGCAGTGCAGCGGCCGTGATCGTGGTCGGGCGTGGGGAAAGCCGGTCTAGTCGGGGTCATTGGAACCAACATGTAGTGCGGCGGCAGCATGCCGTCCAACTTATGGAGCATTATAGCAAAGGAATTTGCACCGCGGCATGGCCCTCCAGCCATGTGCTTTCAGCCGGTCAGGCTCCCATTAAGTCGCCATGAAAAAATCATAAGCAAGCTTATTATATCCAAGGCTTACAGAGACAGGGCAAACATGCGCGGTTCCGTGGATATCAACTTCCTTTTCACGCTCGGCGAGGTGCAACGCCTCGTGCGCGCCTATGCCGACAGGCAGGCCGCGCGCTACGGCATTACCCGCGCGCAGTGGGCGGTGCTTGCCAAGGTCGAACGCCATGAGGGAATGAAGCAGACGGAACTCGCCGAACATATGGAGATGCAACCGATCACCCTGACGCGATTGATCGACAAGCTCTGCAACAATGGCTGGATCGAGCGCCGCGGCGACGAGACCGACCGCCGCGTCAACCGCCTCTATTTGAAGAAGGCCGCCCGTCCCCTGCTCGGCAAACTCGCGGGGCTGCGTTCGGAACTGACCGCGACCGCGCTCGAGGGCATCAACCCGGCCGACGCGCACCGCATGCTCGCCCAACTCGAAACCATCAAGGAAAACGTGCGTAACGCGATACAGAACGCCGAGGCGGACGCGATGAAGAAGGAGCAGCGCTATGGCTGATCCGATCCTCAAATTCCCGCCCGAGCAGAAGGGCGCCCCGCCGGAAAAACCGCGCATCAAGCTCGCGGCCGAGCCGCGCCGCCGTCTGTTGGCGGGGATGCGCCGCTACCGCCGTTTCCTGTTGCTCGTCGTGCTGCCGCTCGCTGCCGCAATCGCCGGGCTGGTATTTTATCTCAATGGCGGCCGCTACGTGACGACCGACGACGCCTATGTCGGCGCGCAGAAGGTTTTGATCACGCCGGACATCTCCGGCAAGATCGACAAGGTCGTGGTCAGGGAAGGCCAGCGCGTCAACGAAGGCGACGTGCTGTTTACAATCGATCGCGAACCGTTCCAGCTTGCCGTCGACCAGGCCAGAGCACAGCTCGCCCAGGCCCAGACCACCTATGACAATCTGATCGCCAATGTGAAAATCTATGGCCAGATGCTCGATCTGGCGCAGCAGGGAGTCGACCTGAAACAGCGCGACGTCGATCGCAAGCAGGCGCTGGTCAACCAGAAGGTCGGCTCGCAGCTCGACCTCGACAATTCCGCCAACGGCCTCGTCACCGCCGGCGCGCAGATGCAGTTCGTCAAGCAGCAGCTTTCCAACGCCAAGGCGCAGCTGCTCGGCAACCCCGATCTGCCGCTCGAGCAGTTCCCGCCCTATGCGCAGGCCAAGGCCCAGCTCGGGATGGCCGAGCGCAATCTCGACCACACCGTGCTGCGCGCGCCGATGGCGGGCGTTGCGACCCAGGTCGAGCAGATCCAGCTCGGCCGCTTCGTCACCGCCGGCACGCCGGTGTTTTCTGTCATCGACATCGCCAACCCCTGGGTCGATGCCAACCCCAAGGAAAGCGACTTCACCTATGTGGGCGTCGGCCAGCCCGCGACGCTCGAGGTCGACGCGTTTCCCGATCACGTCTTCAAGGGCCATGTCGGCTCGCTCTCGCCCGGCACCGGCGCACAATTTGCGATCCTGCCGCCGCAGAACGCGACCGGGAACTTCGTCAAGGTGGTGCAGCGGGTGCCGGTCAGGATCTATTTCGACACGGACGATCCGATGGTCAAAAAGCTGAAGGCCGGCATGAGCGTCTATGCCACCATCGACACCGGCCACAAGCGTTCGCTGGCCTCGCTGTTCGGCTTCCATTCAGCACTGGCCACCGCCAAGCAGGACTAGGCAGGATGTCGCCGACCGCGGTGCCGTCACCGACAAGCATGGCTCCGGGATTGCGCCGGAACATGGTGACGATCTGCGCCATGACCGCGACCATCATGCAGGCGCTCGACACCACGATCGCCAACGTCGCGCTGCCCTATATGCAGGGCACGCTGTCGGCCTCGCAGGACCAGATCAACTGGGTGCTGACATCCTATATCGTCGCGGCCGCGATCATGACCGCGCCGGTCGGGTGGATCGCCAACCGGTTTGGACGCAAGCGCATCTTCATCGTCTGCTCCGCCGGCTTCACCATTGCGTCGGTGCTGTGCGGGCTCGCGCAGGACATCAACCAGATGGTGCTGTTCCGCCTGTTGCAGGGCGTGTTTGGAGCAGCCCTGGTGCCGCTGTCGCAAGCGGTGATGCTCGATTCCTACACCTTGCAGGAACGGGCAAAAGCGATGTCGATCTGGGGCATGGGCGTGATGATGGGCCCGATCATGGGGCCCTCGCTCGGCGCGTGGCTGACCGAGACCTATTCCTGGCACTGGGTGTTCTTCGTCAACCTGCCCTTCGGCCTCATCACCGTGCTCGGCCTCATCGTTTTCATGGACGAGACCAGAAAGGATCTCAACCTCCGCTTCGATTGGTTCGGCTTTGCCGCGCTTGCGGTCGGCATCGGCGCGCTGCAGCTTGCGCTCGACCGTGGCGAGCAGCTCGGCTGGCTGGAATCCAACGAAATCGTCGCCGAGTTCATCTTCTCGGGCATCGGCTTCTATTATTTCTTCGCGCATTCCTTCACGACGCCGAATCCCTTTATCCAGTTCGCCCTGTTCAAGGACAGGAATTTCATCACCGGCTGCATCTTCATGGCGGTCATGGGACTTGTGTTGTACTCGACCATGGCGCTTGCCTCGCCTTACCTACAGAACGTCATCGGCTATCCGATCATCACGGCCGGCGTGCTGCTCGCAAGCCGCGGCTGCGGCACCTTCGTCGCCATGATGCTGGTCGGACGTCTGATGCGCTATATCGAGGCGCGCACGCTGATCGTCACCGGGCTGTTGCTTACGGCGACATCGCTGTTCTGCATGACCGGATGGACGGACCAGACCGGCGTGCGCGAGATCGTGACCTGGAGCGTCATCCAGGGCTTCGGCTTCGGCCTCGTCTTCGTGCCGCTTTCGACCGTGGCGTTCCTGACGCTGCCCAGCCATCTGCGCACCGACGGCACCGCGATGCTGACCTTGATGCGGAACGTCGCAAGCTCGATCGGCATTTCCATCGTGATCGCGCAGCTCACGGAAGGTTCGCGCCGCGTCTATGCGATCCTCAACAACCATGTGAATCCCTTCAATCACGCGATGCAGATGCCCGACGTCACCGCCATGATCAACATGGGCACCGACAAGGGCCGCGCGATGGCGGATGCCATGCTCAATCTGCAGGCGCAGATCATCGCCTTTTCGCTGGACTATCAGATGGTGATGATCTTCATCCTGTGCAGTGTCCCGCTCGCGATCATGATCGGCTCGACCAAGGCCGCCCTGCGCAAGCAGGCCGCGGGGCCCGAGCATGCGGTGATGGAGTAGGCGGCATCGTCATTCCGCAACCCGCGTGGAACGGGCGAACACGAAGGCGGCAGCCTCGTTTCATGCCGCCGCCGGGCGCTCGGCGTCAACGGTCGACTCGCGCACCGTACGGACCAACACCGACTGCAGCGATGTCAGATTGGTCGAGACGACCGCGATGTGCTCGCGAACCTCGGCGGCGCGCTCCTTCACTGTGTCAGCATCGCGACTCACGTTGACGATCTTGGAGGAAACCTCCTTTGCCGCCGAGGCGGATTCGCAAATCGAGGACGCGATCTCTCGCGTTGCCGCGTCCTGTTGCTCCATTGCGGTAGCGACCGAACTTGCCATGCTCTCGATTTCGGCGATGTGCCCACCCATGTCTTCCACCGCATCAACGGCAGCCTCGGTCGAGCTTTGAACTTCGGCAATCAGGCGCGTGATCTCGTCGGTCGACTTTGCCGTCTGATCCGACAGCGACTTGACCTCGGCGGCGACGACGGCGAATCCGCGGCCCGCCTGGCCGGCACGCGCGGCCTCGATCGTCGCGTTCAAGGCCAGGAGGTTTGTCTGACCGGCGATGCCGCCGATGAGGTCGCTGACCTCGGCGATTTTTCCGACGGCAGCCGACAGGGCTTGAATGGTCGACTTCGCCCTGTCGCGACCCGAGACCGCCGCCTTCGTGACCGTGCTGGTACGCCCCACCTGGTTTGCGATTTCCCGGATCGAGGCCGTCAATTGTTCCGCAGTCCGCGACACCCTCTGGGCATTGGCAAGCGCCTGCTCCGATGCGGCGGCAACCGCCTGGGACTCCTGCGAGAGTGTCTGGGCGATATTGGACAGGTTGGACGCCGCGCGTTCCACGCCCTGAGTCACCTTCGCTGCGGTCTCGACTGAAGCTTCCGTTTCCCGTTCAACAGTATTGGCCATGTGGCGCAGGGCGTTCCGTTTCGCCTCGGCGGCTTCCGCCTCGGCACGAACCTGCTCGTTGCGCAGCCGCCCGTTCTCCACCGCGGCTTCCCTGAAAATCTTCAGGGCGCTTGCCATCGCGCCGACTTCGTCGCGGCGCGCGGCAAACGGCACTTCGACAGACAGGTTGCCCTTCGCGAGTTCCTGCATTGCCCCCGTCATCCGCACGATCGGACGAACGACGCCGGCGGCAACGCCAAGCAGGCCGGCCGCGATCAGCGCGAGCACTGCCGCCGACACGGCCCAGACCACGTAGGACAGCAGGGAATCGCGGTGGCTCGCCAGCTTCTCGAGCTCCGCATTGTGCCGGTTGGCGTTCTCGACGATCGAATCGATGATCGTCCGATGCGCGGAGTACACCTCCCTGAGCTTCGCATAGACGGCCTCGGCCGCCTTCGCATTGCCGGCCTCGATAGCCGGCATCAGTTCGTCCGAGACGAGCTTCCAGAATTTCTGCACTTCGCCGTCCGACTGCACGACCAGAGCCGATTTGATCCCGGGCGCAAGGTCCGATGCGGCCCAGAACGCCTTGCGGTCCTCATAATCCTTGCGGAGCTGCGTCAGGCGCTCGCGGTGGGCCTGTAGCTGGTCCGGCTCGCGCATGGCCAGGGTCGCCTCGAGATAGGCCTCGAGAACGTAGGCAGGCGGCGGCAAGATGTCGGCGACAAGATCGTTGCCAAGCTTGATTTCGGTATAGAGCGGTCCGCCCACTTTCAATTCGCGAAGGGTGTAGATGCTGGCCGAGACAACGGCGACAAAGCCGATCACCAGGACCAGGCCGAATGCGACGATGGCGGAGGAAATCGAAAGCCGAAATTTCATGGGGTCATTCCAAACTGCAGGTCGCAACCAATAGCGTGCTCACATCAAAAATGTCTGAACGACTGACCAGTTTTGGCCTGCCCGGCATTACACGGATGTCGGCGGACCCCACCCCCACCTCAACGCGCCGCGGCGGATCCGCTTCACACGTCGAAAAACACCGTCTCGCCGTCGCCCTGCAGGTGCAGGTCGAGCTGATAGACCGGGTTGCCGTTACCCGGCGCGCGCTCGGCGATCAGCGTCATGCGGCGATCGGCCGGCACCAGAGCGAGCACGGGATCGCCAGCATTGCCCGACTCGTCGCCGAAATAGATGCGCGTGTAGAGATGGCGCAGCATGCCGCGCGCGAATACTGCGAGCAGAAGATGCGGCGCTTGCGGCTTGCCGTCGGGATCAGGCACCACGCCCGGCTTGATGGTGTCGAAGGCATAGGCGCCGTTGGCGTCGGTGCCGCAGCGGCCAAAGCCCTTGAAGGTCGCGTTCGGCAGCGCGCGCTTGTCCTGCGGATCGGCAAAGCGCCCCTGCGCATCCGCCTGCCAGATTTCGAGCATCGCATCGGGCACAGGCTGGCCGTCGCCATCGAACACGCGGCCCTCGACGCGGATGCGTTCGCCCGAAGCATCCGGCGTGACGAGATTGCTGGTGAAGGCGTCGTCCCAGTCGTATTGGCCCTGCGGCGTCAGGCCGTATTTGAAGAACGGACCGACGGTCTGCGATGGCGTAATACCCGTCACTTCTTATTCTCCATTGGCGTGGCGTCCTTGCCGCGCAGCACGATGTTGAAGCGGTAGCACAGCGCCCATTCCGGCTGGGTGTTTTCCAGATCGAAGGACGAGACCATCCGCATCCGCGCCTTCGCGTCCGGGACCGAATTGAAGATCGGATCGAATTCGAACAGCGGGTCGCCCGGAAAGTACATCTGCGTCACCAGCCGCGAGACGAAGGAATGGCCGAACACCGAGAAGTGGATGTGTGCCGGCCGCCAGGCGTTGTGATGATTGCCCCAGGGATAGGCACCGGGCTTGATGGTGACGAATTTGTAGTAGCCGGATGCGTCCGACTGCGCGCGGCCCGCGCCGGTGAAGTTCGGATCGAGCGGCGCCGGATGCTGGTCGCGGACATGGATGTAGCGGCCGCAGGCATTGGCCTGCCAGATCTCGAGCAGCGTGTTCGGCACGCCGCGGCCGTCCTCGTCGAGCACGTGGCCGTGCACGATGATGCGCTCGCCCAGCGGTTCGCCCTGATGCTGGGTGGTGAGATCGTTGTCGCCGGCGCGCACGGTCTCGTGGCCGTAGACCGGGCCGGTCAGTTCCGACAGCGTATGACGCATCGCAATCAGCGGCATCGAGGGCGCGCGCTTGACCGAGCTCTTGTAGTCGGGCGACAGCGGCTTCGGATGCGCTGCGTTGCTCGCGGTGGGATAAACGAAGGTCATCATTGGCTCCGTCATTGCGAGGAGCGAAGCGACGAAGCAATCCATCTTTGCCGAGGCGCTGGATTTGCTTCGCTTCGCTCACAATGACGCCCTCACGGGCGTCAGTTCAGCTTCTCGATCGCGACCGCAACGCCCTGGCCGACACCGACGCACATGGTGGCGAGCGCGAGCTTGCCGCCGCGCGTCTCCATGCCATGCGCTGCCGTGAGCACAAGCCGCGCGCCGCTCATGCCAAGGGGATGACCCAGCGCGATCGCTCCGCCATGCGGGTTGACGAAATCGGCATCCTCCTTGAGGCCAAGCTGGCGCAGGCAGGCGATGCCTTGCGAGGCGAACGCCTCGTTCAGCTCGATCAGGTCGAAATCGGAGATCTTCAGCCCAAGCCGCCCCATCAGCTTGCGGGTCGCCGGCACCGGGCCGATGCCCATGATGCGTGGCGGCACAGCGGCCGAGGCAAGTCCGAGGATTTTTGCGCGCGGGGTCAGTCCGTGTTTCTTCACTGCGGCCTCGGAGGCCAAAATCATCGCGGCCGCGCCGTCATTGACGCCGGAGGCGTTGCCGGCCGTCACGGTGCCGGGATTGCGCACAATCGGCTTCAATTTTGCCAGACCTTCCATGGTGGTCTCGGGGCGCGGATGCTCGTCCTTGTCGACCACAATGGGACCGGCCTTGCCGCCGGGGACCGAGATCGGAGTGATTTCCTGCGCGAAATAACCGGAGGCAATCGCCTTGCCGGCGCGCTGCTGCGAGCGGATCGCGAACGCGTCCTGATCGGCGCGCGAGACCTGGAACTCTTCGGCAACGTTCTCCCCGGTCTCCGGCATGGCATCGACGCCGTATTGTGCCTTCATCAGCGGATTGATGAAGCGCCAGCCGATGGTGGTGTCAAAAATCTCGGCCGAGCGCGAAAAGGCCTCCGGTGCCTTGCCCATCACGAATGGCGCCCGCGTCATCGACTCGACGCCGCCGGCAATCGCCAGATCGATCTCGCCCGAACGGATCGCGCGGCCCGCCGCGCCGACCGCATCGAGGCCCGACGCGCAGAGGCGATTGAGGGTCTGCCCGGGAACCGTCTCCGGCAGGCCCGCGAGCAAAAGCGCCATCCGCGCGACGTTGCGGTTGTCCTCGCCGGCCTGGTTGGCGCAGCCGAAAAACACTTCGTCCACTTGCGACCAGTCGAGCTTGGGATGTTTCGCCATCAGCGCCTTGATCGGGGCAGCCGCCAGATCGTCGGCGCGCACTTTCGCAAGAGACCCGCCGAAGCGACCGATCGGGGTTCGGACGGCATCGCAAATATAGACATCACCCATCGGCTTTCTCCTGAGAGCGGCTTGAATTCGACGATGAGTTGTAGGAGCGGCGTTCCGGCCCGTCAATTGACGGTTTCGCCGATGAGCGCTGCCTTGCGGGGGTGGAAAACCGGCACACCGGCCGCAATTGAATAGGAGTGCGCAGTGAAATTGGCTAGGTTGCGCCGCCCATGACGATCCAGCCCTCGCCCGCCCCTGCTCTCGTGCAATCCGAGGCTCCGCAAGCTGCGGAAGCCAGCGCGCGCGTGACGCCGATGATGGAGCAATATCTGGAAATCAAGGCGGCCCACCCCAGCCTCTTGTTGTTCTACCGGATGGGCGATTTCTACGAATTGTTCTTCGAGGATGCCGAGATCGCCTCAAAAGCGCTCGGCATCATGCTCACCAGGCGCGGCAAGCATCAGGGCATGGATATCCCGATGTGCGGCGTGCCGGTCGAACGCTCGGACGATTATCTGCATCGCCTGATCGAAAAGGGATTTCGGGTCGCAGTCTGCGAGCAGATGGAAGACCCGGCGCTCGCGCGAGCGCGCGGCTCGAAAAGCGTGGTGCGGCGCGATGTCGTGCGGCTGGTGACGCCCGGCACGCTCACCGAGGACAGCCTGCTCGACGCTCGCACCAACAATTACCTGCTCGCAATCGCGCGTACCCGCTCCTCCGCGGGCGGCGACCGTTTCGGCCTCGCCTGGATCGACATCTCGACGTCCGAATTCATGGTGACGGAATGTTCGGCTGCCGAACTGCAGGCGACATTGGCGCGCATC
>Ga0335076_10004510_pt1 | contig 14100 bp, 15 predicted proteins | sample Lox_Sample_25_FD_206717 | JGI IMG/M metagenome (GOLD analysis project Ga0335076, IMG submission 206717) | Soil microbial communities from Loxahatchee National Wildlife Refuge, Florida, United States - Lox_Sample_2.5 | ecosystem: Environmental > Terrestrial > Soil > Wetlands | place: USA... | reverse complement strand
GGAAATTTCTGCGCAAGACCAGCCTGGATGAGCTGCCACAGCTTCTGAACGTGCTGGAAGGGAAGATGTCACTGGTTGGACCGCGGCCGGAAATGCCCTTCATCGTCGCTCAATACACGGAGCGCCACAGACAGAGACTGCATGTAAAACCCGGCCTCACCGGCCTCTGGCAGCTAAGCGGCGACCGGGCCTTCTGCATTCACGAAAATATCGAATACGATCTCTATTACATTCAGCACCGCAACTTGTTTATGGATCTCGCGATCTTGTTGCACACTTCGATTTTTGCCATGCGGGGAATCTAAGGGGAGCACAGTCCTGCTTATGGCCCCAACTGGAATCGACAAACCGGAACGAGTTATGAGAGACGACGTCACATTTGCCGTTCCCTTGCTTTCTGAATCCGAGGAGCGTGCGCAGCGCGAGAAGCGGATTGAGAAGGTCCGTCTTCTTTGGGGCCGGCGTCGTCTGCTGGCCCGCGCCGCAGTTGCCGGCATCGTAGTGGCCGCTCTAGTAGCTTTATTGTTTCCCAGCCACTACAAGTCCACTACTCGCTTAATGCCACCCGACCAGTCGCCGGGAGCGGGCATGAGCATGCTGGCGGCTTTGGCAGGCAAGGCAGGAGGTTCTTTCGCTGCTCTCGGCGCAGAGCTTCTGGGTCTGAAGACAAATGGCGATCTTTTCGTGGGCATTCTAAAGAGCCGCACCGTGCAGGACGACATCATCAGCAAATTCGACTTGCGAAGGGTTTATTGGGTAAAGCGCTGGGAAGACGCGCGCAAAATGCTGGACAGCCGGGTCAGCATAAGCACTGACCGCCGCAGTGGGATCATCACGATTGAAGTCTCGGACGCAGACCGCCAGCGTGCCCAACAAATGGCCCAGGAATTCGTTGCCGAACTGAACCGCGTTGTCACCAGTTTGAACACGTCAGCCGCGCATCGCGAGCGCGTCTTTCTGGAAGGACGGCTCGCCGGAGTGCAAGGGGACCTGGAATCCTCTGAACAGGACTTCAGTCAGTTCGCCAGCAAGAACACCACTATTGACATCCAGACACAGGGTAAGGCCATGATCGAGGCTGGCGCCGCTCTTGCAGGGCAGCTGGTGGCCGCGCAGACCGAGCTGGAAGGATTGCGGCAGATCTACACGGACAACAACGTGCGGGTCAGGGCGCTTGAGGCGCGAGTGGAGGAACTGCGCCGGCAACTGCAAAAACTCGGAGGCCGAACCGGCGATGACCCTGCCGCCGATCAGGATGCAGGGGCGCTTTATCCGCCTCTCCGCAAGCTTCCTTTGCTCGGCGTAACTTACGCGGACCTTTACCGGCGTATGAAAGTCCAGGAAGCGGTTTTTGAAACGCTCACTCAGGAATATGAACTCGCGAAAGTTGAGGAAGCCAAAGAGACGCCATCAGTTAAGATTCTAGATCAGGCAGATTTTCCCGAGAGAAGGTCGCCTCCTTCCCCACTGGCGCTCATTCTGATTGGCGCACTGTTAGCTCCGGTGCTTGCGGGAGCATGCCTGCTCGGCAAAGAACGGTGGAGCGAGGCGGATCCCGACGATCCCGGCAAGCTCTTCGCGTCAGAAGTCTTCCACACCATTCAAACTCAATGGCCGTTGGCCTTCTCGCGGAACGGTTCGCATGAGGGCAAAAACGGCAACAGACCCTCCAAATGAGGCCATTAGCTGTTCCTGAAATCGGAACCTGCTGAGACGACGGACTGAACAACCAAATGAGCGCCACATTCCTTCAAGCCACTCCCGATGCTCATCATCTGCTGTCGCGGGGGAGTGCCTGGATGTTCGCCGCACGTGCCGGCAGCGCAGGGCTCAGCCTGGGTACGTACGCAATCCTGTCGCGCATACTCCCGCCCAGCGACATGGGAGCGTATTTTCTGGCTTCCAGCGTGGTCTGCTTCGGTGCAATTTTCGCCTCGCATGGCCTCAAGGATGCCGCGGTTCGGCTCATCTCAGAAAGTATGGGGAGAAGAGCGGCTGGAGAAATCCGGCGGGCCGTAGTGGTTGTGCTGGAGCTAGGGGTATGCGCCGTGACCCTAACAGCCCTGCTATATATGGCGCTCGGCCATTTCGTGGCGCTTAGCCTTTTTCATCAGGAAACAATGGCGTTGGCGACCGGGCTCATAGCCATTTGGATCGCAATGGCCGGCCTGCAGGGTATCGCCGCAGATATTTTTCGCGGGCTACAGGATTACGGTTCTTCGGCCCTGTTCAGCGGCCCTCCTAGTCTGGCCTCCGCGGGAATCTTGTTCCCCCTATTACTTGGATTGCTGATCTTCAGCCGCAGCAGTACCTTTGGCACGGTCCTGCGCTTGGCTGCGGCATCGTCTGTCTCGGCGGTGGTCATCGCCGCAGCCCTGCTTTTGCCCCGGCTAAGCCGCCTGCCCCGTCAACATCCGCGAACCTATCGCCGCATGGAAGTTCTGAATCTCGCCTGGCCGTTGCTGGTCAGCAACCTCCTGATATACATCATCGGCCAGGCCGACTTATGGGTTGTTGGGATTTTCCGTTCGCAGCAAGAGGTCGCCGTCTATGGCGCTGCGTGGCGTTTGGCACAGCTGGTCGCTCTTCCCGTTGCTATTGCCAATGCCGTAGTGCCGCCAATGATCGCGCAACTGCATGCCCAGGGAGATCGTGATCAGCTCGAAAGCTTGCTTCGACGCTCAGCGACATGGGGAGCGGTTCCCGCGCTCTGCACTGCGCTCCTCGCCTTTGCGCTCGGAGGGCCGATTCTGCGCCTTGTCTATGGCGGATTCTACAGCACGGGCTCCTCGGCATTGACCCTGCTGAGCGTGGGTCAGGTCATGAATGTCTCGGCCGGCTCGAGCGGCTTCACTTTGATGATGACCGGGAACGAAAAAACAATGATGTCGATTAGCGCAATTTGCAGCCTTCTTTTTGCCGCCGGTGAATTGATGGCTGTGCCATCTTTCGGAATCAACGGGGCCGCCTCTGTGGCAGCCGGGACCATGATCCTCCAAAATGTCCTGATGCTTATCTCCGTAAAGAAGCGGGTGGGAATCTGGACTCACGCCCGGCTATTCCCGGTCCGGCCGTAAATTCAAGAGTGCGGCCTGGCAGCGGCAAAATGTCTGGAAGTTTCGCGTTCAGGTCTCTATGCCGACCCTAGAATCACTGAAGCTGGTTTTCTTGATTTCCTTGCCCCGGAGCGGGTCGACCCTGCTGCAGAAAATTCTGGCGGCTCATCCGGACGTTGCATCCGCAGGCGAGCCCTGGATTCTGCTGCCCCTGGCATTTCTCGACAAGCACAAGGGCATCGAGGCCATTTACAACCAGGCCAACGCCGCCAAGGGTATCCGAGAGATGATCGGCCATCTGCCGGGAGGCCGAGACGCGTATGTTCGCCATCTCAGGCGCTTTTGTCTCGATCTATTCCGCGACTTGGCCGGCGAGAGGATCATTTTTCTTGATAAGGATCCGCGGTACTATCTCATTCAGGATTTTCTGGTGGAGCTGTTTCCGCAAGCGAAATTCATTTTTCTCTTCCGCAATCCCTTGGATGTGATGTGCTCGATGATGAGCACATGGCTCAAAGACTTGCTCATTCTGCATGCCTATCACATTGATCTTTTCGAGGGCGTCCGCTCCATGAGCCGAGGCTCGCTGATGTATGCGGATCGGGGCATCAATGTTCACTATGAGCATCTGGTTCGGGAACCGGCACATCAGGTGCGCCGCATCTGTGAATTCATAGGGATCACTTACTGCGAAAAGATGCTTTTGAACTACAAGAATGTGCAGTTCGGAGGGTCCATGGGAGATCCCCTGGGGATCAACCGTTACCCAAACGTCTCGACCGCATCCAGCAATATCTGGCCGCGGAAACTGAACAATTTTTACCGGATTCGCTTCGCTCGCAAATATCTCGCGGCTCTGGGAGACGAGGTTCTGATTCCATGGCAGTTCAGCCGGGCACAATTCGAGGACACGGTAAGTCAGATGAAGGTCCGCTTTCGGGGTTCGTTTAGGGACATGACCTACCGGCAGTTGAGCGACCTGTGGCGGCTGATCTCAGGCACACGTTTGCGTCACATGCTCCAGGAGCGCAAAAGCGGCGAGATTTATCTCTTTCGATGATCTCCGGCGGCGAAACTCGCATGCTTTCCGAACGCAAGAGAGTGATGCAGCGGTTTTACGACAGCGCCGCTCCAGGGTATGTCCGGCGTGACGAAGGCCTCAAGCAAACGTTTCACAATGGCTCCGAGTTCATCTGGCTGGCCGAACTTCCGCTTCAAGATCAGAGAATCCTGGACGTCGGAACGGGGACGGGACGGTTGTTTCGCTTTGTGCAAGATCGAGGACATCAAACGGCGCTCTCGGTGGGAGTTGATCTTTCATCGCAGATGCTCTTAATGGCTCGGGCCCGCACGGGTGAGCACTGCCGCACCTGCTTTGTTCAGTGCGATGCGGAAGCGCTTCCTTTTAATGGAGATAGTTTCCACTTGGTTACCTGCTTTGGACTGTTCGAGTACATTGCGGACCTGCGGCCCTTTTTGCGCGAGTTCAACCGAGTGACCGTGCCCAAAGGTTGGCTGCTGTTTACGTGCCGAAACATAGGACGGCTTTTGCCTTTTCCCAACCGGTTCTATCCAGTGGCCGATCATGAACGAAGTGCTGTTCAGAAGGCAGTGCAGGAATGTGGCTACAGCGTGCTGCGGCACAAAACCATTTATCACCTTAATGGCAGGTGGATTTGGGCGCTTACTTCGGCTTGCGAAAGGTTGGGGTGCGACGCCGCGTTGCTGAGGTTTGTAATGGCGATCAACAGGGCATTGCGGAATTCCCCCGTCTTTGGCGCGGGTGGAAAGACCCATTTGGTTCTCGCTCAGCGATCTTAGTTGCTTTGTTCCTCAGGCACGGAAACAAATTGGAGCCTTTAACTACCGGCAAACAACGCCTCATTGTCGTGACCTCGTTATTCCCGCCGGCGGTGGGAGGGGCAGCGGAAGATTTCCGCCTTTTAACTGAGGAATGGCGACGGGCCGAGGCGGTGGAAAGAATTGTGATTCTCACCGAGCGATACCCGGGAAGCCCGGCCAGGGAGCAGCGAGACAACATAGTTGTGCGGCGTGTCTTGCCTCCCCGCGACACCCGACCTGCACTGAAAACCCCCAATCGTTTAATTCGTTCTGTCCTGACCTATTCATATCTAGTGATGGCAATTGCGTGGGAGCTGCACCGGAGCCCTTCGCAGGTCGTCCTGGTCCATGGCCGTTATGGAAGGAAGAGTTTCTTAAGGATCCTCAGATTGATGGGTGCAAAGACCGTAGTTTTTCTTTCTGATCGATTCACTCCACCAGAGAGGCTGGCCGACTGCCACGCGGTGATCTGTAACGCGAACAACGTCTACCAGGAGGCTCTGCGGCAACTGGGTTCGGGAGGCGGAGTTTTCTACGTGCCGTTGCCGTTTGTGCCGCCCCTAGCAGGCGAGAGGCAGTCTTCAGGCGTTAGAGCGGCGGAGCCATTCTTCCTGTTCGCCGGTAACGTCTCGTTACAGAAGGGTGTCGATGTCCTGTTGAAGGCGTTCGCGTCCTTTCATAAAGAGCATCCACAATACCACTTGCTGCTCGCGGGGCCAGTCTGCGATCCCTCGGTGCTAAACCACGCGGGTCCGGGTGTTACGGTTCTGGGCGCGGTAGACCGCAAGACGACGACAGAGTTAATGATGCGCGCCGAAGCTGTGGTTCTGCCCTCCAGGTCAGAAGCGCTGCCCCGAGTGTGTCTCGAAGCTATCGCCTTAGGCAGGAAAGTTATCTGTCCACCAGGCGTTAGTGAACTACGGCAATGGTGCCCCGAATGGACTCTGCCGGCAGTTAGCCCGAAAGAGGTTTACCAAAAGCTCACGCAAACGCTATCACCATGCTTCATCCCCTCGTTCGATTTCCGAAAACACGATCCAAAGCTCGCCGGAGAGCAAATCTTGCGGATATGCGCAGCCGTGGGCGCGTGCCGGAGCAAGGGATAGATACACACCATTCGCCGAGCTCTCGACCATGATCTTTCTCACTGGAGATGTGCACCACACCGATCCTCGCATGGGAGACCAGGCGCGCCTGACCTCCGGATGGAGCGAAGTTCGGACCTGTGAGCCCTACCTCGAGTGCGCGGGCAAATACTCTGTCCGCCTGACTCTTTTTTTTACCGGGCTCGCGGTTGCGAGAGATGCCGAGTTCATATCTTCACTCAAGGAACGGTACGACTTCGAGATTGGCGGTCACACCTATACGGCCAATGGTTGCCGAAGATTGTTGGGCGCATCTCGTCGACTGCTGGGTTTGGCCAATGGGCCGTACTGGCTCCAGAAAAAGGACATGATTGCAACAGTGGGGTGCATGAAGCAGAGGTTGGGTGTTCCAGTGGTCTCCTGGAGAAATCACGCTTACCGAATGGACCGTAATACATATCGGATTGCGGCGGAGGCGGGAATCGAACAGGTGTCGAACCGCGTATCAGGAGTCGACGGAACGATTAAGAAAGTCGGAGCTATCCTCGAGGTTCCGATTAACACCTTACCGGATCATGAAAGTCTGGGACACGATTATCATCCCCGCATGTGTCACTCGGTTCAGGAATGGGTGGACAAGGTGTTAGGGCAAGTTGAGTACCAGCAAAAACAGGGTCTGCCATCCATCATTCTGGCGCATCCGCTTTGCATGTTTGTCGAGGACCGGCTGGAAGCATTCGAGAGGCTGTGCGCCGCCATTGGGCAGGAGAAAACGGGCCACTTGAGAGAGTGCGCCTCCTTGACCGTCGAGCACTTTGGTGAACACCTGCATCAGCCTAACCGACTAACAGGCAGCACTCCTTCGCTTGAGATCCAGATCTCAACTCATCGCGGGCGGCCAGCGGAAAATGCGCATAGGAATTGACCTCACCGCCCTGTGGCGATCAGCGACGGGAATGGAAAACGTCGCCATCGAGATGACACGTGCCTTGTTACGCAGAGACCTGGAGAATCGGTATGTTTTGTTCTTCGGCGGATCCGTTCATCCCAAGCTCGAGGAATTCGCGGGCCAGTTCGAAGCGATTCTGGCCCCGCGTTGGCACGACGCACAGTTGAAGGTGGCATGGTTTCCGCGCGCGATGGCCGCCGCCAAGCTGGATTACCTGCACTTTCCGGTTTTTCCGCCCCCCTGGAATTGTCCCTGCCCGAGCGGCTGGACTGCGCACGATGCTTCACCCTGGCTATTCCCCGAAACAATGAAGTTCAAGTCTCGTTGGTATTTCAAGATTTTGGGAAAACGCGCGGCTAAAATCGGCCGGGTGCTGATCACATACACGGAGGCGGCGCGCAGAGATCTCTCTGAGTGTCTGAGAGTCAGGCCGGAGAGTATTCACGTTATCCCTCCTGGCGTGAGATCGGTTTTTCGTCAGAGTAGGAATCCAGAGGCGCGCCGAAGCCTACGCGATTTTTACCGGCTGCCAGAAAGATTCGTCTTGTTCGTGGGCACGCTCGAGCCAAGAAAGAATCTCCCGAGAATCTTGCAGGCGTTTCGCATACTGAGGTCGCAGTATCACTTCGAACCGGCGCTTGTGATCGTCGGTCGCAAGGGCTGGCGCCTGGATGGGCTATTCGCCGAACTCAAGAAGCATGAGCTGGCTCAGAGTGTGTATTTGACGGGCTATGTTCCAGATGAGCACCTTGTGGCGCTTTATGAGTTGGCCAGCCTGCTTATATTTCCCTCTCTCTATGAGGGGTTTGGCTTGCCATGCATCGAAGCAATGGCTTGCGGATGCCCAGTTGTCACCTCCGACCGGGGCGCACTGTACGAGGTGACCCGCGGTTGCGCGATGCATTCTGACCCGGAAGATGTGGCGGCCATCGCCCGGGCGATATGGCAGGTCAACGCTGACGAGCCTCTGCGCGAGCAACTTGTTGCCAATGGACTGCGTCACGTGGCAACGTTTTCATGGGACAGGTCGGCCGATCAGTTTTTCAAAATTTTGACGCGTGCCGTAAGGGGCGATCAAGCTCACCATCCTCAAGATGTTGACCGGCGCCCGCGATCCGAAACCCCTTCGCAGATGTCGTTGCTGCCTTAATCGCACATCTTCAAATCCCTCGATCTGCCATGTTCAGCTTGATCGCCGCGATGGTGTTGACCCTTGTGCTGTTCGCTTTGCTGAAGGAACGAGTACTTTATCTAATTTTTATTTGGGCCTACATCCAGAATTTTGTTTTGGCATGGATGTACACGTCAGGCTGGGCCGGAACGAATCTGTGCCAGGCCCTGCTGGTGATCAAAGAGTTTCTCCTGCTGTGGCTTTTCTTCTATTTTCTTCCGCAGCTCAAACGGTGCTGTGGCGGAAGGTGGCCGCTTCCTTTGCGAATTCTGGGCCTTTTTACTCTGTGGTGCGCCGTGCGATATCTGGCGGCCGTCCTGCTTCAGGGGCAGGGTTTCGTCGAGAACCTTTGGTATCTGCGCGTCGCCAGCTTCCCGCTGCAAATTCTGACTGTGGCAATAGGCCTGTCCTTGACAAAACCCAAGTTCGCAAATCGCTTCATTCGTCAGATGAGCTATGTCACGGCTGGCATGGCCTTACTAGGCATTTTGATTTACCTGATTCCAGAGACAACATTTTGGCGGAATCACGTAGACATCGCCGACTACAACCTGGAAGTTAAGGGCGGAGCAGGAGACTCCGCCCTGCGAGAGCAGTTGGGAGGCGAAGATGAAAAGGAGATTGAGGAAGGATTGCCGGGAAATGCGCGGGGACACGAGGAATTTGCGTTCCTGTCTGCTTTCCGCGCTTTTGGCACCGTGGGCGATGCCGTAGGTTTCGGCCACTTGCTCGCTTTTCCAGTTCTGCTTCTCACGTTTTGTTTCCCCCGGAACTGGAAGACGAACCTGATGCTCGGGGTCACGCTCGTAGCCTTGTTTTTCAGCTTCACGCGCTCCGCCTGGATTTTCGTGCTGGTCGGGTATGCGATCGCGCTGTTTCGCAAGAAGCGATACCGCCTCATTCTGGGGGTTGTCGGCACCGTGGTCATTGCCCTGATGATCTGGACACCCCTTGTCGACTGGTACTCGAATTCGTTGGCCATGCTCTCATGGGACAACCCCCAGGAAGATCATGCCGAAGGCCTGGTGTGGCTTTACAGGGAAGGTCTGTGGCAGAGGGGCAACGTGTTCGGCCAGGGATTGACGGCGCACGTTCCGGAGAGTGGCTACGGATTGCTTCTTGTTCGTTATGGCATGCCGGCGTTCCTTTGTATCCTCTGGTTTTGCTGGGCTCTTTACCGCTCGCTGCGGCAGAGTGCCTGGGGCGATAGATCCCTCTTCCTGGTTGCTCAGGTGGTCCCTCTGGGCATGATCGTGATGTTGAATTTCTCTTATTACCCATTCAGCTTTATCCCTTACCTGCTGACTTGGTTTGTTGTCGGGACCTGTCTCGCTCTGGTCCCGGCAAAAGGAGAACATATTGGCGAACTCACTTAGCGCAATTCCGGAACGAGCGGCACTCGATGTAAAGGTTCACTCTGCCGAGAATGGCTGGGGGAAGAATGGCGCCGCCTGGCTGTTTCGTTGTGGCAGGGTGAATTTCATCTCGTTACAGGCCGAGCAATTGTTCAGTTCCAATGGCGGATTTCGCCAAGTGGTCACGTTAAACGCCGAGATATTTGTCTTAGCTCACAGAGATCGGCGCCTGGAACGTCTTCTGAAGACCACGCTCAATACCGTAGACGGGCGCGTCTTGCAGTGGATTTGCATGTTGTTATATCCCGGAAAACGAATCGCCCTGTTGAAGGGCGCAGATTTTATCTACGACCTGGCTTGCTGGTGCCAGACATGCAATCGCAGGCTCTTACTCGTTGGTTCGACCCGGGAGTCAAACGCACGCGCCGTCGCCGCCTTGCGGGCTTCGTATCCGGGTCTGGAAGTGTCTGGTTATGCCCCGCCACTGACGCGATCGCCGTTCGATCGGCTTTGCCGCCAATCCATTCTGGAGCAAGTCAAGCGCTTCCGGCCTGACCAACTGGTTGTTTGCTTTGGGTCGCCGAAAACCGAATTCTGGATACAGGAGAACTCGCCCGAACTGGCCGCATTGAACGTACACCGCGCCTACAGCCTGGGTGGCACCATTGACTTTGTTTCTGGTCAGCGCCCGCGCGCCCCGCGTCTCATCCGATTCGCTGGCGCGGAGTGGCTATTCCGTTTGATTTGCGAGCCCCGCACTCGTTTCCGCCGCACCCTGATTCAATTTCAAATGCCGTTCCATGCTTGCCGGACTGATCGAAAGATCGAGCCCTTTTGTGATTTCGAATAGTCGATCGAATTTCATTTCCTCAAGTTTCTCGCGGGCCGAAAGACCGAATTCTGCAACTCTCATGAAGGAGAAATGAAGTGAAACGCAAGGCGTTGATCACAGGTATTACGGGCCAAGACGGCTCCTACTTGGCCGAGCTGCTTTTATCCAAGGGATATGAGGTCCATGGCATGGTGCGGCGCGTGGCCATTGAGGACCCGGAACACCGGTTTTGGAGAATTCGGCATCTGCTGCCTCACATCCGATTGCATGGTGCGAGTCTGGAAAGTTACGCCAGTTTGTGCAAGCTGTTGCAAGAGGTCGAACCCGACGAGTGTTACCACCTGGCTGCCCAGAGCTTCGTCACGTATTCGTTCGAGGACGAATTCTCGACCATGCGCTCCAACATGCAGGGTACGCATGAATTGCTGGCCGCCGTGAAACAGGCGGTTCCCGGCTGCAGGTTTTACTTCGCGGGGTCCAGTGAAATGTTCGGCAAAGTGCATTCCACTCCACAGAACGAGAACACTCCGTTCCATCCCCGTTCCACCTATGCCGTCTCCAAGGTGAGTGGCTTTTACCTTTGTCAGTATTACCGGGAGGCATACAACATTTTTGCCTGCAGTGGGATCCTCTTCAATCATGAGTCTCCCCGCCGCGGCCTCGAGTTCGTGACCCGCAAAGTGACTGCAGGAGTGGCCAAGATCAAACTGGGCCTTTCGCGGGAACTCCATTTGGGTAATCTCGACGCGAAGCGCGATTGGGGCCATGCTCGCGAGTACGTTGCAGCCATGTGGATGATGCTGCAGGCACCCGAGCCTGAGGATTACGTGATCGCTACGGGAGAGAGCCATTCTGTTCGCGAATTTTGCGAAGTTGCCTTTCGCCATGTTGGCCTTAACTACCGGGACTGGGTGAAGGTCGATCTCGATCTTTTCCGTCCGGCCGAGGTTGAGGCGCTGGTCGGCGACTCTTCTAAAGCCCGCTGCCGTCTGGGATGGCACGGCGAAACTTCCTGGAAAGATCTGGTCCTGGAGATGGTCGAAGCAGACTTAGAAAGAGCGAAGGCTGGCGAACGAATGCAAAATGCGGAGTTGGTTACTGTCGCCTCGGCCCGGTGAGCTCTCGATCCACATAGGGATTTGCCTTATCACACTTGCGAGGTGGTCTCTACAATGTTAGGCACTCGAATGTTTGACGGATTTCATCTCGCCGGCTGATCCTGAGGTTGTTTACGTCCCGCAGTACAACCCGGTCACCATCTACAACACCCAGGCCGCGCCCGCTGCGCCAGCTCCGGCCCAAACCACCACTGGGGTGACTCAATCGTCCCGGGTAAGCACTGGAACCGCGGTCGGCATTGGGCTGCTGTCGTTCGGAGTCCGACCTGGCGATTGCAGAGAAACCCGGCTGCACTCCTCAGAAAGTCACCGGAAATCGGCGCAATTCTGCGATCCGCTTCCTGAAACCGGCCCGGGTAGGGATAATAATTATTATTGCTGCTGATGGCGGCGCCAACCGAGACTGGATGGCGGAGCATGCAGTCTCGGCTAACTCTTCTCCGCCAGAATTCCCTGCTAACAGGGAAAAATACAGGGAATTCGCCCATTTTCGGGCGTGAAATTCGCTTGTCATTGCGGCATCTTCTTCGTACTCATGGGAATACACAGTTCTTGATGGCAAATTGGAACAGGGAACGAACAGGGAATTAACAGGGAAGAATCAGGGATTGTGTTCGCCGGAACTGGGAATTAGGCGGATCAACAAGAAAACTTACTAGCTCCGGGCAACAAAAAGAGAGCGGGAGTAAGAACCTCGCGCTCTCTTTTCTTTTGCTCGGAACTTAAGATTTACGCGGCTTTCTTCTGCTGCTTTACCTTCGCCCAGCGCGCCCGCTGCGCCGCGGCAATCTTTCTTCGGGCCGCGATCGACATCACGCGTTTGCCGACATAAGCTTTCTCCGAGGTGACTGACCGCATTCTTGCCCAGCGAGCACGCTGGGCGGCGGCAATCTTGCGTCGCGCGGCAAGGGACAACGGGCGCCGCCGCGGGCGCTTGCCGAGACTGCCGGAGCCATTGCTCCGTCTCGCTAATGACCCTAGGACCCGAATAGCCTGGTCTAACCGATCTCGTTCCTGCTGAAGTTCCTTCAATACTGCGGCGAAATCCGCCATCAGCCCCCCTCACGTTGCTTGGAATACCTGCGCCAGCTATACTACACGGCCTGTCCCAAAACGATCCAGAGTTATGGGCATTTCGCCCTGAAAGTGGTTCGTTACCAATCCCTAGCCGCGTTTTGCCGCGAATCCCGCAGTTCTTTCGCATGTCTACCGAGGCAGGCGCACCTGCATCCGAAAGAGAGAAGGTCTTGAACGTGCATCACGTTGAAGATCGCCGGGGTGGGAACCCCAGCTGTTCTCGTTGCTCGACCCAGCTCAGAGGCAAGCCTCGGGTCAGTTTCTCAAAGGTCAGATCCGAAGGCTGGCGGCCGTCGAGGATGGCTTCAACAATGTCTGGAGCGTACCGCTCGTCAAGGGCTAGCTTTTGGGCAATCGATCTCCGGCCTGAAACCTCTCCAGCCAGGATCCAGTCGTACCATTGGCGTCCGCGTGCCACCGCTTTCAACAACGATGAAATCGGGTGCGACCTTACTTGAGAATCAGTAGTGACCACAAGCCGCTCACCGCGGCAGCGTTTAATCCGCGCTTCCACCTCAAGCCGGATCACATCATCAGAATCTTCTTCCTGCTGTTGGTTCACCGGTCGAGGTAAGGAGTCGAGATGCTCCGCGGCAAGGGCAGCGCGGAGTCTTCTCTTGCTAGCTTCAACCTCGATTCTGCCGGGGTGAACCACCACCCGTCGCACCACTTTTCTCACGAAGTCCAGGGCGGCGGCAGGGGAGGTGCCGAGCCACTCATCCGATCGTTTCAGGGCTGCTGCAATGAGCTGCTGAGTCAATGCCGGAGAGTCTTCTGGCAAGCAGAGCTCATCCATGACATTCTTGGACGACCCCAAAAAGGACCGCAGCCTGAGGGAGACCTGACGTCAACCTCATGGGCCGGCAGTCTGGCTGGTTTGCCAGGTGCCCCACAACCGTCTTTTGTCGCTTGGCAAACGTAGTAGCGATACCGCTTGCTGTTCTTCAGGGTATGGGACGGGATGAATCGATTGCCCTCGGAGTCCTCACCACTACGTCGCTGTTCATCAAACCACAGGTCAGAAAATCCGTTGGAATGGGCAGCGCTGGGTGGACTACAACTCAGGAGAACCCTATGTCCAATAAACCAGTTCCACCAAATGGATTCACACTAACGGAAGAGTGTGAGGCTTGTCCCGAATGTAGTTACAAAGGGTGCGCCAAGATCGGCCAGCAGAAGCGCTGTAGCAGTTGCGGCCACCAATGGCCGCCCATACAACGTTTGCAGCAAGGGCCCACCAGGGGAGAAATTCTGAATGGGACGGCCCGAATCCCGCGCGCCAACTTCATCCGATGGAGATTCTAAAGATACTGGAACAGGTCTCAATCCCGCCGGTCGCCGGCGGGGATTCGAGCCCGTGTTCCCGTTGCGAAAGGACCTTTGTGGCTAGAACGTGGCCCCTGCTCGTTGAGTTATGAGTGCAACCATCAACGGAATCTAAACACAATGCGCGGCGCAAAGAGTAATACATTGTACTTAAGAACAGCGAACTGAAATCCTGCCTGCCCCTGTGTTGCCCCTGTAATGACTGTTCCGACGGATGTTCATGTTGAAAAAACCGTGCAGCCATACATGTGTTGCTTCTTCAGAAAATGCTCCAGGTGCTTTCGCAAGT
>Ga0335076_10004508_pt1 | contig 14102 bp, 10 predicted proteins | sample Lox_Sample_25_FD_206717 | JGI IMG/M metagenome (GOLD analysis project Ga0335076, IMG submission 206717) | Soil microbial communities from Loxahatchee National Wildlife Refuge, Florida, United States - Lox_Sample_2.5 | ecosystem: Environmental > Terrestrial > Soil > Wetlands | place: USA... | reverse complement strand
CGAGCGCGGCGCCCGAGTTGGCGTCGGGGACCGCCTGGTGCAGCACGGGTACGTCCCCATCGATTCCGGCCTCTGGGACCTCTACATGCACGCGCATGTTCTGCTTCACGTCTCGATGACCGAAGGGGCGCCCCAGGTGATCCTCGAGGCGTTTGCCGCGCGCCTGCCCGTGGTCGCGACCGCAGTCGGAGGCGTGCGCGACCTCGTCGCGCACCGTGGTCTGCTGGTCCCTCCCGGCGACCCCGCGGCCGCCGCGGCGGCGCTCGCCCGCATGGTGGCCGATCCAGGTCTACGGAGCCGAGTCGTCGAGGCTGGCCACCGGACCGCCGCGGACCACACGCTGCAAGGGGAATGCCGTCGCCTCGCCGCTTTCCTGTCGGCGACCCCGACCGCCGAGCCGCGCCTCGGCTAGGTTGTTTCGCATGGGCGATGCGAGCGGAAACGGACACGACCGGGCACGCGGCCCGATCGAATGCTCGGTGCTTGTGCCGGTGCTGAACGAGGAGCGCTACATCGAGCAGACCGTCGCCGCGATGCGCGGTCAAGACTTTTGCGGTCCGATCGAGTTCCTGTTCGCCGACGGTGGCTCGCGGGACCGCACGCGCGAAATCCTCGAGCGGATGGCGCTGACCGACCCGCGGATCCGGGTGTTCGACAACCCGAACCGCTACGCGTCCAGTGGACTGAACGTCGCGCTCCTGCACTCGCGCGGTCGGTGGGTGGTGCGGATGGACGCCCACACCCTGTACCCGCCGGACTACATCGCGCGCGGGATCGAACGTCTGCAACGCAACGGGACTCGGTGGGTCAGCGGCCCGCAGGCGCCGACGGGGCAGGGCCGCGTGTCGCGCGCCGTGGCCCTGGCCCTCGGCTCGCAGCTCGGCCGTGGCGGGTCGCGAAAGTGGGGCGGCCGTGGGCCCCGGCCGAGCGAAGAGTACGAGCTCGATGCCGGCGTGTTCGGGGGCGTATGGGAGCGCGCAACGCTGCTCGAGTACGGCGGCTGGGACGAGCGCTCGTCGCCAAACGAGGATTCCGAACTGGCAGGGAGGTTCCTGGCGCGCGGCGAACGCTTGGTCTGTGTGCGGGCGATGGCCGCCGACTACTTCCCTCGCGATTCGCTGTCGGGGCTCTGGCGCCAGTACCGCCGCTATGGGGAGTACAGAGTCAGAACGGCCACCCGTCATCCCCACACGATGAGACGATCGCACCTGCTCCCTTCGGCGGTTGTGCTCGTGGCCGCGGCCGCCGGATATGGGCCGCGCCGCACACGTCGTCCCGCGCGTTTCGCGCTCGGCACGTACGCGGGCCTCCTGGGGGCGGCGGGCGCCTGCGCCGTCCCCCACGCCCGGCCCCGGACCGATGCTCTGCTCGTACCCGTGGTGCTGGCGGTCATGCATGCCTCGTTCGGCGTGGGCGCGCTCGTCGGGGCGGCGCGGAACGGCGTGCCGACGGCCGCGCTCGCGTCCGCCGCCGGGCTCGACTCGCTCGCCGATTCGCTGATGCCGTTGCCTGAGCCGGTGTTCGCTCCGTCGCTCAACGCTCAGCACTGATCGGCGCCGCGCGCGACTGAGCCCGCGTAACTCGCAGCGTTGAGCTTGAGCCGCGACCGGTGAGCCGCGACCGGCGCCACGACCGCAGTTGGAGCTTTGAGGGCCGCTTCGCGCCTCGAATCAGTGCAAGAGGCGCAGCTCAGGGCGCGTTTGCGAGCCATAGGGAAAGAATCACCTGTGTCCGTTCCGCGGCTTCGCGGTTCGTATTCAGGTGACTCCACGTGGGAGGAAGTCATCTCGTCTCCGCGTGCCGGGCGAGTTTACGCGGGTGAGTGGCTCAATTCCTGCTCGAAGCTACTCATCAGTGACTACCACACAGGACAGGTGACTCGTCCGCGGCCCCGTCACTCGATGCTCGGGCGGATTACTCGCCTGATCGTTGTCCTCGTCGGCCTTACCGTTGCCCTCGGCAGCGCGGCGGCTGGGGTGCAGGCGAGGACGAATTCGGGGCGCGGCGGTCTCCGGCGACTGATTATGGATACACGAGCGCACGTCGACACGTGGGCTTACGACGACGGGTGCAACGGCGGCACCGGAGCGCGCCCCGCCTTCGTGCGCAGCTGGGTGACGTTCGCAGAGAACAATTGCGGGCCGCAGGCGACGAAGGCGCGAACCGATTGCCATGCGAGCGGAATCGTGTACTGCTACGCGATGCAGTATCTCGACACCAACTGGGATTTCACTGACGATCAGATCCCGGTGGCCAACGCGGCGTCCGGCGACATGTGGCTGCATGCCCCCTCGACTCAGTCGTTCAGCGACATCTACAGCGTCGACCCCAGTGGCGGGCGCCTGATGAACCAATCGAGCCCGCTGCTCCGCTCGTTCTTCCAGTCTTACGTCCGCGCCGACTACAACGCGGATGACGGGCTGCTCATGGATTGGCAGAGCCCGAGCCTTTCGCAGGAATTGTCGTACGCCACGTGTGGCTGCTCGAGTACGGTCGAACTCCCGACAAACCGAATGCTGCGTGCGGCCCACCGTCAGATGGCCGCGGCGATGACACACAGCGACGGCAGGCCCTTCATCCAGGCGGATAACTCGTTGCCGCCGAACCCTTACCTCCCACAGGGGCTCAAGATGTTGGACCCCGCGATGGGTGTCGACGGTTGGGTCGCCGAGGGCGCGCCCGAGAACGTTGGCACCCTCGATCGGTATTACTCGACGCTGCTCGATCAGATGGCTTACATCACCACGCGGACCAAGGGCTTTGTCACTCTCCTGTCGTACGGCAACGCCCGGGCCAAGTCTCAGAATCGCGCTCGTCGTGTGCAGGAGGCGACCGTGCTCCTGGGGTTCAAGCCGGCACAGGTGGTCGACTGGGCGGACCTGGAGCGCGGCAGCCCGCGCTTGGCCGTATGGCCCGAGGAGGGCATCTATCCGACCGATCCGGTGGAGTCGATGCGTGCTCCGGGCGGTCGCGGTTGCCTAGGCGGAGTTGGCGTCGTGTGCTCGAAAGGAGGCCACAACAGCCTGGAGGTCGCGCCCGGGGTCTACCGCCGCGTGTTTCGGGCCTGCTACAGCCGCCGGGTCTGGTTCGGGCCGTGCGGGACGATCGTGAACTCCACCGGCCGACCGGTCGCAGTCCGCTTGTCCTGGCTGAGTGGGATGCCCTTCGCCGACCGCATCGCGATGGTGGGTGGGGACGTCCAGTCAGGAGGGACGATCCGCGTCAGAGGCCTGCCGTTCCACGCCGGCACGACGGTGGTTGGCCCGCACGACGCGATGCTGCTGTCCCGCTGAGCGGCCTCGCGGCCTCCGCTGACCATTCGGCTGGCGCGTATTACTGAGTACGGTTTCCCAATGCGTACGGCTGCTCGCGCGGGACTGTTTGCGGTGGCGAATCTTCTGCACAACGCCCCGGAGGTGCGGGGTCGCAACCGGCTGTTCACGATCGCCCTGCGGCAGGCTCAACGCCTGGGACCGCCGGTCGTGGTCGAGATCGACGGCTTCACCCTGCAACTGGACCTCCGAGACGGAGTCTGCCGTGGCATCTGGGCGGAGCGGATGTTCCCGCAGGGACGAGCCCTGAAGGAGCTCGTGACGTCCGGTGATGTGGTTATCGACGTCGGCGCCAACATCGGGTACATGTCGCTGATCGCCGCCCGGGAGGCCGGCCCGACTGGTCGTGTCGTCGCGATCGAGCCGGCGCAGCGGGCGTATTCGCTGCTTGCCGTGAATGCCAGACGTAACTTCCCCGACCGCATCATCCCCGTGCGCGCCGCCTGTGACGAGACCGACGGGAGAGTGACCATGTTCGTGTCCGAGTTCAGCGAGGAATACAACTCGCTACGACCCGAGTCGGTGCTCGGCCGGGTTCACGAGGAGGTGGTACCGGCGCGCTCGCTCGACTCCCTCAACCACGAGTTGGGCCTCCAGCCCGACGTCGTCAAGATCGACGTCGAGGGCGCCGAGTGGCCGGTGCTGAAGGGTCTTCTGCGCGACGGCGCTCCAAGTCCGCGCACACTGATCGTCGAAGCCTACGAGGCGAACTCGCGCGCGTTCGGCTATCTGCCGTCGGCGATGTGCGCGTGGCTGCGGGAACGTGGTTATCGCCTGTCGCTGAGCCGGGAGATCGAGCGGTTCGAATACTCCGACGAGCGGGTGGACGGCCCCCTGCTGCACGACGTGCTGGCGATCCGCTCATCGTAGGTCCCGGGCGAGCCCCGAACGCAGGCGCGCGGCGACCGACCGCAGCTCGCCGGGCGAAAGCTCTCGGGTGATCAGCAGCACCGCCCCATAGGCGAGCCCGCCGCAGACCAGACCGACGATCCACTCGACGGCGCCGAGGTGATCGACGCCCACGGCGAGGAGGGGCAGAGTCATCACGGCGGCTGCCGCAAGCGTACGCAGAAGCGACCACCCCAGCCGCCGCAGGTCGACGGTGATCAGGCGGCTGCAGATCCACAGGTGAGCCGACACGTACACGACGACGATCACGTCGTCGCCGATCGCGGCTCCGATCACCCCTACGGCCCGGATCAGAACGTAGATCGACACGAAGCCGAGCGCGAGCGTCCCGAGCACCACTACGATTCGCCGCCGTCCCTCGCCCAGGTAGGTCACCGAGGAGGAGATCAACGCCGCCGGCGGCGATACGAACGCGACCACGGTCAATGCGCGCAGGATCGGGACCGAGCTGCTGTACCCAGGACCGAGTAGGAGGGCCACAATCGGCTTGGACCAGACGAGCATCGGCGCAATCACCAGCCCCTGGGCGATCACCAGGTAACGAATCCCCTGACTGAACAGCCGCGTGTCGGGCGTGCCACCGCCGAGCGTGACCCGAGGCGCGACACCACCCGCGACGGCGACTCCCAGATAGCCGAGGACCACGAGTAGCTTCCAGACGGCGCTGAAGGCGCCGACAGCGGCGGCGCTCAGCAGCGCGCCGATCAGCAGCACGTCCAGCTGCGAGAGCGCGCTGAAGCTCAGGTCGACCACGAGCATCACGCCGGCGTAGCGCATCAGCGCCCGACGTGCCAGACGTGGCCCGGCCGGTGTCCCGCCGCGCGGGCGCCTCAGCAGCCGAAGCGTCAGGATCAGGCCGACCAGGGCGCCCACCCCGTAACCGATCGCCCGGCCGAGTGCCGCCCCCGCGGCGCCGGCGCCGGCCAGCACGAGCGACGCGCTCGCGATCAACTCGACGCCGCTCTCGCTCAGCGCCATCCAAAGACCCAGCCGAGCTTGGCGAACCGACGTGCCGACCGAGCCGAGGAACCCGAACACCGCCTGTCCCCCCACGGCGACCGCCGCCCAGCGCAGCGGCCAGGTGAGCGCGGGCTCCCCGAACGCGTTCGCGACCGGCTCGGCGGCGGCGAACAGGGCGATGCCGGCGACCGTCGCGGCCGGCACCTGAAGCCGCATGCCCAACCCCAAGATCGCGCGGAGCTGTTCGAGATCGCCACGGTGATCCGCGAGGAACCGTCCGACCGCAGTCGGAAGGCCCAGACCCGCCGGAAGCAGAAGCAGGCCGGCGATGCTGATCGCGAGCGCATAGATCCCGTAGCCCGACGGGCCGAGGGCGCGGACGAGGTACAGCGTGAGCGCGCCGGTGAACACCAGTCCCACGAGTTGGGTGGCGAACTGCAAGATGGTGTTGCGGACGGCTCCGGCGTCCGGCACCCCCGCCTGCCCATCGTCGCTGCCTCGAGCGGACGGGCGCTCGGCCAGTCCCGAGGTGAACGGAGGCTCGGTGCGTTCGGCGCCGCCGGTCATGAGCCGTCGCTCCGCATCAGCAGCCGCGCGGCCCGGCTCGCGCGCCAACGGCGCCCCGCCACCTTCGACCGGGCGAGCACCCCCGGACCCAGGAGCCCGAGCGCCACCGTGGCCGCCAGCTTCGGATCGCCCGCGCCCACTCGGGCGGCGGATCGGGCGTACCGGACTCCTCCCCGCCGGTCGCCGGCGAGGAAGGACTCGAGCGCGGCGCTGTTCAACAGCCACCCCCGGTAGCGCGGCGCGTACCGGGCGAGCTCGGTTCCGTGCTCGGACAACATCGTCGCGGCCATCCAGCGCACGTCGGGCGCCTCCTCCAGAAGGCGAGGAATCAGTCGCGCGCTTGCATCCCGCGTGTGGCTGTTGACCGCGTCGACGTGCTGCGCTCCGAGGACGTCCGGGACCCACAGGCTCGGCTCTCGGCGCGCGAGGTCCAGCTCCCACAGCGGTTCGACCGCGCCCCGCCGGTCGCTGAAGTAGCTGGTGGTCTCGAACACCGAACGGCGCACGCATAGACCTGCGTCAGAGCTTCCCCCGTGCGCCGCGACTGTCTCCAACCACCGTAGGCGTCCCCGGTAGTCGGTCACGGGCTCGGCCGGCATCACCGCGGGCGACAGGGACCCATCGTCCCATTGGAGTCGGCTTCGAATAATGCGCACGTTGGGTGGCAACTCGTCGATCAACGCGCGCAGTCGGGCCAGGCTTTGGGCGAACAGCTCCCAGTCGGAGTCGACCATCACCAGCCACTCACCCCGGGAATGCGCTACAGCGGTCGCGCGCGCAGGGGAGATCCCCCGGTTTCGGTCGTGGGAGACGACACGCAGGCGCGGCTCCACGATCGCTGCCAGCTCCTCCGAGGTCGCGTCGGTCGATCCGTCGTCGACGACGACGATCTCGAAGTCGTCGAATGTCTGGTCGACGCAGCTACGCACGCAGCGCTCGATCTGGTCCTGCCGGTTGAACGCGGTGATGAGCACGCTGAAGAATGGACGGCGGTCCGGCGCGGCCATGCGCTCAGCCGCGGGCGTCCGCGCGTGCGCCGGCCCAGGGCATCCGCCTCGTGCTGCGCCTCCGCACCAGCTCCACGGCGGCGAGCGCTCCGACCGCCGAGTAGATCGTCAGCATCGGCCTGGCCGGAATCGTGTAGCGCGCCTCGACCGGGAACACGAGGTGAGTCAGCGTCAGGTCGGCCGCGACCAGCCACAGCGGCCAGTCGTGCACCAGCCGACGCCGGCGAACCGCGATCCCGATCAGGCCGAGGATCACCAGCAGGACATACTGAAGCTGCGCGACGCGGTGCCAGATCGTTCCTGCATTCGGCGGCGGGGTCTCGTCGCCGACCGGCCACAAGCCGATCACTCGCCCCGGAATGTGGGTGACGATCGTGCTGAGCGACAGCGACTTGAACAGCCTCGTCGCAGCCGACCGCTCCTGATCGTCGATTCCGGCTTGCCGCCGCGCCGTCGCATATTCGACCGGCGCCTGGATGCCCACCCTCGCCGCCGCGGGAACGCTGAGGAGTCGCGCGACCTGAGCATCCCAAACCTTCACGTCGGCGAAGCTCTCGGACATAGTCCCGTCGTACTGATCGACCGAAGCAAGAAGCGCGACGCCGCCGTCGGCCTCCATCGGTATGAGCCTTCCCCCGGTAGCCGACACGTCTCGTATCAGCCAGGGCACAAGCGGAACCACGAGCGCCGCGGCCAGCGTCGCCGCCATGGTCCAACGTGTGGTGAGACTCAGCCGAGATCGTCGGTTCAACAGGAGCACGAGGACGATCGGAATCGCGAGCAACGCCGACTCGGGTCGGACGTATGTCGCGGCGGACAGGACGACGCCGATCGTTGCGTACGTCCAAACGCTGCCGGTCCGTCTCGCCCGCAGTAGCAGTAGCACGACGGCGGTCAGCAGGAAGGTCGCGAGCGTCTCGGTCAGGAACACGGTCGCGAGACCCAAGAACGGCACGTAGGTCGCGGACAGCACGGCCGCGACGTTTCCGACTGCAGGGCGCGCGACCGCTCGACCGATCAGGCCGACGAGGATCGACGTCGCACCGAGCAGCGCGAACTGTGCGAACTGCACGACCAGGACGTGGCGGCCACCGACCCATTGCAGAGCCGCGAGGACCGACGGGTAACCCGGCGACCGCACCACGCCGGCGTGATAGGGCGGAACGGGCGACTCGGAGAACACGCCGTGGTGAAGGAGGTTGAACGCGTAGCGTTGATACTCCGCGCCGTCACCGTTGCCGACCGCTTGCGACCACGATGTCGGCAGGAAGATCACGATCGCGAGCGCCTCCGCGAGCACCAGTGCGAGGATCCAGCCCCACCACGGAACCGCTGACAGCCTGCGAAGAGCAGGCTGTCGTGACTCCGGCGCCAGGATCACGACGTCGCGACCTGGGGCGTCGTCCGACGCGCGAGCGCCAACAGCGCCGGACAGACGGCCAGCAATAGCCACAGGTACTTGCCGTACTCCGAGGAGACGAACAAAGCGGCGGTCAGCACCGCGATGATCGCCAGCACCACGCACCGCGAGACGAGTTCCATCTCACGGTCGCCTAATCGCTCGAACATCCAGGCCGCGCGGATGCCCGCGCCGAGCGACAGTGCCAGCACGGCCAGCAGCGTCAGCAGGCCGGGGATGCCGAGGTCGGCCAGCGCTTCCAGATACGCGTTGTGCACGACCCTCGGGTTCCCGATGATGTACGTGGCGAGCACCGCTCCGGGCTGGTTCACGTAGCGACCCTCGACGAGGATGAAATTGTCGTTCCCGACGCCGAGCACCGGGTGCGCCTCGACCACTCGCCAGGCGACCGTCCAGATGCTCGAGCGCCCTGACGTGTCGGCCATCGTGACTCGCTGCCGGGCGGCGAGCGGCGCGAGCACGAAGAAGTACCCCACGGTGACGCACACTCCGATTGCGAGCAGCGCGGCCGCGCGGCCGCGCCATCGGCCCCCGAACACCACAGCCCCAAACAACACCGCGGCGAGCGCCACGAGTCCCTCTCGCGAGACCGTGCTGAAGAGGCCGGCGAACAGGATTATCCCGACGACGATCGCGACGAGCTTCGTCCGGGCGGAGGGTCGGAACATCCCCACCACCCCGATCAGCAACGGGATCGACGCGGCGAGCACGGTCGCTTCGGCGTTCGGATCGCCGATCGATCCGGTCAGGCGACCGCTGAATCCGGTCGCCGACGAGGTGGCGAAGCCGTACACAGCCGACAAGGCCGCCCCGACGACGTAGGCCGCGAGCACCCAGGCCACATGGCGCCGCTCGCGCATCGCGGCGAAGCCGATCGGCAGCAGCATCATGTTGAGCGCATACCGGCCCGCGCCGCCGAGCGCCGTGCTCGGGCTGAATGCCCACGCGAAGCTCAAAGTGGCCCAGGCCAGCATCGCCACCAGTGACACGGCGAGCATCGGGTTCTCCGCCGCGAAAGACCCGAGCTCGGTGCTCCGGCGGGTCCCGATCCTCGCAAGCCAAGACACGAATAGGACCAGGCCCACCACCTTGATCCCGGAGAACGAGCCTGTGCTGCTGGTCAGGTCGAGGAACGACGCGATCGTGAAGAGCACGAACCCCAGCGTCAGGTCCATGATGGTGATCACCGCGAGCATCACGCCGAGCGCGCCAATCAGGCCGTACTCCGGGTTGATGCCCGCGAGCACGCCGATGCCGACGCACACCGCCAGGCATCCAAGCAACCAGGGATTCAGCGGACGGATTCGTCCAGCAAATGCCATCAGCGCTGGCGGGCGGTCTTTCCGACCCGTCTCGGTGCGAGCGGCTCGCCGCCGGGCGCGTCGTCGAGGGCGGGCTGGTCACCCTCGGCGTAGTAGTACTGGAGGCCGCGCGTCGGGTGCTCGCCGATCAGCACGATGCCGGTACGCGGGACGCCGAGCTCCGCCAGCAGGTCGTCGAGCTCGGCGAGCTTGTTCAGCCTGGTCTGGTCCAGTCGGGCGACGATCAACACGTCGTCGGCCGCCTGCGCGAACGGGAGCGCGTCGATGACCGCGGTCAGCGGCGCCGAATCGATGACGACGAAGTCGGCCGTCGCTTTGGCATCGGCGACCAGCTTGCTGACGGCGTCAAACGGGAGGTGCGGACCCTTCCCCGCCGGTCGATGAGCCGGGACGACCTCCAGCGACGCGTCGTGGACGACGACCGGGACCGTGGCGTCGGAAAGGTCCGCCTCCCCTTCGAGGACGGGCTCGATCCCGGTGAACTTCGTCAGCTTGAACAAGCCGGCGAACGTTGGCTTGCGAAGGTCGGCCTCGATCAAGATCACTCGGGCGCCGTTCTGGGCCAGGGACGCGGCCAGACCCACCGCAGTCGTCGACTTGCCTTCGGCGGGCGCCGAGCCAGTCACCAGCACGGCGCGCGCGTCGGAGGACCGGGCGCGCGCGGTCAACACGATCCGCAGCGTTCGGTAGCCTTCTTGTGCGCTCGCCGAGAGCTCGGACGGCAGCAGCGGGCGTGTCCGCCGGCCCTGCGGCTGACGCGGAATCCGGGCGAGGATCGGCATCCCGAATCGCTCGCGCAACTGCTCCTCGCGCCGCAGCCGAGGATCGACCGCGTGGAACAGGAACGCGGCACCGATTCCGACGAGAAGCCCGGCGATCAGCCCGGCGAGCAGCGACAGCTTCGTCTTCGGCGACGAGGGGGCGCTCGGAAGTCCCGCGGGGGCGGCGCTCACCAATGTCGGGTCGTTCTGCAGCAGGAGCTGCTGCATCTCGTCCAGCTGGGCACCGAGGCTTCCCGGCCCGTACTTCTGGGCTGCCGGGACGGCGGCAAGCTGCGCCCTTACCGTCGGGAGCGCATGCCGTATCGCCGCATGCATCCGAGCCGTGCTCTGCGCGATTGTCTGCTCGACGAAGCCGTTGGCGAGCCGTTGAGCGAGCCGCGGCGAAGACGCGGTCGCCTGTACCGCGACGAGCCCGGCCTGCCCAACTGGGTTCGCCTGAACGTCGGCAAGCGCATCCGCGGACGACATCTTGAGCCCGAGCGAGTGGACCACCGCGTTCGCGACGGGCTCTGTCGTCACGAGGCTGGCGGCGGTCAGCACATCTTCGGTCGGCGCCCCGGTCTGGTGCAGGACGGGGAGCGCCGAGAGTACGGCGTCGCCGCTCCCGGCCGCCTGGACCTCGAGCTGCGCCTCGGCCGTGTAGGTACGAGGCGCGACCTTGACATAAACGACCGCGGCAAGAAACACGAGCACCGTGCAGGCGACGATCACCCAGACCCGCTCGCGGAGAACCGTCCAGTAGCGGGCCAGCGTCTGCTCGTCGCCGCCCCTGCGCGCCCGCTGGCGGCCGTATCCAGCGCCGGAATACGACATATACACCCAATTATGGTCGCCGGTACGGCCAAGCGCATCATTGCGCCGGGGCTGTCGCACCGACGAGTTGATCATAGCGTCGGCGCCGTCCGCGAGACGCGAGCCTCTCGCGAGGCCGTTGACGTGTCGATCGCCGGTCAGGGTGAGAGAAGGGTCGCGTCCTGCGCGCCGACCGTGGTCGAGTTCGGCGCGAACGGGCTTCCTATGAGGTTGACGGTGCCTCCGGACTGGGCGTCGCCGCCGCTGAACGTGATCTGGTGGTCGTATGACTGGGTCAGCCAACCGGAGCTGATCGTGCGCGGGCTCGCCGTGGTGTTGACGATCGCCGCGCACGGGCCGAACGGGACGCCCTGGTCGTAGCAGACGGCGAACTCGCGGCGGTAGACGCCAGGCGCCACCTGCAGGTCGTTGTGACCGCCGGTCGGGCACACGGCACCCGTTCCCGCCAGGCAGCCGCTACCGCCCGGCGATCCCATCGATTGCAGGGGCCTGGTCGGGTACAGCCCCTCCTCCGGCCACACCGCCAGGTCGGAGCTGCCCTGTTCGAGGTCCGCCCAGTCGATGAGATGGCCGGGGCTGTACCCCAGCAGGATCGTGGCCTCCTGGACTCGACGGCTCTGCTGCTGATACGAGGCGCCCGCGGCGCCGTACGACAACGGCACCACGAAGCCGCCGGTCTCGTCCGCGATGTAGGCGATCTGGTCGAGTAGCGTGGAGTAGAACGGATCCAGCGTCCCGTCGTACTCCGGTGCGCCCTCGCTGATCAGCCCCTCCACACCGGTGGCGGCGGCCAGCAGGTCAAAGCCTTGCGGCAGGAACGGGTTGGGCGGCAGGCTGTTGTCGATCTGAAGGTAAGGCTGGCCACTGGCGCGAGTCATCGCCGCGCTCATGCTCTGGTGCGCCGTTTGCAGGGACGTCGTGGAGCTGACCTCCTCGCTGGATCCGCAGCCGCAGGTGGCGTAATAGAGCTGCGCCGAGAGACTTGCGGACTGGTCGTCCATCATCAGTCCGTCGTCGGCGTCGTAGTTGGTGCGGACATAGGACTGGAAGAATGACCGCACCTGAGGGTTCGACTGGTTGATCAGGTAGCCACCGCCGTAGGCGCTCGACGCGATGCGCGTGGTCGTCGAGCCCGGGGCGTGCTGGTACCAGCTCTCCGCGGCGGCGGCGCTGAACGGCTGCCACGGCGGGGATCCGCTTTGGTAGATCCAGTTGGTGTCGAGGTACTGGATCACGTCGCAGAACGTGCTGACGCCGGAATGACAATCGCTCAGCGCCTTGGCGTCTCCGCCGGGACCGCAGTTGGCCTCTGCGTACGTGACCCACTGGCGCACGACCCCTGCGCCGGCACTGCCTCCGCCGTTCCCGCAGTCGTCGTAGGCCCACGTCTCGACATGATTCTCAGCGGACCAGATGGACGGCGGCTGCGGGTTCGACTGCGTCGGGGGCGTCGGGGCCGGGGTCGACGGCGTCGACGGGACCGTCGAAGCTGAGGGCGTTGAGATCGGCGAACCCGAGGGCGGCGAGCCCGACGCCGCCACGGGAGGTCGTGGGCTTGGCGCCGAGCCGCGGGGCTTGGACTTGGGGCGGCGACCATGCCCGACGGCCGGCTTGCGCGTCGCGAACTTTCTCGATTTGCGCTTCGGCGAGCAGCGGGCCGGGTGCCGGCTGGCGCGCCGGGCCGCCGACCGGCGAGGCTGGGTTCCTGTGCAGCGCGGTCGACGCGAGGCGGGCCGGATCCGGCCCGCGGCCGGCGTGGAGGCAGGCGCCCGGTGCGACAAGGGCGCAGCCGCCGATCCCGGCGCCATGCAGGCGGCGACTGCGACCGACACGAGTAGCGTCCAGAGAACCCCGCGCATGAGGGTTTACGTCGCCCGTGGGTGCCCGGTAGGCCAACCGCCGTGTCGCGATTGGACGAATCTCTGGGCGCAGACACTGAGCTCGTCCCGGCGCGGCCAGAAGGCGCGACGGCAGCTAGCCTCCCGCCGTGAGGTCGGCGCCGGAGGTCCTCTCGACTTGCCATGATCTGGCGGGGGACGACTACGTGCAGCTCACTCATCTGCAACCGCGGCTGAGACCGCACGCCGCGGCGCTCGCGCCTGGACTGGTCGTGGTTGCGCTGATGCTGGTCTGGGCCGTGCACGACGGCGGCTACGACGAGGACACGTGGTACTGGGGGGCCTTGCTGGTGCTCGGGCTGCTCACCGCGATCGTGCTCGCTCGCCGGATCGCCGAGATGCGCGTCTCACGGGCGGGGCTGATCGCGCTCAGCGCGTTCGCGCTGTACGTCGCGTGGTCGTATCTGTCGATCAGCTGGGCCGAGTCGCCTGGCGTTGCGCTCACCGGCTCGAACCGCGCCCTGCTGTACCTGCTGGTGTTCGCGACGATGCTCGTCCTGCCCTGGACGGTGCGGGGCGCGCTGACCGCGCTGCTGGCCTTCGCGCTCGGAATCGGGGTGGTGGCGATCGTGCTCCTGTTCAGGCTCGCCTCTGCGGACCGCGTTGCCGAACTCGTCATATCGGGCCGGCTGGCCGCCCCGACCGGCTATTTCAACTCGACGGCGGCCCTGTTCACGGTGGAGGCGCTGGTGGCGATCGCTCTCGCTGCCCGCCGTGAGCTTCCCGGTCCCGTGCGCGGGGCGTTGATCGCATTCGCGTGCGCGGGACTCCAGCTCGCCGTGATCGTCCAGAGCCGCGGCTGGCTATTCACGCTCCCGCTAGTCGCGATCGTCGCGATCGTCGTCCTCCCGGACCGTCTGCGGGTGGCGGCCACCGCGGTCTTGCCCGTCGTAGGCGCGCTCTTGCCCGTGCACCGGCTCCTTGCCGTGTACCAGAACACCTCGGGGCCGGCGCTCAACCACGCTGCCGCCCGGGCGGGACACGCGGCGCTCGTGATCTGCGCGGTCGAGTTCTTCGTCGCCACGCTGCTCGCATGGGGTGACTCCCTGGTCCCGCCTCCGCGGCCCAACGCGGCTCGCCGCCGCGTGGTTG
>Ga0335076_10004507_pt1 | contig 14105 bp, 12 predicted proteins | sample Lox_Sample_25_FD_206717 | JGI IMG/M metagenome (GOLD analysis project Ga0335076, IMG submission 206717) | Soil microbial communities from Loxahatchee National Wildlife Refuge, Florida, United States - Lox_Sample_2.5 | ecosystem: Environmental > Terrestrial > Soil > Wetlands | place: USA... | reverse complement strand
TGGCTATACGACGTTTTATCTGGTTATAAAAAAAAGGATTGATGAGCTGGGGGTATCTGCAGTTGAAAGAGCGCAAGACCAATAATTCCGCATAAGCATACCTGTTATTTCCGGATACCACATTCCGGTCGGCCAGGAATTCATGTATAGCTTTCATTTCTTTTTTGATCAGATGAAAGACGGGGTTCAGCCAAAATACGATACAGATCATTTCGAGGAATAAAATATCTATCGAATGTTTTTGACGGACATGATACAATTCATGCCTTAACACCTGCTGCCCTACTGAGCTTTCGATATCCAGCTCACGGTTCCAGAATACCATATTGAAAAAAGAGAAAGGCGAATCAGGTTCATTTGTTTCAAAGAATCTGATATCGCCCATCGTGTTGCTTGTATAGACAAGGGATATTTTCCTGATATGCCATAAAGACCGGCCCAGTCTGGCAAGAAGAAGTATTGCTATGATGACATAAAAAATGTAGCCAAGGTTTTGCCAGACAATATTCGAATAAGAAGAAGCACCATGCGGCGTAATGGTTATTGACTTCTCCCAATTGCCGAAAAACAATCCAAGAATTCCGGAATATCTATTTTCACTCCATAAATTTTGCAAAGGAATATTCAGCAAAGGCAAGATCAGAGAAAGGATCACTGCTCCCAGCAAATAAAAACGATTGTAGCTATGGAACTGCCTGTTCTGTAAAAAAAATCTGTAATAGCTGTAAAACAACGTTGAACAGACTGTGAGCTTTAAAAAATATATCAGGACTGCCATATAAGACTATTTTAACGATGTAAAATCCATTTGATCAGCGGCTGCCAGTATTCTTTTCCTGTGCCACCACATTGTTGCTTTCGATATCAAAAGAAATATGCAAATAGATTTTGTTCGACTTGCCCTCTGCAGATGCAGACTGGTAACCTGAAACAGCATGTTTTATTTCTTCCTGGAAAGGAACAATCTCAGGCTGACCGAATTCGGTTTTAGATACAGGATGGTCTGGCTCCTTGTATTTGCTTAATGCAACAGCATGAATGGCTATCGTTTTCTCATCTTTTGGTAAGGAGGGTAGAAAATTGATTTGCCTGAAGCCGCCTTTTTCATCAAGGATAAATTCTGCATCAACAAGCCCATCCATATTTTTTTCGAGAGCAGACGCGGGATATTTGATATGTTTCAAAAGATATCGATTTAGTGACGATACAAGCGGATCCTGTTGTGTTGAAAGTCCTGGCCGATTATATCCATAGGAATTTTCATATCGGACAATTCCTTCTAAAATATCTTTGGCAATTTTTTCCTGGTTCTTTTCGTTGTTGATGAAAGCAAGGTCTTTGTCATTTGTAATAAACCCGCATTCTACAATGATAGCGGGAATTGAAGAATGTGTGAGTACAGCGACTCCATGGTCGACCTTGATTATTTCATCGTCAACCGTATAATCTTTTTTGATTTCTTCGGATAGAGCAGATCCCAATTGAATATTTTTATTGAGTAAGGAAGCGTTATTGTCTGAAATGTACATCTTGAACCCATTTTTTTCAGGATGGTCTTTGTCTGCATTCGAATGGATGGATAAAAATATATCAGCCTTGTTTCTGATTGCAATATCAGTCCTGTTTTGCAGACCGTCTTTAATATTGGTAGCATTCCCGGGTAGTTCATCCTTTTCTCTTGTCATTACAATTTGAACAGGGTAACTACCTGCGAGCTGTTGGATTTTTTTTGCAATACTTAAAGTGAGATCTTTTTCTGCAACACCGCTTCCGCTGACGGTACCGGGATCAATTCCCCCATGTCCGGCATCTATTACGACGACAATTGGTTTGGCAGCAGTTACAATCGGCCCTTTGTGATTTATTTTGAATGCAAATGCACAGCACAAAATAAGCAGGAGAGGAAGGATCATGACCCTGTTCAGGTAACTGTTTCTTTTGGTTTCAAATTTTGTAAGCATGGCTATACGACGTTTTATCTGGTTATGAAAAAATGGATTGAAGAGTTGTAATTTTTTATTATTGAGGGATTGCAGCACCAGCAGTTCAGCGTAGGAATAGCGGTTATCATCCGACACTGCGTATTCATCGGCAAGAAATTCATGAATAGCTTTGATTTCTTTGCTGATGAGATATAAAACAGGGTTGAACCAGAACAGAATCTTAATTATCTCGAGAAATAAAATATCGAATGAATGGTTTTCATGGACATGGTATACTTCGTGCCTGAATATCTGCCTTCCTTCATTGCTCTGCATATCCAGGCGCTTGTTCCAGAAAATGTTTTTTAAGAATGAAAAAGGAGTGCCGGGTTCATCAGTCTGGAAAAACCTGATACCATCGATTTGTTCAAAAGCATAGCGGCGTTTTGTCTTTATTATATACAGAATCGATCGTACAAGTGAAATGAAAAAAACAAACACTCCGAGTCCATAAATAATGTAGACCATCGATTGCCAGCTGATCAGGTTAAAGAGAAACCCATTTCCCGGAGATATAGTAACGGGTTGTTCCCAAACACCGGCGCCGACTGTCAGCAACCTGATAGCGGCATTGTTCTCTTGGGGTGAAGCATGGCCCGGCACGGGGATGTTTAACAGAGGTAGCACCAGGGCTATAAGCACTATGCTTAAAAGATAAAACCGGTTATAATGATGAAACTGCTTATTGCGCAGAAAAAACCAATAATAACAGAAAAGCAAAACTGAAATCAAAATCGTTTTGATCAGATAGGATACAAGGATCATGGCTGATTGTTTTTGGATGATTTAATTTGCTGAAGCAGTTCCTCCAATTCCTGCAGGCTAAGTTTGTTATCGTTGACAAACTGAGAGACCAGCTTGGCGGGCGATCCTTCGAAATAGCCCTTTACCAACTGGTTAATGGTTTTTTTGCTGTATTCCTGCTTGCTGATCCTGGGTTCATACAGATTATTCCTTCCCGACACCGTGTATGCTACGAAACCTTTGTCGACAAGAATTTTCAGCATTGTGGCCAATGTGTTAGAATGAGGTTTGGGCTCAGGAGTGGCTTCCAGTATGTCTTTTAGGAAGCCTTTTCCCAATTTCCACAATACCTGCATCACCTGTTCCTCAGCTTTAGTAAGTGATTTCATTATAACTAATTTTTTAGTTGTAATACAAATCTATAACTAAAAATTTAGTTTATCCAAATATTTTTTAAAATTTTAAGAAAATTTTTTTGGGGGAAAGGCTAAAAAAATTGTCATAATTGCGGGGAACTCAATCAGGGCCTGAATTTTGATGAAGGATAACGCCAAAGTATCAACGTTATTCACAGTTGTGAATAAACAGTCCCGGTCGGACTTTATTTTTATCCTGAAAGGTTATGAAGTTCGGATTTCGGATTGTAATTTTGTCAATGGTTCAGGACGGATTTGCGTAAACAACACATCTTTACAACTTTCCCCGGCCGTTTAATGTTATACATTTGGTTAATCTGTACCCGACAATTTAATTTGTCAACTTTTTATTTTTTTATATGAGGCAACTTAAGATTGCTACACAGATTACAAACCGTGATTCCCAGGCGGTTGAGAAGTATTTGCAGGAAATCTCCAAGATTCCGATGATTACTCCGGAAGAGGAGACTGTATTGGCCCAAAGAATTAAGATGGGCGATCAGAAAGCATTGGATAAACTGGCACAGTCAAACCTGCGTTTTGTGGTTTCCGTGGCAAAGCAGTACCAACACCAGGGGTTATCATTGAGTGATTTGATTAACGAGGGTAACCTCGGATTGATTAAAGCGGCTCAACGCTTCGATGAAACCAAGGGTTTCAAATTTATTTCATACGCGGTATGGTGGATTCGCCAGTCCATTTTACAGGCGTTGGCAGAGCAGGGTAGATTAGTCCGCCTGCCTCAAAACAAAATTGGCACCTACAACAAGGCTAATAAGGCTTATATGGCTTTCGAACAGGAACACGAAAGAGAGCCAAGTACAGAAGAATTAGCTGAATTGCTCGAAATGAGCGAAACTGAAATCAACAATATTTTCCAAAGCAATACCCGTCACAGCTCGCTGGATGCTCCTGTGCATGAAGCGGAAGATGTGGCCATGGGTGACCTTCTTGAAGGTGGTGATGATACTGATGATGATGTCATGAAGGATTCCCTTCGTGCTGAAATCCGCCGGGTGTTGAAATCATTGAGTCCCCGCGAAGCAGAAATTGTAAATGCTTATTTTGGTCTGGATGGTGAAAACGGCGTGACTATCGAACAGATCGGACAGAAATACGATTTGACCAAGGAACGTATCCGCCAGATTAAGGAAAGAGCAATCAAGCGTTTGCAAAAAGCACGCTACAGTAGCGCTTTGAAAGCCTATCTCGGATAATTTTCCTAATCTGAAAAATTTGGAAATGTGGGGAATGTGAAAATGAAAAGAAATAAACTTTATCAACTTTCATTTTCGTGTTTTTCACATTTTTTTTATTTCCACATTGTTTTCATTTTTCTTCTCTTTTTTTCTTCCTGCGAAAAAGACATCAATTTTAATCTCAAAGACGCCGATTCGCAAATGGTGGTGGAGGCCACAATTGAAAATGGGAAAGCTCCGGTTGTAATACTCTCTTCAAGTCTGGATTATTTCAGCCAGATCTCACCCGAAATTCTTACAAAATCATTCGTTCACAACGCAATTATTGTGATTTCCGACAGCACCCAGTCAAGGCAATTGCAGGAATATGGTTATCCGGTCAGTACAACCGGAGATTCCTTGTATTATTATACTACGGATTCTGTTGGCAGCCATGCTTTTCTGGGAACATTCAATACGTCATACAATTTGCAAATTCAGGTAAATAACCAGCAATACACCTCACAGACAACAATTCCAGCCCTGGCAAAAAAAATTGATTCATTGTGGTGGAAACCGGCACCGAATAATCCCGACACTGCTAAGATCGTCGTGGTAGCGAGAGTTACTGATCCGCCGGGATATGGAAACTATATCCGCTATTTTACCAGTGTAAACAGGGGCCCTTTTTTACCGGGGCTTAATTCCGTATACGATGATCAGATTGTCGATGGAACTACTTATGATGTGGATGTGGACCAGGGAGTGGACAGGAACCAGAAGATCGACTTGAATAATTATGCCTTCTTTTACAGAGGGGACAGTGTGGTCGTAAAATTCTGCAATATAGATAAGGCGACCTATGATTTTTGGCGCACGATGGAATATAATTACCAAAGTATTGGTAATCCTTTTTCTACGCCCACCACAGTGTTGGGAAATATTTCCAACAATGCATTAGGATACTTTGGCGGATATGCAGCCCAATATGTGCCGCTCATTATACCTAAGTAAATCGTCCTGGATTCACGGAAAGACTACGGTCGCCCAACCGACTTTGATTTTCATCTTTTACCACTAATTTTGTCAACTTTATTTTGAAAATACATTTCAACCAGCATAGGTTCTAAAATCTAAATATGGAAAATAATTTGGCTGAAAAAGTGCATTGTCTGATTATTGGTTCAGGTCCTGCAGGATATACTGCAGCAGTATATGCAGCGAGAGCAAATCTCAAACCTGTGTTGTACCAGGGTATTCAGCCCGGTGGACAATTGACCATCACGACCGAAGTGGAAAATTATCCCGGGTATCCCGATGGCGTGCAAGGGCCGGAAATGATGATACATTTTGAAAAGCAGGCTGCAAGAATGGGTACCGATATCAGGTATGGCATTGCCACCAAAGTTGATTTCTCAAAACAACCCTTCAAAGTCTGGATTGATGAAGAAAAATTGATCGAGACTGATGCGGTGATCATTGCTACAGGCGCATCGGCAAAATGGCTGGGCCTGGAAAGTGAACAACGACTCAATGGCTATGGGGTTAGTGCATGTGCAGTCTGCGATGGGTTTTTCTTCCGCGGAAAAGAAGTTGCTATTGTAGGAGCAGGTGATACTGCAGCCGAAGAAGCACTGTATCTGTCAAAACTTTGTACCACGGTACACATGCTTATACGCAGCACCAAAATGAGGGCTTCCAAAGTGATGCAGGAAAGAGTTCAGCAAACTCCAAATATCAAAATATACTGGAATTCGGAAACGAGTGAAGTGATGGGAGAAAGCAGGGTGGAAGCAGTTCGTATCAGGAACAATAAAACAGACGAATCACAAACCATTCCTGTCAGCGGTTTTTTTGTTGCGATTGGACATCAGCCGAATTCGGAAATTTTTAAAGAGTGGGTCGACATGGATGAAGCCGGCTATATCAAAACCATTCCCGGCACATCTAAAACAAATATCGAAGGAGTATTTGCAGCGGGTGATGTACAGGATAAAGTGTATCGCCAGGCGGTAACTGCTGCCGGAACCGGATGTATTGCCGCATTGGATGCGGAAAGATATTTATCTGCAAAAGGTTTGTGAATTTCCCCCGGCTCCGTAGCCCGGAGTTTAAACCCCCGGCTACGGGGTTTCCGAATCATGGAAGCCGATGCATATTTAGGTATTAAAAAAACCAAAATTAATTTCCAAAACAATATTATGTGTTCCTATGAGTCTATGATCCTATGTGGTAAAATTTTCATTACATAAACATAATAGAATCATAGGAACACGTAGAGATGATAAAGTTTATAACCCCCAGTTTGGAATTTAATATTTCATTTCAGGATTAATCTATAATTTTCGAGTATAACGGCATTTGGATTTTATATGATTACTATCGAATTGAATCAGCTCATCTTTCACGGCTATCACGGACTTCACGAAGAAGAAAAAAAAGTAATGAATACTTTTGAAGTAAATCTTAGCGTTAAATATGATGAAAAAAAATCAGATTTTAATAATATAGATGATACTATAAGTTATGTAGATTTATACGAGATTGTTAAGCAAAAAATCCAGGTACCCGTCCTGTTGCTTGAAAAAATCTGCCAGGGAATTATTCGTAAGATCAAACATCAGTATCCATTCGTCAGGGAAGTAAACATTTCAATTTATAAACTCCAGGCGCCAATTGAAAATTTCCAGGGGAAAGTAGGCGTCAGTATGAGAAAAAAGTTTGATGACTGATTGAAAAATGACCCGCCTGATTGTACTTCTGCTGCTGGTCCTGCCTTTTGAAAATTTTGCGCAGGATGTCAATATGCTGTTCAAAGAAGCACAGCAATATGAATCTGCTCTCCGGGAAAATGAAGCATTTCAGAAATATGCTGAAGTAGTTCGACTCCAACCTTATAACCTGGCCGCTTTATGTAAATGCAGTGAATTGTGCAACTATATCGGCGGGCGGCAACATGAAAAAGCCAACAAAGCCGATTATTTCAGAGCAGCAAAAACCTACGCTAGCGCTGCCCTGAAAATAAATTCCAATAGTTCCGAGGCAAATGTTGATATGGCAATGGCGATTGGCCGGTTGACGTTAATTACCAGCGGAAAAGATAAAATTGTGTCGGTCAATGACATTAAATATTATGCTGAAAAAGCTATCCAGGAAGATCCCTACAACTTCAAAGCCTATCATGTACTTGGGAAATGGAATTACGAGATCAGCAACCTGACTTTTTTTGAAAGAACCCTGGCCAAATGGTTTTATGGAACGGTGCCAAAAGGTTCGCTGCATGATGCGATTACGTATTATGAAAAATCCAGGACCTGCAATCCCGCATTTCTGCTTAATTATCTTGAATTAGCAAAAGTTTATTATCACAATGACCAGAAGGGAAAAGCAATCACGTTGCTGAACTCCATGATACCTCTTCCTTATAACATTTTTGACGATATCCGTATTAAGGAAGAAGGAAAGAAATTATTAAAAGAATGGCAGTAGGCCAATCCGGACAATGATCAAATAGTTTTCATCTTCCATTTTCCACTTCGTATATACAGGTACGATAGGGTGAAAGTGAATATCCAGTAAAGCCACTCCGACATCCAGCCATAAATGATAGGGAGATTCCAGTACTGAAGAATTAAATAGATATAGATGCAATAGAACAGGATCGTAACGGCCTCTATCCCAAGGTTGACCATAGTATTACCGGTACCGGTTACTGCATTTAACCATACCGTCGCAAAAGACATCAGGATAAGAGCCCCTGTAACCACACGTATCACCGGAATAGCACGCTCAATAAAAAGTTGATCCTGCCCATATATCAACAGGAATTCTCCCGGAAATAAATTCAGCAAAATGGAAATGATAACGCAGAAACTAATACTTAACCTTGCGATTTTTTTGATGAGAAAAACCACTTTATCTTTTTTTCCCTGCCCGATAATATTGCTTACCATCGTATTGCTCGTGGAAGCAAAAGCCCAGGAGAACGCCCCAAACAATCCAAAAATATTGCGCATAGAATTGCTGATTGCGAGATCACGTTGCCCATGATGTTCGATCAGAATATAGAAAAATTCCCAACTAACGATGCTGATACCGTATTGAAAGACCAACGGTGATGACTGAACGAGGATTAGTCGTAAATTTTTTTTATCCAGCTTCGAATGACTCAGCAAATTTAACCGACGACTTATACCCTGGCTATGAATAACGCCAAATACTACGAGCATTCCGGTGGCTTCTGCGATGATCGACGCATATGCTGCACCGTTGAATCCTATTCCGGGAAGTCCGAAGTGGCCGAAGATAAGGCTATAGTCAAAAATAATATTCGTCAAGGCTTCTGCAATTGTACCGTATACCAGGAATTTACTTTGATTTGTCCCCACCAATAATGCATTCCTGAGTTGATAGATATACAGAAAGGGAAGACCCCAGATCCTGATCTTGATAAATTGAATGGCTTTTGTTTTCAGTATGGGAGATGTGAGTGAAAAGTTAAGAATCCAGGGAGCTACGAGGTAGGTGAGTACAATACCAATGCAGGCCATCACAATCACAATCCGTATCCCCTGGAAAAAAAGTTTTCCTATTTCCCCGATCCTGTTTTCTCCTGCCCGTCGTGCAATCAGGGCCTGGAGGCCATTATTGATGCCGTTTCCGATTACAGCAAAAATTAAATAATATACGCCCGTGATTCCTGCTGCAGCAAGCGATTGCTCATCCAGGTGTCCAAGAAAAATATTGTTGGTGATGAAATTGATTTGTGGAACCAAAATAGCTAGGCTGATAGGCAGCGAAATGGATAGTATCTGCCTGTTGGAAATTTCAACCCGTAAATGATTATCTTTTGGGGCGGTCATCTTTCAAAGGATTGCAAAGGTAGGCAAAGGGCTTATCTCAGTGGTTTCGGGTATAATAAGAATTTGTAGTATTATTGCCTCATTGGTAGTATGCTAAAACCTGATTTTTATATACACGACAAGACTGTCGCTGAAGAAGATTATTCGCAGTGTCGGATGCTGGTGGAAATGAATGCCGCTTCATTCAGCTATGTATTGCTGAATATAAGAGGAATGCGTCCTGTCGTGATTAAACATTTTCAATGGAATCCGTCCAAATCCGGTTCTCCGGAAGAGATGTTGCGAGAAATCATTTATGATGATGATGTGCTGAATGCTGTGAATACGAATGAAATCTTTGTGGTATATAATTTCCCTGAAAGTAACCTTGTACCTGAAAGATTCTATCACAGTGAAGCCAACAAACCGCTCACGGAACTTGTCTATGGGGACCTCAGCAAAGAACTTGTATTGAACGAAAAAATTCCGTGGTGGGAATTGCATAATGTGTATCGAATACCCACGGGGGTTCACCGCCTGCTGCAACAAAAGTTTCATGATGGTAAGTACTGGCATTTTTATAGCTTACAATTGAAGTGCCACAAGATGTTTAACGAAAAAGAACAGGAGCAATTTTTAAAATTGTTTTTTTACTCGGATAAGATGATAGTGATCATTTGCAGGAATGGTATCCTTCAGCTCATTCAAACATTTTCCTACCAGGATTCAAAAGATGTGGCTTATCATTTACTTAACTGCTGTCACCAGCTGAATCTGAATCAGGAAACAATAATCATGGAATTGAGCGGCCTGATTGAGAGACAATCCGAATTATATAATGAACTCCAAAAATATTTCCTGAATATTTCTTTCGATAATATCGGCGACAATATCATGGTTACTGATGAACTAAGAGAATACCCCCTTCATTATTTTTCGCCACTATTGAAAATGGCTATATGCGTATAATCGGTGGCGTATTTGGAGGAAGAAAGGTGAATCCCCCTTCTAAGATGCCTCATACAAGACCGACCACTGATGTGGCAAAGGAAGGATTGTTTAATATTCTTCAGAACAATATAGTCCTTGAAGGCATAAAAACCCTCGATATTTTTGGAGGAACCGGTAGCATTAGTTATGAACTCGCATCGAGAGGGGCGGCCGATCTGACGATCATAGAAAAGGATCAGGCCATGTATGAATTCATAAAAAAAACTACCAGGGAACTAGGATTGGAACATTGCAAAGTAATCCGGTCTGATGTATTTAAATTTTTAGAACGCTGCACGGAAAGGTTTGATTTTATTTTTGCAGGCCCTCCCTATGCATTAGAGAACATCGATGACATTCCGCGATTGGTAGTAAGCCGGAAATTGCTCAGCAGTGGAGGATGGTTCGTGCTGGAGCATACGCCGAAAGATAACTATCAGGGGTATCCGCTGTATGTCACCAAAAGGAATTATGGCACAACCGTTTTTTCAATCTTTGTTAACACGAATTACCCGAATTACACGAATTATACGGATTAACACGGATTAACACGGATTACACAGATTGCGCGAATTGGACTCATTGTTTTGATTGATATGCGACCTATTTTTATTACAGGTATAGGAACTGATGTGGGTAAAACGCTTGCGGCGGCAATTCTGACGGAAGCGCTGCACGCTGATTACTGGAAACCTGTTCAGGCGGGACATGATAACGGCACTGACAGTGAATGGATGCAGGCGATGATTAGTAATCCTTTGAGCAGGGTTCATCGTGAAGCCTACCGGTTGCGTATAGCCGCATCCCCGCATATTGCCGGACGTGAAGAAGGAGTCAAAGTAGATCTGGGAATTATCGCTGAACACTATAAAAAAATCAAAGGGGAAATGATAAAGGAAAAGAATGAACGTCCCCTGGTCATTGAGGGGGCCGGCGGCATATTGGTTCCCCTAAATGAAAATGAATTTGTCCCTGAGCTTATTCAGAAACTGGATGCAAAAGTTATTCTCGTAAGCAGGAACTATCTTGGGAGCATCAATCACTCCCTGCTCACAGCTTCATTCTGTAAATCACAAAATATTGAAGTAGCCGGCTGGATATTTAACGATCAATACCTCGGTTATGAGGATGAAATTGTCGGTTGGACGGGATATCCCCGGATTTTTTCCATTCCGTTCATGAAAAGTATTACAAAAGAAACTCTGAGCCAGAAAGTCAATGCCAACAGGGCCCTGATCAAAAAATTTTTATCTTGAATATTGCGATGGATTATCAGTCAACAAAGGATACAGAGGGTTTACCGTATCTTTATCAGCTGTCATACAGGATAGAAATATGAATTTAAATTTCCCTTTATTAAAAACGATAAGGATTCTTTTACTGCCTTTTTCCTTTCTTTATGCCCTGATCATTCATTTTCGTAACTGGTTTTTTGACAAAAAGATTTTAGCCTCATCCTCTTTTAATCTGCCGGTGATTTGTATCGGCAACCTGGCCGTAGGTGGAACGGGGAAATCTCCCATGGTAGAACTTCTCATTAAAAAGCTTAAAGACAGGTTTTCAATTGCAATCCTCAGTCGTGGCTACAAACGGAAAACCCGCGGTTATGCTTTGGCAACGGAAACAGTAACTGCATTGGAAATTGGGGATGAGCCCATGCAGTTCCATGTCAAATATCCGGATGTATCCATCGCTGTAGGGGAGGAACGGGTAGTGGCAATTCCACAACTGTTACATGATCGCCCTCAAACAAAAGTAATCATACTTGACGATGCCTTTCAACACCGGTCAGTCAGTGCCGGATTGAATATTTTGCTTACCGATTATAATAACCTTTTTACCAGGGACTGGTTTCTTCCGACGGGCGACCTGCGTGATGAAAAAAAAAGTTATAAAAGAGCGCAGGTTATTGTGGTGACCAAATGTTCAGAAGATCTATCCTTAAAAGAAAAAAACGATCTGATACATGAAATCCATCCATTGGAACATCAGCAGATATTTTTTTCGTCCATACATTATGGAAAGCCTTATCATATTGTTAATAAAACTGCTTTCAATATTGATAATTCAGTCGAAGTCCTGCTCGTCACGGGTATTGCCAATCCTGCTCCCCTGAAAAAATTTATTGAGGAGAACTCGAAAACATATTATCAAATGATATTCAGTGATCATTATATTTTTTCTATTGATGATCTTAAAAGCATTGTACGACGATTTGAAAATATTCAATCGGAAGAAAAGGTGATCGTTACCACGGAAAAAGATGCTGTCAGGCTAATGAAATTTCAGCAGGAACTAAAAAAACTTCCTGTTTACGTAATTCCTATTGAGCCGATGTTTTTGTTTGGTGATGAAAAACGTTTTACTGATTTAATTCTTACATTCATTAATGATTTTGATTACCAATGATAAAAATTAATGGGACATAAACATCAGGATAAAAAGAAAAAAAGCCTAGCATCCCCGCATAGCTATAAAGGCATATTGGAAATCACCAGATCCGGGATCGGTTTTGTAATCATCGAAAACCTTGCACAGGATGTGTTGGTGCGGCCAGCAGATTTCAATACTGCATTGCACGGTGATACGGTAAGAATAAAAATCATAAAAGGTAATCCTAAAAGCGGGAGAATGCAGGGTGAAGTCCTTGAAGTGCTGGAAAGGAAGCAAACCGATTTCCTGGGGAAGATAGAAGTGAGTGATACCTTCTCTTTTTTTATTGCTGAAGCCGAGAAGCCAATGCCAGATGTGTATGTTCCGCTCAATAAGCTAAACGGCGCTAAAAATAATGACAGAGTCGTAGTACGGATTGTTGAATGGGAAAAAAATAAAAAACCTCAGGGAGAAGTGATCCAGGTGATGGATGCCGCGGATGAGAATGATCATGCCATGAAATCTATTTTGCTTGAAAATGGATTTCCCGTCTCTTTCACCGAGCAGGTATTGGAAGAATCAGAACGACTTCCAGGTGTGATTGGAGAAGATGAAATCAAACGCAGACGGGATACGCGCGATATTTTGACATTCACCATTGACCCTGTTGATGCAAAAGATTTTGATGACGCCATATCTTTTCGTTACCTGAAAAACGGGTTATATGAAATCGGCGTCCATATTGCAGACGTCAGTCATTATGTGGAGCCTAAATCCGAGTTGGACAATGAAGCTTATTCAAGAGCAACTTCCGTTTATCTGCCAGATCGTGTGAATCCAATGCTGCCTGAGCGGATTTCAAATGAACTTTGTTCTCTAAGACCGCATGAAGATAAATTAACCTTTTCTGCAATTTTTCAGATTGGAGAAAAGGCGGAGATAAAGGATCATTGGATTGGGAAAACGATTATTCATTCCGATCACCGGTTTAATTACGAAGAAGTGCAGGAGACTATTGATAAGGAAGCAGGATTGCACAGCGATGAAATTTTAATCCTGCACAGACTTGCCCAACGCCTTCGTAAAAGAAGATTTAAAAAAGGAGCCATCAATTTTTCATCCTCAGAAGTTCGTTTCAAATTGGATGAAACAGGGAAGCCCATTGGCATTGAGATCAAGGAAAGCAAAGAATCACATCAACTGATCGAGGAATTTATGCTGCTGGCTAACAGAACGGTGGCGGAATATGTTTCGAAAATAAAATGGCATAAAAAGACAGTTCCTTTTCCTTATCGTGTGCACGACACGCCGGATAAAGAAAAATTATTGCCGTTCATTGAATTTGCAAAAAAATATGGCCATCATTTCGACACCAAAACCCCTAATGGTATTGCTGCTTCCTTTAATCAGATGCTTGCCGATGTAGAAGGAAAGCCGGAGCAGCATGTGTTGGAGCAATTGGGAATTCGAACCATGGCCAAAGCAGTATATACGACCGAAAATATCGGTCACTATGGACTGGGCTTTGAGCATTATTGCCATTTTACGTCTCCGATACGTCGTTACCCGGATGTGCTGGTG